>Ga0102955_1000013_pt1 | contig 33403 bp, 38 predicted proteins | sample SalPonF2_A_D1_MG_FD_78512 | JGI IMG/M metagenome (GOLD analysis project Ga0102955, IMG submission 78512) | Salt pond soil microbial communities from South San Francisco under conditions of wetland restoration - Salt Pond MetaG SF2_A_D1_MG ... | reverse complement strand
CGTTCCTATCGCATAGTCTACCGAGAATTGAAACGTACTGGCATGACCGACCATTCGGTAATGGTGTTATGTCAGCATCGATACAAACTTGTACATCGCATATGCCACAATGTTGACGAAGCCTACAGAATGTCCTGTCGGTTTCATCGAAAGGTGATTGTGCATATGCTGACTGGAAAGTATCTAGAAATAGTCGTCGACTCAACACTGAAGTACAAAGAGCTACCTAGCAAACTACAACCCGTCTGCGTCAAAAATAACAAACCGACCAAGTATGTCTTGGCAGTGATGCCTATTGTCGATGATACTTCGTCGGTCGTTTCTTGAACTTCTATATCCCGACCACACTTATCTCTCACTACTGACATATAACGACTGCTCTGCGAAGCGAGAACGGGTCGAGCGAAGCGAGTGCCCGGTTCTCGGTAAAGCATGATGCGCCCGCAGGGTGCATCATGCGTAAGAAGAATCAAGTTACTGGAGATTACTCCAGTGCATTTAGGTAGTAGTTAAATTAGATCGTTAAGACGTATCTGTATTTTGTAACCAAGAAGAACGCGCGCACGACATATATACTACGCGCCCGCGCGACGCGCGCACATGTTACTTTACCTAATCGGCGAACCTGGTTTGTCTAACCAGGTGGACAATGCAAAGACAATGCAACAAACAGGAGACATGACATGACTGAGAAGAACAAAGGCATTCTCAACGAACCACTGAACGCATATCACATCATCGGGGGATTCATCGTGATGATCGTGCTGTACGGCATAGACACTGTTTCGTCCGCCATCAACAGCGAACCCGAAGAACAACGAACAACGCAGCAGAGCAATACCAAGCAACATGGTTCTGTCCATCCGTCGTCGTCGCACGTTGTGACACCCGGACGCAACTATGTCTTCCAAGGAAACTACGTCACGACAACCAGAGAAGAGCTTCGACGATTGGACGAACTACTAGGCAATCGTCCGGCGCTCATGAACAGAGTCAACAACAGTCCATACGTTCATCGCTTGTATGGTTCGCCGGTGGTTACCGTCGTGCGACGCGAAGGTGGGGTACTTAGCCCAGAACACTTACTCATACAAACAGAGTCCGGTGAACAATACTGGACGGTACCCGAGTTCCTTGGTGCATTGCATCAATAAGGGAGACGTGACATGTCAAAAGACAATCCCAAAAAAGACAACGTCGAGTTTGGACTTCCCGAAGACGGAGCATTGACCGAAGCTCAAATGCGCTATGTGGCACAACGCATCGGCGTTCTCAACCTTGAGAAGAAAGAGTTGGAACGTGAGCTGGAATGCCTCAAGTACAATCTCAAAGCGGAAATTTTACAAAAAATTTCTGAAACGAAAACAAAAACTGGATCAATCCAGCGTATTCTCGAAAACGTGGAGGGGTTCACGTGCAAGGTCTATGACCGAACCCAATTGCGTGCCGACCAGAAGAAGGCCAAAGAGATTCTCCATGCGAACACGTTCAATGCTATCTTCAAACCAAGCACCTCGACGATTGTCGATGTCCGACCCGATGCCCGACTGAAGCGGTCATTGGTTGGCGAGATCAAGTCTGTTCTTGGCTTGAGCAGCAAGAAGCAACACTCGGCATAGGGAAATCCAATGACAGACCAAACGCCAATCGTTTCTCATGATACATGGTCAAGAGCAGCGACTGTAGGCATCATATGTTTCTTTCTAGGATTCATTGTTGCAATTCTTTTTCTCGCCGCACCCGAGTTTCGTATGACAGGCTTCGTCATGATCATCATCTTTGCATTTGTGATCAGAGCAGCACGAACCGCATTCATGCAACATGAAGTCGATGTCGCACAATCATTGCAAGGTGCACGCAAAGACGAACTGGCGCTGTACAAAGAAAGATCAGCCGCCGAACAACGAGAGATCAAACTACACCAATTGACCGAACGAGCAAACAAACAAACTGCCAAGATCGACAACAACTACATCTTCACCAGTGACGACTTTGACGATGCCGCCAAGGGACTCTTACTAACCCCAGTCAAGGCGGCACGCAAAGCCAATACCAAAGTCACTGGCCAAGGATTGATTGAGACGTTCCTGAAGGGACTACGATGATAACTACAAAAGAGATCGCCAAAGCGTTAGAGGAACTCGAATCGATTGGCTGGCCATGTCGGTTGTCCGAACTTCCTCGACTGTATGACAAACTACAACGAGACTATCAATCTGTACGTCGGTCCAATGAACTACGTGGACGACGAATTACACAACTAGAAAACATTCTCAAAAAGCACGGCATCGATTGGCGCAAAGAACTACCAATCGAATAACTCACGGGCACCCACGCCCGTAACGCGCGACAGACACCGCTTGATCGGCGTGTCTAACCGGTGAGGCAAATGGCACAAGCAAAAACAAAGAAGAAAAACTCAAACCGATACGTCAACATTTCCATCCAAGAGATGGAAGCATTCATGAAGAGCAACTTCTTCGTTGTCGAACCAAGAGACAAGACACAAGACCAACGTGAGCTGGTCTATCAACTGGAATGGAACGACGGCAACTACATGTGCAAAGTCTACAGCAGTGTCACCCCATTGCGAGGCAAGGCACGTCCCGTCGGAGGCGATGCTATCCGAGTCGTGCTATTCATCAAAGCACAAGGTCGCTTCGTTCCCACGTGGAAAGCATCTCGTGTCTACCGTACCAAGAACTGGAGAGTCAATCTCCAACGACGTATCGACGAATGTTTGGTCCGAGGAAAAGAAGGTGAAGACTATGAATGCCCCATGTGCGGACAGCCCCTCATTTTGAGGGACGGCAAGAATGGAAAATTCTGGGCATGTTCTTCTTGGTCACGTACCAAGTGTTCCTTCACCGAGAACTTCAATGAGTAGTGTAATGCTTCCTAATGAGCTGACAGATACGCACAAAGCGTGGCTATTCGCAAATGCCGCAGATTGCGTGGACGGGATGGACCTGGCTAACCGGTTCCTGTCCACATACGAAATAATCGATTCTACGTGGGTCTATGACATTGCGAACGAGGTCTTCGATCTCGTCATGCAAAGAAGGACGGAGGAAAAATATGCGTAACGGACCCAAGCCGATCAACAAACCACCGGTTCCCCCGAAAGGCGTCACGAGTTGGGCGTTATACGATCGAGAAGGAACGCATATAATCATCCAAGCGAAGAGTGCCATTGACGGTGAGTGGTACAACATGGACTACTACGACTCTTACCAGTCGGCATACAATGCACTCTGTCAAAACCTGGAACCCGAAGACGTTGAAAAGTTCGGCGTCCAAATTCTGGAAGTAGCAAAGGCATGACACAGAAGCACCCGCGCATTGAATTGAACGATGCGCAACGTCAAATCGTAGAATGGGTCCACGGGCCATTGTTGGTATCCGCTGGCCCTGGTAGTGGCAAAACCCGAGTAGTCGTTGAACGCATTGCGCGGTTGCTTGAGAAGGGCATAAGACCCGAATCCATCCTAGCTACAACGTTCACTCGCAAGGCCGCCGATGAAATGAATGAACGCCTGGAGTCGAAAGGCATCAACTCCAGACGAATGGCTGTGCAAACAACGCACGCCTTCTGCTGGCGTAACATGCGCGAACATCAGGCGTTCAGAAATTGGAAGGTCGACGACAAAGACGTTTGGAAGATCGTGCTCAAGAACATCTTGGGCTACAAGCAAATGAACTGGAAAGACGTCGACTTCAAAGACGTCGTTCGATTCATTGCTGCTGCACGCAACAATCTCGTTGGTCCCGATGAGACCGATGAGTTCATGGTCAACGAATATCCAAACGAGAACTTTCGACAAGCCTACTATCTCTTCGCCGAGCAAATGGCCGAAAGGAAATTACTGACCTTCGATTGCATGCTCTACTATGCAGTCCGGCTATTTCAAACTGACGATAGGCTGCTCGATCGTCTGCGTGCCAAACATCAATACGTCATCGTCGACGAGTGCCAAGACAGCAACTATGCTCAGATTGAGCTAGCCGACTTGGTATCAGCACCCGAATTCAACTACATGGCTGTCGGTGACATTGACCAAGCCATCTACTCATGGCGCGGTGCCATTCCCGAGTTCATGCTTGAGTTTCAAAATCGGTATGGCGCCGACATGATCGAACTCGGAACCAACTATCGATGTGCGCCTCAAATCATGGAGGCTGCTAGCAATTGCATATCGAACAACGAGAAAAGATTCAGCAAGTCGCTCGAAGCTGTCAGAGAAGTGGAGGGGTCAATAAAACTCTTCACCGTAGGTTCATCTGACGAAGAAGCGGCTGCGATTCGAGAAGAGATCGAAATGTTACGTGAGGATGGCATCAGCTACGGCGGTATGAGAGTCCTCATGAGAACCAATGCACAGAGCCGTGCCATCGAAGAGGAGTTCATCAAAGCAAACATTCCGTTCGTCGTACTGGGTAGCGTTGGATTCTACCAGCGCAAGGAAGTAGCCGACCTACTATCCTATCTTCGCCTGCTCTATGACCCGAGGGATATCAGTGCAGGTGAGAGGGCGGTCAATCGACCGTTCCGGTTTGTCGGCAGACAACAACTCGACAGAATCCGCTCGCGTATGAATGACTCATACGTCGACGCGGTTGAGGAAGTATGCGGGAATCGCAACTATCGCATCGATCAGTTTGTCTCACTGGTTAGACAGTTCAATGCGGATAGCAATCCCGGCAAAGTTCTCAAAACAATCGTAGAGCAAACAAACTACATCGAATACATAACACAAGAAGAAGGAACCGATACTCCAGAGACTTCACGCGCTGAAAATATCAATGAACTGATTGCTTCGGCGAACAGGTTCCCCTACGTCAAAGATTTTGTGGAGTACGTAGACAAACAGATCAAACTACGAAAACGAAACCAACGAAGGAAATTCGATAACCGCGTTCAGGTCATGACCATACACAAGGCCAAGGGAACGGAAGCATATGCGGTGTTTCTCATTGGTGCCAATGATGGTATCATCCCGCACGCCTACGGAGATGAAGAAGAAGAGCGTCGTCTCTTCTACGTGGCCATGACCCGAGCCAAAGATCGATTATACATATCGACCGTATGCGGACCCGATGCTCTCGGGCGACGAGAACAAGGTCCATCGCACTTCATTTACGAGTCGAAAATCATTGGAGAAGATCGCCACACCTTGACCTCTGACAAAATAGAGACTAGTGTGGCGGATTCTGAGGGGAGTCCCGTACATGATAATTTCGACGACGTTTCGGAAGGCGGTCGAGAAAGCATATGAAGGAGAAATAGACCTAGACGAACTAATCATCGGCCAACGTGACGTATTGATGAGGATGGTCAACTATGCTCTGAGATACAGGACACATTGGATGATGAGCGACGCCGAAGATCTGTTTCAAGAAACATGTGCTGAACTAATCAAACGTATGTGGAAGTGGGACGAGACGCGAGGCAGAAACCTTGCGGACTACTGCACATATCACATCGGCGTTCGGTTAGCGACGGTCGTCAAAGCAGAAAAAGCCAAGAAGCGACATCCAAACCCAAACAAATCCCGAAAGATAGATATCTGGGAGCCAGTCGACGAAGGATCTAATACGGTCTACGAAAACTGGATTCCAGGTCACGAAAACATCGAAGTTTCATACGCAATCAGAGAGGCGATAGAAACTGCTAACAATGAATTGACCGAGTTGGCCAAGGATTTGCTAGTAGCTCTGGCCAACAACTCGGGCAACTTCGCCGAGAGTGTCAGAGATCTGTCGTCTCAAGACCACATACGTCGGCGCTTCGGCCCCGATGAAACACACGTGCGTTATGTGATGCGGAAAAAAGTCTTGCCTGAAATCGTTGACTACCTGCATCCGACGCGCATAATGCCTTAAGACTGCTGTCTCACCGGTGAGACAGATTCGACCTTATTCGGAGGAGAGAGACCAATGGCAAAGCCTAACATCAAGACATTGAAGCAAAGTGCCGAACTCTTTGGATGTGAGCTGAGCGGTGGCAGCATCAAAGCGGCCATCAAATCCCTGAACGATTACTTCGCATCCAACTACGATGAGAACGACTTGTCCGCCTGTCCGGCATGTGACAATGCCGCTCCCGACAATGGACCGGATGACAAGCCGCTCACGTCGTGCCCGTTCTGCGGTGCCATGTTCGCGCCTGTTCCCGGGGAGGAAGTTCCGGTGCCCAAGCCGAAGGCCAAGCGCAACAAGCCCAACACGCCCAAGAAGCCGAAGATCGCCAAGAAAAAGAAGGCACCCGAGCCCGTGGAGCACATTGCCACCCCCGAGCAAAAAGAAGAACTCCAAGAGCACGTGGAGCGTATCGAGGAACTTCGCTCCGATGTGGCTCGCAATACCTATGACATCGGCGTCGAGTTGAATCAGATCAACGACAAGGCTCTGTGGCGCGGCTTGGGGCACGATTCGTTCTTTGCCTATTGCAAGATCGATCTCGACTTCTCCAGGGCTTCGGCCTACAAATACATGCTGGTCGCACGCGAGTTCGACCGAGAAGAGTTCGGTCTCATCGGTGTCAAGAAGGGCGAACTAATCGCCAGTGCCCCCGAGCGTCACAAGAAGAAGCTCAAGACCGCCGCCGTCAAGAAGGGCAAGAGCTTCACGGAGCTTCGCAGCCAGTTGGATAAACTGGAAGGTAAGCAGCGCGGTGCCAAGACCAGTGGCACGGAAAAAGACAAAGAAAAACCGACCAACGAAAAGATGTCGTTGCTTGGTCGCGTCAAGAAGGGCGAAGACCTGGAACTGCCCTGGATCGATTCGTCGACGCATGAGCCAATCGATCACAAAGACATCGCAGGTCGTTACGTCGTCGTGGCATTGACCGACGAAGTCGAGTTGGTCATTGTACCCTCCGAAGACGAACTCGGCGTGGTAGTCAACTTCCGCAAGGTCGGCGAAGCAACCGATGCCGAACCCGAGGGAGAAGAAGAGCCCGAGGAGAACGAAGAAGGCGCCGAGGAAGAAGAGCCCGAGGAGAACGAAGAAGAAACCGAGGGCGAAGACGAAGAAGAGTCTGAAGACGAAGAATCCGAAGACGAAGACGAAGAGTCTGAAGACGAAGAGGAAGAAGAGACCGAGGAAGACTAGCGAGTATACCCCTCAGAACTTATGCTCGTTGGTCTCTGACCGGACGGGGTACGGCCACTACTCCTCAGTAAAAGCAAGTGGACACCGCCCGTATCCCGTCCGGTCTTTTCTGGCTTAGCTCAGTGGTAGAGCAGGTGGCTGTTAACCACCAGGTCATAGGTTCAAATCCTATAGCCAGATCTGTAGTAGTTGAGCTTTGCGAGGTGCTGGTAGCACAGAGGCCCCCATTGGTGACGACCATGGGATTGCACTGACGACGGTCCATCGGGTTCGACTCCCGACGCAAAGCATGCGGTAGAAGTCGAGTGACGTCGACTTCGTCTGTCCCCCGAGCTAGGGCAATGGTGCGTCACCACCTAAAAAGACACCAGGCTGATAACCTGGGAATGCGGTGCTTGCCTTCCCGCTGGTAGCCGTAAGGCGCTATGGTCTAATGCAAGGGGGACAGGCCGCGATAGTTTGAGGTATACGATGGGAGTCAAACCTCTTGGATGCTGTGACGATGCTCTACTTTTGCAGTGGCGAAAGAAAGACTTTGCTATTGGTCCAGAACAAGATGGTTGGTCTATCAATATCAGTGGTGTAGGTGACCCTTTCTGGATGAATATCAATTTCTGTCCATTCTGTGGAAGACTAGTTTCCGCTCCTCTATAATCTCATGCATGCAAATCACCACCAAAACTCAGATGTACGATCTGTTATCCAATGGCACGTTCGGCAATCGGTTTCGTATATGGAATACTGCCGAAGAGATGTTGGAAGCTGTCGATAATGGGTTTGACTGGTTGGTCGGGCTTCGATGTGTAGGCCAACCAGGACTTCCCTATGTACATCACCTCGAACCAGCTCAAGCCATTCGACTATCCATCCCACTTCAGGAAACATACCAATGTGGTATTCGTTTCTATGAAGCCAGCCCAGATCAATTCATCACCATCCAAGGAGAAATAACTGACTATCCACATGGTTATGGGGTGGAGTGGTCCCACCAAAAAACGCATATGCGTGAAGCACTTTCATTGCAGCGATTCTGCGACTTCTCACCGCGCATACCTGCCATCATACGTCACCACTTCAACGAGCCCAGCTACAACGATCTGATCTACCTATTTGATACATATCCCAACTGCACAATTGAGTTCACTTGCTATGAGATATTGGTCGGAGATCTTCCCGGTAGAAACACTGTGATTTGGGAGTGTAGACACTACTGAGAATCTAACCGGTTAGACAACTTCGTTGACGCCTATAATGAACAGGTATATATAGGTGCTTCATACAAGGAGACACCATGGGCACCGACCTTGCACAACGAGAAATGTCTATCGATGTAGCATTCAATATCAAAGAAATACTCGATGCAATGTTAGAAAGTATGGATAGTGATGAATTGATTGACGCAATCAAATACATCGACGCCGAAATGTGCGATATCGATTTCACAAAGGAAGCACATGAATACTTTGTAGAACAAGTCGACATTGACGAAAACTCAGTAGACCCTGAGTCCGTAGAGAAAGAAGGTCTTGATGTTGTCACAACGATAGCCATTATCAAAGGCATCATCGTTGCAACCCATAAAAACAAAGATGTTATTCACGGTGTCTTGGATTACATCCAAGAAATCGAAGATAACGCCTAATGCAATTCGTCAGTCCCACCTATCAAATTCTATCGTATCCGAGTGGACGAGAGATAACTCGCTTCATTGAAAAGGTTGCACGTACTTGCTACAAGAGCGAGCACAAGATCAAAGAAGGTTCCGATCTATCTTTGATACAGACTCTCGTCAAGAACGATCATCTAGCCATGATCGAATTCGGACATGATATCGTCGTCAAGTTCATCAGTAATCGTGGCTTCAGCCATGAACTCGTTCGACATCGACTTGCTAGCTTTGCTCAAGAGAGCACTCGCTATTGCAACTACAACAAAGACAAGTTCGACAATGCTATTTCGGTCACTCCCATGGAGCCCGAATGGCTCAATCTAGGTGATACTAACAAGCCAGCCTCCTTTCGTGCAATGAAGCTGTTCAATGCTGCCTACGCTGCATCAGAGGATTCGTACCTCAAGCTCGTGAAAATGGGCGTGCCAGCGCAGATAGCCAGAGAAGTACTTCCGATAGGTCTCAAAGCTGAGATATGCATCAAGACCAACATTCGAGAGTGGCGACACATCCTTCGATTACGTTGTTCGAAAAAAGCTCATCCTCGCATGCGACAACTCATGATACCCCTACTTCACGAACTGCATGAGCGCATACCTCTACTCTTTGATGACCTAGCTGAGAAGTATCCAATAGGTCGGAAAGATGAAATACCGAAAGATACGGAAGCTTCGTGACGTTTGCGTTGACTTACTTCTTCTATCGATGCGATATGGACATGACAATCTTCCAGATGAAACGTTCATTCTCCAAGCAGAAAAGTTAGTCAACGAAGCATTAAAAATGATAAGAGAGGGAGACTAAAAATGCCGACGACCGTCATAGATGCGATCGGTGAACTGCAAAACCTGTCGTACTCTCAACAGATCGAAGCACTCAAAGAGTTCATCGAGCATGAGAACACAGACCTTCAGGTCATCATCGAAATGTGGAGTGTCACCACAGAAATCATTGCATCGAACGTTGATCTACTAGATGGTATCGAAGAACAGCTTGATATTACCACCAAAGCACAAGACCTTATTGATGTTGTCGGTAATGAAATTGAAAAGTAAGGAAGGATTATGCTTGAGAGAAACCTCACCTATCTAGCCGTCCCATATTCACACGAAGACCCAACCATTCGCAAGCATCGATTCGAGATGGTATCTCGGGCAGGTGCCTGGCTCATGCAACATGGTCATATCGTGTACTCGCCCATTAGCCACTGTCATCCCATGGCCAAGTACGGACTACCCAAAGGATGGCAGTTCTGGCAGCACTACGATCTCACCTTCCTTCAATACAGTCGGCTCTTCGTCGTACTTCCGCTTGATGGATGGCACAAGTCAATTGGCCTCAATGGAGAGTATAAAGAGGCCAAAAGACTTGAGCTTCCATCTATGTATATCGAAGGTGACCTAACTACGTGCGAGCCAAGTCAATTGAAGCTTACCTGGGCACGTCCCCAAGTGGTTGTGAAATAAAAACAACAGTGACATAGAGCTGAGCCATCGTCAGAGCTTACGGCGCGCATCAAGCTCAACGCTGGTCGATGGCATACTAAGAGGGCTGCTACCAGCTCGCACCCTCGACGCCTCTCTATGTCACTGTTGAACCGATCATAACCACGAAAAGGAAAGTGTCAAGTAGTGCTTACATTGGTGGTCGAAGCTAATAGCCTGGCTGCCGGGTAGGTGTTCGTCAAAACTCTGTACGCATGCATCTGACATCGTTCAGACTAGCTACCTTGTACCCGGTCTAGCAAATCCATGCCATAGGTAGCGGTTTGGCAAAGAACTGCGTTCACTCACCACCAATGTAAGCAACGGCATCATAGCCATTCGGACTCAAATGTCAAGCCCCATACTCAGCCGTAACGTGCATCGCACTCTAACGCGCGCAATATAGCATTGTTTTGGCGATAATAAATAGGATGCGAGCATTCAAACTACCAAAGAGACTCAAAGGTCCATTCACGAATGCATTCTATAGTCGGCGCGATGGAATCATCTATCTCAAGAAAGAGAATGGTGAACTCGAATCCACAAGAGCATACCCCAGCTTCTTCATTCCGAAGAACGACAAAGCCAAGTTCCCAGCCAGTGAATTCTCCAAGTATCTACTCGATTGGATTGACGAAGACAACTACTGGCGAGTAGTCATCGACCCATCGACTCGACGTGACACCATCACTGACATGGTAGAGACCGCCGAGGAAGACGGCTGCAAAGTTCTTGAGGCAGATGTCTCACCGGTTAGACGATGGTTCTCTGACACAGGAGCTTTGGTCAGTAAAAAATTTGGATGTCTGTTCTTCGACCTGGAGACACACCCCCTGCAAATTGGATTTGATGACGAAGCAAAGAAGCGACATCGAATCATTAGCTTTGCCGCATACGATGCTGATGGGAAGAACTGGTTCTATGCCGCCAATAAATCGAGCGACGAAGAAGAGCTGAAGGTCATCAAAGCCTTCTTCAAAATAGCAAAGGACTACGATGTACTTCTGGCTTGGAACGGAGACGACTACGATTTTTTCGTACTACGCGCTCGATGTAAGTACCATAAACTGCGCATTGATTGGAGGCTATGGAATTGGCTCGACCATATGCGCGTGGTCAAAAAGCTCCTCATGTCCATACCCGACCCAGCATTTAAACGTAGTTTCGCCCTCGATAAGGTGGGCGAAAACGTCCTTGGACTTCGAAAGCTACGTACCTCAGTCTCAGGAGGAAATCTACACAAGTTACTCGGTAGACAAGTAGCTGAGCTAGAAGCCTATAACCGACGAGACGTAGAGATCATGCTAGGCATAGAGCAGAAGCGAGAGTTCCTTACTCTCCAGTTTGCTCTATGCGCCCTTTGCCGCACCTTCCCCAACCGAGGTAGCACCTTCCCCAATGAGCTTGCCGACGGTACTCTTCTGCGCCTAGCGGTGCAAGAAGGTATTCACTTTCCATCCCGTAAAAGAAAAGAAGTCGACGAGAACTACCAGAAATACGAGGGGGCGTATGTTTTGGACCCGAAGGTTGGGTTCCATACTTCTATCCAGGTTCCCGACTTCGCCAGTCTATATCCGTCCATCATTCTCTCATGGAACATGAGCAATGAAACTAAGATCCAAGATGGAGAGGATTATCCTCCCAACGTCGCAACAGATCATGCAGTCGCTACAGCAACGGGGATTCGTTTTAGAACCGACATCGAAGGAATTATTCCTAAAGCTCTGCGAACGCTCATTAGCAAACGTAACGAGTACAAGCTTCGGGGCAAGTCTCTGTCTATGGATTCCGAAGAGTACAGATCTGTGCAGCATCTCAGCACTGCTGTTAAAGTCGTTACCAACAGTTTCTATGGTCTTCTTGGAAATGAAGGTTCTCGATACCACGACCGCGATATTGCACGTTCGGTTACTCTTACCGGACAACTACTCATACGGGAACATATTCGATACTTTGAAAGAAAGGGTTTTGAGACTGTTGCTGGGGATACGGATAGCGTGTTCGTACAATGTAGCGAAAATGAAATGAACTTGATGCTCAGAGATGTGAATGACAACTTCATTCCGTCTCTGCTCGAACGTGTAGGCTGCCGAGAATGTGCAGTCAAGATGGACTTCGACAAGGGCTATAAGTCACTGCTCATTGTTACCAAGAAGCGATATGCTGGTAAGCTATCGCTCCACAAGGGACGCACTGCTCCTGATGATCTTGAACCAGAAATCAAGGGCCTCGAATTCCAACGCTCGGATAACGTACGGTATGCACAACGATTGCAACTCGAATATGTAAATCTACTTCTCGACCCCAATGTAAATCCTGATGACATCGATCTACGCCTCCGAAACGACGGGGAGGTGTTCTTCAGAAAAGACTTGGACCTAGAAGAAATCGTCATTACCAAGGGCGTTTCGAAGCATCCTTCGGAATACAAGCCGATGACAACGGCAGCAAAGGTAGCTCAATGGTTGATTGACGAAGGTCAAGAGTTCTTTGTTGGCATGAAGATTCCCTATGTTGTCATCGGACACAAGCCAGGTATCACTGCAATCCACGCCGACGAATACAATGGAACGATCGATCGTGCCTACTATTGGGAGAAGTTGATACTGCCTACTATCCTTCGTCTCATCCGAGCACGATTTCCCAACTATGGATTTAGTGATTTCAAACAACCTTTACAAATGCAATTCGACTTTGCAAACCAGGCCACTTCATCAAGAAAGGTGAGCAAAAAAGTGACAGCCAAGAAAATCATCAAGACAGCCAAGAAGGTTACCAAGAAAGTCAAACCGCTAGCCAACCCGGTATACAACATCAAAATTCCATCACATGCTGGTGTGCCTGCTATCAAAGGCATTGCCGCACTAGCCCGCAGTCAACCAGGTAGATACAAGCTCGATATCACTGTTGATCTGAAGAGCATCAATGCTGAAGTCGACATTGAGACAGAGCAATTCGTCAGCATGGATTGTCTGAAACAGATCAAACAAATGTTTCCGAAGGTCACAATTACTCCCAACCCTCTATAATACCCATGTGAAAAAGATACGAAAAGTCGTCAAGACACCAACTGACCCTATCGAACTACCTACCTACGATGAACGCTATGCGACCATCATGGAGCGTTCTCAAGGGCTTGACCCGATAAAAGAATGGGAGACCATTCGAACGTGGTTGCAGACCATCCCCGTATCTATTCAAGAAATTCGAGAACTCGTCAAACAGCATGCAGACATTGCCGAACGAGCCAAGAGATTGGCGAATGGAGCCGACAATGAACTGAAGCTATACGAACTCAAATGCTTGGACAGGAAACAGATATGGAGAATTTCTGCTATTGCCCACTGGGAACGGGAGAAAGAGTGCGGTAACATCACCAAACAAATCACTGAGAAGATGATCGAGGATTGGATTATTGAGCAACATGGTGACCTGTATATCGAATTGGAAACGCGACGAATCCAACTGGAATCTACACGTGACCAGCTCAAGTCGTTAGCTACTCAAGTCAGCGCCAAAGGATATGACCTACGGAAGCTACTTGAATCTGAAACGCGCAGACCATCTGGTTCTCCGAATTGGATGGACGAAGATAAGTAATTGTCTAACCGGTTAGACTGGAGGAATGTATGAGTGGTAGCAAGTGGGGTGACTTCCTCGCTGAGAAGACCTTTCGAGGTGGATTCAATCGTCTTCGGAATTGGAAAGAAGATGGGGAGATTATTATCTGGATTCACACGAACACTCGCATCTACAAGCGAGGGTTCCACATGGTACCGTATGCCGGTATCAAGAAAGACGAGAACACTGGGAAAGAGCGCAAGTCGATTCTGTATCTTCCCTTCGTCTGCCATGAAGACATCAATGCTCTCATCCGAGAAGGCAAGCGCCACGTCCCGGAGCATTGTCCGGTCTGTCGGTTCATCGACTACCTGAAGAACAATGGCGACATCGAAGACATGGAGACGGTTTGGGACAGCAGCATCGGTGACCGCAAGCGTGACCGTATCTGCACCAAAGCCGACTTCGTTGGTGACGTGGAGGGTGGCGGTGACTGGCGACTCACATTCAAACCGGCCATTCAGTATGTCATGGGTGTCATCGATCATGACAACCTTGGTGAAGGCATTCGAGTTGCTACTGAGAAGTTTTCTCTCGGTGAAAAAATCAAGAAGGCCGTCCAGAAGGAGATCGATCGGCGTGGTCCAGAAAAAGGCGACCCCGATCTGAATCCGTATGCTTTCAAATGGATATTCGATTCGTCAGCTCGACAGGCTGCCGACTACTACGATGCGTATCCCTTTGAACGAGCAGAGATTACTCCTGAGATCGAGGAACTGCTCAGTCAAGAAGCATTGGACCTCAATCCATGGATCTCTCCCGGTGATACGAAACTTCTTCGTGAAGCTATGGAAGCTCACGTTACAGTTGATGACGTGGATTTCGACGAGTTGTTCGACAACGTACTGCCCAACGAGGGCACCCAACAACCCGACGAGCCTGAAGAAGTGCCCGAAGACGACGAACCCAAACCAAAGGCAAAGAAGGCCAAGAAGGAAGAACCCGCCAAAAAGAGCGACAAAAAGGCTACGACGACTAAGAAGGCGTCTAAACCGAAACAAAGGAAGGTCGCTCCGAAACCTGAGCCCGAGCCTGAGCCCGAAGAAGACGAGACATCTGATGAAGAAGACTCATCGGAAGATGAGCCGACTGTCGAAATGATGGCATGTCCTTCTTGCAAAGGCAAAGGCATCAAGAAGAACGGGAAACCTTGCAAGGTATGCGACGGTACCGGTGAGGTTGAAGCCCCCGACGATGACGAGGAAGAAGCGGAAGAAGAACCACCGCCCCCTCCGAAAAAAGAGAAGCCAAAGAATACCAAGCCAAAGGCAAAGACTCGGACAGTAAAGAAAGCCCCCGAGCCCGAGCCCGAAGATGAGGAAGAAGAAGAGACGGAAGAAGAAGTCGCCGAGTGCGCTCGATGTCATAAGGATGTCGCGATGGATGCTACGTCTTGCCCTCATTGCGGCGCGACGTTCCAGTAAAATCCGTCAAATCGATCGCGCCCGAACAACTCAACTTAGACGGGCGACCATCGTGGGTACCACATGAACCAATCTGGTGCGGCATATGCCAACGAGAAGTGGTTCTGAAACCTAACGGAGAGTGCCCACGATGTCACAACCTTCTCGTCGGCGAAGAGACCATTCCTTTCTGATTGACACGCCATTCCAAACGTTCCATCATTAAATACCAATCCCCCCACTCTGGCGCTTTTGTATTTGTATTTGCAAAGCCCTCTGTCCCTCCAGGGGGCTTTGCTTATGTATGTCTATGAATGGCGTCGTCCTGACGTCGAATCGCTTCAATAAAAGTGGCACGGTCCATCACCCTCGGGTCGGTAGCCGTTCCCGATTCGTCTACACCGTGCCGTGGTAAACCCAGGAATTGAACCTGGAACTCGTCGATTATCAGTCGACTGCTCTTCCAATTGAGCTAGTTTTCCTTGTTATGTCCTACGTCTTGTGTTGCAGCTCGATTACATCGTCTATACTGAATAACTCCGCGCCTTGCCATTAGACGAGCTCTCAGTAGTGCCCGTCTTTCCGGGCTGTCATTGTTTTTCTCTGTTACTGGCTGCGCAGCGTAGCACTCCCAATTGTGCTACAGATGGTGTATCAACTCACCGGGAAGAGTGGGCCAACTATCTTCATCTGCCTACGGCTAGACTTGATAGAGGGAAACTCTAACGAGTTCCGATCAACCATGTTGGGAACGGTCAACACCGAACATGGCATATAGCCCACTGGCTGAGAGCCGGGGACTCGAACCCCGATTTCGAAGTGGTCTGACGACGTAACGGCTGATTGAATTTTATGCGTAGGTGAAACTGTGGGTGTGCAAGAAACTGAAACTGAACTATTACGTGTTTCCACGCAACCAATCACACCAGTACTAACACTAAGACTGTACCCAAAAGTATGGACAACTCACAAAACAATTAGCCTATGAAATCTCGCCTTGTGAGTGGTCAACTATGACAACTTGCCCTGCAAGTAATCAACGATCTTTCTAGCTGCTTTCTTCTTCACGATCGAAGTGGAGTTAGCACGCTGACGAGCACGCTTGACGGCGCGAATCAAAGTATCAACTCGTGCCATAGCTTCCGACTTCTGTGCCGGTGACCAGCTCGAAATCCACTTCTCGGTTGTGAACACACCTACCCGAACGTTCTCTACCCACTTCTCAATCTGAGCGGGATGATGTTCAGTAGCCGGAACCAAGACCTTGTGTGCCGGTACCTTCTCTGTCTTGTCAGCCTTCGAAGGTTCAGCAGCCTTGTAGATTCCCTTACCTTGTTCAGGAGCAGGAATCCAATCCGTTCCGGGTGCCCATGTGGGAATCGATTCGTACACCGACCGCAAAGTCTTCAGTCTCGATTCCATCCCCAATAGCCACGTTGCTGGCACATTCTCCACGAGTACCTGACCATCAACTACAAGATCAGCTACTGCCGTTTGATTGGTAGCTTCCTTCTGGAGAATAGCATCCCAGTACTTGGCTACTGACTGATAGACATAATCGAGCTTGTCATCGACCGTTGTCACCAGTGCTTTCGATTCAGTAGCAGCTTCTTCTTCTTGCTTGCGGTGCTCTTCGAACATTCGCAAGCTCTTACGGTACCCCAAGAAATGTTCTTGTTTCTTGGCGAACGTTATAACAGCCTCGTTCATCACTTTTTGGGCTGTAGTTTCGAGATCGTTCTCGACAGCCAATAGTTCATGAAGCTTGGGCTGGTGCTTTCCTGATTTCTCAGGCATACTTCTTCACCCTTTCTATGCGATTCGACTGTCAGAGAACGTGCGCCAATAAGGCGAGGTGTCTTTCGACTCGGACAGATGTATCACATATAGGACAATCGTCAACACGAAATGTCAAATAGGGTGATCTCGGAGGTTTACCTTTACAATTTACGTTTATAATTCAAACATGAAGATCATTGTTAACATATGGAACGAAGAGAAAAAGAAATGGGACGAAGAAGAAGCCGAGATTATTCGTGTCACAAAGACACAACTTATTGTTGAGCTGAACGAAGACACCTTGAGGTTCAATCGAAAAAGCGGCCTTCTCCACGGAATAATCCATAACAACGACGAACCTACGCCCAACCATACCGCCCCATTCATTGACATGATCGAACTCGATCGAACAAGAAATCTCGTTCTCACGAACAAACCTCTCTATCGATGCCTATAATACTGTGGCTCTGAACCCTGGTGGGACACGAGAGAACCAAGCCCCTCTCTTTCTTGGGTTCGATTCCCAATCAGAGCATCAAGTTCGACAATAAGCGGGTCCTGCGAAGGTCGAACCTCTGGGGCGCAGGTCGTCAACTACGGGTGGGAAAAGGTTGACACTGAGGTATGTATGAAAGATCCGACCATGGTTTTGCTCATTCCCATGACATCTACATTCGACGAACCAGTCACTGAAATCACTCTGAGCAACGCACTATTCAGATGTACTCGATGTGGCGGTGTCAAACCAATGTCTGAGTTCGGCAAGCTCAGAATGAACAACGGCAAAGTGTATAACCAAGCGCAGTGCAAAGTGTGTCGCTTTCGATACAAGAGTCTAACCGGTGAGACAAATGGTCAAGACACGTAAAGTTCGGACAACAGTACCAGCTACACAACGAGATTCGAACCGATTGAATCAACTGAAGTTGATAGCAGGCGCGAGCAAAGACGAAGATGTTCCGCTCATGTCGACTCAACTTGAACCGATTCGATATGTACCGACTATCTTTACGTCATTCAATCGAGCCATTGTTCTCGGAGGTGCACCTCTGCGATGTACCTACCTAATCCATGGTCCGTCATCGAGTGGGAAGTCTGCCTTTGCGGTAGGTCTTCTCAACTCATTCGTACAACGTGGACACTTTGCTGCATTTTTAGATGCCGAACATGCAGCATCAAAGAAGTGGTTTATCGAACTTGGAGCCGACCCTGAAGCTATTCTATTCAAACAACCTGATTCGTTTGAAGACGCTATGGCTACTATTGATAAATGGATAGCCAACTTCAGAAAGGCAAAAGACGACGGGCACATTGCAAAAGATAAAGGCTTCGCCATTGTCATCGACACTATCCACAAGCTTGTTCCCAAGAATGAAATGTCCAAGCTTCTTGCTAGTGGTGACAAACTCTCAGAAGCTCAAGCCGTCAAGAAGATGAACGATAACATCGCCAAAGGATGGGGACGATACCGAGCTAACCTCATTGCGGTATGGATAAACAAGATGACCCCTATCATTGGCAAGAACAACATCGCATTCATCAACCTTGCACACGAACGAAAGAACCACGATGCTACCAATTGGAATGACCCCGACTACGCCGTCAAAGGCGGCGAATCTCTGGTCTTCGAATCAATGGCGCGCATCCGTGTAACGCCCGGGCCATCTATCAAAATTCCAACAACTGGTGGAAAGAAAATGATCATCGGTCACACCAGTAATTTCCAAGTTGTCAAAAACAAAGTTGGATATCCTAACGAACATGGAGAATTCCACATTCTTCACGGCAAAGACGATTGTCTCGCCGGGTTCGACTTACCCAGAGAAGCTTTCGTTGAAGGTGTCAAAAGAGAAATGATTGTAAAATCAGGAGCTTGGTATTACCTTCCCGACGGAAGCAAACATCAAGGCGACGAAAATGCGATTACCTACCTTCATGAGAACCCCGACGCCTATAATAAGCTCTATAATGCTCTTGCAATAAAGAGCGAGTACGAGTGCGCGTAAAAGAAATGGAACTGATGCAAGAGATTCTATGTGAACGTATGCGCTATATCGGCAACGAAAATAGTGTTGAATTAACCAAAACAATAATGGATTCTCTCCATACTAAGTTAAAGAATTGTAATTCAATAACTTACACTCAAATATTTGTTCGTGCTGCCGCATTGAGTATGCAGATCGACGAAGCTCTAAAGAACAATCCGTTGCCTGGTGAAAGATGGGCCGAGTTCATCAGCAACAAACTCGACTTAGGAATCAATTGATGCATCTACTGAAGAAGGATTTGCCTACCGGGAGATTGTCATTCTCCCAGCTCGATACGTATTTGAATTGCCCAAAGAAATACGAATGGCGATACATCATCAAGCCAGACATCATAAGATCTGCCCCACTCATGATCGCCGGTAGTTCTATACACGACGCTATTGCAACTGTTCTTCGTCTCATGATGAAGAAAAAACAAGTCGACATTACGACGATCAGAAACAACGCACAACGTTCTTTGGAAAAAGAACTCAATGTAATGCAGGAAACTGTAGGAAAAGAACTGCTACCAGACTACACCAAAGAACGTTTACTCATTGAGCACAAAGCACTCTTCGTTACATGGAACATGGAAATTGTTCCTGAGTTCCGACCTACCGCCGTTGAAGAAGAAATCAATACAACTATCGGTGGTTACCCATTTATCATGTACATCGACGCTGTTCATAACGATGAACTTGTCGTCGATTGGAAGTTCACTGCCTCCCCCAAAAACAAACATCACATTGCCAACTCACTTCAGTTGACGGTATATTCGATCGGTACCCAACTAGATCGTGTGGCATTTGGTTCTCTCGTCCGTCCAAAAGCCGGAAGAGAAAAGAACTGGAAACCATCTGTCAATATGATCAAGGGGACACGAACAAACGCAGAAAGAAGCTGGGCAGAAAGAGTTGTGAAGCTAGCTGGCGATGGAATCAGGGCTGGGCATTTTCCATATTGTACGCCAGAAAATTTTCTCTGTAACGTAAAGTACTGTGATATGTACCCACTGTGTCGAGGAAAAGATGAAGCAGAGAGAGTTACTCCAAAATGGTGCGAAGCATTCATCTAACCGGTTAGACACGGTGCGCGAACCACAAGACATTCGATTCACCATCTATGGCATTGCCAAAGGCAAGGCTATGCCAAGAGTCGTGAAGAACAAACACACAGGGAAAGTGCATGCTTTTCCACCGAGCAAAGCTTGGGAAGAGACTGTTGCGGGACAATCATTTCAATACAAACCAGACGTCCCAATAGAAGGACCCATAGCATTGGGATTGGTATTCTACCGACCAATGACCAAGGTTATCCTCAACAGTAAGAAGAAGACTGAACTTGCCTTATCCCGGCAGTTGCTACCAACAACGAAGCCGGATATGAAAAATCTCCTGGCCAGTATGGAAGATGCGTTCAAGGGAATCTTCTGGCTTGATGATGCTCAGGTAGTTCAATACATCCCAATCGATGGGATTCCCTACGGCAAATACTATGGTGATTCTCCACGTATCGAAGTCTTGATACGCCCTCTCCCATTTCCGGGCTAACAACAAAGGAGATCTTGATGAGACGGTACTCGTGTCTACTTGCGTTTTGCATTGGCTGCAATCAAGAAGTGCAAACTCGTAGCAACGAACCAAACGTAACGATTGTCACCGCATCGATGTCAACCGTTGAATCGGAAGAACCCGAGTCAATGCCTCAAGTACCCACCAAAACCGTCATTGTTAGTGAACCCCCCGTACCTGAAAATGAATGGAACGAAGAAGCACGCATATGGTTGGCTCGTTCATTGATAGGAGAAGTTGGATGGGGACGACCAGCCGAACAAGCATCTGTTGCTTGGGTCTACGCCAACCGCGCTAGAAAACTTGAACGCTACACATTTCTTCAGATGGTACGTAAATACTCAGCGGCAGTTCGAATGCCTGGAAAGCGTAGACAACCATGGGTATTCGAATTGCAACTCAACGATCAAAAGCCAAAATACTGGCCGGGTTTCATCAAATGGAAAGGACAGCACGATCAATATTGGCTTGACACATTGAGTCTAATCGATCGGTGGCAAGCTGGAGAAATACCGAACTACTGTCCAATGGCCAACCATTTTGGTAGTTATCACGATAGTTTCAGAGCAGAGGCTTTACGGTGGACCCGTGTAGAGTGTATTGTACCGGAAGGTGGTAAACGATTTCGAAATAGATTCTATGATAGTACCACAATTCGTCCAAGACGGAATAAACGCCGTCGTTCATAGGAGATGAACATGAGACACTGGTTCGAGATGATATTCGATCGACGCACTGTGATCGAATTCCTTGATGAATGTCGGCAGTTCACTGAAGAATTTATCGTCAACTATGCCAAAGAAATGATTCCAACTTGGCCGTTGACAAATATACTTCCCGGTCAGCATTTCAATTTCGAACCGAATGGAGCAATTGTACATACCAGTGAAAGTCCATCGATATGGAACTCGCTTCACATGTGCACTCGTCACATTTATGGAACTCATTTTCTGATTCTATCTGGACGAAATCAAATCGTTACACATCATCTGAAACGATATCCACTTTTGTCTGCACTCCCAACACCATTACTCTTGCTGTATCCATTGGACGCTCACGTTCCACATAGTGGATATCTCTCATCCAAAACATGGGGTATCGAACTACGTAATGCCGGACGATTGAGGCCATTCCGAAAAGGTCTTATACCGACTCCATTGATGCCAGCGGAAGAAACCGAGAGTAACTTCAATACCATTCCCGGTCATGCATACGATGCGTATTGGCGACAGAACCTTTGGTGTCTACCGTTCACAGGAAATATCTTCCAGTTCAATGATCGTATTTACGAAATGCCTACGTATCATCAATTGATCTCGTTGGTCATTCTTCTTCGAATTCTCGACACGTATTGTGATGGAATCGATATGAGAACTGTCGTTCCATCAAATTGCGTCAGTGGAGCCGATGCAAAGTTCCCTTACTTCCGGTGGGAACTCATTCGTGAAATGGCCAAACAACGCGGTCAAATCAGTCACGTTCGTGAATGGTCGGTCTATCCCACGACCAACACCCCCCATGAATACTATGATCTCGAAATGGAAGACGAGTCTCTACTCGGAGAACTCATGGAGATCATGCGTTGGCGAGGTGAACGTGACGACGGTCAACTCAACGTACTCTACAGTGAGCGTGAGTTCTTCTTGGCACGTGGATACCGTCCTGTCTTTGAAACAATGGGATACGATATCTCCGATCCGAACTTCACCATGAGAATGTGGGCATTGTCTCATGGCCTGCAAGAAACCAGAGACAATGAAGTCTATGGTAAGCTCAACCAGTTCGTAGCACCTTCGCTGTTAACTCAACCTATCAGGTAAACCATGGTCATCTACATCATCGGAGGAAGTGGCGTTCTCGGACGTCACTTGGGGTACCACCTTGCGTGTCAACATCACAAAGTCTATCTATTTGACATTGACACGTTTGATATCAATCGAGATATCATTCCAAATGAACATATTTTTAAAATCACACCTGGTCACATATTCGAAATTCTCAATGGATTCGTACGACGCAAAATGCCGCAAGTAATATTTCATCTAGGTGAGACTGCTAGTATCGACACTTACGCTAACACTCAAGCAATCCATGACAATATAGGACTGACTTCTGATGTTTTGAACGTATGTGCTCGATACAATATTCGCGGAATCATCGGAACATGGGAACCGATTGAAAACCGCAGTGAATCGGTACTCGTTCATTCGTTGCATCAAAAATCAGAATTGATCAAATACTTCCACAAAGGCAACGTAGTTGTCAATGAAGTACAAATTCCACAAATCGTCCATCCGAATTACCCAGGTGTAAAATTCGGTGCTATTCTCAATCGTCTCGCGTATCACATATATTGCGGCGAGCCTTTCTACATCGGCGACATGAGCGAAGTATTCCTCTCTATGCGCTCATTCAACTCGCTTCCTCCTATCATTGAACATCTTACTCAAATCATGAAGCGCAACACTCGCAAAACCATCACTATCGAAGGCTATCGATATCCATTCGATTCGCTGATACAGTTTGCACTCCATGCACACAATGTCGAGTCTGCTACCCTAGTAAGTCGAGGTGAAGCCCGTGTGTTCAGAAGAAAAGAATGTGTCCCAAACAACCCAATCTACCAGTGGATCACCGAACAAGATTGGAAATAACATATCGAAGAAGCTTTTGGCCGAGATGTTCTTGCTCATCTACAACGGTGATTTATGGGAACATCTCTCTGAAGAATGCCAAGAGTACGGTCAGACTCTTCTCCAGGAGATGATGGATAAAGGTGTCAAACTTGAGGCACCCAAGCCCGTCGGTCTTCGCATGTCGCTATCACAATATACCCAACTCATTGGTGCCACTCTCAATATGAAAGGAGCAGATGCTGACTTCTGGCATCTTGTCATTCGAATCCAGTATCTTATGATGTCGATCGAGAAGGACCCTCTCTTGGCAAAACAATTGCGAGATTCTACAAACCTGAACGATACTGTGATGGAAGTCTTCGGAGAATAGCATGACCAAAAGTCCTATCATCGGTCCCGGTGAAATGCCAGGCGTACTTGCTGAATTCTTGACTCATGACGAACTGCGCTCACGAGAATTCTGGAAACACTTTGACAACCGACGAGCTAGCAGGCATGTTCCAGTTCCAGATCTACACGAATGTATCGACAAAGCAGTTTACTATGATGAGCATCACAACATAGATGCACGTCTTGTTGAGAGTCTCATCATTCCTAGAGACATCCAACTATATCAAGACATTGTCAGATTTGTATTTGAAGATTTCATCAACGAACCGGCAAGTCCTCTGACACTCATACAATTCAAGGCACAACTCACTCGCCGTATGGAGCAACTAGGCTTCTAACCGGTTAGACAAAGGTCGACATGAGCTTCTTTCCTGAACTCAAAGAAGAAAAGAAACCTACATCTGAATGGCCAACAGTACTATTCGCAACCAATGACGGATGGTACATTGAAGAAGACATGGAATTCTTGGGTCGGCTAGAAGAATATGATCTCTCCGAAAAAATACATGAAGAGATATATGACTTTGTATCTCAAGGAAAATCAGGTTCGTTTCTCATCACCGACATAGGAGTCGTTGTAATACTTGAGACCGGTATACCAAAATCCAATTGACAAACCTACTCACCGATCATACATTGAAATCTGAAGCGCCTGTGCATTGGGCAATCTGATACCCCCTCAGACCCCCCCTTTGTCTAGGGCGCTTCTTTTATTGTCTGCTTACCTATAATATCTCTGACATGTTAGTACCCATATTTGTCAGAGAACGACTATACATTCCACGCGCCCCAGAGTTCGAAGATATCCTCGACGAACTAAGGGTGAAGTTCACTCATAAGAATCCGAACTATGCGTTATTAAAAGCTATGGGAAAATGGACGGGTAATACCCAACCACAAATACGTACGTGGATGCACGTCACTGCCAAAGAATGGGGAGAATGTCTGAGTCTTCCTCGGGGTGGTACCAATCGAGTACGTCAAGTATTCCGTCACTACAATGTCAAACCTCGATTCATGGACAGGAGACTCTCTCTACCTCCTATCACATATCTACGTAACGATGTAGTCCTACGTCCAGATCAAGAGCGTCTTGCCAAAGCAATGTACAAACGAGAGAACTGTCTGATACGTTCTCCTACAGCTTCTGGAAAGACCGAGGTTGCGCTCAAAGTTGCAGAGTGGATACTCAAGACCGCTGGTCCTGTTCTCATAATGGTATGGGAAACGGAACTCATGCAACAGTGGATTGAACGAACCATGCTTCGTTTCGGTCTGAGAGAAAAGGATATCGGAATACTGGGGGCGGGCAAAAAACGAATAGCTCCTATCACAATCGGAATGCAACAAACTCTCATGAAGCAAGGCTTCCGTCACGCCCACAAATTCGGCGGTCTCATTGCCGACGAAGTGCAACGATTTGCAGCTCCGACTTTCCAAAAAGTGATAGACATCTTTCCCGCTCGATATCGAATCGGAATCTCCGCTGACGAATCGAGGAAAGACAAGAAAGAGTTTCTCATCTACGATGCATTCGGTGAAGTCGCCGATGAAATCGAGAAGTCTCAACTCATCGAAGAAGGAAAGATTCACGACGTTGCTATTCGACTTGTACCAACCGACTTCAATTATGGCATCGACCTATCTAGTGGATTCACAGAATGGGTCGACCTTCCAGGTGCACTCAAAGACTACCATGACTTCATTGACCAGATGGACGACAACGAAGAACGCAACGATCTCATCTGGTCATTCATGGAACCTTGTTTCAAGGCCGGTAACATCTGTCTGATCATCACTCGACGAAGAGCCGCTGCGAAGTACTGGAATGACCGCATACACGCCGCTGGCTACGCTTCCGGTCTTCTCATAGGTGGTAACTCTACCGAGTTCCACCGCACCGTCAGTGGCCTTCGTAGGCGCACTATACAGGCAGGCGTCGGTACTATCCAGAAGAGTGGTGTTGGACACGACATCAGACAACTCGATCGCGGATTCATCATCAATCCACTCGCCAAGAACATTCAGCTCTTCGAACAGGCACTTGGTCGACTCCGACGTACTTGTGACGGTAAGAAGGACGCTCTTTTGTATTACTTCTGGGACAAGCTTTGCTACCCAGGAGACAGGCGTATCATCTGTAAAACATATCCCACTACGTTCGTCTGGGTAGATGACGAATTTCTACCAGCGTCATGAGAAAGAACTATGGAAAAGAAAATCAGAAAGATGACAAAGCAGCTCGGACCCCTAGCTGGCTTCAAGGGGACGGTGAAGGAGATGACCTACGGCACGGCAATCAAAATCGGAATGCCAAGTCGAGATCGGTACGACCCCAATCACGCTCTCGACGCTCACTTCAGCATGACTATTGTGCCGAGTGCGGAAGACGATTGGCGGGAGACTCAGAAGGAACTGATCGATCACGTCAACATGACACTCGACAAATCGAGTCAAGAAAGGCTGGAGTACTGGAAGGAACAGCTCGGACTCGACGAGTAGTCAAGATAACATACGAACAACTTCGACAGTCACTTTCGGATAAGGACTTGAACGATCTCTTAGCCAACACGTATATTGCTAGTAAGGCGGTCGTGATCAATTTAGAGCCTACGTTGTTACGTCATGCAGAAGATAGTTATCTTCCAGTCGCTACACCAAAGGCTAAAAAGATTGTCAAACGCAAAGGCCCCAAGCCAAAGAAAGCGATTCCACCAAGTGAACGCTACCAATCAGCAATATCTACTTGGCAATCTACTGCCGAAGGTAACGCAGAAGTTGTTGCTGGCATATATTTCTCTTTGTATAAGCGATTCTTTCATGAAGAAGACCCTGAATGGGTTGGTACCTCAACTCATCGTGCGGTTGCAGTTATAGAACAATTTGCCACCGAAGTTTCAGAAGGCAACTATCGGCCAGTTATCAATTACGTCAGAAAAATATTTCCCTTATGGGTAGGACAATTGAAACGAGGGGAAAGTTTCCCCGAGAATAGACCGACTATCAAAGCCCTATTCTGCGGTACACGCTACTTCTGGTCCAATAGGAACCTACTGTACAAGCGATGGCAAGAAAGATAAAGGTCAGCGTTGTCCATGAACAAATCATCCTTGGGTCGATGCTTGCTAACGCGAGTACACGACGCCGACTTATTAAGCAGCTCGATGTACGTACCTTTGCTGCCCCAAGACACAGAGCTATATTTTCAGCTCTGGAAGAGCTTGAGCAACGTGGACTTGATTACGTCCCAATCACCCTACGAAGTTTCCTTCCTCCTGATGATAGTGAATGGGGAGGAGTAGACTACCTCAAGGAGATCGAGAAGCTTCAAAGCAACGAGAACCTGGAGCACCATCTTGAACGTGCTCGATGGGATACCGCTCGTTCGCACATTATCAATGAGCATCTCGGCGAACTTGAGTCGGCTCTGAAAGACCCTCGGTTAGACATTGATGAAGCGTTAGCTATACACAATGAGATTGGTGAAATACTCCGATCGTCACGTGGTACGTCCGCCATTATTCCAGGCGAAGCAATGTCTGCGAAGTACAAGGCACAGCTCTATGCCCGAGAGAGCGGTGGACATATTCGCACAAGTGGATACCTCTCACTTGATCGAAAGCTCACCGACCCATTTGGACGTAGCAAAATCAGCGTCATCACCGCCGCTCCTTCTATCGGTAAAACTACGTTCGCACTGAATATGGCACAACGCCAAGCTCGGAAGTGGAAGGTAGGGTATCTAGCCTGGGAAAGTGGCACTGTCGCTGCAACTGATATCATCTGCGCCTCTGCACTAGGAATCCCACTCTCCACGCTTATCAAATCTCCAGGACGTATGTCGTCCGAAACCAGAAATGAAATAGACGAATATCTCGACAATCTCTACAGTCACAGCAACAACTTCTCATTTCTGAAACCGCCTGATCGTTCACTCTACAAAAACGCTCGTGGTCCTTGGGAAATCAACGATCGAGTTCTTGATTGGTTTGAGAGTCATCTAGAAGACTGGGGTCGCGATATCATCTTCTGGGACTTGTTCACCAAAAAGCTTCCCGACCGACGACCCGAAGCTATGTCATGGGCACTTGATAGAATCCAAGAGATGTGCAACAGAACGGGAGTACATATTGCACTTCTCCATCAAGTCACCTTCAAAGAACTCGAAAAACAAAAGGACAAACGTCCAAATCGAGGAATGCTCAAAGGCAGTGGTGGATGGATTGAAACTCCCGACGTAGTCTTCGGTCTCTTCAGGCGAGCAGTCTACGAACCTGGAATCCAAGACAACGAGATGGAAGTCTATTGTCTCAAACAACGTATTGGTCCATGGCCATGGCGAATCATCATGGATTGGGATGGTCCACATTGCAAAATAGATGGTGGACGCGAAGCCCAAATGACAGTCGTTGACGATGAGTTTGACGAAATCTAAGAAGCTCCGCATTCAGCGAGCGATAGATCTAGGGGACGTTCGGCGTGTACTCAAAGACCTTCAAATACCGTTCGAAGAAAAGAAACCTGGCGACCTATGGTTCAAGTGCGTCAATCCTTCCCACCGTGACCGGGACGCCTCTGCACATATCTGTTGTGACCGAGTATCAGAATACCATGGCAAATACAACTGCTTCGGTTGTAGAGATTCTGGAAGTATTCTATCCCTGGTTGAAGTCCAGCTCCAACTCGACTTCTGGGAAGCCGTACTCTGGGTAGAAGCTCGTACTTATCCAGATGGAGTTGTCTCACCGGTTAGACGAATCAAGCAAGTCAAACCGGAGCTACCCAAAGAGTTCGAGCGATATGCCAACGAAGATGACTGGAATCCTCCATACCTTGAGTATCTCTACTACCGAGGTATCACCTGGAACCAAACAGTACGTCATAAAATCGGGTACTGTGATAGTGGAAAGTACAAGCTGAGAGTAATCATTCCGGTCTACTTGAATGGAGAATTGCAAACATGGGTAGGTCGACATATCTGGGAGGGTAAACGTGTCACATCTTGTCCAAATGGTAGAGTGGGTCTCTTTGGAAGTTCCTTCGCTTCACCCGAGAGAGGTCCTGCAATTCTCACCGAAGGGTGGGCCGATGCTCTTGCAGTCGAGCGATTGGGTTATCGGAACGTCATGTCGATACAAACCAATGGACTACACTCCGTTCAATATGAATTTCTACGAAAGTTTGAATATACCATTGTTATTCCCGACGGTGATTCGGGAGGTAAGCTCTTCGTCAACTCACTCGCACCATACGTTGAGCACCACGAGTTCATGATCGTTACTCTCCCAGGAATGGACCCGGCTCACCTCATACTACAACGCGGTGGTCCGAAGATGTTGATGGATGCTATCGAGAATATGGAAGAGTGGAAACCTTGGGTTGAAGAACGAGAAGTAGAGTATCGATACTAAGGCGACACGGATGGTACAATAGTATCATAATCAAACGTTATACGTATAGCATAAATTTTATCCGCTTGTGTACCAGCAAGTACGTCAATCTCAATATAATATCTATCTTCATCAGACAATGACGTATGTCCAATTCCAAGTACATTCATAATTAGAGGACCCGTACCTGTTGTACCATTTGAACCAAGATTAACCGGTGAAGGAACACCGGGTGTAGACCAATTAACGTTATTCCTCCACACACGTATATTCATCTGATTAGTATTAATTTTATTAACAAGTACTTCTACATCATCGAGTACAGCTCCAGCCGGAATCATAAACGGAAAATACATATTGCTAGCTGGACCAAGATGTTCCCAATATCCTTGTCCACTTACGGCAGCAGTTGTATATGTCCATCCACCACCGGATATATCTATTCCATGTTCAATATTAACACTTCTCTGTATAGATCTCGCTGCTCCATATTTGAAATCCCCAATGCCATTACCATCATTATCAGCAATTATATTATGGTTCGAGGAGATAATACCAAAGCTAGTGGTCGTAATATCACCACCACTAGCTTGAATATCACCCCCTTCACTATCGATAACACCGCCACCAGACCGAATAATTCCGCTTTCGCTATCGATTATCCCGCCACCACTTAATACATCGCCACCTTCAGTATCAATATCCCAACCATTGGTATCAAGAAGACCGCCTAAGTCGGTCTTGCCATCATATCGAGTTTGGAAAACCAATCCACCAGAATAATCCTGAACAAGAATCAATGGAGAGTCATTAAGACTTCCAAGTGACCCAACGATTTTCAAAGGAATCTGATACTGACCACCATAATCAAATGTAAATCCATCGTGATTCGTCAACAATAATGACGATTGATCATTCTCGCCAGATCGAGAATCATATGTATTGACACGAAGGATAGCACGATATATTCGAGCTTCCATCGATGTACTTGTTTCGGCAACAAAAGTCGGATCAGTTCCATCAAGATTTTTGAGAGTTATTGTAATAGGAGTAAGACTGGCTACTATATAAATACCATCATTTCCATTTGACGAATCTACTATCTGAACAAGATCAAGATATGGAGAAATTTCCGCGTCTAACCCAGTAAAAAAAAGATCAACACCAACTCTGGGAAATCCTATGGTTGTTGGACTGATAGTATCGATAGCTTCGCTACCTCTGAGAAAATCATTTCCGCTACTATCAACCAAATTAACTCGACACATCAATGCATACAACGCAAGCATACGTTGTAATATATCGATACCACCTTCGGTATCTTTCACATCATGTGGCCACGTTGGATTACTAATGACAGATCGTTCTCCATCTTTAGTCAAACGAAGTGGCGCATGGAAAACATCTTGCGACGCTAACGTTAAGTTCAACTGATCAAGTTCAACGGCTTCGTTCGTCGTCGAAATATTCCGACCATCTCCAGCACCACCGGCACCATCGTATGCTTTCTGAAGCGTATGACCGCCGCCGCCAGAAAGATCACGACTATCCGTTGTCGTTTCGTTAGTCGTAGAGCCTTCAACGTATCCAATGATAGTATACGGACTTCCAACCCATGGATTCGTTGCACTCTTCTTGACAGTAACTCCCAGGGCTGCTACTTGATAATCCGCCGTTGCTACCGAGACAGAAGCCTGCCCAAGTAGTGTCGTCGTTGTAACGCTATTCTCTCCAGACCCACCATCATACGAAACCGTCAATGTCTCAAACGCAACGGCTGCGTCTGCCGACATAGGATTGGTCAACCAAACTGTTACTAAGCGACCCGAATAATCGACTCCATTTTCGAAGATAGAATCGACGACCAGTTTGATGGTCCCTGCGCCTGCATCCGTCACACTACTCGGATTATCTAGTTCGCCTATCTCTTCCAAAATCAGATCGTATTCGACCTGTCCTGTACGCGGATTGGTATACACTCCACTTGGCACTTCAATATAGTGCATACCAACCCAATAATAGGTAGCGGCAGTATCCTCAAATGGAATATTGGTATTCCGATCGGTGCCTGTCAGCTTGAGGATATGACCCTCACCATCGGTACCGATCAATGGGTCGGTTCCTATGGTGAATGTACCATCACCATTGTTTGTCAGCACGTATGGATATGTAAACAATCCATGAACAGGAAATATCCGAGAGATGCCATCGTAGAACATCTCCTGTAGGTACTCCAAAAAGTTCCCATTCATCCGACTCTGAGAAAGGAACCGCTTCAACACGAGATTGACGAAACTATCTCCAGTAGGCATCCTACGCTCCTGTCTAACCGGTGAGACAACTATGGTCCCACAAAATCGAATTCCTGCGGAATCGGATGAACGAGCACACGAGAGACCGTCAAACTTCCGCCGGTCTCACATACTATCTCAACTGTCCCGTTACCACCACCCCATGCTGGCGGGTCGTCTACGTGTTCAGTAAGTAAGTTCTCGTCTTGGTATACACGAAGAACCTGTACATCTCCACCTGGACGCGCGCTTGTGTACGATTCGATGCGCCAAATGTAATCAACATCGACATCCATTTGATCAACGGTACCGCTATCCATTAGGATATCGATACTGGACACAACCTTACGAAGTTGCCACGTTGCCGCTGGAATCGTAGGTGGAGATGCAGGAGTAATTTTCAGGTAGTAATAATCAGCAATGCTTTGAACCATGAATCGAATCGCCGCGTATTTGTCGTCGACATTATGGTTCATCTTGACATGTACAGCATACGATGCCCAATCATCAGACTCATCTGGATTAGCTTGGATAATAGTATCCAACGAACCATCAGTCAGTACTACATTTTTGTCAGTTTCCGAATGTGTCGCAGTTCCTTGAATCACATCCCACAAATCGAAATTGACAAACGTATCGATGAAATTGTAATACCGAATGTAGATATTCTCCGATGATGGACGACTAAACCGAGCTAGACCAATCATCATATTTCGGTTCAACGTTCCATCGTCAACAACCAATATGTCAGAGACATACTCGTCTGTTTCAAACGATACGCGAAAGTTCGATGGTTCCGTCGATAAAGACGACGGTGGTTGAAGGAACAGAAAATCACGTTCGGTTGTTGCTGTCCAATTGCTACCATTGAAAACCAATGGAGCGTGAATTCCAGCACCGGTACCTAGATACCGAACGTAAATCTTTTCTGGAATCAACTCATCTGTATCATCAACCAAATCATCAACGATGAACGTATAGTATGTGTATCCACCAACAACAGCCGTCGAAACCGAATTGGGTATGATACCGACTGGCATACCAGCCTCGGACAGAAGATAAGGGTCGTACCCATCATCCTCGCGTCCGATAGCGGTTTCCATACCTGAAACACCATCACCGCTAAGAATCCATCGAAAATCAAAATACCCAAACACATTCGATGGAAGACCAGACATCGTTCCAATAATTTCATCAAGTCCAAACGACGTCGATCGATATCGCAAGAATCTAACAAAATACTTGATGAGACGACGTTTCTCAGTTGTAGTAAGCGGCGTCCATATATAACCAATGTCATCCATAATCCCGATCTTCTTACGAAGATGATCGAGATAAATCTCTGGACAATCTTCAGGTGAATTCAATAATGAGATTGCCAGTATCTGTCCATACTGACTCTCCCAAAATTCCTGCATAACCTGTAACCATCTCCAGATCAACGCAGTCTGATTCTGGTCTTGGTCACGTATCGTTGATAGAAGAAACGAATACAGGTCATGCTGAAATTCGGCTATCTCTCCACGATAGCCAATAACCTGAGTCGCTCCTACTGTCAGTGGATTCAGCCAGTAGTCGTAAAGTGCCATCTATCCCACCGTAAGATCGTAGATCTGAGAAGCGACCATTTCCGTAGTTGTAAGTACAACTGACGAGTTTGTATCTTCATCCACTTTGAGTGTGAGAACACCACCAGTCCATACATAACTAGCAGCAAGATACAAATCGGAATTCTGCATCATGTATTTCGAAAAGACGACTCGGACACTTGTTAGAGACAATGGAATAACAGAAAGCACTACCGGTAATTCGGAAACACCGAGATATTCAATGACCGTTGTAAGCGCAATCATAAACTCTGGTTCACTAGGAGTGCTATCTTCACTCTCCAACAAATCGTTAGCAGAAATCTGAAACGTATAATCTCCACCGTGTGTACAATCCGTCAATACCAAGTCAACATACGTTGGATATGAAACATCTGGTTCGGTGGTCACACTTAATACAGATACATCAAAACTAGCCAGTG
>Ga0102955_1000011_pt1 | contig 35267 bp, 32 predicted proteins | sample SalPonF2_A_D1_MG_FD_78512 | JGI IMG/M metagenome (GOLD analysis project Ga0102955, IMG submission 78512) | Salt pond soil microbial communities from South San Francisco under conditions of wetland restoration - Salt Pond MetaG SF2_A_D1_MG ... | reverse complement strand
CTGTTGCTGCCGCTGCTGGTGAGCAATATGATGCGGCACAGCGGCAGAGGCGCCTTTTATACGGGTGGCGGCTTTGGCGGTAGCGGTGGCGGCGGTGGCGGCGGTGGCTTCGGTGGCTTTGGAGGCGGCGGCTTCGGCGGCGGCGGGGCCTCAGGAGGTTGGTGATCCATGAAAGCTGAGAATTTTTTTAGTGCGCGCGAGAATGCTGAAATTGCAGCAGCAATCAAGGAGGTGGAAAAAAACACCACCGGTGAGATTGCTGTAATGGTTGTTGATGAAAGCGATTCGTATCCAGAAGGTAATATCCTTTCAGGGGTTATTCTTGGCGGACTTGTATCCCTGGTTATAACTGAACTTTTTTTTGCAGATTCACTTACGGTTTTCATGATCTTTTTTGCGGGGCTGTCTCTTGGTACCGGTTGGATGACAGAGCACTTCCCGGCCCTGAAACGTATTTTCATACCAAAAAACAGGATAGCCGAACTGGTCCTGGAACAGGCTGTGCAGTCCTTTTATGAAAAGGGTCTTCATAAAACCCGGGATGCAACCGGGCTGTTCTTCTTTGTTTCTCTCTTTGAGCATAAGGTGTGGATACTTGCGGACACGGGCATCTACAGCAGGATTTCCCAGCAGGAGCTGCAGGTCTATGCCAGTGATATGGCAAAAGGCATCAGACAGGGCAATGCTGCTGAAATCCTCTGCCGGAAAATCGCCAGCCTGGGCGAGGTGCTGACCCAACATTTTCCAGCCAAGCCTGATGATATAAACGAATTGAGCAACCAGGTTATTGTGGGGTAAAGTGAATATGATACCGGGGGCAAGCTTGTTTTATTGCGTTATTTAAAACGGGGCAGATTTATTTATAAGGAGCAATGTTATTAGGCTGAAGACTGATTCCAAATTCAAAATTTAGAATTTTGAATTCTGAATTTTGAATGGTCAGACTGCGCATAGATCTAATCCATTTTCAGGATGCAACTCATTGATATTTCTCTAAGCAGTTTTTGCAGCTATGTATGCGGCGATATCGAGCATACGTCTCGCATAAGCAGCTTCATTATCGTACCAGGCCATAACTTTTACCATTCTTTTTTTCAGTACATCTGTAGACAGGGCGTCTATTATGGCAGAGTGGGTGTTGCCGATGATGTCTGCGGAAACAAGTTCTTCTTCAGAGTATTCCATGACCTGCTGCATGGAGGATTGTGCCGCTTTTGCAAAGCAGTTATTCACTTGTTCCACGGTAACATCAGACTGCACCTGAGCCGTGACATCAACCAAAGCACCATCAGGCACTGGTGCGCGGACGGCGACGGCGGCAATTTTACCGGTCAAGGCGGGCAGTACTGCAGTGATGGCGGTGGCCGCTCCTGTTGAGGTTGGGATTAGCGATAGAGCTGCAGCCCTCCCACGGCGCCGTTTTTTGGCAGCACGGTCAACCAGGGCCTGGGTAGCTGTATAGGCGTGGATTGTGGTGGCCATGGCATGATCGATCCTGAAATTATCGTGCAGGACTTTGAGGACAGGGGCCAGGGCATTGGTGGTGCATGAGGCATTGGAAACAACGGTATGTTTTCCCGGTTTGAATTCCTGTTCGTTGACACCCATAACACAGGTCAAGTCCGCATCTTTAGTGGGCGCGCTGATAACGACTTGAGATGCCCCGGCTTCAAGATGTTTTGCGGCTCCGGCTCTTTTGCTGAAAAAACCTGTGCATTCCAGGACGATATCAACACCCATTTTTTTCCAGGGCAGCTCGGCCGGGTTTTTGCTGCTGAAATATTCCATGGATTTTCCGGCTGCTACAAGTAAGCCGTCCCTGACTTCAATGGGAACCGGGCAGCGGCCGTGTACAGAGTCGTATTTCATGAGATAGGCGATATCCTCTATGGGGGTCAGATCGTTGCAGGCTACTATGCCGATTTGATCCGGGCGATTTGTCAGAAAATGGCGGAGAATCAGCCTGCCGATACGGCCCATGCCATTTATTGCTATTTTTGTCATTGGGTGCCTCCGTGATGACTAGAAATTGTTAAGGGAGTCAATTCGTTATCCTTGACACCTCCCCCTTCACCGCTTGCTCGTAATTCCAACTTCCCGGAACCAGGAGAATTGGGGTCAGCTCTTGCAATAACACATTTTACATTCTTTAATAAATTAGTATTATGTCCACAGTTTTTTTTCAAACAAGATGCACGATATGATTTGAAAAGAGTCAAACGGAGATTTTTTTAAATACCCCCTTGAGGGGTAGTTGCCCGCCTTCTGCTACCGCAGCGCAGTGGCAGAAGTCCATACTTTTACAATCAAGCATACCCGGGAGGACGAGGATATGAAATATCGACTGTTGGGCCAAACCGGTCTTTACGTTTCGGAACTGTGTCTCGGCACCATGACTTACGGCAGCGCCGGATTCTGGAAGGTCATGGGCGGCCTGGACCAGAAGGCGGTTACAGCGCAGGTTAAATACGCCTTTGAGCGGGGCGTTAACTTTATCGACACCGCCAATGTATACTCGCTGGGCCAGTCGGAAGAGTTGGTCGGCCAGGCTATCCGGAAACTGGGTTTGCCGCGCGACGAACTGGTGATCGCTACGAAGGCAACCGGCGTGATGAACGACCTGCCCAACGGCCTGGGCCAGTCACGGTACCATCTGATGAACGAGGTGAACGCCAGCCTGAATCGTTTGCAGCTGGACCATATCGACCTCTATCAGTTGCACGGCCTCGACCCTCTTACCCCGCTTGAGGAAGCGCTTGAGACCCTGAACGACCTGGTGCGCTCCGGCAAGGTGCGCTACATCGGCTTGTGCAACCTGTCGGCCTGGCAGATCATGAAGGGGCTGGCCATTTCCGAACGGCGGAGCTGGGCGCGCTTTGCCAGTGTCCAGGCCTATTATACCATCGCCGGCCGCGACTTGGAGCGGGAAGTGCTGCCGCTTATCCGGGACCAGAGCCTGGGACTTATGGTCTGGAGCCCCCTGGCGGGCGGTCTGCTGACCGGGAAATTCAGCCCGGAGGGCAAGGGGCCCGCCAACAGCCGGCGTAGCAAGTTTGACTTTCCGGTGGTCGACAAGGAGCGGGCCTTCCGCTGTGTCGAGGCCATGCGGCCTATGGCGGCAGAGCGCTCCGTCTCCATTGCCCGGGTCGCCCTAGCCTGGCTGTTGGCGCAACAACCGGTCTCCTCGGTAATCATCGGGGCCAAAACCATGAAACAGCTGAAAGATAACCTCGACGCCACGCAGGTTACCTTGAACGCGGCGGAACTTGAAACGCTGGATGAGGTTAGCCGCCTGCCAGAGGAATATCCTGGCTGGATGCTGGACCGGCAGGTGCAGTACCGGGCCAAACCGCCGGAACGCAAGGAAGACTAGGAACAGACCTCTATTTGCACCTACTGCAAGGATAAGGGGACCTATCTGTTTTTTTGGGGCAGGCTTACAATATTGCCTTATTAATCTGCAATTTTCAATAAAAAGACTTCCAGGTCACATCCTGGTGAGGATGCCGTCTGCTGCCCTGATGCCGCTGGCCCAGGCCCCGGTAATCCCTCTGCTGGTCCCTGCCCCGTCTCCCGCCAGGTAAATATTTTCCGCCGCCTTGAAATACTTGTCTATAAAGCGCGGTTTATTGGCATAGAGCTTGATTTCCGGATAATACATGATGGTGCCGGGATGCAGGACCCCGGGTACGATGGTGTCCAGCATTTTCATGGCGCTCCAGATGGGCTTTAAGATCTTGGCAGGCGTTGCCAGGCTGATGTCACCGGCCGTACAATCTGCTAATGTCGGCTCAAAATCATTTAGATCCCTGTTAAAGGACTTGACCTCCGACCGTCTGCCCAGGCGGAAATCGCCCACCCGCTGCATGATCGGCTTGTTGCCACCCAGGAGCATGGCCTGGCAGCCAAGCATTTCAGCAAAATCCTGACCACTGGCCAAAGGTTCGGTCAAGGTCACAGTTTTGAGCAAGGCGAAGTTGACCATACCGTTCCGGGGGCGGGAATGACTGTAGGCGTGCCCATTGACGCTGAAGTATTCACGGCCGACCCTGGTTTCGTAGCGTTCCCTGACAACATAGGCAGCTCCGCTGTTGGTGCAGAAGGTGCGCACCCTATCCGGAAAATTGAACTTGGGGTCATAATAGTCCCTGACGATGGAAAAGCGTTCCTCACGGGTCTCGACCCTGATGCCGATATCGACAACATTGTCAAGGAACGGGATACCGGCTTTTGCCATCGCAAGCTGCAGAAAACGGAATCCCCCGCGTCCCGGCGCCAGAATAAGATCCTGGTAGCCGATCTCCCTGTGGTTGGTAATAATCCTTCTGGCAGAGGGATCAATATCGTTGACCGTCTCCTCCAGACTCACCTCGACATTGCGCCTGGCAAGCTCGTCCATGAGCCGCTTGATTAGCTGGAGACCACCGTCTGTTCCCAGGTGACACTGGCGGATGTCAAGCAGGCTCACCCCCAGGCGTTCTGCCCGCAGCTGATAAGTCTCCAGATCGGTCCTCTGCATGAATTCAGGCTTGAGACGCTCAATGACCATTGGCAGATAATGCTCCGCCTGTTTGCCGGTCCAACAGTCTACCGGAAACCCAACCGGGTATGTAAAATTCATCTTGCAGTCGTGCCTGAGGCCCCCGGTACAGAGGTTTTCCTTATCAATTACCAGGATCCGCAGGCCAGGTTTCTGATCACTCAGACGAAACGCCGCACCCAGTCCGGCGGGCCCGGTGCCAACAATGATGCAGTCATATGTCTTCATTAGATGATCCACGCAGTTGTATAACTTTTCCAGGGTGCATTTGCATACCATTTATTATACACCGATCGAGACGAAAAGAGACCGTTTTGATTTTGACGGGGTCAGGTTTGCCAATAGACAGCCTGTAAATATATTTTCTTGAGGGCTGGAAAGAATATTATTGCGGCACTTTGCCGGTTCTGCCGGATTAGCCCATATCTATCTCGACATGGTGCTCCTGGCTGTCATCCACAAGGGAAATTATGCCTTGCGGTGGCCTTGTACCATCAGCACCGATTTCACTTGTCACGGCACCATCCACCGTCACGCGTATCACATGATCCGATCTTTTACCGACGCGCTTGACTGTGATGTGGTAGAAGGTCTCGCGATAGCGATAGTGCATTTTGTACGACTCCCAATGGGCCGGGATACACGGCGCAATGCGCAGCTGGTCCACTTCCAATTGCAGGCCCAGAAGGGTTTCCACCGTCAGCCGGTACATCCAGCTTGCCGCCCCGGTATACCAAGTCCAACCGCCTCGCCCTGTGTGTGGCGGTACATCGTAAATATCCGCACACATGACATACGGCTCGACCTTGTAGCGTTCGATCTCCTCAGGTTCACTCCCGTGATTAACCGGATTGAGCATGGCGAACAATTCCCACGCGCGTTCCCTGTCACCCAGCATGGCAAACGCCGTCGCGGTCCAGATCGCGGCATGGGTATATTGGCCGCCGTTCTCGCGGACGCCGGGAACGTATCCCTTGATATAACCGGGCTCAAGGTCTGATTTATCGAAAGGAGGGGCAAGCAGTTTGATTAACTGTGCATCGCGCCGCACCAACCGTTTGTACACCGCCGCCATCGCTAGGCGGGCTCGCATGGGATCACCGCCGCCCGAAATGACCGCCCAACTCTGGCTGATGGAATCGATCTGGCATTCGTCATTGTCGGACGAGCCCAGAGGGGTGCCATCATCGAACCATGCCCGCCGATACCATTCACCATCCCATGCATGGTCCTCAATGTTGCTGGAGAGCAACGCAGCCTGTTTGGTGCAGAAATCGGCAAAAGCCGCGTCGCCCCGGCCCCGGGCAAGATCTGCAAACAGCTGGAGGTTTTCGTATAGAAACCACGCCAGCCAGACGCTCTCGCCCTTGCCCTCTCGGCCGACAAGATTCATGCCGTCGTTCCAGTCGCCACAACCCATCAACGGTAATTGATGTTGGCCAAAGCGTAAACCATGCTTGATGGAACGCACGCAATGTTCATAGAGGCTTGCCGATTCAGACGAACGTTGCGGCTGGTCGTAATACGCCTCTTCTTCCGGATTCAGCTCGCGGCCCTCCAGAAAATGTACCGGCTCGTCGAGTACTCCCGTATCACCGGTCGCCAGCACATAACGGCAGGTGGCATACGCCAGCCACAGATAGTCATCTGAGAAATGGGTGCGCACCCCCTGGCCGTTGGGTGGATGCCACCAGTGTTGCACGTCTCCCTGGAGAAACTGGCGCGCAGCACAACGAATTAAGTGCTCGCGGGCGAGCCACGGTGTTGCATGGATAAGCGCCATTGAGTCCTGTAACTGATCACGAAAACCATAGGCCCCGCCGGACTGATACTGCCCACTGCGGCCCCAGAGCCGGCAGGACAGGGTCTGGTAGACCAGCCAGCCGTTGGCCATAACGTCCAGGGCTGGATCCGGCGTCTCCACATGCACCGCCCCCAGGGTACGATTCCAGTGCTCCCATACCGCTTCTAAGGCCTGCCGTGCGCCAGCCGGCCTACTGAATCGCTGGATCAAATGTTGAGCTTCGTCGGTATTGTGTGCCGCACCGAATATGAAGACGATTTCGCGTTCTTGCCCGGCGGCCAGCTCGATCTGCGTCTGAATGGCGACGCACGGATCAAGGCCCGCACCTGTCCTGCCCGACAAACTTTTGCGGTGCATAGCTGCCGGGCCAGCCAATGAGCCGTTGCGGCCGATGAACTCTGTCCGGTTACCGGTTACCGTTCGCACGTCTTCGCTGATCTGCGCAAAAACGACTCTATTGGCGCATTCGCGGCCGTAAGCATTGCGGGCAAACAGCGCCCCGCTGTACGGATCCATTTCAGTAACAATGTGCATCAGATTGGTGTGCCGCCACTCACCGAGCACCAGCTCCCAATAGCCGGTCAACGACAGGCGACGCGACCGTTTCGAATGGTTGCACAACGTTATCACCACAAACTTTACCGGCGCGTCCATGGCGACGTAAGTATACAGCTCCGAGGAGATCGAGGCTTCGTAATGTTCAAACACGCTGTACCCAAACCCGTGCCGGCACACATAACCGGACTGGCTGGGGGCGGGCAAGGGCGTCGGCGACCAGTACGCCCCGGTTTCCTCGTCGCGGATGTAGAGCGCCTCGCCGCTGCTGTCACTCAGTGGGTCATTATTCCAGGTGGTAAGCCGGAACTCGTGAGCATTTTCTACCCAGGTATAACAGCTGCCGCTTTCACTGACCACAGTGCCAATGTGCGGGCTGGCAATGACATTTACCCAGGGCGCCGGGGTATTCTGGCCAGGCTCGAGGGTGACGACATATTCATGTCCATCGGTCGTGAAACCTCCCAGGCCGTTTGAGAAAATGCGCTCGCGCGCCAGCAACGGATGGGCCGGTTCAACTGCTGGTTGCCGCGATGGTGCCAGCGGACTCGGCAAACGCTCTACCGGTAATGAGCGTTGCACCTGCTCAAGCATGGTCTCGGCAGTATCGGTGAGTACGACACGGGCGACAGCCTGGAACAGGACCCGGTCCTCCTCGGTAAGTTCTTCGGCGCGTCGCACAAAGACCCCACCCGGTTTGTCGATACTATACGTTCCGGGCCCGGCGTTGATCAGCCCCATGATCTGATCCTGCAGAACCGCCCGGTAGCCAGAGAAATCATTGTTCACGATCACCAGGTCCACAGCCAGACCCTTCATGCGCCAATAAGCATGAGCTTGCAGCACCTGTTTTATCAGGTCGATGCGATCCAGATTGCCGATACGTACCAGGACGATCGGCAGATCACCCGAGACACCAAAACTCCAAAGTCCCGCCTGGCCGAGCTGGTTGCGTGCAATGACGCTGGGTACTGTGCGGTGCAGAATATTGCCGTAAATGACAGAGGCGGCCAGGCGCCCATAGACTTGGGCCTCGGCTTCAGTTGCGTTAAGATGCCGCAGCACCTCCTGACTTTGAAACCATGCCATTTCAAAGGCACGCTCAACGAAGTGTCGGTCACAATACTTCTCAAGCAAAGCCAATGCTGCCTCGCGCGTGTCCGCGACACCGGAGATAATCTGCACATAAGCCGATTCGTCAGTTGGCAGGGTGAGGGTGCGGCGAATGGCCACGATGGGATCGAGCACCGAACCATCCGTGTTCGACAACATTGTCCCACTGTCAATGCTATCCAGTACTACCGGGTTGGCCGGTGTTCGACCCCGCCCGATGAATTTGGCGCGGTCAGTCTCGTAAGAGGGGGCGCCGGCAACCGCGCCGGGCGCAGCCAAGAGGTGAAACATCCACATCACCTGTTCTCCGGGTGTGCGGCTCCGCCGGGTGCAGAGGATCGCCTGCCGGTCAGGCAGAATTTCGGTTTGCACGAACAGGTTGCTGAAAGACCGATGGGACAGGTCGGCATTGAGCGGCGCCAACACGACCTCTGCGTAACTTGTTACCTCGATATGACGGATATGGGCCGACAGGTTCGTGAGCTTGACACGGCGGATTTCGACGTCGTCTTCCGGTGAAACGCTGATCTCAGTATGCGCTTCGATCGCCTGATCGCGCCGCCGATATTCAGCGCGACCTTGCACGAAGATCGCTTCGTAGTGATCCGCCTTGCGAAGTGTCGGTTGAAATGCGGTTGACCAATAACGCCCCGTATCGCAGTCGCGCAGGTAAATGAAAGTACCCCAGCAATCGCGCGTGGTGTCCTCGCGCCAACGGGTGACGGCCAGGTCGCGCCAACAGGTGTACCCTCCACCGGCATTGGTCGCCATGACGTGGTACCTGCCGTTGGACAACAGGTGAACTTCAGGTGTCGGGGTGTTCGGGTCGGAAAATACACGTATAATCGCGTCTGCTTCCGCGGCGGGCGGACGCGCGGCGGTGCTCACTTCAGCTGCATGTGGGTGCAAGGTGGCGACCTTTTTTGGCACCCGCTCCTGCAGCAACAATTCCGTTGCATGGACCAGCGGATCGGACATAAATCGGCGCTGCATCGGCTGGTTGAGCAATATATGCGCAAAGGCCAACAGGCTCATCCCTTGATGATGCGCCATGAAGGTCCGTACGATGGCGTGATTCTTATTCCGCTCCAGTCGCGTTGGCGTGTAATCGATCGCCTCATAGAACCCGTAGATGCCGAGGAAACCATCGGCTGCCAGTCGCTGCAAATTGCGACACGCTTCCTGCGGCATCACGGTCAGCGCCAGGGCGCTGGCATAAGGCGCGATAACCAGGTCTTCTGCCAAGCCGCGTTTAAGGCCCAGTCCGGGCACGCCGAATGCCCGATATTGATAGACCTGGTGCATATCCGTGGCGTTATAGCAGGACTCGGAAATGCCCCAGGGCACGGCGCGTTGCCGGCCGTATTCGATCTGCCGCGACACTGCAGCCTTGCAGGTCTGATTCAGCAAGGTGTTCTCATAACTCGGCATGATCAGCCGCGGCATGAGGTACTCGAACATTGAGCCGCTCCACGAAATCAAACTAACGTCACCACCATGACTGGTCAGCAGACGGCCGAGTGCGAACCAATGTTTCTGGGGTACTTGACCCTGCGCGATGAGCAGAAAACTGGCCAGGCGTGCCTCGGATGCCAGCATATCGTAGCAGGACGGATCACGGCGCCGTTCGCCGACGTCGTACCCTACGGCCAGCAAACTGCGCGATGTATCATAGAGAAATTCAAAATCCATCTCCGACAGTTCGCGGCAACGGGCCACCAGATCGTCAATGATCCGGAGTCGCTCCACCGCGCCTTTATACCGGGGCAATGCCGATGCAGCGGGTGACTGTGTTTCAATGCCAATTATGCGCTCTCTTGCCAATTCCTCCAGGGTCGGGATGGTGTTGAAGTGTCGCGGTTCGGGCACCAGAAAGCCAAGGTCATTTCGAAGTGCGCGAAGTTGCTGGTCGAATGCCTGCGTCCAGTAAAGGAGTTCGCCATCGGGATCAGTATCCGCCGGCAGCCAGGCAACAAGCCCATCGCCGGCAGGGTTAATCTCGTCCAGCCAACTTTCGGCAACAGCCAGGGACGATGGCTGCCCGTTCAGTATGAGTGAATGCAGTGTATCCTGCATAGACCTGATCTTCTTCGCAAGATCCGGGGCTGATGCCAGGGGCACATCGGCAAGCACCTGCAGGGTATCCTGCAACCCTACAAATGCGCGAGCAGACAACACCGGCAGTGCTTTCAACTCGGCCAGACCCGCCTGCAGGGTGAGCAGGCTGCCGGCCAGGTTGCCGCTGTCCACTGAAGAGACGTAGTGCGGGAATAGCGGTTTCAGGGTGCGCGTATCGTACCAATTGTAAAAATGGCCGCGGTAACGTTCCAGCTTTTCCATTGAGGATAGTGTGTTCTCGGTGCGCTGCAGAAATTCTTCGACGCAAATGTAACCAAAATCATAGGCCGCCAGGTTCGCCAGGAGCGCCATGCCGATGTTGGTGGGCGAGGTCCGCGAGGCGATGGCCGGAGCCGGATATTCCTGGAAGTTGTCAGGCGGCAGCCAGTTCTCATAAGGGACGACGAATTGGGTAAAAAAGCGCCACGTTCGCCGGGCCGACGCCTGCAGGAACGTTCGTTGGTCAAGGCTCAAATCCGGTGCGGGGGGGACAAGCGGTATGCTAATCCACCAGCCGACAACCGGAGAGCTCAGCCAGAGCAGCAAGACAGGCCCCCAAACTAACCATTCCGCCGGGCGGGTTTGCCACAGGACAATAACCGGGATCACCGCCACAAGAGGTGCGATCCACATCTCCATAAAAAAATCGGTCAGTGTCTGGCGCGCATTGCGTTTTGTATAGGAGCGCAAATGCCAGAGCAACAATCCGCGTCGGGTGAACAACATCCGCAGAGCCGAGCGCAGCAGCGCATCCAGGCAGATCATCGTGTCGTAGGGCAAAAAAATCAGCCTCAGCAAAGCGAGCACAGTTGGGTGGCCCGCGGATTTGCCTGCCACAGCGAGGTGCAGCCGCCAATCACGCTCTTCCGGCTTGCGAATGAGCTCGATTACGGCGCCGAGCAAGGTGGGCAGAAACAGCACACTCGCCACCAACAGAGTACAGAACCATGCCGATCCCGGACCAAACAACCAGCCTCCTGCCAGCAGGGCAAATAACGACGGCGGAACCAGGTTGCGGCGCAGGTTGTCGAAAATTTTCCACACTGATAAGACGGTGAGCGGATTCGCTTGCCGCATCGCCTTTGATCCTTTTGAGCTATTTGATTGAGGCGGTCCAGGCACGCGTGGGAACAGCCAGCTGGCAAGCTGCCAGTCGCCGCGAATCCACCGATGTCGCCGACTGGCCTCCATGGCGTAACTGGCCGGATGCTCTTCAATGAGTTCGACATCGGTCACCAGGGCCGAACGGGCATAGCCGCTTTCCAGCAAATCGTGACTGAGTATGAGATTTTCGGGAAAGCGCCCATCCACGGCCTGACGAAAAGCGTCCACATCATAGATGCCCTTGCCAATGAACGATCCCTCCCCGAAAAGATCCTGGTAGACATCCGATACCTCACGGGTGTATGGATCGATGCCGGACTCTCCCGCGAACAGCTTGGTAAATCGTGACCTGCCTGCACTGGTCAGGCTGATCGAAGCACGGGGCTGCAGAATCGCGTAGCCTTGGACAATGCGGCCCTTGTCGGCATCGTACACCGGTCGATTGAGAGGATGGGCGATGTTGCCTATGAGGGTAAGGGCCGCATCGCGAGGCAGTTTCGTGTCGGTATCCAAGGTGATGACGTACTTGATCGAAGCGAAGATGGACCGATCACCGACAATCTCCGAAAATGCAGCTTGATCCTCTCCCCGCAGTAAACCATTGAACTGTTCCAGTTTACCGCGCTTACGCTCATAACCCATCCACACCTGTTCATAGGGATTCCACACCCGGGGTCGGTGCAACAGGTAGAAAATGCAGGGGCGGTCCTCGCGATAGGTCTCGTTGAGTGCCTGAACAGCTTTCCGCGCGTAGGCGAGCAATGGTTCATCATCCGGCAGAGTGCATTCGGGAGCGTCACGGAAATCGGTCAGCAAGGCAAAGAAAAGATGAGGATCGCGATTACCGAGATAGCGGATCTCCAGAGCTTCGAGAAGATGATCAATTTCTTCAGGCTTGCTCAGCAAGGTGGGGACAATTACCATGGTGCGGTGAACAGCTGGAATGTTTTTCGAAAAATCCAATCGTGGTAAGACGCGGGGAGGTACGACGAGCGTGACCAACAGGTTCACCAGGGTGACTACCAGCGCCGAGGTGCTGATTACACCGGCGATCGCAAAAAACCAGAACCGCCAGTTTTCCAGCCCCAATCCTTCAAAAGAAAAGAGCAGCATCAATGTCGCCAGGGCGGTAAGTAACAGGATGGAACCGATGTAAAGGGGCAGGCGGAAAGGCTGGATCGCTCGACTGAGACGTATTTTCCATGAGTAACGGCAGCCGACCTTCCGCTCCAGAATCTGCCGTCCCTGGTCTATCAGGTAGTATCCGACATGGGCGGAGCGATGGTTGGTCTCCAATCGCTCTGCGGCAGCCTGCGCGAGAGCAATGGCTTCGCGTGCCACCTCCAGCTCACTGCGTGAACTGTGCGCACAACCTCGGGCCACTTCCTCGATGACATGCCGGTACCGGTCGCGGGTGGCGAAATCCTGGCCGGCATGCATCCCCGCCGGATCTTCACGTAATGTCTGCTCGACGATACTGAGTGATTCAACGTAATTCCTCCAGTCCATGCCGCCGATGAAACGAAGACTGCCGATACTGTTTGCGATGGAGATCTGGTTGGCCGCGGCCGTGCGCCCGGCTGCAGCCGAAAGCTGTGTTGCGGTTACCCCTTGTTCCAATAGTTTTTGTTCGACCCAGGTTTGAACGAACGCCATGACAGACCCCTGTGCCTGGAGTCTTGCGTAAAATTCCTCCACAAAGGGTGCGGTCAGAGGCACATCGGCATTGGCAAACTCGGCGAGCAACTGGATAAGCTGTTTCGGTTCCCTTTTAGCCGTCGTGAGCATGCGGTCCGCCCATGTGGTGGCCGTATCGAGTTCCTCGCGCCGCCGGGCGATCCGTAACCCGACACGGCGCAGGTTTTCCAACAGCGCCAACCGCAGCATGATCGGGAATGCCCATAATTCGCCCAGTTTTAAAGGCTCAGCGCTCTGGTACGCGGCGATGAATTGGGTGGTGTTATCGCTGTCGACACGGCCGTCCATGTGCGAGATCAACTCCAACGCCAAATCATAGATGCGGGGGAAGCCGGCTGACGGGCCGTCAGCCAGTCGCGGCAACTGCCGGCTGTAGCCGCGCGGCAAATGCTGACGCGCCAGACTGATCTGTTGCTCGATGAGATAGAAATTGTCGAGCAGCCATGCCTCTGCAGGCACGATCCGTTGTCCCGGTTTAGCTGCGGCTGTCACGACGTCATACGCCGCCATCAAAACGCGCTCATTGTCAGCCAGTCGTGGCAGCAACCTGGGCGGCCCCGAACGCGGATCGATTTTATGTTGGCTGGCCAGTGTTACCGCGTGACGCTTCAGTTGCTCGATGCTGAACAGCTCCGAGCGCAGCAACTCTGTGTCCCGGTTATTACGCAGCGTATTCCTGGTGCGCGTCGAATATCCAAAATCTTTGCTGACTATGACATTCTCCCTGCTCGATTTCCGGGCTTAAACGTTTATTTCTAGAATTCAAGGTAAACGCTTGAAAACGATCCAGACAAACTTATTTGCGAACAAAATCTATGCCAAACTTAAGGTGGCTTTATCTCGTCTTCTCGAAAACCAAAAGATCATTTGACCCCTTTTTGGATTTCTTTGCAGCCTTCTTTTCTTTCATGGTCATGGCCGCTTTCTTTTTCCCTTCCCTGTTGCTTCTACGTTCTTTACTCATGGTTTTCGCTCCTAGTAATTGTTAATTGTTCTTCAGACCAACTTCTGCCATACCTGGCCGCCTGATCCTGATCAATGATTTCCTGACGGAGCTTTACAAGGTGGTATACGCCAAGGGAGAGTAATCCGTGATTCAGACAGCGTGGAATACTTCTCTATATGGCAAGAAAAAAGCCGAAGCTGGTGGAAATGGAGAATATTCTACATTCTACCACATAATAAATAATAGCTCCACCGCATTTGTCCTTGTAAGGGGAAAGAGATTTAGCTATCTAACGCATAAAGGGGGCAATTCTTTATCCTTGATACAGGAAAAAGGGGACAGATTTATTTTTAAAATAAAAGCCGGACCTTCAGAAAAAGAAAGATACAGGATAGATACCCTCCTTGTCTAACCTTCTTCAAAAGCGAGCCAGGAAGCCGCGTCCAGGCTTATCTTCATGAACAGGGGCTCGTCGACCTTGTAAACCTGGTTTTTATCGGCAAGTCTTACGTAGACCGGTTTTGTTATGGCAGGTGTGCCAATCAGCAGGGTGTATGAACTGTTGTCCTTAAAGGTCAGAACCACCTTGCGGGTGAAGCTGTCGTCCCCGACCTTAAAATCATTGTATCTATCACGCTCTATTGCAAGCACGCCCTGCGGGGCCAGGGTGACCAGTTTGTCGGCGAGGGCCGTGACCCGTGGTTCATCGGATGGCCTGTTGTCATCTCCGATCACCCAGACACAGTTGACCCTTTTAAAGTCCAGGGTGGTGTCAGCATCTGAAATGGATACGTGCCTGAGGTCCCAGCCGTGCAGCTCAGGAAAAAGGGGTTTTACTGCAAGCTGCTGTTCGGCAGTTGGCGAACAGCCGGCAAGCAGCAAGAATAGAAAAAGCATGATGTTGGGGGCGAGTATGTTTTTAGGTTTCATGTCATCCATCCGGCATTGATTAACAAGGTATAATTTCTTCAGACTTCACAGTAAGCACTGATGCAGTTGAAGACAACCGGGGAATGTCTTTTTAAAATGCAGAATGGAGAAGGCAGAATGCAGAATGAAAAAAATTAAAATCAGGTGCAGGAAACCAGGGAAAAGACAAAAAGGAAAAAGGGGGACAGATCTACTTTACAAGTCATTTTTAAAGCTATCATTATCGCGTTCATAGTCACTGTACACAACTTGATCGCGATTATTACCGATGTGCAGATCATGGCCGCGTTTCAGGGCAAGGAATTCCTTTGCCCCTGGCTCTACTCCTAAACTCTCAGCCAGTACGTCCCAACCTTTGCACTTGTTGCTCCTGTATTTCTTAATAGCCTCGATTCCCTGTTCTTTGGATAATGTCTTGAGCATTCCCTGCATTTCACCAAGCCTCAGCATGATGTAGGCATCTGCCGGGCTGGCAAAAATATTGCGCAAAGCAATGACCTGTACATCGCTAAGATCAAATCGTGCTGCAAGCCTAGCTCTGAATTCCAGCGGATCAGCTTTAGCCTGGATGTTAAAGTTCCTGGTCCAGCCAAAATCTCCTGCAATTGCAAGCGATGAAACGGATAAAATCGTCATTGTTGAAATGAGTAGAATTTTACATAGTTTCATGATGCAATCCTTGTGTTTGGTTATTATTCATACTGATAATAAGCAAAAAATATGCCTCTTTTAAAAGGGAGAAAAATAATGGTGGGACGTGTAATAAAAACGAAAGCACTCTATGCAGATTAGTGCTTGATAAGAAAGGGTAAAGTTGGTGTACAAAAATAGCCTTGCGCTATTTTTACCGGACATTTTTTTTTAAAAAAGCGGTTTTTTTTCCGATAATACATTCCAGCACATGGAAACAATGTTTACTTTGTAACTTTTTAATGGAATTAAAGGGGGGTAAATCTTTTTCCTTGAACCAAAGAGAATTTCCTCAACACATGACGGAGCAGGCTTGCGTTATTGTGTTATTTGTCATTGGCCGGCCCTACCCCTGAATTTTCTTAGCTGCCAATAAAAAAGGGAAGGTGCTCTGCTGGAGGCACCTTCCCGGTTGATTACTTTGTGCAGCTAATACTTCAATTGCATTTTACTCCGCGAAATACAGCTGCTTGAACTCCTGGATCAAACCGGTCAGCTTAGCGGTGTGGGCAAGGTCCGTGCTCTGTTTGCACTTCATGGCATAGACCAGCATCTGGTGAAGGAGTGCCAGCTTTTTGTCATACGCCTTGGTATCGAATTTGATGCGCTGGGTCAAGAAGTACTGGGTTACGATCTCCTGCAGCTCGGTGGCGTGATTTTCCTTGTTCATTACCCAGCGGACCAGCTGGTTGGCGTTGTGATCCTTGTTTTTCTCAATGGTGGTAATCTGGTTCATTGATTTCTCAATTGTTGCAACATGCTCAAGCAGCATACCGATGCGCGCCTCATCATCATATATCCCGCACGGGATCTCGCAGTGGGCCGCAGCACTGGCAGCCAGTAAAAGGGTACAGCATAATACCATTGCAATTTGCAGTAATCGCTTTTTCATCTTTTGCCTCCATTAAAAAGTGAATTCATAAAAAGCCCCTCATCATGCCTCATACGATCGGACTCCTTTCTTCATAGCCAAAGAAATGTCATGGCCGTCCAGATTAGAAAAGAGAATGTATTTTTACTTAATAATCGCTGTCGGAAAGTCAAGGAAAAAGAAGAAAGGGCTCGAGAGGAAGGACTAAAGGGAATTTAAATGACAAATGACGAATGTAGAAGTGAAAAGTGAGGAGTAAGGAGTGAAAAGTAATGAGGCATTAAATGCAAAATTAAGAATGCAGAATGCAGAATGAGTTAAGGGAACACTAAAAAACGAATTGATACTAGGAGTAGTCTTCTTGAGTCATAAACAGGCTATTTTAGCGACAAAACATGCAATTGAAATATACAACAATGAACGCTGGCATGAATCTCTCAATTATGACACCCCGAGCATGAGGCATGCAGCATAAAAATGTGTAAACTATTTTAGGACGTGACACGAGGTAAAAAAGTGTACCAACAGAAAAAGGAGACAGATTTATGTTTAAAGAGAGCCAAAATTCATAGTAAAAGCATGAATTCCCGTCCTAATTTTCTATTTGCTTAATTCGGGCAAAAAAACACAACATTTAGTATTGACAGAATAATAGTACACTGTATATGGTAGTGTGCATTGTTCTACAATAGCTCCAGCTGTAGTGGAACAAAAGAGAATCCGCGGCACCCCATGACCAGTCCCGCAGCGGCAATCAGGAACGAACGCCACCATAAGCACCGGTCATTTTTGTGACCGGCAAGCTTTGACCAGTAGCAACCCGGCGCCTGTTCGTCCGAAGACCTGCCGACCCCAAAATTTGATGCTAGCGTTAAAAATTTCGCATTCATCAGCGGGGCCTGACAAAATCAATATATTCCGGGCTCAATTCCTGCCCGGTGTGTGTTTTTTACAAGGCTGTCAAACCATAATTTTTTACCCTGCGAGAAAAGGAGAAAAGAATGCCCGAACAAACTCCCCAGCCAGCAACTGGACCGGACCAACTTTTTGCCACTATCCGGAAACGCGATCAGCGTCTTGAAACTTTTAATGCCGCCAAGATTACCAATGCCATTTTAAAAGCCGGGCGGGCGGCAGGTGAATTTGACGAGGCCGAGGCCCGTCGCTTGACGATCCGGGTGCTGACCACGGCCCAAGTCATGTTTGACGGTCCCCCGGCAGTGGAGGAACTCCAGGACCTGGTGGAGGAGGTTCTGCTTGCCTCACCGTACAAAAAAACGGCCAAGGCGTATATCCTCTATCGCGATCAGCATGCACGGATCCGCGAGATGGTGGCCAAGGCCGACCTCGACCTCATTGAAAACTATCTTGAGCGGCTGGACTGGAAGGTCCAGGAAAACTCGAATATGTCCTACTCCCTGCAGGGGCTGAATAACTATATTTCCAGCGAGGTGAGCAAAACCTATTGGCTCAACAAGATCTATACACAGGAGGTGCGCCGGGCCCATCAGAACGGCGACCTGCATATCCACGATCTTGGCCTGCTGTCGGTATACTGCGTTGGCTGGGACCTGCAGGACCTCCTGCGCACCGGCTTTAAGGGCGCCCCGGGCAAGGCGGAAAGCAGCCCGTCAAAACACTTCAGAAGCGCTCTCGGCCAGGTAGTGAATTTTTTTTACACCCTGCAGGGGGAGGCGGCCGGCGCCCAGGCCTTTTCCAGCTTCGATACCCTGCTGGCCCCCTTTATCCGCTATGATAAGCTCTCCGGCCGGGAGGTCAAGCAGGCCCTGCAGGAGTTTGTCTTCAACCTCAACGTTGCCACCAGGGTCGGCTTTCAAACACCGTTCACCAACCTGACCATGGACCTCCAGCCCCCCAAGGCCCTGCGGGACCAGCCGGTAATTATCGGCGGCAAGCCTCAGGAAGAATTGTACTCCGATTTCCAGGAAGAGATGAATCTGCTCAACCAGGCCTTTTTGGAGGTCATGAGCGAAGGGGATGCCAAGGGCAGGGTTTTCACCTTTCCCATCCCCACCTACAACATTACACCAGAGTTCGACTGGGAGGCCCCCGGCCTGGAACGCCTCTGGGAGGTGACGGCCAAGTACGGCCTCCCCTACTTTTCCAACTTTGTCAATTCCGACCTGAGCCCGGATGACGCACGCTCCATGTGCTGCAGGCTGCGCCTGGACACCCGCCACCTGGAAAAACGGGGCGGCGGCCTGTTCGGTGCCAATCCCCTGACCGGCTCTATCGGGGTTGTGACCATAAACCTGGCGGCGATCGGCTTTCAGGCCGAGAGCGAAGAGGATTTTTTCCAGCGCTTAGACGGGCTCATGGAAATTGCCCGTACCAGCCTGGAAACCAAGCGCAAGGTGCTCGAGCAGTTTACCGCCAAAGGGCTCTATCCCTATACCAGCTTCTACCTGCGCGATGTTAAAAAACGGTTCAACACTTTCTGGGAGAATCACTTTTCGACCATCGGCCTAATCGGCGGCAACGAGGCCTGTCTCAACCTGCTGGGATATGATATTGGCAGCGAGTCCGGCCGCGACTTCGCCGGCCGGGTGCTTGACCATATGCGCGACACCCTGGCCCGCTTCCAGGAGGAAACCGGCAACCATTACAACCTGGAGGCGACCCCGGCCGAAGGTACCGGGTTCAGGCTGGCCTCCCTTGATGCCAAACGGTTTCCGGATATGCAATCGACGCTCACCTGCCCGGACGACGGGACGCCCATCTACGCGAACTCAACCCAACTGCCGGTGAATTATACGGATGACATTTTTGAAGTGCTGGCCCTGCAGGATGAACTGCAGACGAAATACACCGGCGGCACAGTGCTGCACGCCTTTATGGGTGAAGCTGCGGCCGATCCCACAGCTGTAAGGTCATTTGTCAAAACGGTATGCAGCAATTTCCGTCTGCCTTACTTCACGGTGACCCCTTCTTTTGCCATCTGTCCAAGTCACGGCTATCTGCGGGGTGAAGTAGACATGTGCCCGACCTGCAACGAAAAGACCGAGGTCTATTCCCGGGTTGTCGGGTATATGCGGCCGGTGGACCAGTGGAACAAGGGCAAACAGGCAGAATTTGCCGCCCGCAGCCATTATCGGGTTGAGGGATAAAAGCAGTGAAAATCGGCGGACTGCAGCCGGTGACGGCCAGTGATTTCCCCGGCCGTATGGCAGCCATAGTCTTTACCCAGGGGTGCAATTTTCACTGTCCTTTCTGCCACAATGGCAGTCTGCTGCCCATGGATGCAGACGCCAGGATCGCAGAACACGATGTTTGGAGCTTTTTGCAGAAACGGCAGAAACTTCTGGACGGAGTGGTGATAAGCGGCGGCGAACCCTCTCTGCAGAGCGATCTTGCCGGGTTCTGCAGACAAGTAAAAGACATGGGCTTTGCTGTCAAGCTCGACACCAACGGCAGCCGGCCGGGGGTTATCAAAGCGCTGCTTGATGGAAATTATGTTGATTTCATCGCCATGGATATAAAGGCACCTCTGTCCCGGTTACCGGAACTGACCGGCACGGTCTCCCATGCTCCCCAGATCCGCCTGTCGATCTCCCTCATCGCAGCAAGCGGCGTTGACCATCTTTTCCGGACCACCGATGTCAGGCCCCTGCTGTCTTCTGAAGACCACCGCTCCATAAAAGAACTGGTGCCGCCCGGGTCACTCCATGTTGTACAGCCCTTTGTGGCGAAAAATGCCATGGCCGCGTCCCTGCGGAAGTAAAAGGGCTCAAATATATTTTATACTTCCTTCAAACGGGGACAACACGTCCGGGTTGCTCCAATACATTTGCCTGCAGCATTTGAAAGACCGCATCTCCTGAAACAGGAATGGATGTTTTGCCGGTTGCGGCCAAACTGAGGTATTCCATCTGCACACGGTCGGATCGGGAAAACGATTTGTCAATCCAGGCCAGGGTGTTGGCAGCAGGACGGTACAGGACCATGGGCCCGAAGACCTTGTCCTTTCCCTTTCCAGGGGTTGTAACCCCATAACATATTGTTTCATCCAGCCCGAAATAATCCGGCGGTTTGCGATACCCCAGCAATTCTGCAAACAGCGCCAGTGTTTTTCCAACTCCTTGGGCTTCTTTTCCGGCCAGCCACGCCATGCCTTCCCGGGCCAGGTCTTCAATATCCTTATCAGTGTAAGTCAGATCAAGCTTTGCAACCGCATCCTTCAGCACCGTTGCAACGGAATCTTTCCTGGTGCTGATCTTGATATCGGAATCGACCAGGATGTGACGAATGGTGCTGATCTTCCACATTTCAAGGGTCCTCGGGCTTCTGCGCGTGACCACATCCTTTACGGTGGATCGAAAAATGGGCAGTTCGTTGTCCAGGACCAGGATCATTTTCAGCCCTCCCTCGCCCGGTTTGACATAGAGATCGAGGTCGCGTTCCTGCTGATACCGGTAAGGGCTCAACTCCAGAAGGCTCCGCATGGCCTCTTTGTCAACAGGATGTCGTACCTGCTCACTCCCGAAGGATGCGATAACCCGGAAGGCGAGCCTTTCAAGCTCCATTTTGCGCAACAGATTTTCCTGAAATGTCATTTTTCCCATAATTTCTCCGCTAATGATGCTGGAAAGAGTGAACCGATTTATTTTATACTAATATAATATTTCCCAATTAACAAATATCACACCTGTAAAATCAGGGTATACAGCACTTCTTGTTATTGCTTAATAATGCAAATGCAGGGGATGCACGTCCTGCCTGGTTCTTTTGCCTGAAGTTGTTCTCCATGCCGGCACTTGACATTTCCCATCTTCCTGACGATATGTATAAGAATACAATGACAGAATAAATCTTTTTATAGAGGTTCTTATCATGAAAATTATCATTCAGGAAAAAGCCCGGAAGATGCTGGAAAACAAGCTGGAGCCGGGTCAGTTTTTGCGTGTTGCCGTTAGTGAAGGCGGCTGTGCGGGTTTGACCTATGATGCCGACATTAGCCGGGAGATGAAGGAAGGCGAGAGTGTGATCCTGCAGAGTGGAGATATCCGCATCGTATCTAACCCGGAAAGCAGCCAGTACCTGGACGGCCTGACCATAGACTTCTCTGATGACCTGATTGGCGGCGGTTTGCAGTTCACCAATGCAAATGCCGGCACTACCTGCGGCTGCGGCGCAAGTTTCAACCTGGCCGGCTTCCCGGTTATCGAGAATGGCAAGTGCGGGAAAGGGTAAAGAACAAGGGTTCGAGGGGGCGAGGAAAAAATAGCTGAGAACTGAGTGCTGAGGGGGTAGAAAAACTTTCCTGGTTTCTAGGAAAAAAACTTAAAGGCCATTTCACGCTGCCAAGCTTTTAGCAAAACTGGGAGACCACAAAAGCCGAAAGGTGACTTACCCCCTTGAGTATTCAATTCCCGACTCTGCGGCGGTGGAAAATATGAAAAAAATTGAGTACAGAGAACAGGCGCTTAAGATCCTCCCATGGGTCTGCGCAAAATGCGGCCGTGATTTTTCCGGCAAAAAACTGCGCGAGCTGACGGTGCATCACAAAGACCATAATTATAGGAATAATCCGCCTGACGGCAGCAACTGGGAGCTCTTGTGCATCTACTGCCACGACAACGAGCACTCCCGGCTCCTGGACGCTGAATGGCTGCCGGCTCAAGAAGTGGACAACGAAAAAAAACCAACCACCACCCACACCCCTTTCGCGAATCTCAAAAAACTATTGCAAGAACCTGAAACAGAGTCTTGAGCCCTTTATGATTGGATATAGAGGTAACCATGTCTGAAGCAATTCGTATCTCACAGGAAGAGACCCGGCAAAAGGTGTTGGGCGGCCAGGCACTGCTGGTCTGTGCTTATGCAGATGATGCTAAATTCGCCCGCTATCAACTTGAAGGGGCAATCTCTCTTTCTGCCCTGCAGGCGCTGCTTGGAGAGCTTTCCAAGGATCAGGATATAATATTCTACTGCAACTGAAAGGATGAACACAGCGCTGCCAGTCTGGCAAGCCAATATCAGGAAAAGGGTTTTCAGAATGGCGGAAAAATAATTATACCGCAACTCTCACCTGGTGGGCCAATGGCGGCTTGTCCACCCTCAGGTCTTACTGCCAGGGCGATGAAAGGTGGCTGATAGATATGTTCTGGAAAAGCTTCAGCACCACGCGAACAGGGGAATTTCATGCAGCGGCATGTGCGTTGATCCCTCAGGCCCATTGGGATTTCTTTGAAAATTGTATTGATTGGTACGAAACAGACGATTACATTTTCGTCCACGGCCAACTCGATCCTGACCTGGAACTGGCGGAACAATCACCACATGAAGTGCGCTGGGCCCGGTTTCACATATCACAAAAACCGCACAGGTCAGGTAAGAAAGTAATCTGTGCACATACACCCCAGGTCTCTGGCCTGCCCACAGATATTGGTCATGCAGTCTGTATCGATACCTATCTATACGGCGGACAATGGTTGACCTGTCTGGATGTTCGGTGCGGCAAATACTATCAGGCCAATTACCTGGGCAAGACAAGAATGCTGGAGTAAAGAATTGCCCCCCTTAATTATTATCCTGATTTTTTCTCTATGGTCTAAATAATGCGCAAAAGAAACATTCTCTATATTTTCATGGGCACCGGCATGCTCAGCCTGCTGTGGGTCATGATTCTCTCCGCAACAGGGGCAAAGGTTGTGAAAACCTATACAAATCCGGTCTTGGTCGAGACCTTTATCATACAACGGGAGAAGCCCGATAATTTTTCAGGCGTGCTCGGCATTGGGGACCCAGCCGTATTATTCCATGCTGGAAAATACTACCTGTATCCGACCGGTGACAACCACGGTTACGATGTCTATATATCCGGCGACCTGGTCAACTGGAATAAGGGGCCCAGGGTATTTCAGACTTCCGAGCCGGGTGTCTGGGCGCCCGATGTTTTTTATAATGAGAGGGACGGAAAGTTTTACCTTTACTACACGGTAAACGGGCGCATCGGTGCAGCCATATCCGACCGGCCCGACGGAGTATTCCAAGACCATGGGACATTGATTGAAAATGGGATTGACGCGCACATGTTTGTCGATGAAGATGGGAGATACTATCTCTACTATGTAGAGTATCCGGGGTTCAGAATCCATGTTCAGCCCATGGCTTCCCCGGTGCAGAAGAAGGGCGACCCTGTCCTGATCATCCAGGCAACCGATCCCTGGGAAAAGAAACACACCGCCCTGACCGAAGCCCCCTGGATGCTGAAGCACCGCGGTCTCTATTATCTGCTCTATTCAGCCAGCGGCGCCGATACCCGGGATTACGCCATCGGCTATGCAACTGCGAAAAGCCCCCTCGGCCCCTTCAGCAAATCCGGCAATAATCCCATTATCAAGAAGGGCGGCGGTATCTTTGGCCCGGGACACGGCAGCGTCACAAAAACCCCCGATGGACAGTTATGGCTGGTATACCATCAGCAGAAAAGCGGCGCCCGGGGCTGGAACCGCATCATCTGCATTGATCCGCTCTGGTTTGACGACCAGGGAGGCCTCCGGGGAAAGGCAACCCGGGCAAAATCCCGGCCGGCTCCCGCTATCCCGCAGAAAATCTAACGGACGCACCAATCAAAGCATCATCAATGAGATGGTTGACAACGCAGCAAAATATCCTTTTATTTTTTCTGAAATTCAGAGGGGAAAATATCCGCAAAATGGTAAAGTAGTTAAACAGTCCTGTAACGTTTCCTGAAATGAAGTAAAAATTTTCCCAAAAGAGGATTTAATGTCCCACCTTAGCAAGATTATTACTTTTGCTTCTATGCTTGGTCTGGTGCTCAACTCCGGCTGCGCCACCCTGCCTGAGAATGTCGATCGGCCTGTATCCAATGCCTATACTGCAACCGATACCAGCAATACCCTCTGGGGGAAAGTTCGTCTTGATGAAAGACTTGCCCATCCCGGCAAGTCAGGATTTTTCTTACTGGAAAACGGCCTGGATGCCTTTGTGGCCAGAGCGCTCCTGGCTGAAGGAGCTGAGCGCAGCATTGATCTGCAGTATTACCTGTATCATAATGACCTTACCGGAAAACTGATGACATATCAGCTCCTCAAAGCTGCTGACCGGGGTGTCAGGGTGCGGCTGCTTGTCGATGACATGGGTCTTGCAGGCCGCGACCATGGCGGTTCGGTTTTAGACAGCCATCCCAATATTGAAGTGCGGATCTTCAATCCATTCAGCCGCAATACCGGCCGACTCTCACAGTTCGTTACCCGGCTGGGCTCGGTGACGCGGCGTATGCACAACAAATCTTTTACTGTGGACAACCAGGCAACGATCCTGGGGGGCCGCAACATAGGCAATGAATATTTTGAAGCTGACCCGGACATTGCCTTTGCAGACCTTGATGTCCTGCTCATAGGTCCCGTGGTCAATGATGTTTCCGCATCGTTTGATGCTTATTGGAACAGTGAAGTGGTGTACCCGCTCAACATTCTGATAGCCAGGCCGCCCACACCCGATGAAATCCAGGAAAAAACCCGGGAACTGCAGGAATTCATAAGCCGACAATATGATGGAGAATACCACAAGGCCCTGCGCAATTCTGACCTGGCAAACAAGATCAGGCAGCAACAGGTTGAGATGCTCTGGGGCGAAGCAGAAGCCATCTTCGATAACCCTGAAAAAATTATCAGTGCACGGGACCAATCGGAACTCCACCTGACAGAACAATTCAAACCTTACTGGGAAGGGATTGAGAAAGAAATAATCATTCTTTCCCCGTATTTTGTCCCGGGTAAAGAGGGTATGGCATCCCTTGTAAAACTTCAGGAAAGCGGAGTCAAGGTGCGCATCCTGACCAACTCCCTGGCCTCCACAGACGTTGGAGTTGTGCATGCCGGTTATGCCAGGTACCGCAAGGATCTGTTGCAGGGAGGGATTGAACTTTATGAACTGAACAAGAAGGTCAGCCGGGAAGAACGCAAGGAGAAAAAAGGGAAGGAGGGCTCATCCAAGGCAAGCCTGCATGCAAAAACATTTGTTTTTGACCGCAAGTGGGTATTCATCGGTTCTCTCAACCTTGACCCCCGTTCGGTCTATGAAAACACAGAGATCGGGGTTGTGATAACATCCCCGGAAATTGCCTGCTATATGGCAGAGAAATTCGATGAGAATATTGCACGGTCAGCATTCCGCCTAGAACTGCAGATATCGGAGGACGGCCGCAGAAACCTGCTCTGGCACGGCTATGAAAACGGGGAGGAACGAGTCTATACTGTTGATCCGTATACCGGATTCTGGCGACGCCTGGGTTTGGGATTCATGGGTCTGCTCCCGATCGAGTCGCAGCTGTAAATGGAAAGGAGAAAAGGCGCAGGGGCCGTGGCACAAAGCGAAGAGCCTGAGAACGACATCTGGCATGTTTACATGGTCCGCTGCAGTGACGGGACGTTGTATACAGGGATCACCAACAACCTTGAAAAGCGGGTCGAAGCGCATAATTCCGAAAAGGACGGGGCCAGGTACACGAGATCCCGAAGACCGGTAAAGCTGGTCTATGCAGAACAGGTCTGCTCACGGTCATCTGCTGCCAAATTAGAGTACCAATTAAAAAAACTTCCGCTGGCAAAGAAGAAGGAGTTTCTGGAAGATAGGGGCCAAGGATTCGGGGGGAAAGAGTAAAAGCTAGTGAATTGTGAAATGAACTTTGAACAGGGGACGGAAACTTCTCCTCCTTTACTTACCCGGTAGAAGCTCTTAGATTATTTGATTGATTATGGCAAAAAATACTCTTTTACACATTATTGCAATCGGGCTGCTCCTGGCCGCTTGTGTCAGAATACCCGGGCAGCATGGCACGGCTGGGAATTACAACGGGCCGGGCGCGAGTAATACGGAGTGCTTCTCGGAAGACAGCATCCTGGCGTACAATACCCCTGCGGCAGCACAACAGATTGGGGGGCTGAACTCCCGTGGTTTCAGAGTGCTGAACTGGAACAGCTACAAGGGAAGCAATAAAATCTGGCAGGAAGATCTTGAACGGCTGAGCAGCCTTAGTGATCTTGTTTTGCTGCAGGAAGGATACCTGACTGACGACCTGCAGGACCTGCTCAACAAAAAGCAGTATAACTGGGATATTGCCACGGCATTTGCCTATAATGATATCTATGCCGGAGTGCTGACCGCCTCCAGAATCAAACCTGATTTTTTATGTTCGTTCAGGGCGCCCGAACCGCTCAGCGGTATCCCCAAAACTGTCCTGATCACCCGTTATCCTCTTTCAGGCACCGATGAGTATCTTGTCATTGCAAATATTCACATGATTAACTTCTCGCTTGATCCCTCAGACTATCGTGCGCAACTGAAAAAAACAGCAGAGGTGATCTCGCAGCACCGGGGACCGTTAATTATCACAGGGGATTTTAATTCCTGGAATACTGAACGTATGAAAATCCTTGCCGATATCATACAGGAACTCGGTGCACAGGAAGTTGTTTTTGACACAGACCACCGGGCAACTTTCATGGGGCAGAGGGTTGATCATATTTTCTACAGGAAGCTTGTGCCTCTTGAGGCATTGACGGAAAAGGTGAGGACCTCAGACCATAATCCCATGCTGGTAACCTTCAGGCTGGCTGATGATGCGTAATTGTTTGCAGGAAATTTTGCCCATGATACTGCGTTGGACTGCATCAGGTCTTTTTTCTCTGCTCATGATACTCTCTTTCCACACTTCCTGTTTTGCCGGGACAACTGAAGAAATAGCATCCCTGCTCCTTTTTGTTGAACAGTCGGGATGCACCTTTATCAGGAACGGCAAGCATTACGATGCGCCCGAGGCCCGCAAGCACATTGCAAAGAAGTACAATTATTTTAAAGATCGGATACACACCGCTGAAGAGTTTATCCATTACTCTGCCACGAAAAGCACCATGAGCGGCCAACCCTACAGGGTGGTCTGCAATGGCGAGGGCATGACCAGTTCAGACTGGCTGCTCGCAGAACTTGATAAAGTGAGGACAACAATACTGGAGGAAGACCATGAAACACCGGACAACAATACTGATGACTGAATTCATCACCCATGATGTAAAGCGTTTCATAGTAAAAAAACCCGAGACCTTCAGCTTTACCCCAGGCCAGGGCGTTGAACTTGTAATTGACCAGGAAATATGGCGGGAGGAGGAAGGCAGGCCCTTCACCCCCACCAGCCTGCCGACTGATGAAGTACTGGAGTTCAGCATCAAACGCTACCCGGAACATAAAGGTGTTACAGACAAACTCCACACCCTTAAAGCAGGAGACCATTTATTGATAAGCGATCCGTTCGGCACCATTTCCTATAAGGGACCCGGAGTATTTATCGCCGGCGGCGCCGGGATTACGCCTTTTCTGGCCATCTTCCGCCAGTTGGCCGGTGAGGGTGCCATAGCCGGGCAGACCCTCATTTTCTCAAATAAAACTCCTGCTGATATCATATGCGAGAAGGAACTGCGCCATTACTTCGGCAGCCGCTGTCATCTGATATGCACCCGGGAAAAAGGCAAGGGATATGAAAATACCCGCATCGACCGGGAATATCTGCAGAAGATTTTCAGCGATACGAAGCAATACGTCTATATCTGCGGCCCGGACAAATTTGTCGAGGCTGTAAATTCAATTATCATGGAATTGGGCTTTTCAACAGAAACAATTGTATATGAAGAATAAATACCCAAGCCCGACTCTAAAACCGCAAAGAAGGGGATGACATACAGGAGTGACAAATGGCAGCATATCTTGTGGGACATATCACTGTAAAAGATGACGGACTCTGGCAGGAATATGTGGCCGGCGTGCAGGAGTCGCTTGCCCCTTTTGATGCCAGGATTATTTTCAGGGGTCAGCTGGCCGAGGTTCTTGCCGGACAACACGAACACGATCTCGCGGTTGTTATCGAATTTCCTGATCAATCCACATTGGATACCTGGTTCGGTTCAAAAAAATACCAGTCACTGATACCTGTCAGGGATAAGGCAGCGGATGTTGTAATCCTTACTTATAATTCCTAGTTATTTTTTGAACGATGGGAGGCAAATCTTTATCCTTGACACCCGGAGGATACCTCACACATGAATTGGGTCAGTCTTGCTTAAGTGTCAAGGATAAAGATTTGACCCTATTAAGAGAAAATTTATGCTGCTCATTTATCCTCCCGCTGCCAAACCCTGTGAACCACCGGCCGGCATAGCGCATCTGGCAGGCGCACTGCGGGGCAACGGTCTTCCCTGCGTTCTCCTGGATGCAAATCTTGAAGGGATGCTTTTTCTGCTTGCAGCAGCAGAGCAACCGCATGATACTTGGGGCCGGCGGGCTTACCGCAGCCTGGAAGCCAACCTGTCAGGTCTCCGCAACCCTTCACTCTATTCAAACCAGGACCGCTACCAGCGGGCAGTGGCAGATGTGAACAGGATGCTGGAGTTAGTCGGACTGAAAAAAAATATCACGCTCAGCCTGGCCAATTACCAGGACGCAGAATTATCACCGCTGAAAAGCATTGATCTGATCAAGGCGGCCGAACACCCTGAAGAAAACATCTTTTATGGTTACTTTGCAGAACGGCTGCAGAAACTTCTGGCAGAAGAGCGGCCCGGCCTGCTTGGCTTTTCTCTCAATTACCTGAGCCAGGCAATACCAGCATTTGCCATGATCGGCTTTGTCAAGCAGATTGCCCCGGCGCTGCCGGTGATTCTAGGCGGCGGCCTGGTGACATCATGGCTCAGCAATCCTACCTGGGTAAATCCCTTTGGCGGTTTCATTGATCACCTTGTTCCAGGGCCGGGCGAGAAATGGCTTATACGCCTTCTGGGCGGGCAGGATAACCTGCAGCACCACAGCCCCGATTTTGCCAGTCTCCCACTCGGGGATTACCTGGCACCCGGTTTCATACTGCCCTATGCGGCTTCCTTCGGCTGTTACTGGAATAAGTGCTCATTCTGTCCGGAACAGGCAGAAAAAAATCCTTATACATCCACACCAACCGGGCGAGTACTGCACGATATTGATCTCCTTGTGCAGCAAACCCAGCCAGACCTCATCCATTTCCTGGACAATGCCGTGAGCCCAACCCTGCTCAAAGCTCTCGCCTCCAGGCCAGTGCATGTGAACTGGTATGGATTTGCCCGCATTCATCCTGCACTTACTGATGCCGGTTATTGCAGAGCATTGCGGGAATCGGGCTGTGTCATGCTGAAACTCGGCCTGGAATCAGGGAACCAGGATGTTCTTGACTCCATGCACAAAGGTATTGACCTTGCCATGGTTGCTGACACTTTGACAGCCTTAAAAGGTGCCGGGATCGGGACCTATGTCTATCTTCTTTTCGGCACCCCTTCTGAATCAATCATTGAAGCCCGGCAGACCCTGAATTTTATCGCGGACCACGCTGATGCCATAACCTTTCTGAACCTGGCCATATTCAATATGCCGGTCTGCAGCCCTGAAGCCGGAACTCTCGAGGTCACCAGTTTTTCCGAGGGCGACCTGTCGTTATATACCGGTTTTGTCCACCCACGCGGCTGGAGCCGCCAGACAATCCGCAGGTTTCTTGACCGGGAATTCAAACGGCACCCGTCCGTGGCACCCATTCTGCGACGTGATCCGCCGCATTTTACCTCAAACCACGCCCCGTTTTTTAGCGGTAACTTTTAAAATTTTAAGCCGCAGTTTTTTTGCTCCCTTGCGGATACAAACTCAGACATTTTCCCAGCGCTGCCCGACCATCTTTTCTTTCCCATATCGAGGTGGCTAAAAAAAGCAAACTGCCTTATTATGTGCCACACGATAATCAAAACCTTGTAAAGCACAGGCCAACATTTATCCAGCCCAGTCGGATGGGGCTGCAAAGGTGTTGGCCTCAAGATTACGAATCCACTATCAGGAGTAAAAAGCATGAGCAAGGAACACAAAAACATTAAAGCGGAGAAGAAAAAGCCGGCCAAGTCCCAAAAAGAAAAGAAGGCTGCGAAGAAAGCCAAGAAGGCGTCCAGGAACTAGTCCCGGGATCTCCAAGTCTAATAAAAAAAGACATGCCCCGAAGCAACACAGGCCCGCCACAGCCCAAGGATCCGCTGCACGGCATCACTCTGGAGATGATCGTCACCCGGCTCGTGGATCACTACGGTTGGGAAAGGCTGGGCGGATTGATTTCGATCAACTGCTTCATCAAGGACCCCAGCCTCAAGTCGAGCCTCAAGTTCCTGCGCAAGACACCATGGGCCAGAAAAAAGGTTGAAACCCTGTATCTGCGGACCCGCTTTCCCCGCGGCTACAGAGAAACAGAATGAACTGAATGGCACAGATCGGCAGGATAAACAAGCTCAGGGTAACTAGAAAGCGGGACTACGGCGTCCACCTTGATGGTGGCGAGTCAGGGGATATTCTCCTGCTGAAAAAGTATGCTCCAGAAAATTGTAAGCCGGGGGATGAAGTTGAAGTCTTTGTGTATGCCGACGGACCGAACCGGTTGCGGGCAACCACCCAAAAACCTTATGCAGCAGTCGGTCAGTTTGCCAAATTGCGGGTGGCGGCAAACACATCGTCGGGCGCCTTCATGGACTGGGGACTGCAGAAAGATCTGCTTGTGCCAAAGAAAGAGCAGCATGCCAGCATGGAGGAAGGTAAATCATACGTTGTCTTTGTTTTTCTTGATGAAAAAAGCAAGCGCATCACAGCATCTGCAAAACTGGATAAATTCCTTGGCCTGCAGCAGCCTGATTATGCTGAGGGTGAAGAGGTGGATCTTATCATATATGACAAGACAGATATGGGTTATAAAGCGGTTATCAACAGTGCCCATGGCGGCATGATCTACAAAAACGAAGTATTCCAGCAGCTGCACATAGGCCAGCAGCTCAAAGGCTACATAAAGAAAATACGCACAGATAATAAAATTGACTTAAGCCTGCAGCAACCTGGCTATCAGAAAGTTGATGCTGTTGCCCGGAGCATTCTTAAGACATTAAAAGAGCATGGCGGCAAGATTGCAATAACGGATAAGAGCGGGCCGGAAGAGATCTCTGCCCTGTTCGGGATAAGCAAAAAAACATTCAAAAAAGCAATAGGCGCACTCTACAAAAAAAGGCTTATCAGCATCGAGGCCAATTGCATCAAACTTGCCAGGTGATTAAAATAAAGGTCAAAATGTGACTTGTCCCCCTTTCCGCAAACCAGACCCCTTTTCCACAGGAGAACTGCAATGGCAACAATTTTTTATGTCCGAAAAGTTTCACAGGCAAACAGTATTGCTTCAAGTAGAGAAGTCTCTGTTGAAGATATCATAAATTTATATGGCTCAGAACCTGCAAACTATTTGTTTATGAAGGGCGCCGATTCCCCTACCGGCATTACAGGTAGAGGACCGGCCGAATTCTTTTCTGATCCTGCCCATGCGGTTGTCAAAATTGACCAAACCGAAACTAATCAGGAAACATTTCCAGAAGATGGTTTTTATATTGTGAAAGAAGCAAGGCCCTAGGCAATGGCCCAGACGATTATTATGAAAGATTTTGACGGCCCCCTGGACCTGCTCAACTATGCTGGTAATGGTGCCCTTGAAATGTGTCTTCTAGAGGAAGAAGAGACGCAAAAAAGGTGGCAATAATAATAACAGCGGCTGCAGTCTTTTTTTCCAGATGCTCAGTGCATCGCTTATAATTGGTGGATGGTGTGTGGAGCAGATGGTGTGACCTGTGGCAACAACTTTAGGGTCCTGAATAAAGGAGGGAAAAATGAAAAAAACAATTCTCATGACATTGGCGATAGTATTCATAGCTTTTCCGGCAATGGCTTCGGACGGTATGGTTAATGTCCAAAGCAACTTTAATGTTGAAGAAACTGCGGATCGAATGGAGAGCATCTTAAAGGAAAAAGGCATGACAGTATTCAATCGGATAAAGCATTCCGAGGCTGCGGCTGCGGTCGGCATCGAACTACGAAATACAGAATTAATACTATTCGGAAATCCCAAAGTGGGAAGCCCTCTTATGAAATGCCAGCAAAGTGCTGCCATTGACTTACCCCAAAAAGCCTTAATCTGGGAAGATGACAAGGCTACTGTCTGGATATCGTATAACAACCCGAGATATTTAGAAAAAAGGCACAATATAACCGGTTGCGAAGAAGTCATTTCAAAGATAGAAAGGGCACTGGCCGGCATCGCAGAATCAACAGCAACGAAATAAAGCGGTCTAACCAAGCCATTAAGCTGATATACGAAAATCGGATATCTTAAGCTAAATATGACTGCAGCGTGTATTGTTTTCGTTTCCAAAAATCTTTAACGTGCAATCTGCAAATAAAAAAACGCCTCAATGAATAAAACAGCATGGAAGATCATCAAGTGAAGAAGTGGAGTTTCAGGGACATCATCGATCTGGAATACTTCTTTCACAAAGATGCTGTTTCCCAATCTGCCGAGGATCAGCACTATTTAAATGAGCGGGACCGCAATATCTTCCTTGACTCCGTCAGGCCCGGCATAAAGGAAGGGAAAACAGCGGACCGGCAATTCACCATCAAAACCTGGCTGAACCGGAGGCGGGAAGAGGAAGCAGCAGAAGAAGCTGTTCTGCCCGGTGAGGGTTTTGAAAGCCTGTACGGTTCATTCCGGCTGCTATTTATTCTCGCCGGCCTTGTTGTCGGCGGAGGGGCTGGGCTGTCATTTCTGACCTATACCGGCAACCGGCCGGTAAATGTCTTTGTCTATCTCACTGTTTTCGTCGTTTCCCAGGTACTCCTGCTTCTGCTCCTGTTTGTCCTTGCCATATACCGCTTGAAGAAAGGGGCTTTTCTGTCTTCGTGCCCTTTGTACAGAGCTATAGGCAGATTCATGTTCAGGACAGTACTCTGGGCCAGGAACCGGGTTTCCGATAAACTGGGAGCGGACCGGCGCAGCAGGGCGGAAGCCATCCTGGGCATTATCAAGAGCAAAGGCCGCACCTATGGTATTCTTTTTATCCTGCCCATCTTTATCCTGACCCAGCTTTTTGCCATGGGCTTTAACCTGGGGCTGCTTGTCACAACCTTATTCAAAGTCATCACCGCCGATATCGCCTTTGGCTGGCAATCGACTCTGCAGTTAAGTTCTGCGGCAGTGCATACCCTGGTGCAGAAAATAGCCCTGCCCTGGTCCTGGCTGGTGGCAGGGGATCCTGCCTACCCATCACTTGCGCAGATTGAAGGCAGCCGCATCATCCTGAAAGAAGGGATCTATCACCTGTCAACGCCGGACCTTGCTTCATGGTGGCCTTTTCTCTGTTTCAGCGTGCTGTTTTATGGACTGCTGCCCCGTCTTCTTCTTTTTCTGGGGGCTGTTGCAGCACAGCGCAGGCATCTCAGAGCACTTGATTTTCGCCAGGGGGTCTATGAGCAGCTGCTGCTGCGCATGACTACCCCCCTGGTGTCCACCCGCGGCCGCAGGGTTGTCGAGGCGGGTGCGGCGGTAAAAAAACAGGAAGCGGAATATTCGGGTAAAGACCAGGCTGCACCGGATGACCAGGCTGTCCGCAGAAATCTCCTTGTCATGATCCCGGATGATATTGCCGATGCTTGTCCACAGGAGGAAATCGAGTCTGCGGTGCGCAACAGGTTCGCTGCCTCCATCACGCAACTTATGAGAATCAATAAAAATTATGAGACGGATGCGGAAATACTCGCAAACCTGAAAAACAGCAGCCTGCCTGCAGACATTGATATCCTGCTCATCCAGGAAGCATGGCAGCCGCCCATAGCGGAATACATAACCTTCATTAAAAATCTGCGCCAGGCAATCGGCCATGGCCCCTGCATTAGGCTGGGCCTTATCGGCAAACCGCTGGCGGACACCATTTTTACACCGATAAAGGAAGTAAACCGTAAAATCTGGACCCGGAGAATTACCGCACTTGGGGATCCCTGTGTCTATGTGGTTGGATTGGTGAACAATGCGTCCTGATACTATCCCGGAATTTGCCATTGTCGGGCACCCCAACGAGGGCAAATCTTCTGTGCTCTCGACCCTGGCAGAAGATGACAGTGTGCGGATAAGCGCTACGCCCGGCGAAACCGTCGTCTGCCAGCAGTTTCCGGTGGTCATTGACGGCAGGGAAATCATCCGCTTCATAGATACGCCCGGATTTCAGAATCCCCGGAAAATATTGCACCAGCTGCAAAACCTCCGGGATACAACGATTAATTTCATTGCTGCTTTCCGAGAAAAAAATATCGGAAACCCAGAATTCAGGGAGGACTGCGAACTCCTGCATCCCATTACCCAGGGCGCCGGCATTATTTACGTTGTCGACGGCTCCAGACCTGTACGCGGCGTTGACAGGGCAGAGATGGAAATTCTGCGGCTCACCGGCCTACCCCGCATGGCCATCCTCAACAGCAAGGATGCCAGAACGGATTATCTTGAGCAATGGAAGGACGAATTCCGCAAATGCTTCAATGTCTTCCGTGTCTTTAACGCGCACACGGCAAATTATGCCCAGCGGATAGAGCTCCTCGAAAGCCTGAAAAATATTGATCCGGACTGGCAGGCCACCCTTGACACTGTCATAGCGGCATTCAAAAAGGACTGGGCCCAGCGCAACCTCACCAGTGCCGAGGTCATTACGGAAATGCTGCAGGAGTCTCTGGCGTATAAAATTATCAGAAACCTTGCGGATTCCGGAGATGAAAAACGCGTGAAGGCAGACATGCTGGACGCCTATGAAAAAAAAATCAGGAAGATTGAATCCCGGGCGCATCATAAGATCAGGAGCCTCTTTAAACACAACATCTTCAACTACGACTTGCCGCCCAGTTCCATTCTCCATGAAGATCTGTTCAGCGAGTCCACCTGGAAATTACTCGGCCTGAGCCGCAAGCAGCAGATTGCTGCTGCAGGGATCAGCGGGGCCGGCATTGCTGT
>Ga0102955_1000008_pt1 | contig 43521 bp, 26 predicted proteins | sample SalPonF2_A_D1_MG_FD_78512 | JGI IMG/M metagenome (GOLD analysis project Ga0102955, IMG submission 78512) | Salt pond soil microbial communities from South San Francisco under conditions of wetland restoration - Salt Pond MetaG SF2_A_D1_MG ... | reverse complement strand
GTGGCGGTTGCCGGATCGTCGTAGTGCACACCCCAGATGCCGCGAATCTGCTCCGGAGCGGCGACGGCGAGTACGGCTTCGAACAGCCGCGAGTAGGCGTGGTTGAGTTCCGCATAATCGCCGACGTTGCGCAGCGCCACGACCTCGAAGGGATCGAACGATGCGATTTCGACCCGGATCGGGGCGCCGCTGGCGGCACCTCCCGGCGAACGCAGGTGGGCCATCAGCGCATGCATGAGGTCTTCGTCGTGCCGCGCCGCGTCGGCAGTCGTACCGGTTTCCGCTTTCAGCGCGCGGGTAAACGCGGGGCCGGACGCATAGCCGGCGGCGCCGGCCGCGGCGGTAACCGAACCGCACGCATCGGCGAGGTCGGGCACTGCGCGCGCGAGCCGCAGCCGGCGCACCGTCGCGGCTGGTGTCTCGCCAGTCATCGTGCGGTAAATCCGGTGAAAATGATATTCGGACAGGTGAGCGAGGGCGGCCAGCTCGCCCAAACCCGGGATCGGATTGGCCGGGTCGAGATCGGCGAGATGGCGAATAACCGCTTCGATGCGGTCGGCATAGACGGCGCGCTGGCTGGGTTTCATGACGAGTCCTCCTTGCCGACAGAGGTTAGGAGATCGGCGTCTCCGGTGCATTCCCGATCTTGCGGTTTTTTCGCCGCTCATTTTCGCTACCGTGGCGGACTGACGATAAATTACGAGCCGTAGCTCGTGCGTCGAAAATAGACGATCTTCACGGGCGCGTACCGCGTTGTGCGTTGGCCTGTGGAAGTCAAAAAAAAGCGGGCCGTCTGTGTACGGCCCGCCTGCCCCTTGCTCATCCGGGACGCGCCTGCTGCGAAACGCGTGTCGCGCCGGCGACTAATCCAATGCTCCCTGCGCGATCACATCGGCCCTTGCCCGCTATAGGTGTTCGGGTCTGTCGTGCCGTCACCGTCGCAGTCGAGATAGCCGTCACCGTTAACAGTGCCGCCGAAACGGACTTCCTCGACGACGATTCCGCTGTTACCGCGGAAGTCGTTGCCGCCGGTGCCGCCGCCAGCAAAGATAAATTCGTTTATCGTGCCCGGTGGATCTTCGAATATCTCGTTTCCGTAATTTTGCAACTCGAACAGGGCACCCGTCCCGTTCAGTTGGAAATTGTTGCCGAAGAAATGGTTGTCGCAGGCTGCATTCAGCAACAAGCCGGTCTCGGCGCCGATCACGCGGTTGTTGCGCACGATGTTGTTCCGAACGGGATTGAATCTTTCGTTTTCGTCGACGAGCACGCCGTCGACAAAAAATTGAACACTGAAGACCGTTCCGGACAACTCGATACCGGTCGAATCCGTCCCGGCGGTGAAAAGTTCGATGTGGTTCTTTTCGATGATGCTGTTGTTGATACCGTCCATTTTAATACCGGAAGCGAGTATGCCGCCGGCGAAACGGAGGTCGTTTTGCCGAACCGAGAGTATTGCCGGTGGCAAAGGATCCCCGAGAGACTCTGCATTGATGACCATTCCACTCCGGAACGCGCCGTGCACGATGTTGCGCGCGATCAGGATCTCGCCGCTGATGCCAAACAACTGGATACCGAGTCCGAACGATTCTTCCAGCCCGGGGTCTTCTGCAAACAGCGCATTGTCCCGAACCGTGAGGTCGGTATTTTCGAATCCTGTCAGACAGGCATCGAAATCGCCGCAATCTCGCATGTGGTTGTTTTCGACGATCGCCTGCTCGGTGCGATTGAACAGGTGGAAGCCGCCCGTCGTCGTGTTGTGGTTGATCCTGAGACCCGGTCCCTCCGCGTCGGCAACGACGATGGAAAAACCGTAAGAGCCATCGAACTCTTTCGCCTTATGCATCTCGTTGCCTTCCACGACCGCCTGGTCGTAGAACTGGATTCGTACGCAGTCAACAAACATCCCGGGGACATTGCACTGCGGAGACTTGTTGTTGAGGAACGATACGTTGCTGACGAAGAACGCCTGCAGGCAGCTTCCACCGCATTGCTCGACGGTGTTGCCGATGGCGTTGCCGTTCAGATGCTCCTGAAAGAGCACGCATCCGCCAGCGCAATTCGAGACCATGTTGTCGGAGAACGTGACATTTTGCCCGAACAGGGCAACTAGCCCGAAGTTCGCGAGCGCGGGTCCGACGACGTTGTGGCGTCCGATTCCGCCGTTCACGTCCCAGAAGAAAAGACACGTGATCGTGCAGCTCAGTCGATTGTACTCGGCGAGGCCGTTGTTGGCGCTGATTGCCCCGCTAAAGAAGCGGTCGCCGAACAAGATACCGCGACCGAATGACGCATCGACATTCAGATATCTGACCGTAACATCGTCTGCCTGGATCCACAGCACGGCTGCGCCGGCGCCCGGATCCGAAAACCCGGTAAGGCCGGCATCGTCCGACGCGCAGGTTACCGTCACGCCCGGCACGCTGACCATCACATCCTGGCCGCCGTCTGAGTTGATATCGATCATCCCGTCGATGCCGATCACCGATCCTGGCGCCGCGGTCGCGGCGGCCAGACGCAGATCGGCAATGTTGTCGACCACGATGTCGTGTGACGTCACCGGGCAGGTAGATGGTTCGGCCGTCGCGAATTGCGTGGCGGGCGCCTTGTCATTGGCGGCGACACCGGCCGCAAACTGCTCGCGGCATTCCTGCAAGACCTGCCCCGGCATCGTGTCTGGCGGTCTGCCTGGGTCCGTCGTCTGCAGACCCGGCGCACATTGCGCGGCGAAGGAATCGGGTTTCGGATTAGCACTGGCAGGCGTTTGCCACGCCACCAGAACCAGTGCCAGAGACGTTAGGACTTTGGTAGTGATGCCGTATTTCATGCGGATTACCCTCCCGGATACGTATTGATTGGACGCAGATAGAGTCAGCGCGGACATTATGTGAAACGACTTTTTTTCTGCTTTTCCGCGGTGTCCAGGAAGTATAGAAGCGGCGTACCAAATAGCGAGGGGATCATGGCGATTCGCCAAGAGATAATGAATTCTGGTCGCAAACGAACATCTTTCATCTCCGGTCATTTCAAGGCGCGGCATCGCCGGCGGCGCATTCCGTTTTTGGCGAACACCGGTGAGGTTTGGGATCCGGCTGGAGAAAACCGATCCCCATAGTGGCGTCATAGTTGGGCAAAAGGGGCCGCGCTTGCGAAGTGCCCGCCGAGTCTTCTTCTCGTTGTACTTCTTCTTTTTTTTGTCAATCGCTGAGAACGATTACGGGGAACGTCGCCATTCGTGTTTCGCCCACGCCATTGTTATGTCCGCCGGCATAAGACTCTCGAACCTACGGCATGGCAGAAAAAGAATGGTGACGGTGGAAAGGTGTGCAGAGGCGACAACGATAATGGCGCGGCGTATGACGGGAGCGCATACTCCGCGCGGGGCAGGTGTTACGGTAGCGTCCCGATTTCGTTGCCGGGCACTGCGTTCATTTTGAGACGTTCGATCATCGGCGTGATCGTGTAGGAGGATCGCATCACGCTCTGTAGAATGACGCGCATTGGAGTTGCCGGGGAGTGGCATCCATTTGCCTGAGCGAGAAGTGATCTGCCGCGAATGCGGCATCGGATCGGTTTGCGACGCGCCGTCTGCGGAACCGAGAGGTTCGATGTGAGCCTGTTTGCCGAACTCAAGCGCCGCAACGTCTTCCGCGTCGGCACCGCCTACCTGGTGTCGGCCTGGCTGCTGCTGCAGGTGGCCGACATTGTGCTCGAAAACATCGGCGCGCCCGGCTGGGTCATGCAGGTATTCATGCTGCTGCTTGCGATCGGTTTGCCGGTGGCATTGATTCTGGCCTGGGCGTTCGAGCTGACGCCGGAGGGTGTCAAGCGCGAGTCCGAGGTTGACCGGAGCGAGTCGATCACGCCGCAGACCGGGCAGAAACTCAACCGCATCATCATCGCGATGCTGGTGCTCGCGGTAGGGCTACTGTTGGCCGAGCGCCTGACCCTGTCGTCACGACAGGCGGCGAACGTTGCCTCCGGGCAGGCCGAGCTCGAGCGTCTTGAGACTGATGCCGTCACGGCGATGGAGGCGAAACTGCCCGCGCCTGTCAGCGTGGACGATCGTACTGTCGCGGTATTGCCTTTCCTGAACCTGTCGTCGGATCCCGAGCAGGAGTATTTTGCCGACGGTCTGACCGAAGAGATCCTGAACTCCCTCGCGCAGCTGCCTGAGCTCAAGGTGACCGCGAGGACCTCGGCATTCCATTTCAAGGGCAAGGACCAGCCGGTGGAAAAGATCGCCGCCACACTCGGGGTCGCCCACATCGTCGAGGGCTCGGTGCGCACGTCCGGCGGCCGCGTCCGCATCACCGCGCAGTTAATCCGCGCCGCAGACGGCTTTCACCTCTGGTCGGACACCTACGATGACGATCTCGAGGACACGTTCGCGTTGCAGACCGACATTGCCGCGAACATCGCACTGGCATTGCAGGTCGTGATGGACGAAGACAAACGCAGGCAGATGGAGATCGCCGGCGTTCGCGATCCCGAGGCGTTTGTGGCGTTCCAAAAGGCGCAGGAACTCGATGCGATCGCGCACGGTTCTGCCAACATGATTCCCGAGTTGCGCGCCTCGAGTCTGTTGTACGAGCGCGCCATCGAACTCGCGCCGCGGATGGCTGTCGCCTACCGTTACCACAGCGATCTCTTCGCCCACCTTTTAATCGACTATGCGTCGGGCCGGCCGACGCCCGATTTCGGGCCGGATGACGTAGCGGCCGCGCAAGCCAGCATGGAAGCGGATTTCAGGGCGGCGATGGAATACGCGCCGAATGAGCGGGCCCGCGAAGCCGCCGAGCTCGACCTGATGGTCGTCACCGGCAAATGGCGCGGTCTCGCCGCGCAGGTCGACCGCGTGCTAGCCCAGCCTGGGTGTAACTATGTCGTGTGGTCGCAACTGGTCTCATCGGCTTTCGATCGCGCCGCCGGGATGATCGATTATCGACTCGCGGCGGCCGAGTGCGATCCGTTGCAGAGCCGGAACTGGACCAATGGGGTTTGGGCGGCGCTGTGGGATGGCCAGACGGCGATGGCTGTGGAGATAGGAGAGAGGGCCACTTCACTAGTCGATCATTCCTGGCTGTGGGGCGTTTATGCCCGCTCGCTTGCAGCGGCGGGCGATTCCGACCGGGCACGTGTGGTGGCCAATACCTGGGTGCGTGACGATAACGACCGGCTGCAGGTGCTTGCCATGCTGGCGGCAATGGACGGCGACGCCGAATCACTGGCCACAACGCATGAGGAATGGCGCAGGCGTTTCGGACCGGACGATTTTCGCGAAATCGTATTTGCCGCCTGGGCCGGCAACCGGGCAGAAGCGAACCGCAACGCGGCGAGAGTCGATGCGCGACCGGCGGGACACATGGCGCTGCTCCTGTCGATCTACTTTTGCCTGTGCGCCGCACCGTTCGATATCTCCGCCACGCCGGATTTCGCGGCCAAATTCGAGCAGTCGGGACTGCCGTGGCCGACGGCCAGACCGATTTCGCTGCCGCTGAAGGACTGGTAGTCCCGGGATTCTTCTCGGCATTGCCCTTATGAGTGGGGTGTGCGAGCACTTTTGTGTTTGGCGCTGACCGCCAAGTTATGTCAAGTCCACGGAAGCGGCCGCGACAATGCGCTAGAGTCTTTGCGTGGGCGCTCCGCATGCGCTCGCGATAATTCGCCGCCGCTTTGGCGGAAATAACAAGAAACGGAGAGCGACATGACGGGACGACTGGGCGCGGTATTGGCCGCTTTTAGCCTGTCGCTGGGGCTGGCGGGCGTCGCGAGCGCCGACGGCAAGAGCAGCATCGATTATTCGAAATACGAATGGACGGAAATCAATCCGGGGGCGCGCTGGTCGCCGCGGGCGGGCCTGCAGGCGCTGCAGCTGGGTAAACGCATCTATGTGATGGGTGGGCGGACGCCGCGACCACCCAGTTTTCCCCCGATCCCGGGCGACAGCGACATCTGGGGTGACGTTTGGGCCAGCGACGATCTCGGTGTGTCATGGCAACGAATTCTGGAAACCGACGATACGAGCCATTGGCCGGCGCGCGCCTATTTCCAGGCCGTCAAGAAGGACGGTCGGATGTTTGTCGTCGGCGGCCAGAATTTCAAGGTCGAGCCCGCTGACTGTCCGCCATTTGCGCTGGATTGTCCACCGTTCGTATCCAAATCCGATTTTTTCAATGACGTCTGGAGCAGCCGCGACGGCGTCAACTGGACGCAGCACACGGCTGATGCGGGCTGGGCACCACGGGCCGGGCTGAGCAGCGTTGTCCATCGCGGAGAAATTTACGTTTTCGGTGGATCGTTCAACGACGACCCGGCTGTCATCGGCGGGCCTCCGGTGCGCATCTACTACAACGATGTCTGGAAATCGCGCAACGGCCGTGACTGGGAAAGAGTGACTGAGAGCGCGCCTTGGGCACCCCGCGCCGGCGCGGTGGCGATTGCCAAGGGCGGCTACATGTACCTGATTGGTGGCGAGGACGGCTTCGTCTGTGAACCGTTGCCATTCTGCGACCCACCGTATTTCAACGATGTCTGGCGCAGTCGCGACGGCGTGCACTGGGAAGAGATGACCGCTGCCGCCGAGTGGCCAGCGCGCCCGGGCCACCAGTGCGGCGTATTACAGAACCGCATCATCTGTTTCGGCGGTTTCGGCCTGCTTGCCAATCCGATGGATATCTGGGTGAGCAAGACAGGCGCGACCTGGGAACTGGTGAGCACGTCGCCATGGAATGCGCAGAGTCCGGAAGAGATCAAGTACGATTTCGATGCCATCGTGATCCGAGGCAGCGGGCGCGGTCAGCGTCCCGCGATCTTCACGTTCGGCGGCGATCGAGAGACGTTCGATTTTGGCGATCCACTGAACTATTTGCGTGTCGACAACGATGTGTGGCGCTATTCGCCACCAGCGAGATCGCGCCACGGACGCTGATGCTGCTGGCCGTCACGACGGATCCGAGTCGCCGAAGCGCTGGTTAAAGTCGCTTGCCGCAATGCGGGCACTGCCCGGCGTCAACATGTAATTGCTTCTGCAGTTCGATCATCTTATCGACGTGAGCGGCGGGCAGGCCGAGTTCGGTGCCGAGTTTCTCCACCGCGGCGCGCTCTGCGGGATCGAGCACGCCGTCGTCGAGCGACTCGGCCACTTTCGCTTCGAGTTCGTCGCGTTGGGCCTGAATCTCGTCGCCGAACCGTGCCGCCAGCATCGCCGCCGGCAGAGCCACGGTTCCGACCCCGAGTACCATGATCACGATGCCGAGCATTTTGCCGCCGAAGGTTACCGGCGTGATGTCGCCATAGCCGACCGTGGTCAGCGTCACCGCCGCCCACCAGATCGCCTGCGCGATGCTCGAAAACGCCTCGGGTTGAGCGGGATTCTCGAGCATGTACATCAGGCAGGCCGCAAACAGCACCAGCGAGACCATTGCGAGGCTGGCGGCGGCGAGCGCGCGTCCTTCCCGCTTCAGTACACGCGCGAATACGCCGATCGTGTCGGAGTAGGTGGTCAGCTTCAGGATTCGCAGCAAGCGAAGGATCCGCAGGAAGCGCAGATCGACCGGCAACAACAACGACAGGAAAAACGGTGCAATCGCGAAAAAGTCGATCAGCCCGTTGAACGAGAAAATGAACCGCCAGCGCGATTGCCACGCGCCAAGATGACCGTAGCGGATGCCGTCCGGACAGGACCAGATTCGCATCAGGTACTCGAGAGTAAAAACCACTACCGACAGTAGTTCGAAACGGCGAAACAGCGTGGCATAGGGAATGGCGAGCCGATTGTCCGATTCGGCGATCACCGCCATAACATTGAGCAGGATCAGCGCGACAATAGAGCCGTTGATCCAGCGCGCACGCCGGGTCAGCCACAGGTCGTTCCACAGTACGGTCGCGACCCGCTGGCGCAGCGCACTGCGTTCTTCTGGTGTGCCTGCCGGTTGCTCGATCGGGTTCGCCAATTGCGCCTCGGATAGTGATTAACGGCAAATGACGTGCCGGAACAGTGTACCGAAAATCAATAACCCGGGCGCCATCGCCGCGAAATCCGGTTCGGCCACCGTGGCCCGATCCGAGCGCCGGCTCGCTGCGATGGGCCGCGGGCCCTGTCCGGCAAATTGCGGCTGCCCGCGGGGGGGCTTTACGGATTGCTATCCCGGCATGGCCGCAGTAGCCTCATGAGCTCGCGGACCGGGCCTGAATTTGCCCGGCCGGACAGTCGGGAATGGGCCGGTGCGACCGGTCGGAACTCACGTGAAAGGAGACCACTGATGGGCAAGAACAGGGATGAGATCGTCGCGGCAATGAAGGCGAAAATCGACGAGACCAATGCCATGCTCGACGAATTCGAGAAGAAGGCTGCCGAGGCGTCGGGTGAGGCCGAAGTTGCCTACAAGGAACAGTTGGCGAAGCTGCGCGAACAATCCGATGCAGCCAGGGCAAAACTGCAGGAACTGGCCGATTCCGGCGAAGAGGTCTGGCAGAACTTCCTTGAGGATGCGGAGAAGCTGCGCGACGCTTTCGTACATTCGTTCAACTATTTCAAGTCGCAGCTGTAGGGCTCTGCGGGTGGCCTCTCAATGGGGCCACCCGATTTCCGGCAGACAACTGTTTTGTCCTGTTCGCGTCAGGACGAGTCGACGCAGGTCGGCGCTTCCGACCGGACTACCGCAAGCAGGACTCAGATCGGCGATCCGGGCGGTGCCTTTAGCGGTGTCTGCTGCGGCATCGCCTCGGGATTGGCGAGAAAGCGGCGTATCTGGTCGCTGGCGAAGCGGTAGTGCGCCCGCCAGTCGGCGGGGGCCCGGCTGACCTGTGCGCCGATCCACGCATCGAGTTCGATCAACTGATCGAGTGCGACGGCGCGCGCCTGCGGCTGCACCTGGGGATTTGCGGCGAGCATCATCAGGCGCTGCAATACGGTGTCGTTGACAACGCGGCGCAGTTCGGCGTCCTCGTCGGGGGCGGCGCGCGAATACCAGGTCGCCTCCAGCACGGCGCGGACCAGTTCGGCGAAACCCGGCTGCCCGGGATCGAGCGCATGGTTGTTGACCATCCGCGCGGCGCGAGCCGGGTCGAGCAGCATCTCCAGCGTGAGATCGGCCGCGGTGGCGGCTGCCGCAAATGGGTCGAACACGTAACCGGTCCGGCGCGGGAATATCTCACGCGAGTCGGGCGTGCCCGGAGGGCGTGGCGGGATCAGCGCGACCAGTTCGGGACGCAGGCGCAGCGCATCGGGCGTGATCGTGGCGAGCAAGGATTCGACGGCCGCACGCTGTTTCGCGGGCGGTATCGGATTGACCGGAACCCAGCCGTCACCGCGCATCGAGTAGGTGAATTCCTGTCCGCCAATGAACGTGGCTGCGGCCTTTAGCTGGTAGCGGTGGATGAGGTACATCGGTACCAGTACGTCCTCGATATTTGCCATCGGCCGTTGCATGCGGATGTTGCGCTCGGAGAAATTCCCGAGCACGACCTTGCGTACCTGCATCAGCCGATCGAGTTCCGCCACTGCATCGGCACCGTTGTCCCACAGGTTTCCGCGCGGATGGGCCGGTCCGGCGCTCGTCGCGAATGCGTCCGATCGCGAATGTGTGTCGGATACGAACTCCAGCCCGGATGCATAGGTCTCGCGGAGGATCTCCTCGCGCGCGGCGGTTGCGTCGACATCGTCCGGAAAATCCTGGTAGCCATACAGAATCACTCGTTTGTCCCACGCGCCGATGCCGACGTCGTAGGCCTCGGTCACATCGATATCGCCATTGCGGTCGAGTTTTACATACGGGTATGGATAGTCCATCACCGAGGCACGGTTATTCGCGCTTGCGGCGAAGTTGTGCGCAATACCGATCGTGTGACCGACTTCGTGGGCTGAGAGCTGGCGAATTCGTGCCAACGAAAACTCGAGCATTTCTTCCGGGATCGTTTCGTCCTCGTATGGTGCAAGGAGACCCTCCGCAAGAAGGTAGTCCTGGCGCACCCGCAGCGAGCCGAGCGAGACATGGCCCTTGATGATTTCGCCGGTGCGTGGGTCATTGACATTGGAACCGTATGACCAGCCGCGGGTCGAGCGGTGTACCCACTGGATGACGTTGTAGCGCACGTCCATCGGGTCGGCATCCTCGGGCAGCAACTCGACCCTGAACGCATCTTCATAGCCGGCGGCCTCGAATGCCTCGTTCCACCACGATGCGCCCTCAATCAGAGCACTGCGAATCGGCTCCGGCGCACCTCGATCCACGTAGTAAACGATCGGTTCGACCGGTGCGCTGACCGCAGCCGACGGCTCCTTCTTCTGCAACCGGTGACGCAAGGTGTTGATCCGGACGATGGGGTCGCCCACTGGCACCGCGTAATCGAGGCTGACGCGATCGACATACGGCTTCGCCGGATCCATAAAGCCGCCACGGCCATCGAAGGGCAGCGGCTCGAAGCCCGCGTCCGGCAGGCGCACGAACGAGTGGTGCAGATGTATCGTAATTGCGCGCGGGTCCGGGGTGACTGTAGAGATGATCTTGCCGGCAGGCTCGCCGACAAGTGTGACGATGGCCTCGACCTCGGTGTTGTCGGGAAATGCCTTCGTGCGCGGCAGGAAAATTGCCGACCGCGTGGTATCGACCTTGTAGTCGCCTTCTTCGGCCTGCTTGAGCGTCGCCGCGAGGTTGTGGGTATCGCGAAGGAAGAACTCGGTGGCATCGACCAGCATGGTTTCGCCCTCGAATGCGACCGCCTCGAATCCCCACAGCACCGAGCGGGCGAACGATTCCTCGACCGCCTTCCGCTCGTCGATGTTATCCGTCGTTGCCAGGTAGGAAGTGTTGTCCGCGACCAGCAAAGCGCGTGGACCGATGCGCTGGAAACGAGCGAGTCGTGTTGCACCGAGCTGACCCCTGTCGAGAAACAGGTCGTTCGATCCGACGCCGCGTGCAAGACCGTCCTGGTAGATGAAAGGCTCGTCGAACCGGTCGATCGCAAGAAACAGCTTGCCGCTATCTTCGTCCCAGTAGAGGTCGTAAAAGCCTTCCATCTCGTCTGCGCTGGCCACTATCGATGCGAAGGTTGGACCTGCGCTCTCACCGGCCGGGGCCTCCGGGGCCGCCAAAACGGGATCGGATACCGCTGTCGGATCGTTGCCACAGGCGGCGATCAGCGAGGCGGCGGCGAGGCTGAGGATCTTGTGCATTCGGGACTCCACGTAAGGGACAAAGCTTTGCGGCACCGAAGTCTGACGGGCGGGCAAAACCGTTGCAAGCAACGGGGTGCAGGATAAACGGGGTGCTGCGCTCGATTTTCGCGAACGTCGCTCCGGCGGGTGGATCGAACGCCGGTTCGTGTTTTTCCGAATTCAAGTGCCGTTGACCCGGGAGGTCAGCCACCACCGCACCAGAGTCGCTCTTTGCCTTGGGGCGTGTGTGGGCGTCGAACTGTCGATCGGCCGGGCCCCGTTCGGTCGCGGTCTTTCGCTGCGGGATGTGCCAACGCCGACGCTGTACTGCCCCGATTGCGATTGCGGCCACCGTTGCGGATGATTGGGGCAACGAGTGCGTTACCCGGGCGGGCAAAATGGATATCCCTTTATGGCGGCGGCACCGGGTTGGGCGGGCCCCCGGGGTGGTTCGGATTAAGCGATCGGGCCTGGCGCCAGTGCAGGCGGCAGGACTATTTGCGACAGCTGCCGCAGGCGCAGCGGCCGGGCGCTCTCCCCGGGCGCGCGGGCTGTTTATCGCGCTGCTCCTGGCTATTGCCGCCGTGCCGGAAACGGGTTTGGCGGACCCGGTCGACCTCGTCAATGCGGCGCGAATACAGGGCTGCGGCGAGTATGCGGGAACGGATCGGCTGCTTCAGCGCAACGAGCGGCTCGATGCCGCGGCCAGAAGCGCTGCCGGAGGCGTTGAGCTTGGCGATGCATTGAGTGCCGCCGGGTACCGCATGAAGACAACGGCTTCGATCGAGATCAGAACCGACGGGGGCGATGCCCGCGTCGCGGAAATCCTGGTCGAGCATTTTTGCGATGACGTCACTAATCGGGCGTTTAGCGAAATAGGGGTTTACCGCGATGGTTATGACCTTCGGCTGATCCTGGCCGAACCCTTCATGCCGCCACGACCTGACGAAATGCCCGCTGTCGCCGGGCAGGTGCTCGCGCTCGTCAATACCGCCCGTGCGCGACAGCGACGCTGCGGCAGCCGGAAATATGCAGCGACGACGCCGCTGGTCTACTCCACGGTGCTAGAACATGCCGCGCTTGCGCACGCGACGGACATGGCTGCCAACGATTTCATGGGGCATCAGGGCAGCGACGGCAAAACCCCGGATTTTCGTGCAAGCGCCGCCGGTTACCAATGGCTTTCAATCGGTGAAAACGTTGCAGCCGGGCAGACCAGTGCGGAAGAGGTTGTCAATGGCTGGCTCGCGAGCCCGAGTCACTGCGCCACGCTGATGGACCCGCGTTACAGCGAGACCGGCATCGCTTTCGCGCTGAACCCGCACTCCGAACACGGGATTTACTGGGCACAGGCGTTTGGGCGGCCACGCTGACGAAAATGTCGGGTGGGCCGATCGCAGCTCGTCCATGCGTTCTTGCCACGACTGTCATGCCGATGACTGCGCCACGCCACCATTGCCCACGCGGCTAACACTGCCCTGTCCTTGCGGTGTGATTTCTCGACTATAGTTTGAGCAAGCGAGGCCCACGGTTGGCGCAGGCCCGACAGTATCGTTCAAATCGCGGATGCCAGACAGCAGCGGCACGGGGGTTCATACGATAACGATGATTTTCCTGAGCTACCGCCGCACCGATGGCCCGCAGGCCTGTCGCGTATGCGACTGGCTGGTCGGGCGGTTCGGCGCGGATGCAGTCTTCATGGACGTCACTGCGATCCCGTTCGCGGTGAGTTTCTCCGATTTCATCCGCGAGGCGATCGAGGAAAGCAGCATTCTGATCGCGTTGATCGGCGCTGACTGGCACGCCCGTATCAGCGAAGCGGACGACCCGGTGCGAATGGAGATAGAGACGGCGCTCGCCAACGAAGTGCCGGTGTTGCCGGTGCTGATAGGCAATACCCCGATGCCCGGGCCGGAGCAGCTGCCGCAGTCGATCGCGGCCATTACTTTGCAAAATGCGATCACCGTCGGTGTGTTGCATGACTTCAATTCGCACATGCAGTTATTGCTGCCAAAGATCGAGTCGATACTCGGCGCGATGGCCGCCGAAAGCTCCACCACCGCGGACCCCAGGATCGTGCAGGTCGCTTGCAGCGGTATCGTCGATTTTCTGATCGACCGGGTGAATCTCCGTGACGATGCGTTCCTGCGCACGTTTAGCTGGCATGCGCTCGGCACGAATGAGTTCGAGCGGATGGCGCCCAACGCCGGTACGTTTTTTCTGCACAGGATCACGCGACTCGCGGAACTGCTCGAACTGCATTTCATCGTTTCCTGCTGGGGCCATGCGAGCGACGTCGAGTATATGCTCGCCGGATGGGTGACGTCCGAGCTGGAGCGGACACCTGTTATCCCGGCGGAGTATTTTGCCGACCGGCTGGCGGTATCGACGCTTGAATTGAAAATCCGGCGCAGCGATGAGGACGCGCGCAAGGTGTGGAAGATGGTTACCGACCAGCCGCTCAGGCTATCGCTGAGTTACATCGCGACGATCGCGCCTGTCCCTTCCGCCTGAACGCAGACCGGGCTCTGAATCCGACCCGGTGCGGTTCGATTTTTAGGGTAGCTGGGCCAGCATGTTTGCCGCGGACTGGCCGATGTCGGTGTCAGGGTTCATATCGATGGCCTTTGTCAGCGCCGCGCGTGCCTCTTCGGTATTGCCGACCTGGCTGTTCACATATCCCAGTGTCAGCCAGATCCTCTGGTAGCCGGCATCCACCGCCACGCCTTCGTTCAGCCAGCGCAGCGCCTCGTCCGATCTGCCGAGATACTGCAGCGTGATGCCCAGGTTGTTATAGGTATCGACATTGTCGGGTACAAGCCTGACCAGCCGCTCGTAGAGCCGGGCCGCGCTGTCGTACTGTTTGTTGGCAAAAAACTGGTCGGCCTGGCGGCCGATCTCGACCGGGTCGTTGCTGTTGGTTTGAAATGCGGTTGCGGTCGCAAACTGTGCCAGGTCGGATTGCGGAATACTGCCGGGCTGAACCGGCGCCATCGGGCGCAGCGGGCCAGCGCTGACCCTGGGACCGGCGGCCTCGATGTAGTGCTCGCGGGTGAGGGCGAAAACGGTAAAGCCGAAGGCCACCTGGAATATCGCCAGCGAGATCCAGAATTTGGTATTGCGGTTCATCGTCATTCACCTTTGAGTTCGTGCAGCGGGCTCGGTCCCGCGCCGGCTTGTCCACACAAGTCGCAGCCGCGGCTGACCGGTGCGTATTCTATCTGAACGGGGCACCAGGGGTGCGTTTCGGTCCCGCATGATCGGGCAAAAGCGGCCGTCGCGGTACCCGGCTACCGGTTCAAAATGAACCGCCGACCGGGGCTCGCCGCACCGCAGCCGCACAGATAGGTGGCCGACATCGTGGATGCTTGTGAATCGCCGGGCAATGCGGTCTCTGGTTGACCCATTGTGCGGCCGGGGACTGTGTGGCGATGCTTCGGACGTTGGCCTGGCGCCACTACCGCTCTGCCTTCGCGACCTTCCACGACTCCCCGTCATCGTGCATCACCGTGCACTCGGGCCAGCGCAACGCGGCAAGCCTGAAATGCGAATGGTCGATGTTGCTGGCTCTCGCCACCGACTTGGCGCCGACCGAAAAATCGACGCAGTACACGTTGCCGCGCAGGCCCATCCAGTGCTGCGGTTCGATGCCGGCGAAGAGGTCCGGCCCGTATTTGCCCGTGAGCCCGGTGTTGGCATTGCCAAACCGGCGCCAGTAGTGGCCGATGATGACCGGGCGATCTTCGCCATAGTCTTCCCACCACTTGCGCCGTTCGACCATGCGCCATTTCCCGCCGGCATAGAACGGTGCTGCGGTCGGCGTTTCGACCCCGGATGTCAGTACGCGTATCGGGTTGCCCATCTGCCACGCGGCATCGATGGCCGCATTGGCGCTCAAAAACGGCGGCACGACGTCATGGTCCGAGAGGTCGGCGTTCAGCGCATCCAGTTCTTTCTGCGCCTGTGCCCGCAGCGCAAAATTTGATTCGTGGGCCGCGATGGTCTGGGCGTCGAATAGCTCAAACGCGGCCAGCGCGTCGGTGCCGTCCTCCAGCGCTGCAATCCTCTCCAGCGATTCGCCGTGCCAGCAGGCGTGCACGACGCGTAGTTGTTCGTTCTGCAATGCCAGCGGCAGCGTAAGCAGAAACCGATGAAACCGCCTCTTTTGTTGTTCGCTTTCGCAGATGGCTTCGGTCGGATCGGCTGCTTCGGGGCGGGTATACCAGTCGTTACCGTGCTTGCGGTCGTTGCGCAGCAGGTTCATTTCGTGATTGCCCAGAATGCACTGGGCGGTGCCGTTGCTGACCAGCCGCATGACCAGTTCGAGGACGCCCGGGCTGTCCGGACCGCGGTCGACGAGATCACCGAGAAAAACCAGCCGCCGCTTGGCGGGGTGGCGCCCGTCGCCGTCGTAACCCAACCTTCGCAGCAGTGACTGCAGCGGCTCGATTTCGCCGTGTACGTCACCGACGATATCGATTGGGCCGTTGTCCAGCTTGCCGATCAACGGGTTCATGCGAGCCGGAGGCCGGCGTGACCGGCGCTGATGCCCGTCCTGCGCCGGCTTGGGTTACGCGCGGGCGAGAGCGACTGAAAATTTCCAGTCATGTTTTCAAATCCAGAACGAGATGTCGGGCGGGCCGGCAACAAACTCCGCGGCACGGTCGATGAAGTCAGCCATGTGCGCGGTCTGCATGTGCGGACCCTCGTAGGCTTCACGGCTGGTCCAGCGCTCGATCAGCATAATCCGGCCCGGGTCGTCCGCGCCGTGGATGAGCTCGATTCCATGGCATGCGTCTTCGTCGGCGACGACGGTTGCGACGAGGGCCGTGATCTCCCCCAGCATGCGTTCCTCCTGCCCCGGCTGCGCAGTGTAGGAAATCAGAACGACGATTGGACCTGCTGTCATGATGCGATTATTCCTGCGTCGGTCATTTGTCCGGCTGTCTGTTCGAACCAGCGTGGCAGCGGATCTGGTTCGCGCGGGCGTCACTCGTCGGGGCGCGCAAATGCGCTGTCGTGCAGTGGTACGTTGACGTCGAGCGCCCGGACCGCGGCCCGCCACGTGCCGTCCGCGGACGACACCCAGCGTGGATGGTGGATGCCGTCTTTGACGAAATCCCAGGGGCCGGACAGGCTGCCGGTGTCGTCGTCCCAGGCGCCGAATGCGTAGGGTTCGCCCTTTGCATCCAGCTTGAACCACAGGATGCGCTGGTCGCCGGCCAGCACCTCGAGACGACCGTCGTCTCCGCTTGCGACCGACAGCGCCGGGTCGCGCGCGGCGACGCGGTGAATCGTACGGTACAGGTGCGCCTCATACCAGCGCATGTCGTCGGCATACAACTCCGACGGTACATCCTCTACAGCGCCGGAACGGCGCAAGCGCCAGCTGTTTTCACCGTCAATGACGCGGATCAGGTGCAGATCCTGCGCGGTTGTCTCGATGCGGAAGCGCGGGCGCTCGAAATCCATCGTGATCACCGCGTAAACCACGGTCGGCTCGCCGGCTCTGTTCTGCTGGGACCCGTTAATCGTGTTCTTCAGCCCTGCCCACGCCGCGCGGCCGCCGAGTCGTTCGAGCATCTTGTCGGCCAGCGCGCCGGCGTCTCCAGCCCATGCGGTCGGGCCCACAAGGACAGTAGCGATCGCTACAATGAAAGCGATTCGAGTCGACACGTACCGTCGGGTCAGATTTCTGGTAGTTGGAAACATCGGTACCCCTTTTTTTGTGGTTATGATGCTTTCGACGGTCGCGATACGCCAGGGTTCACCGCGGTTTGCGCAAATCCGTATTGGCCAGCTCGAGGAGCGAGACAATGATCACTTATTTTTACTGGGCGCTGGTCATAGGCGCCGCGTTCGGCCTCGTGTTTCTATTCGGGGCGAAGTTCGGCCGCTGGAAATCGGCGGTGGTCGCCATGGTACTGGTGCTCGGCACCGGTTGGGGCGCCTACGTTTTCCACTTCCAGCAGTTGTTCGTGAAACGCTACGGCGGCGTGATGACGATCCGGGTGCCGCCCGGGCAACGCCACATCGCCGCCACCTGGAAGGCCGATAACCTCTGGGTCGAGAACTACGATCCGCGCACCAACGAATGCATTTTTTCCGAGTACTCGCGCGGCAGCGTGCTGGAAGGACGGGTGACGATCAAGAATTGCAATCCGATCGCGCGCGAGGGCGTGCCGCCCGAGATTCCCGCGGCGCCGGCGGAGGGTCGCTGATCGCTAGCTGGCGCGGGCGCAGTTCGCTGAGTGGTCCCGGGGGTTAGGGACCGGCAGGCTTGGGAGGTCGGCTCTCGCGGGCCGTCTCTGTCGTTCGGTCGGCGATGCCGAGCGCCGCAAATACGGCGTCGAAGTTGCGCCGCTACATCGTACCGGTCAAATTCAGGAAGTAACCGTGATGGTCATAACTGAGATCGGTCAGGTCATCCGAGAAGTCGGTGAAGTTGTAGCCGACTCCCACCTTCAGGTGATCGCCGAGGTAACGTGAAACCGTTGCCAGTGCGCCGCTGCGACGGTCGTCGAGGTCGGTCATGTCGAGCACCCGGCCCTCCAGCAACAGTTCCCAGTTCTTGCCGATCCGGTAGTCGCCGCGCACGACGTAGAGGCTTGCGTTGTTGTCGAAGAAATCAGGATCGTCGCGATCGAGCGTAATCTGGCCGAGGCGATAGGCGTATTTGCCGCCGACCGTGAAGTTTCGGGTCAGGTCGTAGGTGACGTCGATCGCGGCGATGTGGCTCTTCTGGATGTATTCGGCCGGCAGATCCTGCAACGTCACCTGGTCGGTGGTCGGCATATTGTAGAAGTAGGTGTATTTAATCAATGTATTGAGGCGGTCGTGTTCGACGGGACGATGCGCATAGCCGATCACGGCCTCGGTGTATCCGCCATCGTAGAAGGTTCCCAGAGAACTGTCGCTGTCTGCGTGATTAAACTTGCCGACCAGCCGTGAACCGGGATTGATCTGGTAGCTGAGGCTGTTCCTGAAAAGCCACGTGGTGCGCTCATCGCGCTGCAGGTCGAGTTGCTCGGCGTCGTCGTTGCGGTATTCGATTCCACTCGAGAGTTGCAGACCCTCGTGAGCAAGGCCGACCTGGATTCCGCTTGCAAGGCGCTCGGTCTCCGCGCCGGTCTCGAAGTCCTGGAGTTTGCCCGAATCGGTGGTAATACCGAAGCTCAGGTTTTTGGTCGGGGCGAAACTGATGCCGGAACCATGGGTCAGGCCGGTTTGACGATTGCTGTGCTGGTAGCGTTCCTCCAGAAATACGCTTGTGCTGTCGCTGAGCCGCGATTTCATGCCGGCCACGAGGTTGCCTTCGCCACCAGCCCTGCTGCCCGCGCTGCTCTCGTCGGATTGGTTCTGGAGTGCGTAGGTCAGGTACATGCTCGTGCGGTCTGACAGCAGATAATTGGTGCCGACGCGGCTGCCAGCGCCGAGATCGCCATCGGAGACCTCGGCGTCAACTCGCCACCGGTCGGAGACCCGGAATGAACCACCCATGCCCGCGCGTCCGTTTTCCTGTCGATCCCCGGTGGTCGACAGCGTGTCCTGATAGAAGCCATAGGCATTCCATGTCGACTTGGAGTCGTAACCGATCTGCACTATCGCATCGGTTCGCTCGCCCTGTTCCTGGGTGGCAACGAGGATGGGCGAATTGTCCTCACGATCGTCGTTGCGATAGCCGAGGTTCAGATCCCAGTGCCGGGTGACCTGGTAGCTGACGTCTACTTCGTGCGTTTTCGTCTCGAGGCCATCCTCCACCGAACGGTTATCGAATTTGGCGCCGATCGCGAACCGGTCCGCGATAGGCATGTTGAATGACCCGCCGTAGGTCTCGGTGTCATTGACGGTGCTCAGGCCTGGCGCCGAGTAACCCGCGTCCACATCTTGCGCATACAGTGTGACCTTTGTGTCACCATATTTCAGCAGGTCGTTGGATGACAGGCTGAGGTCGGCTCGCAACGCGTCGGCATCGGCGTCGGCGAATGACATCGGATCGTAGGTGTCGAATTCGAAGCCGCCATCATCCGATTGCTGTGGCAGCGAGAGTAGTCCCTCGGACCGGCCGTGCTGGACCTTCAGCCACGACTCCGGTGCCAGCCGCAGGGTCACATCGGCAGCCGCCAGGTTGCTGTTTTCGTCGTCCTGATCATTCGATTCCGCCGTTACGCCGAGCTTCAGGTAATCGCCGACCCAGTAATGCGCCTGCGCACCCGCCGACAGGGTGTCAATCTCGTCGAATCCCGGCGTGTACTCGTAGCGGACCACAAGATAGGTTTCGTCGCCGCTCAGCGCGTTACTCCGCACGAGCAGGTTGTCGTCGGCGGTGGACGCCAGTGGCTCCGACAGAACAATGCGACCCTGGAGGTAGTCGATATCGTAGTCCAGCACCGGCGTCAGATTGACGACGCCCGTCACGATGCCCGAGGCTTTGTCGCGGATCTCGATCCGCACCCGTTCCGATCCGGCCAGCAGGTCCTGGCGGCGCAGGAAATAGAGCGATCCGCCGGTTCCGCGGAATTCTTCGCGACTGGGCACAGTGCCGGGTTCGGCCGCGAACGTGTCTACCGCGAAGCGCTGGTCCCCGAACCGTGTAGTGGAGTCGGACTGGATATGCAGATTAGCACCGTAGAGACCGCGATCGACCTGGGCCAGTTCGTTGTTCATGTAACCGACCTTGAAATTGCCCCAGTGAGCGAAATTGTCGTTTTCGCTCAGGCGCACATAGAACTTGCCCATCGTCGGCGCCATTTCCTCGACGGTGCCGTCGTCACCGAACGTGGGGTAGTGGTAGTCGGGGTCGATGCGTCGAAATAGCGAATCCGGCGACTTGTCCATGAAATTGCTGAAGAGATCCTCGATCGGCGCGCCACCGGTGTCGGCGGCCGCAGTCAGCTTCCAGTGATCGCCGAATTTGCCGTCGACGAAGAAGGCCAGCTGGCCGTCGGCGTTGGAGTCGTAGTCGAAGTCCGTGTTGCCGCCTTGCAGGAGATCGGCCGAGCCGCCGCCGTTGCCGTTCGACAGCGTCAGGTCGGCCATGCCGACATAAAACCAGTCACTGGACTCGAGCTCCAGGTCGCGCAGGTAGAGCTCGCCGTTGCCTTCCTCATCCAGGACCGCAACCTCGACGGTATGGGCGCCCTGCGGGAGAATCTCCTCGGCGACGAAATTGCCGCGGGCATCGACCGGCACCTCACGGCCCGCGACCCAGACCGCGTGATCCTCGGGCACGCCGCTGCCGCGCACGCTGACCGTGCCACTGCTCAGGCCAATGTTGTGAACGGTGAGTGCGTTCTCGCCATACCCGGCGAGGAGGGCGGGATCCTCGACAACATCCGCGACACGTTCACGGTCGTTGTCTTCATCGATCTCGTCGAAGATCACCCACAGTGGTTGCGGGCTCGTCTCATCGAAATTGCCGTCATCGCCGTAGGCTCGCAGCACATAGGCCAGTTCGTAGACGGGTCCCTTGAACCACGCCGCCGGCGGCTGCCACTGAGCGAGGCCATCGTTTCCGATCTCGACGACGGCGAGCGGTTGCTCCTCGATCGACTGACCGTTCTCGAACACCCTGACCTCGGAGCGTTCGATGAAGTGAGAGTAATTCGTGTACATCCGGAACTGGACCGGCAGCACGTGAGTTTCGTAATCGATAATGCGAGACACGGCGATCCGGTCCGGATTGGCCGAGACGCTGAGTCGAGGAGCCGAGCGCAGGTTATCGTAACCGAAGCGAATATCCGCATTCTCGAATGCCACGTCAGTGCAGCGCTGGATATCGGACGAGCTGCGCTCGGGGTCATCGATCGGATCGCCGTCGACGGTGATCCGCATCAGATTCAGGCCGAGCGGATTTTCCGGACTGATTTCGCGAGTCAGGCGTGTGATCTCTACGCCCTCATAGTCGTCCAGCACGGCCAGTTCCTCGTACACGACATGGACCGCAACATGCGAGGTCTCGCCCTGCACGAATCCGGCGTTCACGACGTCGTCCGCGTGGACGTAGCCGCGACCCTCGTATTCGGCCTGTGCCGTTGTCAGCGCCATCTCCGATCTGACCTGCTCCATCGCCCGGCGCGCGCGTGCGGCCGAAAGACCGATATCGTCGCCGTACACCGCCGCGGTGCGCCTTGGCAGGCGCGCATTGCGGGTGTAGCCGACAAAGCGCAGCCGCGGATTGGTCTTGTCGGCGACATCATTCAGTGCTCGTCGCAGGTCGGCCGCGAGTCCGGGCGGCACCACGGGCTGCCCGTCTGCGAAGTCAATGTCTTGGAGATTCCCCCATGGCGGATCGTAGACCCTGGTGACCATTTCGGCGCCGGCAGCGCCGGGGCAAAGCTGTGGCTCGTCGGGCAGGTCCTGCAGCGGATCGTCGTACCAGAATTCGACTTCAACGCGCCGGTTGAGCGATCGGCCGCGCGGGGTATCGTTCGCCGCCAGTGGCCGGGACTGGCCGTGGCCGTCGCTGTCGATAACCGCCGATGGCAAGTCGAGCGCGTCCTGCACCGCAAGCGCGACGCGGCGTGCTCGCGCTTTCGACAGCCCGACGTGATCGCCGTAGATGCGCTCGGTTCGACCAGTCAGTGGCAGGTCGTCGGTGTAGCCGACGAAACGGACGACGACGTTCTGCTTGTCGCCGAGATTACGCAGGCCCTGCCTGACCTGTTCGATGAATCTCGGGTTGACGTCGATGGATTCCTCGTCCCAGTTGAGTGCCGGGATCAGGTTCTGAACACGGGCGCGCTTGGCGTGCCCGTCGACATAGCGGAGTTTGCAGAGCGTCTCCATGCGACAGACTTTGACGCGCTTGATTTCGTGTGGAACGAGGAATTCCTCGAGCGCGACCGCCTCGACGACCTCGTCGTACCACACCTCGACCTCCACGCGACGATTCAGGGCGCGGCCCTCCTCGGTGCGATTGGAGGCAACAGGCCGGGTATCGCCGGCCCATTCGTAAGAGATCGCCTCGGCCGGAAGGGCGAGCGCAGTCTGGAAATGTTCGGCGACCTGGCCGGCGCGCTCGCGCGACAGTCCGGCGTTGTCGCCGTAGACGCGTGCCAACTCCGGTGACAGCGGACGATTATCCGCGTGGCCGACGAGATGCAAGCGGACGTTGATCCGATCACGCATGCGCCTGAGGATGTCGTTCAGGGAATCGACAGTCGATACCGGAATCTGGGCCACGCCGGACTCGAATCCTATCGGCGGCACGAGATTGCTGAGTTTCACGGTCTCGAGCGCGTCCGTCACGGTTGCGCGCGTTTCCAGCGCATCGCCCATGTCAGTGTCGATGCGATCCGGATCCTGCACCCAGCGGGTGAAGCCATCGTCGTCGGACAGGTGGCGCTCTACGACCGCGCCGACCGGTGCCTCGTCGACTTCCGCGGGTTTCGCCACCGACATGACGAGCGCCAGACTCGCGATCAGCAATCTGCCAGGACGGGTCATGGCGGTCACCTCCCTATCCCTCGGGCCTTTTTCGGCGGCCCGCCACGTCGCCAGAACACCTCGGTTTCGACCACGAGTTCATAGCAGCAATCGAGATCGGTCCACGAAGTCATGATGTTGCGCTTGAGGGAGTCGAGTCTTCGCTCGACGAGGCCCGGATCCTCGATATCCGCGACATACGAAAGTCGCAGAACGGCGGGCGCCTTTTTCAGTTCGTCCAGCAACAACCCGATTCGCGGGCGCCACTGGTTGCGCATTTCGACGGTACCCGGCTCGAACACGGGATCGGCGATGTCGAGCCCGACCACGCGGTGAATCGACGCGCCGAAGTTGATCCGAAGCGCTTTACCGCGCGTCGCTCGTTGCACTTGCACCGGGCGAGTCGAGGGGCGGAATCCGCTCGGTAAAGTCCGGTCATCGAGCTTGAGCATGAAATTGCTGCCGCGGCCCTCCGCGGGCGTGACGGCACAGGTGATGTGATAGCGGCCGTGACTGTCGGTCTTTGCGGCAAGGCCTTTGGCGGTGACCACGCGCACCCCGGCAAGGCCGGTCTCGCCGTTGTCCTGGTGGCCATTGCGATTGCTGTCATCGAATACCTTGCCGGTGACATCGGTGCAATCGAAGGTCGGATCCGGCACGACCCGGACAGTCGCGGTGGCCTCTGGAGACAGAGCGGCGCCGGTAGTCGAGTTCACTGCCTGGGCCCTGTTGGTGAACTCGCCCTCGGTGACACCCGCGCCAACTGCGAGCAACAACTTGATGCGGTGACGTTCGTCTGTGTTCAGCACAAGGCCCGACCAGCTCAGCTCGAGCCCGTTCAGGGTAGGTTCAAGCGGCACATCGTCGAAACGCGCCGAGCCGTCGACGTAGCGGAACCCGGCCGGGAAACGGTCGACAATGCTGACATCCGGCAGATCGGCGCCGAAGGTGTTCGTGACGGAGATTTCGTAAGGCACCATCTCGCCGCGTCGCACGTCGAGCATCGGCGTCGTTTTCGTGATCGACACGGCGCCGCCGAGGCGCGGATCGAGCGGGATATGGTTATTGAATATCTGCCCCGTGCCGGGCAGGCCGTTGCCGTCGAGCTTCAGGTGCGCGTGGTACGCCGTTTCCGGGCTTCGCGCCGCAATCGCCTGCGCGGGCGCGAATTCGGAAAGCTGGACTTCGCAGTGCTCGCTGGTGGCGAGAATTGCATCGTTCGCAGAGCCCGGGCATGCGGGTACATCGAACGGTGCTGTCGAGGTATCCGAAGCAGGCGGGATCATCTCGGATACGTTGCCGATATAGGCATCGCCCGGGGCGGTAACCTGAATCGCATAATTTGCTCCGCTCGGGCAGGCCGGGTCGGAGAAATTGAGATCAAACTTGTAGTAGCCGCCAGAGAGCGTGACCTGGCCCTGCTGGCCCGGGTCATCGAAGCAGTTCCCGGGCAAGGCAACACCGCTGAGCGCATCCACCAGCGTGACGGTCACGTTGGCGATGGGCGCCCGTGTCAATGCGTCGTAGACGACGCCATTGGGATCAATGGGCAGGTTGAGATTCTGGAGGTTGTTGCCGTCCTGGACGACGATCTCGTCGATTTTCTGCAACTCGTTGGTGAAATCGGAGTAAGCGCGGCCGAGCAACCCGGTACGGCCGCCGGCGCCAGGCGCACTGAAAACCAGCGAATAGACTTCGTCGCCGAGATAGTTCGGCTGCACGCCGCCGATGACGTAGTTGCCGTCGGCGTCGGTGAGGCGTGCCTGTATTGGCCGATCGTCCCGGTAAAGAGTGACTGTCCAGCCCTCGAGCAGGCGTTCCTCGGGATCGTGTATGTCGTTGAAATTGGCGTCATGCCAGACGGTACCGCTCAGGGTCCCGAGATTGGGCAGCCCGCCGACATCGATCGTGACACTGGCTTCTTCCCATTGCGGCGGGTCGTTCCACGTCACGCGACCGGTATTGGTAACCGGGGTGCCGTCGGCCAGGTCGGGATCGATGACTGCCTGGAATCGTAATATCACCGCCTCGTCGGGCTGCAGCGGTCCGTAGAGGCTCGAGTAGTCCGCGGTCAGCGTTGTGCCGTCGAAGTCGACACCTCCCGGCAAACCATTGAGACGTGCTGACTGGTCAACGTAGGTGAGATAGCCCGGATCGGGCACTGAGAGATCATCGGTGATGACGACATACAGCGCGGGCAGGGCGCCGATATTCCTGACGGTCACCGTGTATTCGAGGGTGGCGCCGGCAAGTGCCGGCCCGCCGCCGACGACGGCCACTTCCTTGCTGATCGAGAGTTGCTGAACGTCGCCGACGATGACGACCGTCGGTTCCGGGCCCGTGGTGGGGTCGCCGTCACCGTCGGAAAGCAGTGCCGGTAACTCGTCGCTGTAGATCGTTGCCTGGTTCGTGATCAGGGTGCCGGTTGGCAGGCCGTCGTCCACCCGCACGTCGAATTGAACGGTGGCGGACTGGCCAGGCGACAGTACGCCCTCGTTCGCGTCAGGCAGCGGCGGGGCCAGGTCCGCTGTGCTGATCGGCAACCCGGCCGCAAGCGGGAACACGCCGTCGTCGGGACGGGCGACGGCCGCGCCGTTGAGCGTTGTCGTGTCGGCCAGGTAGGTCGTGTTCGCCGGTACGTTGTCGAGCAGTTCGGCGAGTGTCGCCGGCACCGTGCCGTTGTTGTAGACAGTGATCGTGTAGCGCAACGTGTCGCCCGGATCGACGATACCGGGCGATCCGGCGTCGTTCTCGAGAACCGCGCTTTTGGCTGCAAACAGCAGCGGCAGACGACCCACGATGTCGCGTGTAGGATCGCCTGCGATCTCGGTTCGCGGGTCGTCGGAGGGTTGATCCACGATACCGTGGTCCAGTGCGCTGACGAACGCCTGGTTGGAGATGATCGTGCCGTCTGCGGCATCGGGATCGACAATGACGTCGAATGTGATTGTCGCGATATTGTCTGCGCCGAGGGCATTCAGGACCCCGGGTGTGTTGTCGCCGGGCGCATTGACGAGCATGCCGCCGGCCAGTGACGAGCTGCCGTCGGCATTGTCGGCAACCACGGCCCCATTTAGCGTGGTCGTGCCCGCAACATAGCTGGTATTGGCCGGCACCTGGTCGGCGATCGTCACCTCGCGCGCATTTTCCGTGCCGACGTTTTGAACGGTAATGGAATAGCGCAGCCTTTCGCCAGCCAGCAACACGGCCGGATCGCCGTCGAGATAGGTCGAGACTTTTTCCACGAGGAGTTGCGGTGCCGAGTCGATGACGAGTTCGGTCGGGTCTTCGTCGCCGGCAACCTCCGGATCGGCCCGGCCGTTGACGTTGGGATCGTCGCTATCGGCGACCTTGCTTCCGCCGTCGATGAGATCGGCCTGGTTGACGACGATGAGACCGTTGTCCAGGACCGGCTCGAGGCGAACGTCGAATTGAATAGCGATCTCGCTGTCAGCGCCGATGTCGAGATTGCGGATATCGACAATGCCGGCGTTGTTGGCGCCGCCGTTGGGATCCGTGTTGCTACTGTCGGCGCCGTCCGGGACACTACCGGCCACAAGTTGGAGCGAGCCGGGCTCGAACACCTGGACGGCGTTCATCTCTCCGAGGTCGTCGTAAATACTGACGTCGTTGAGCGGTGTGTCGGTGGTCCGGATTCGCAGCGTGTAACGCAATGTCTCGCCCGGCGCGGCGATCGCGGCGGGATTGGAGCCGGTGCTGAGGTTTTCGATGCTCTTCTCGAAGAAGAAACCGGTCAGTGCCACCGTGACGGTATGTGCGTCCTCGTGGTCGGAGGTACCAACGGTGCCGTTGGTAACGGTTCGATCATAGCTCTGCCGGTTCGGATCACTGGGGTCGGCGCTGAACCACCCGGTTGCGCCGGCGACGTTGGTCAGGGTGATACCGTTCTGGGTGTCGTCATCCAGTTGCGGCCGGTAGGTGATGACCAGGTGTTCGTCAGGGCCGATTGCGGTTGCAGCCGAGAGCATCGTCAGGCTCAGTTCGCATTGCGGTGCACCGCTGAAATCGAGTGAGAAGTCGCTGCCTTCGGTGAGGTTCTGTTTGCCCGGTACCGGCGTGGTTCCATCGGCGCCGACGATCTGCGCGCTGGTGATGACCGGCTCGGTGCCGCATGTACCGCCCTCTCGACCGTTCGGCAGGAAGTCGATTAGCGAAACATTCCACGCGGCGAGATTGCCGATGTTGTGGACGTCGAGAACGAATTCGGCAGCCTCGCCGAAATTGAGTGTTGGCGGTCCGTTTTTGCGGACAACGAGGTCGGGCGCGGCGATCGTCAGGGGTTCGGTTACGCCCCACTCACCCGGCAGTGGCTCGTAGAACACGCCGTCGATCAGGCGGCCGAAATCCCACTTTGCGGTATTGACGAACTGCGTGCCTGGCGAGTTGGCTGGAGATTCGTCGAGGACGACAGTGAGTTCGATGACGATCTGGCGGTCGGCCGGAATGATCGGGAAGTCGTCGAACGTCAGTACGCCATTGATCTCGGAGAACGTATGCGGGACCGGTGCCCCTGTGTCCTGCCAGTAGGCGACGTGACCGAGATAGGTAAGGTCGGCGCCGGTCGCATTCAGGTCGTCGGTAACGGTGACCCCGTGCAGGTCATTCAGCGATCCCATCTCGTTAATGACGGTGCCGGTGCCGGCATCGAATAGCACCGGCATCGTCAGCGTGTAAGTGAACGGGGCACCGACCGTTGCCGTGTTCTGTCCGTTCGGGTTGCGCTTGTCGATTTTCTCCACCGGGATGAGGAGGTTCTGACAATTCTCCTGGATCGTGCTCGATGAGCCGTTGACGAACCAGATGCGATGCCCGGCGACGGCGTTACAAGCCATCTGGCCGACGTGGACCACGTTGTCGAATACAATGAGCCAACGATCCTCGGTCTGACCCGGCCGAGTGAGGAAACTGAAGTTTGTGCTCAGGGGATTGGCGGCCGGAAAGTTGCGGACCGTGCAGTTACGGTCGATCTGCAACTGGGCCGGAGCAACCATGCCGGTGGCGCCATCGAGAATCCCGTCCGGGTAGTCCGAGCAGTCTTGCGCCGAGACCGGCGCCGCAGCTAACAGCAGGCAGGAGACCAGTATCCACACGCATGATCGGGCAACGGATAGCCATTGCCATCCCTGCGTTGTGGCCGTGCCGTGTGCGTGCGCATGTGGCGTTGTCGAGGTCATGGGTCGTCAGCTTTTCGGCGGTGCGTTTCTATCACCAGCGAGGACGACCCGACGTTAGTTCGATCTTCGAGCGGTCCCGCTGCCATGGAGTGTTTTACTCGGTAGGCCGGTGACTTTGCGTCGCCATCTTTCGATGGCTTTGCCTTTTGTCTTGGACGAACTATCCGCTAACGGCTACGGTGGAAACTTGAACTGGGTCACATCTTTCGAAACCCGCTATCCATTCGACATAATTCCGTGACGGACATCTTGGAAATATTTTAACCAATTGTTTTTCTATAGAAATACGTCAATCTGTCGGGGCAAGATGCCTGCCCCGACGAACTGCTGGCGGCGGCGCCCGAATCAGGCCGCCGGCAAGAAATCGATAGGATAAATAATCGTCATGGCGCCGATACCATCCTTTGCGCCAAAGTCGAAATTACTGACCCGATCGACGATCTGCTGCGAAAGCATCGGCGCGTCCATGTCGGTGGACTGCAGCTGGCAGAGCGAAACCGTGCCATCCGGTTCAATCGTCAGGCGCAGCACCAGCTGGCCCCTGAGCGTCGGATCCTTACGTAATTCCCGGTTGTACAGGCGGTAGAGCGCGGCCTTGTACCGGTCGAAGACGATCTGGATCTCCTCGTCGGTGCGACCGGCCATGGCGCCGCCGCTAAGTGGCCGGCCCGGTCCGGCGCCGCCGCCACCGATCGAGGTGGCGACTCTGCTGACTTGCACGTCGCGTATGCCCTTACCGCCGTTGCCGCCGATATCGCGGCTAATGCTGGCCAGGTTGATACCGCCGCTCGAGCCCGGTGCCGTCGTCGTCACCATTGCGCGTTCGGGCCGGCCGATTGTCTTGTCGCCGGTATTACCGAGCTTCGCCTGCGCGCCCAGCTTCGCTGTCATGTTGTCTTGCGCCCGCGCGGAAATACTGTCGCGGAAGGCCAGGATGCCCTTGGACTTCACTCGCTCTTTCGAGTCGGGTTGCGCGGAGTCGGCAACCTTCGGGGGTTCTACTGCTTCAGGTACCGGTTCTGAAACCGGCTCTACCTCTTCAGGCTCCGGCTCCGAGGGTTCCTCCTGCGCGACAAGTTGTTCCTCGACAGGTTTGGGCGGCAACGGTAATTCCTCTCGCACGAGTTTAGCGACACGCTCCGGCACCTCCATGAGCTCGGCACGTTCCGGAATTGGCAGGTCGACTACGCTGGCGAGCCAGCCCACAAGGAGACCGACGATGATCGACGCCGCCAGTGACATGCGGAACCGCTGATCCTCTTCGCAACCCCGCGTCCATGGCATGACCTGGTCGCGAATCGGCAGTTCGCCAACCTCGCGCTCGACGACCCATTCGTCCTTTCGCCGCTCCTCCTGCTCGATGGCGTCGGCGAGGTCGTAATGGAGACAGTCGAGTGCCTCATTGTGCATCCCGATGCGGTCGGCAATCTCGCGGCGTCGGGCCTCGACGTCTTTGACCTCGGTTTCGAATTCGCTGAGGCGGCGCTGAGCTCTTCGCATCTGATCTTCGCGGAGTCCGCGATCCACGCGCTCGTCCCAGAACAGTTCGGCCGCGCCGGCATTCTCGAGTTCTTCCAGCGAGCGGCAGGCAGTCGCCAGCATCTCGTACTGCGGGTTGCGCCGGGCCAGTGCGCCCAGCTCGTCGTCGACCGAGTCGAGCTCACGCTGCAGGTCCTCGAGGGCGCGTTCGGATCGCTCCACCTCATCGCGGAGCGCACGTTCCTGTTCGGCGAACCCGTCGGTCGGGGTATGGGCTTCGTGCATAGTCAAATCAGCGCGCGGCTAGCTGCTGCCCTTTGTGAATTACGGCGAGAGAGACATTCTCGTACCCTTCATTCGTACAGGCGGACATGATCCGCTTGACGACGATGAACGGGACCGATTTGTCCGCAAGGATAGTGACCTCGAGGCTGCCGGCTACGGCGAGGGTGCTGGGTCCGATAACCGACTCTTTCAGTTCGGCGAGGCGCTCGGTGATGGAAGACGTAGAGAGGCTCTGACCCTCAAGCAGGTCTTCGACTTTCGCAACCGGCTGGCCCTGGACGAGAACCTCCTCGGGGCTCACAAATATCACAACCGTCTCGCGAGGTTTGGCTTCGACTCTTGATTCCGGGAGCGTCACGTTCTTCGGTGCCTCGACCACTTCTACGGACCCCGAATTGACCAGCAGGAAGAACACAAGGATGGTGAACACATCCATCAAGGACGTCAGGTTCATCTTGGTGATCTTCACGCGGTTTCGCGTCATGCGCTTGATGCGACGTGAATTCCTCATGGCGCTTCTCCAATCGAAACGTCGGGGAACAGAGCGAACAACTGGTACTCGTTTTCGCCCTCGGCCGGGATCTCAACCGTCCTTACGATATCCATTACCTGGATCAGGTAGTCATAAGGGATATGCGGTTCCATCAGGACTGAGGCGTCCTCGTGGTCCGGATTGTCTTTTTTGAGCGAGACCAGGAAGTCCGACAACGTCGCGAGGTCATACTCGTCTTCGGCTTTCGGGATCGTGCCGATCACGTTTCGGCCATTGGTGACTTCGATACCGGCTTCGCGAACGATCACCTCCACGCGGAACCGGTCCTGCTCGTTCGCGGAGCCGGCTGCGGCGCTCGGCAGGTTGAGCTCGACGATCGTCAACCGCGAAAACACAGCAGTGATCAGCAGGAACGGGACAAGCACGACCATCAGATTAAGGAAGGTCGTCACGTCGATCTCGTACGCGTCCTGCGTCCGCCGCTTGTAGTGGTGACGTTTTCTCACGACGATCAGGCCGCGACGCTACGCGAGGCGCGTCTCGAGAAGACATTCAGCGCCTTGACGGAGGCCATCTCCAGGCTGTCGACGATGTCGCCGGTGCGACTGGTCAGAACCGCATGGGTGATGAGCAGCGGTATGGCCACCATCAGGCCGAATGCCGTCGTGTTCATCGCGACCGAGATGCTGGCCGAGAGCAAGTCCGCTTTCTCGGCTGGGTTCGCGTTGGCGACCGCGGTGAAGGCCTGGATCAGTCCCATGATCGTGCCGAGCAGGCCGAGTAACGTGGCGATACTCGAAGCGAGCGCGACGTAGGGCGTACGCTTCTCGAGCCGCGGCACGACTTCCATCAGGCTCTCTTCCATCGCGATCTCGATGTCCTCGCGTCGGCGCACGCCTCCCTGCAGCGTGAGCCCCATGTGCAAGACCTGCGAAATCGTTGATTCGTCGTCGCCCGTCAAATCGCGCGCCTCGTCGAACTGCCCGTTTGCCAGCATCGGTTGCACCTGGTTCCAGACGACCCGGTTCTTGTTGGTCACCATTCCCAGCGTGACGAATCTCTCGATCGCGATGGCGACGCCGACGGCAAACACCAGCAGAATCGGATACATGAACATTCCGCCCGACGCGAAAAAGCCCACGATTGTGTAGAAGAAGTCCATTTTTTGAGCCCTCGAATGAAAGAAATAACGGTTCGTAATTAGTGCGCGACCATGTCCAAGAATAGGGGGCCGGTCAGACATAAAATGTGACCCGGAGCACAGTTGGGGGCTGTTAACTTATTCCCTGAATATTGTTCCGTTGCACTATTACGCATATCGAAAAACCTATTAAATACAATTCTCTGCGAAGACATTTGTATTCCGGGTCAAGGCCCGTCCCCGCTCCGGATCTCGTGATAGGCGAGTTCGCGAAGGAACACCTCCTTGTCGACCGGCCGCGCCCGCTCTTCAAGCGTGTCGGACAGGCTGACCTCGTCACCGAGTTCCGAAGACTTCCACGGGATGATCACGAGCGATTTCGGCGCCTCTTCGTTGCCGAGGATTGACATGCCGGACATCGTTTTCGGGCTCTCGATACCGTCGCCGTTCGCAGGTCGTTCGGTCTCCGCTGAATCGGTCGGTGAGTCCGTGTCGGCGGCCCACGCGGCGCGGCCGAAAAGCGCCAGCACTGCGAGGATTGGCAATAGTCTTTTCATGTTTCCTCCTAGCGACCGAGCCGGTTCTCGATATCGGCGATCCACATCGTCGCCTCGTCGTCGTCCGGGACGGTTTTCATATAGGCCTGGTAGTTGGCAAGCGCGCAGTCGAGATCGGCGAGATAGATATCGCACAGCACCGCGAGGTTGCGCCTCGCGAAGTGGAATCCCGGGTAGATCGCGAGCGCGGCTTCGTAACTCTGCCTCGCCTGCGCGAACCGACCGGTCTTGCGATAAATGATGCCCAGTTCGTTGTGCGCGATCGGGTGCTCAGGGTTGGTGTCGAGCGCCAGCAACAGGTTTTTCTCTGCGGCATCGAGGTCGCCGACCCGGTGGTAGGCAATCCCAAGGTCGATGCGCGGTGCGCTCAGGCCGGATGTGCCCGCGGCGACGGATTCGAGCCTGGCGATGCCCTGTTCGAGGCGGCCCATTTCGAGATCGCTGATGGCCTGCTCATAGTCGGAGTTGACTTCGATATCGACCTCCGCATCCTCGGTAATCGTGAACCCGACCTGGCCATCGATCTCGACGCGACTCGGTGCTGTTGCAGGTGCTGGGGGCGGGGTCGCGCAGGCGCCCAGCATCCATATGGTGGCGATGAGTGCAGCACACAGACGCGGATTTGGGAGAAGGGTGTATGGCGCGGCACTGTTCATGGTTGCTCCGTGGCACCGTGGTTCGCGGTCAGTACGGCGTCGGTCGAGATCCGCGCGGTAACCTCGATGGGATTCGTCGCCTCGTCCGGCTTCGCTTCGTCATCCACAGGATCGATGGTGATTGTCGGCGCGATCGGCATGCGATAAGCGTAGGAGTTGATCGAGCCGACGAATCCGCTGCTGATTTCGGCTTTGGCATACCGGCCCGGCATCAGCGACGCGAGTTGGCTCAGCGTTTTCTCGATCCACGAGTTGTAGACGCCGGCGGTCAGTAGCTCGAGATTCTCCTCGTGGACCTCGATTGCGCGCTCCTCGAACGGGTAGGCCTCTTCCTCGATCATCAGCTCGTAATCGGCGAGTTCTTTTTCGTTCAGGTCCGTCGGACGCTCGGAGTCCAGCAATGCATGGCTGAAATCCAGATAGACCTCGGCAATGTAGAACGTAGCGGCAGCGGTGACATCTGCGACCTCGTATTCGACCAGCGCGCCCAGTTCGGCCAGCGTCGTGTCGAGGCTTTGCTGTTTGGCGGCGAGGCTCTGCTCGAAAGGCTGCACGAGCACGAGGCGCGTATGTTGCTGGTAGCTGCGCTCAGCGAGCACCAGGGCTGCTTTGGCCGCGAGAAACTTGCTGCGATCGGTGCGTTCGTCGTTGGCTTCGCGATCCGCTGCGACCAGCGCTGCGAGGGCCGCATAGTAACCTTACAGGTCCGATCGGTCTTTGAACAACTCGGCCAGGCGTGATCGGATCTCTATCGAGGTATCCAGTGGTCGCGGGTATGCTGCGACGTACTGCTCGTAAACGCGAATGGCTTCGGCGTGGACGCTGGCCTCATCATAGAGTTCGCCGGCGGTGAGCAGGGCCTCGCGCGCGAGATCCGGGTCGGTAGCCTCCGCGGCGATCCGCTCATGCTCCGCAGCCGAGCGCTCGGTTTGACCGTCCTCGCGATAGATGTGAGCCAGCTGTTTGGTCGCCTCTGTGCTGAGCTCATGCTCGGGGTGACTGACGCGAAACTCCTCGAGTACTCCCGAAGCCCCGGCAAAGTCCTGCGCTTTCATCAATGCGGCGGCGGCATCGTACTCGGCCGCGGCGCGGATGGTCGAGGTTGGCGCGACGTCCTTGATGCGGAGGAAATGCGAGGCGGCCGCACCATAGTCTTCCAACAGGTTGGCCTGCTCGCCTTGCTTGTAAACAGCCGCGGCGAGCCCGTCGACGATCGCAGGCCGCGACTCGTCGTCGCCGTCGGTCAGGTCCAGCACGCGCAGGTAGGCGTGCTCAGCGACCGCGTAGTCGGCGAGGTCGATCGAGGAATGCGCTTTGACGGCCCATGCAGATCGCAGCAGCGAGGGATCCGCCGCGGGGTAGCGATCGATAAGCTTTTGTGCCGACTCCCTTGCCAGCGGGAAGTCTTCCATCTGGTAGAGATCGTCGGCCGCGGCGCCGAGAACGATTGGCGCTTCGTCATGCTCGGGGAACGTTTCCGCGAATCGCAGCGAACTCGTTACCGTTGCTTTCTTGACTTCGAGTGCTCGGACGCCGGTGGCCGCCTCGAGATGCTGCCGGTGCGCGTACACGGCCGCATAGCCCGCTGCCGAGTCCTGATCGTGTGGATCGTAATCGTAGGCGGTGCGTTCGTATTCTCTGGCGGCCGCGCCGAAATCACCATCCTCGAGCAGCAGATCAGCCAGCTGGTAATTGATCTGCGGCGTATCGTCGTCACCCGGGAACGAGGCAAGAAACTCCTGGTACCAGCGCGATGCTTCGGCGAAATTCGACGGTTTCTCCTCGGCAAGTTCCTCCTCCTGGTAGAGCGCGTGGTAATGATTGGCCAGGTCTTTCAGGTTGACTTTGAGAAAACCCACGACCTCCGGAGATTCCTCGACCGCAAACCGATTCCAGTATTCGGTTTCGAGCCCGTAGTCGGTGGCGAACTGTTTTTTTGATTCGAGCACCAGTTGCGGAAAGGCGGCCTCCTCGTAGATCTCCACGACGCGCATGCTGAAATGCGGCGATACCCGGTGGTAGGGGTTGAGCTTGAAGAAAGACTTGTAGACCGAGGCCGCGTCGTCATAGCGAAGTTTGGCAAAGAAGAACTCGCCGAGATTTGCGTATATCTTGTCGGCGTAGCTGCGGTGGCCGTGCTCGGCGAAGTATTCGTCGATGACCTCCGGGCCACCGAGATTGGAGAAGCTCAGGCTGATGACGCGAAAAGTGTCTGCGAGGCGGTGCTCGTCGTCTTCTTCGCCCCCTCCGTCGAAGTCGTAGCCGATCTCGAGCCGGTGATCGAGCATGGCGACATAGTTGTGCAATGCCTCTTCATAGAACTCCTGTTTGTAGAGGCTCCAGCCCATTTTGTAGAGGGCGAGTTCATAGTACGACGACGTCGCACCGAGATTGATGACTGCTCCGTAAGCGTCCTCGGCCTGCCGGTATTTCTTCCTGACGAACAGATATTCGCCGCGACGGAAGTGAACCTCGTCAACGAATCTGGAATGCGGATACTCGGCGACCAGTCGATTCATTACTGCCATTGCCTCGTCCGGTTGACCAATTTCGTCGAACGCGCGCGACATCTGGTAGAGAACCTGGTCGTTGCGCTCGTAATTCGGGTATGTCGCGAGAATCTCGCGGTAGGTCTGGATCGCTTCCAGCGGTCCTGCGGGCGCGGCGCCGGGCTCGATATGGGCAAGTGTTGGCAGGGCATCGGACGCGAGCGGTTGAATTTGCGTTTGTGCGCTTGCGCGCTGCTCCAGCTGCCGTTCTGACAGCAAGGTGTCTGCCGGGACCGATGCCGCTTTTCTGCCGCGCGCGGGCGTGGCGGTCATGGCCGTTTTTGGCTGGGTCAGGGTCGGTGCTTTTTCGGTTTGTTGTATTACCGGCTTCTCGACCGGGCCGTCGCCGCTGCCGAGCACACCGAATTCCTGCTCGATCTGCAAATCGGCCAGGCGTCGCATGGCTTCCGGGGTTCGCGCGCTTTCCGGCGTCTCGTTGAGATAGCGGCGATAGCTCGCGGCGGCTCGTTCCAGTCCGTCGTCGAGTTGGATGTCCTCGACGTCGGGTTCGACCCGTCCTAATTCAGCCAGCGTTCCGCTTTCGCGCGGCGCCGCGCAGGCGGCCAGCAGCAGGCACGGCAGGGCGCCCGCAATAAGACGTGAGCGGCTCACGGATTTTCCCTTCTGGCCTGTGCCTGCGTTGCGCGATCGTAGCTGTCGGCCAGCGCGAACCGGGCTTTATCGCCATAGTTCTCGAGGCGGCTTCGACGAGCGACCAGTTCGTCGATCGCGACGATCTCGAGGAGCCGCCCCTGGCGGATAATCAGCCGGTCGAGCGTCGCAATCGAATCGTTGGTTCGGGCTCGCATGCGTTGCACCGAACGGTCATAGCCGACGTAGCTGTGTGTCGCTGCCTGGCGGGCGCGAATGTACTGATCGTATTGCGCTTGCGCGACCGTCATTGCCTCGTCCAGGCGGCGGAGATTCGTGTCGAATGCGGTGAGGCGCTCGTGGTACTCGGTTTCGAGCGTCCAGGTGAGGAGGCCGCGCAGACGTTGGCAGCGCCGCAACAATTCGTCGGCGAGCGGCGACTCGGCGTCTGCGAGTCCCGCTTCGAGGTCCTCGATCCGGGCGAGCACCAGTTGTTCGTCGCGGGTTGCGAGAAGCGACGGGCGCGGTGTCGTCAACAAATCGTCGCGGCGCTTGACGAGCATGCTGTGTTGCTCGCGCCGAAGGCGAATACGCGAATCGAGCTCGCGGAAGCTCGCATCGACGTCCGGCAGCAATGGCTCGTAATGGCCGCGACGGATTGCGATCATGTCTTCGAAGGCGTCGAAGTTCGTGCGCCAGGTGTGAAGCTTGCGTCGCAGGTCGGCGAGGTCGAGATAGTTCTGCAGCCCGGTCTGAAAATCGTGAGACGCGAGCAGCTCCATCATGTAATAGGTTTCCGGAGTCTCGGGCAACGAGCGCAGACGGATCACCCAGTCCTTGTCCTTGCGGATCTCTTCGCGGCTCAATGCGGCGAGGAATCGTCCTTCGCGAATACTTTCTATAGACGCGTTGAGCTTGTCGATCTCGCCATCGAATGCAGCAAGGGCATCGCCGTATAGCATCGCGGCGCGGCCATGTCGCTCGAGCCGGCCGTAGGCGAAGGGCAGCGACAGCATGGCTTCCTGGGTTGCCCGATCGGTTACTTCGCGTTCGGCGAGAATGCCCCACGGGACGATCGCCCTCTCCAGTCTTTCGGCGGAGACGTTGGCCCACCCGGAGCTCAGCAATGCCTGGTTCGAATACGGTCCGTCGAGCCGTACCCGGTCGAGGTGGGTGGCAGCCTCCGCGAATTCGCCCTGCTCGAGAAACAGTGTCCCGAGAACGAGGTTGGACTTGTCGCGTATGGCGAGCTCACCTGGGTCGGAGGCCGAAACTTGCCCGGCGCGATCGAGCTGGGCGATCGCCTCTTGTTTTGAACCGTTTTGCAGGAAGGCGATACCGAGGTTGTAGGCAGCGAACGCGGCGAACTGCTTGGAGTGCTGCAGATTTTCAAGTGGCGCTATCGCTGCCGCCGGCCGCCCCTCGGCGAGATGGATGTTGGCGCGCAGGAATTCGATATCGTCCTCGATTGCCGCGGGAACTCTCCCGTCGATGCGCTCGAGTGAATGCATCGCGTCGGTCATCTGTCCCTTCTGGAACTGGATTCGGGCGAGCCGGTAGGCGGCGTCGTTGCGCACCATTTCATCGACTGCGCCCTCGAGCACGGCGCTGATAGCGCGGCCGGCGCGGTGGTGCATGCGATATCGCAGTTCAAAATCGCCCAGCGAGAATTGCGCGTCGGCGATATGCGGGAAGAGCGAATCGAGATTCGGCTCATCGACCTCGTGGTGCTGCGCGAACTCCGCGTCGAGTCGTTCCAGGGCTTCGAAGTAGAAGCCCTGGTTGGCATAGTAAACCGCCTCGCCGAAGTAGAGATCCTCCGGCTTGTCGCAGAGCGCCGGGCTCGTGGCCAGAAAAGCCGTGACCGTGAGCCCGATCGATTTGATCGGAGTCAGGCGCACGGTTTACCACTCCCCGATCTGGATTCCGGTCTTGCCCAGTCCGGGTCCAGCCAGCGTCAGCCCCAGTGCGAGCGGCTCGACCCCTTTTTCGAATGTAAATGTGTCTGTTTCGGTGAACTCGGTCCCACCTTTCTGTTTGCCGGACATCGTCACGCTGAGTTCGTGGCCGCCCGTTGGCACGTTGCCCGAGTAGAGGCGCTGAACACCGCCGTTCTGCAGGGCCTCCAGTTCCTTGTAGCTGTAAATGTGATGGGTCGCGGGTTCGCCGTTGATGTGAATCTGGACGGCGTCGAGGCGGAACGTTTCGTCGGCGGGCACCGAAACGAAGATCGCGATCTGCGTTCCCGACGGGTACAGCAAGCGCTCTTCGAGATTGCTGAGTTCCGATGCAATACCGAGGACATCGGATTTGATTTCCTGGACCTGGCCGTCCAGGCTTCGCATCTGCTCTCCGGAAAGTTTTTCGGCGGAGGCGGAGGCGACTAATCCTCCCGCGATCAGCAACGAAAGCAACGCACGGTCGAGTCTCGACATCGCTAAGGTCCCTATTTTTTCGAACTAAGTTCGACTGCAGACAATGTTCCCGATGCGTGACCTGACGACCTATCGGACGCGATTATTGCGTCGGCAGATCCGGCGATGCAGATCACGTTTCGGGATTCCCCGCGAAGACTATGGTTGCCGGGCCCGCGGTAATCTGTGACGCGATTCACAATCCGGCGGACCGTGTATGCAAGTTGTCATAATTCGAAGGGGCGTCGAGAAGCCGGCCAGCGTTGCCAGGACGGCAGCGGCGGCTCTTCAATAAATATATAAATTCAAGAGAAAAAAATGGTTAAGCAGGCCATGTTCGGGCGGCGCGGTTCGGCTTCGCTCGGTCGCGAGTTGTGCTATCGGATGCCGGTTGTCGGGTAACTGGTGCAGCAGGCACCGGCCTCGGGTCAGTGAGGCGTTTCTGGGTCTGGGTAGAACCTAGGGGGTGCTGATGTCTTCGGGCAGGCGCGGCTCGCCGCTTCTGACGAGGCGGGTGCGCATTGCAACCTCTTCGATCTTCATTTTCTGGATCAGTGCGCGCATGCCGGGCTCTTCGAAATATGGCTGGTAGATCGGATTTCGCAGAATCGAGCGATGGCCGCGGAGGCCGAGACTTACCGCTTTCTCCAGGCTTGCAAGCATCCTGTCGCCGTCGCCGCGGATCGCGCTCACCCAGGCGTCATTGCGATAGGGGGTAGAGACGATTTCGGACTGACGCCATAGCAATTTGTTCAATCCGTCGATCTGGGCGAGCAACGCGTCGCTTTCTTCCATTTGGCCCTGCTCAGCCAGTACAGCGGCGAGAAAGACCGCGGGCAAGAACTGGTTTGCGAGCAGTTTCTGTTGCGCCGGGTCGTAGCCGGCCAGCTCCAGAGCGAGGCGCAGATCCGATTCCGCGCCGTCGAGGTCGCCGAGCCGGTAACGTGCGGCGCCGGTATTCAGGCGCAGGCCCCCGTTCCGGGGCGCGACTTCCACCCCCTTCAGGGCGTAGGCGAGATGCGCCTCCGGGTCGCCGGCAAAGCGGTAAATTTCGAGGCGGGCCATGTGGGTGTAATTGGCCTGCGGGCCGCGTCTCCGGGCTTCCTCGTACCAGGCCTCGGCCGCCTCGTCATCGCCCATCCGGACGAAGCACTGAACCAGCCGCCAGGCCATGAAAGTGTCGCCGGGGCGCCGCCGATGCGCGGCGATGAAGTAGGGCACGGCCGCGTCCAATTGGCCGAGCGCAAAATGCCAGTTGCCGTATTCCTCGTAGCCGAGCGGGTCGTCGGGATACTCCGCGATCATTTCCCTGATCAGCGTCTCGGCGCGGTCGAACTGGCCGGCGGCGGCGGCCGAATTAATCACACCCGATTTGGCGAAATTCGATAACGGGTCCAGGTCGTAGGCCTGCTCGGCGAGGACGAGCGCATCTCTGAAGCGCCCGAAATCAGCGAGCGCATTGGCTTTCCAGCCGAGCGCATTGACGTAGTTCGGGTTGATCGCGAGCGCGCGGTCGTAATAAGCCATTGCGGCTTCGGCACGCTGTCGATAGTCGAGGATGAGGCCCATCGAGGCATAAGGTTCCGCGGCACCGGGATCGAGTTCCATCGCACGCCGCGCCGCCTCTTCCGCGAGCCGGCTTGCCTCGTCGATCGGCATATCGCCGTAATCCGAGAGAAACATATAGGCGTCGGCGAGGCCGCTGTGGGCGAGCGCGTAGCCGGGGTCGACGGCGATCGCCCGTTCATAATAATCGACCGCGGTTTGCAACGATTCCGCCGAGGGTTCGCGGGCATGATGGCGCCCGAGCAGATACAGGTCGTATGCCTCGACGTTGGTCGTCGCAGTCACTTTCAGCGGCGCCGCATCCTTGCCGAGCAGCGGCAACTTCAGCGCATCGACGATCGCTCGCGCGATCTCCTCCTGCACCGCGAAGATGTTGTCGAGATTGCGGTCGTAGGTCTCGGACCAGAGATGGTAGCCGCTGTCGACCTCGATAAGCTGCGCTGTGATGCGCACATCGTCGCCGGCCTTGCGGACGCTGCCCTCGAGCACTGTCGCGACCTTGAGTCTGGCGCCGATCTCGGCGATATCCGCGTCGCCACCGCGGAACTGGAACGACGAGGTGCGCGCCGCGACCTTGAGCCCGTCGACCTTGGCGAGGAAGTTGAGCAATTCCTCCGAGAGACCGTCGGAGAAATAGGCGTTGTCCGGGTCGGCGCTCATGTTGACGAACGGCAATACAGCAATGGATTTGGCCGCAATTCCCGCTGCGTCCGTTGCCGCAACAGTCGCGGCGAGTTCGCCGGGTATCGCCGCGGCGTCCTGTTGTGTGACCGGCGCATTGGCGGGCTTATCGACGAATCGGTCCAGCGCGAGCAGCGTCACGGCGGCGGCCAGCAGCCCGACGATGACGACGTTGAGCTTGCGCCCGGTCTGCGCCGTGATCGACTGTATGCGGTCGACTTCGTGGTCGCGCTTCAGTCCTTCCGGGGTTAATTCGTAGACCCACGAAAATATCAATGCGAGAGGGAAGCCGAGCAACAGCAGGAATGCGACCAGCCGAAGCGTCCAGTCGGGCAAGCCCAGTACGCCGGCGAGAACATCGGCGACCTGCAGCAACACCCAGCCCGCGACCAGGTAGAGCGCGGCCATGCGGAATACGTTGCGGCGCTTGAGTTCGGCAAAAAATGACATCGGCTTACCTGGCTCTGTCCTGCAGCGGCCGATGACGCGCGGTTGGGCGCTTGCGGAAGGCGCCGATCACGGCCTAGGGAACCTGTGGCCGGTATTGGCCCGACTGCTCGTAGGCGGAACAGGTTTCGGGCGCCGGCTCCCAGGAGGAGACGATCGGTTCGGGCCCGCACAACATCTCCAGCACCGCGGCGCGCTGGCGCGCAACGATTTCGGCGAGGCGCTCGCGCTGGGCGATGAATGCCGGGTTGTCCTGCAACTCGTCGAAAACCGGCAGGTCAAAAACGGGCTGCCCGCGCATGCCGGCGTCGATGGCCTTGGCAATCGCTGCAATCGCGTCGTCGTAACGGCCCTCGACGGCAGCGAGGTGCGCTCTCGCTGCAAATGCGTAGGCATTCTCCCCGGCCAGGGACTCCACTTTCGCGAGATATGCCCGCGCCGAATCCAGGTATTCGTCGGCAGCCTGCCGATCACCGCTGGCTCGAGTCACTTCGCTCATTATCGTCAGACCTTGAATGCCAACCCGGAACGGATTCTGATCGGTCGCGGTCCAGAGCTCGTCCGCGCTGGCTGCGGCGGCGGAATCCCTGGCGAGATAGCGGGCGTACAGCAACTCTTGCAGGAAGGTGATCGAGCGTGGCGAACGCGCGAGATTGCGCTCGGCGATGTCTACGGCGAGCGGATAGTCGGCGCGCCCGATCGCAACGTAAAACCGGGTTTTTTCATCCACTCTCAGGGCTTCGTCAAATAGCTGCAGGTCGATCAGTGTTTCTGCCAGGCGGCGCCGGTTGGGTACTCTGTCCGGTGTGGCCTCGAGTGCGGCGTAGTGGTGCGAAACGGCGGATTCCAGATCGCCCTGGCGCGAATAGAAGGTGCCAAGCGCGGCATTGCCATACGCCTCGTCGAGGCTGACCAGGCGCTCCAGTGTCGCCCGTGCCTCGTCCGTCTTGCCGAAGCTCTGCAGAGTCAGCCCGTGGTTGTACAGAGCAATCTTCGACAACGGGTCATAGCGGACCGAGTCATATGAAATCCCGAGCGTCTCATCGAAACGGCCGGTGCCGGCAAGCGCCATGCGTTTCCAGTTGCGCACCGCGCCGTTGCTCGGATTCAGCGCGAGCGAGCGATCGTAGTACTCGACCGCCAGCTCCAGGTTCTCCCTCTGGTTCTCCAGGAAACCCTTGGCCGCGAGGACTTCCGGGCGTTGCGGTGCCAGCTCCAGCGCCCGGTCGATCAGTGGTCGGGCCTGCTCGATCGCCTCGCCAAGCGGTGTGTCGCCGTAAGAAGTGGGTTTGTCCGTGAGCAGCAGCAACGCGATCGCCTGGTAGGCGTAAGCCGGCGCGAATTCCGGGTCGAGTTCGACCGCGCGGCGGAAATTATCGCGCGCGGATTCTATGGAGCTGCGGGTTCGGTTGTTGAGTTGCTCGCGTCCGAGCAGGTAGGTCTCGTAAGCCTTGACGTTCGCGGTGCGGGTGGCCGCCGGGCGGGCGTCGGCCGCGCCGACCGCGAGCCGCAGTTTCAGCGCATCGGCGATCGCGGTGGAGATCTCGTCCTGGATCGCGAATATATCGTCGAGCTTGCGGTCGTAGGTCTCTGACCATTCGTGGAAGCCGTCGTCGGCACGGATCAGCTGGGCCGTGATGCGCAGGCGGTCGCCGGACTTGCGTACGCTGCCCTCGAGCACGTTGGCGACGTTGAGCTGGCCGGCGATTTTGCCGATGTCGAGATTCCTGCCCTTGAACTGGAACGACGATGTGCGCGCGGCGACGCGCAGGTCGGGGATCTGTGCGAGGACGTTGAGAATTTCCTCCGAGATACCGTCCGAGAAGAAGTCCTGCTCCGGGTCGGAACTCATGTTGACGAACGGCAGCACCGCGATGGACTGGGCGTCGCCATCGCCGGTCGCGGCGGAGTCCGGGTTGCCCGTTTCCGGGCTGAGCAAGAACTTGTCGATTGCGAACAGCGCCACCGCAATCGCGAGGACGACGATGATGCTACGGTCCAGCTTGCGCCCGGTCTCATGCGTGACGGACTGGCTGCGATCGACGTCCTTCTCGCGCTTGACGCCTTGTGGCGTGACCTCGAACGCCCACGCCAGGAACAGCGCGAGGGGCATACCGAGCACCAGCAGGATGACCATGCCGCGGAACAGGCTGTCGGGAACGCCGAAGGCCGGGAATATCGCTTCTCCGATCTGGACCAGGACCCAGGCAGCGACAGCATAGGCCGCTCCGACGCGGAATACATTGCGGCGTTTCAGCTCGGCAAATAACGACATCTGATCCCTGACTGGCTCGGCGATGCCCGATGATGTTCGATTCTCCTCGCTGTGTCGATAGCGGGCAGACCGGCCCGGCTGCGTACGTCGCCACTAAAAGCGGCGGTGAAATCTTGCAGTAACGCCCTACATTCGATGAACTGCATGGCATTACTGCAGGACGACTGCAGGACATAGGGCGGCACGTATCCGGTCAGCAACACGGCGATCAACAACGCTGTCGTTGCGGTCGGGTGGAAGCGCGAGGACATTTCCAGCGGCCCCGCTTCCCGGCCTGCGGATGCAGGTGGCGGCGCAGCCGGCCTGTCAGCCGGGCAATGCCCCGCGGTGATACCGCCGCCAATCCCCCGCCCAAGCGTGCGCGCCGCGCCCTCGAGCACGCGCTGCGATTTTTGATGTGCAAAATTGACAGGCAGGCGATGTGGTGCCTTGAGGCCGTTCCGCTTCGCCCCGACAAAGCGGGTTTTTCTCTTTCAAATAGCTAATAATCTAACATAATATTGATTTTGATGATTTGTAAGTTAATGTTTTATATATAAATAAAAATATCTTTGCTAAAGGTTCTATAGGCTTATAGAATGGCGCCGTTTTTCGGGGAACTCCAACC
>Ga0102955_1000007_pt1 | contig 43775 bp, 38 predicted proteins | sample SalPonF2_A_D1_MG_FD_78512 | JGI IMG/M metagenome (GOLD analysis project Ga0102955, IMG submission 78512) | Salt pond soil microbial communities from South San Francisco under conditions of wetland restoration - Salt Pond MetaG SF2_A_D1_MG ... | reverse complement strand
GGCCGGCAACGCGAGTTCTGGACCGTGTCATTGACGGAGGAGCGTGAAAGGTGGCGGAAATTAGCAATCTTCGTCCATGTTGACTACGATTATTAATGACTATTCCAGTCGCGAGACTCAGCATCGACAGGAGGAAGTCATGGGTCTTTTTAGTAATCTTTTCTCGAGCAAGCCGGACTTCCCGGCCATCGACCGGAACAGCGCGGCGGCCTCGCGTGTCGCCGAGGTCGAAAAAGAGCTGGATCAATTAGCAGGCCAGGTAAAGGATCGTCTTGAAATTGTTCCCTCGGAGCATGCCGCCTACGTTTTCATCGGCAAACCGCCGAAGAAATTCGGCCTGGCATGGATTCACGACGGCAAGATCAGCGGCCTGAATACTCTGGTTGAAGAGCATGGCTTGAAACCCCTCGAAGTGGAAAAACTGCTGGACCAGTTGCGGGCAGCCTATGAGCGTAACGCAAACGTGAACCGGTACTGTGCGACCGTGCACGACCGCCACGTCGTCGTCACGCCCTCGGCCACGCTCGAGAAGGAAGTGCACGAGATCATCGACAAGGTCGTGCACCACTAGTTTGCCTCTGATGGCAATTGCAGGCCGGGCTGGACGTGGCGCCAGCCGGGGCGGGGGAGTGTGGCCGGATTGCTGTTGCTGGTTTCAATCCCGCGTGTACACCTTCCTAAAGGGTGACGCCCCGTGATTCCGCGATTGCTATGACAGGATCTCGCGAAGAACTGCCAAAAACCGGAAGGATGCGAAATGACGACTGAAATTGGCGCTCCCTAGGGGACTCGAACCCCTGTTTTCGGCGTGAGAGGCCGACGTCCTAGGCCACTAGACGAAGGGAGCGCGGAACTGGTGGGCGATGCTGCCCGACAGGAAGACTGTTATTATACGGCGCCATCGACTTAGCTCAAGTGGTAAAGAAGTTTGCAACAAGAGCCCCAGCCGCCCGGTCACGACTGGACCCGTCCCGCCAAGGTAATTCCCCGGCCCGAGCACAACGTTTCGCGGGCCAATATCTCGAAACCAGCTTTGAAGGTGCTTTACCGGCTGAAAAGTTCGGGATATCAGGCATTCCTGGTCGGCGGTGGTGTCCGCGATCTGTTGCTAGGCCGCGAACCCAAGGATTTCGACATCGTTACCGATGCGAGCCCGGATGAGGTGCGGCAGTTGTTTCGCAATTGCCGGCTGATCGGGCGGCGCTTTCGCCTGGCGCATGTCCGTTTTGGCCGCGAGATCATCGAAGTCGCGACGTTTCGCGCGCATGCCGACATCCACGAGGAAGTCGACAGCGATCATGTCCGCGACGAGGGTGGGCGGATTCTGCGCGACAACGTCTATGGGGATATCGACCAGGATGTGTGGCGGCGCGATTTCACCGCCAATGCGCTTTACTACAACATCGCGGATTTCTCGATCTGGGATTATTGCGACGGTGCCGAAGATGTCGCGGCCGGAATGCTGCGGCTTATCGGTGATCCGGAGGCGCGCTATCGCGAAGACCCGGTCCGCATGCTGCGGGCAGTCCGGTTTGCGGCGAAGCTCGGATTCCGGATCGAGGCCGAGACTGAAAAACCGTTGTCCGCACTTGGCGACCTGCTCGACGATGTACCACCGGCGCGGTTGTTCGAGGAAACCCTGAAGCTGTTCCAGTCCGGACATGCGCTCGCCTCGTTTGAGCACCTGCGCCACTACGACTTGTATCGTCATCTTTTCCCGAGTTCCGATAGCGAACTCGGGCGTGAGGATGCGGATTCCTTTCGTCGTCTGTTGACCCATGGCCTGGCGAATACCGATTCGAGGGTTGCCGAGCGCAAACCGATAACGCCGGCGTTTCTGTTTGCGGTGCTGCTTTGGGGTCCGATCAGTCGCGCTGCGGAAGCCCTCCTTGCGGAAGGCTCCAATCCGGTGATGGCGATATCGGCGGCCTGCGACGAGGTGATCGTGCGACAGCAATCGAAAATCTCCGTGCCGCGCAGATTCACCACCCCGATGAAGGACATCCTGTGCATGCAGCCGCGGTTCGAACGGCGCCAGGGCGGCCGCGCGATGCGACTGCTGGCACATCCGCGGTTTCGCGCGGCCTATGACTTTCTGCTACTGCGGGCGGAAGCCGGAGAGGTCGACCAGGAACTCGCGGACTGGTGGACGCGGCTGCAGGAACTGGATCCGGAAGAGCAAAGGCGCGAGGTACTGGGCAACGAACGTTCTGGCAACCGGCGTCCGCGCAAACGCCGCCGGCGCCGGTCGGGTGGCGGTGACCAGAAGAATGCCTGACCGCGCCTGGCTGCCGGCCCACATCGGGCTGGGGAGCAATCTCGACGATCCGCCAAGCCAGGTTAAGGCTGCGATCGAGCGCTTGGGAGGTCTGCGCGATACATTATTGGTGGCGGTGTCCCCTCTTTATCGCAGTGCGCCGCTGGGTCGCGCGGATCAGCCCTTTTACGTCAACGCAGTGGCCGCCTTGATCACCAGACTCGGCGCCGTGGATCTGCTCGATTTGCTGATCGGAATAGAGACCGGTATGGGTAGGGTTCGCGACGGTGAACGCTGGGGGCCGCGGGTTATCGATCTGGACCTTTTGGTGTTTGCCGGTCAGGAACTGGACCAGCCCGGACTGCGGGTCCCGCATCCCGGCATTTCTAGCCGCAACTTTGTCTTGTATCCTTTGCGCGACCTGGCGCCGGATTTATGGGTGCCGGGGCAAGGCCGGGTTGCGAAGCTCGCCGCCGCCTGCGACCGTAACGGTATCGAACGCATAAACTGAGTCAAATGCCTGACAACAATTTTCGATATGTCGTCGTCGAGGGCCCGATTGGCGTCGGCAAGACCAGCCTTGCGCGGCGGCTTGCCCAGAGTTTTGGAAGCGAACTGCTGCTCGAGGAGCCGGAAGACAATCCTTTTCTGCGCCGATTCTACGAGGATCCGCGTGGCGCAGCATTGCCCGCCCAGCTGTTTTTTCTTTTCCAGCGCGCGCGACAAATGGAACAATTGCGTCAAAGCGACATGTTCGAAGAGGTTCGGGTCGCGGATTTTCTGCTCGATAAGGATCGGCTGTTTGCCGAACTCACGCTCGACGCAGACGAGCTGGGACTGTACGAGCAGATTTTCTCGAAGCTCGCTATCGATGCACCGGACCCGGACCTGGTGGTCTACCTGCAGGCGCCGGCCGATGTGCTGATGCGCAGGATTGCGATGCGCGGTATCGCTCACGAACAGCGTATTCAGCGCGAGTACCTCGAGGCTCTGATGGAGTCCTATGCGCGGTTCTTCCACGAGTACGATCGCTCGCCGCTGTTGATCGTCAATACGACGGACATCGACCCGGTCAACAATGTCGCCGATTACCAGCTGCTGCACGAACGCATCATGGAGGTGCGCAGCGGCCGCCACTACTATAATCCTTCGGTCGGTGCACTGGCCTGAGGGCTTCGCGCGTATTGCAGTCGCGCCGACCTTCGGCCAAGCTTATCGGCCCGCCAAGGAGCAAGCATGTACGCACAATTACAACAACGCGGTTCACCGCGGCCTCCGGTCAATGTATCGACCCTGCAGAAGATGAAGGCAGAGGGTGAAAAGATATCTAGCCTGACCGCTTATGACGCGAGTTTCGCCGCACTGGTGGATGAGGCGGAAGTCGACGTCGTCCTGGTGGGCGACTCGCTCGGGATGGTGATCCAGGGATATGACACGACGGTGCCGGTGACGGTAGAAGACATTATCTATCACAGCCGCGCGGTCAGCAGGGGCCTGGCGCGACCCCTACTGATGGCAGATATGCCGTTTATGAGCTACTCGACCCGAGAGCAGGCGCTGGCAAATGCGGTCCGCATGATGCAGGAGGGCGGGGCGCAGATGGTCAAGCTGGAGGGTGGCGCGGGCCAGGTCGAAATCGTCGCCTACCTCGCAAGCCACGATATTCCGGTGTGTGCCCACCTCGGGCTAAAGCCGCAGTCGGTGCACAAGATCGGCGGTTTCAAAGTGCAGGGCCGGGAGGGCGCTGCGGCGGAACAGATGCGCGCGGATGCCCGGGCGCTGGAAGCGGCCGGTGCCGATTTACTGTTGCTCGAATGCATTCCGTCGGATCTTGGTGCGCAGATCACCGCCGACGCCCATGTGCCGGTGATCGGTATCGGTGCCGGCCCGGATGTGGACGGGCAGATTCTGGTGATCTACGACATCCTCGAATTGACGCCCGGCCGAAAACCGAGATTCGTGCAAAACTTCATGAGCAGCACCGGCAGCCCGATGGAAGCGTTGCGTGCCTATGTTGCAGCGGTCAAAAGCGGAGAATACCCGGCCGATGAGCACTGTTTCGCCTGACCGGGGCAACCATCATGCAGACTTTAGCCGCAATAACTCCGCTTCGCGCCCAACTCAAGTCGTGGCGGCTCGAGGGCAAGAGTATCGGTTTCGTTCCGACGATGGGAAATCTGCATGCCGGCCACCTGACACTCGTGCAACTGGCTCGCGCCCGCGCCGACCGCGTCGTCGTCAGCGTTTTTGTCAACCCGACTCAATTCGGCCCGGCAGAGGATTTTGCCGGTTACCCCAGAACTCTCGAGGAGGACAAGCGACTCCTGGTTGCCGAGGGTGTCGATATGTTGTTCGCGCCGGGGGTTAGCGATATGTACGAAGATACCGAGGCGCATACCGCCCGGATCGAAGTGCCCGGTCTGTCCGATATTCTGTGTGGTGCCGTGCGTCCCGGGCACTTTTCGGGCGTTGCGACAGTCGTGGCGAAGTTATTCAACATCGTCCAGCCCGACCTCGCAGTGTTTGGCGAGAAGGATTTTCAGCAACTTCTGGTGATCCGCAAATTGACCGCGGATCTGAATTACCCGATCGAAATTCTTGGGGCTCCAGTCGGGCGCGAGTCTGATGGGCTTGCTTACAGTTCGCGCAATCGCTATCTCACGGCGACCGAACGTGAGACGGCTCCGATATTGAGGAAAATTCTGTCGGGTGTGGCGGAATCCCTGAGGGGCGGCCGGCATGATTACCAGGAATTGCAGAAAAACGCGCTCGAGGCGCTGGCCGCGGCAGGTTTCCAACCGGACTATCTGGAGATACGCGAGGCCTCGGATTTGCGTCTGCCGGGTCCTGACAGCAACGACCTGGTTGTGCTTGCCGCCGCTTATCTTGGCAAAGCGCGGTTGATCGATAACATTCGCCTGAACCGGTCCTGACTTTTTCGTCAATTAGTCCGAAACGCAATTCCGGCCTTTCAGCTTGGCGCGATAAAGTGCCGCGTCGGCATTATTAAGCAAAGTCTCCAGCGTATCGCCCTCAACCATCGCCGCTGCACCGATTGAAACCGTGATCGGCGGTTCGCCTGCAAGCTCGATACTGGTGCTTGCCTCGATCTTGTTGCGCACGCGCTCGCCGGTTGTTAATGCCTCCGCCAAAATCGTATCGGGCAGCAGGACCGCAAATTCATCGCCGCCAAAACGCGCAATAAGGTCGTCCGGCCGAAAATAATTGCGCAGGCTATCGGCGACGTGACACAGCGCATGGTCACCGGCGAGGTGTCCGTAGCGGTCGTTGAATCGCTTGAAATGATCGACGTCCACCATAATCAGGCAGCCGTCCCCGTTGTTCTTCTGCAACCGATTGAGACGACGCCGGAACATATCCTCCAGCCAGTGACGGTTATACAAATCGGTCAGTGCGTCGCGTACCGCGTTGCGCTCGAATTCGCGCAGAATATCCACGCTGTCGACGATGACATCGTTATCCTGGCGGACGCGTTCGGAAAGCTGAACCAGAAGGTTGCGCGCAAACGCGTGTGAGGCGTTCACCAATTCCCATAGCAAACCATGACCTATCACCATCAGGTGGCTCGGTTCAGCGGCTATCACGTGCGCGGATGGATCCCTGTCTTCGATGATCGACATCTCGCCGGCGCAGGCACCGGTCTCCAGCAGCGTCAGGGGAGCGCTGTCCGGGGAATTGAGATGCACCCGCAACTTGCCGGACAGGACGACGTAGACGTCCGTATTGGGTATGTCCGGGTCGATCAGTACTTCATCCGCAGCGAGGTCGCGCCGGGATGTGCGCTCGAGATAGGGCAGCACGACGTCGGGATCGACGCCGGCAAAAAGCCGCAATCCGGTTAGAAAGCTGGTGTCGTTTGTACGCGCGACAACACTCATCCACGAGCTCCAATCATGCTGGCCGGGCGCAACGCGAGAGCGAGGCCGCACGCGAAGTCGCGACGGTGGAATCCTGATTGCCGATTTTTTGACATATGTCGAATGTCCCTCCCTGCATTCCGGCGTGACAAGCGCCAAGCAGACATAATCCGTGACGCTAAACATACGCGCCACCCATCTGAAATAACTTGGATCAGTTCTCAGTTTCCAGCTTGGATTTGCGGAGATTCGTGCTGACGTAAGGCCCATTCGACATGTTCCCGGACCAGTGTGGACGGAAAATCACGGCGCCGCCGTAGCGCGGCCACTGCCGATTCCGATCCCGTCGCGTTGCCAAGGGCAACCGCGATATTGCGCAGCCACCGCACATAACCGATGCGGCGGATAGCGCTACCCTCGGTTTTGGCCAGGAACTCGCTCTCGCTCCAGTCGAACAATTCTACGAGGCGGGCTGCGTCGAGACCGTGGCGGACAGCGAAGTCGGGCTCGGCAGCCACCTTGGCGAATTTGTTCCAGGGACAGACGAGCTGGCAGTCGTCACAGCCATAGATCCGGTTGCCGATCGCCGTGCGAAACTCCTCGGGTATGCTGCCGTGGAGTTCTATTGTCAGGTACGAGACACACCGTCTTGCATCGAGTTCGTACGGCGCAACGATGGCGCGGGTGGGGCAGACATCGATACAGGCCGAACAGCTACCGCAGTGTTCGCTCGGCACGGTGTCGGCGCTGAGTGGAATGTCGGTATAGATTTCGCCGAGGAAAAACCATGACCCTGCCTCCCGGCTAAGCAGGTTTGTGTGTTTGCCGATCCAGCCGAGCCCGGCGTTGCGCGCAAGAGCCTTTTCGAGAACTGGCGCGCTGTCCACAAAAATGCGATGGCCAAATTCGCCGTGGAAGTCGCCTATCCGTCGCGCCAGACGTCGCAGCCGTCCGCGCAGAACCTTGTGATAGTCGCGGCCCAGCGCATATCGCGATATGAAAGCCCGGTCGCGGTCACCCAGCACGCTCCAGGCGTCCCGTGCCTGAGGCTGGTAATCCATCCGCACGCAAATTACAGAAATTGTCTCGGGCACGAGGTGAGCTGGCCTCGAGCGGCGCCGGCCGTGACGTTTCATGTAGCCCATCTCACCGTGGCGTCCCAGTTCCAGCCAGCGCTCGAGATATTTTTCGTCCTCGACCAGGTCGACGCTGGCAACCCCAACCGCCTGAAAGCCGAGTTCCTCTCCCCAGTGCCGGATCCGGGCTGAAAGATCTTGTTCTGTGTCCGTCATTTTCCCTGCTGCAGTAATCCACCCTGTTGGCCGCTGGAAAGTATAATGGCGGCAATGACCCCGCTGCCCGTAAAACTGCATAGTGCCGCCGAAGTCCGCGAACTCGACCGGCGCGCGATCGAGGAGGAAGGCATTCCCGGATACTCGCTGATGCAGCGCGCGGGCGAGGCCGCCTTTGCGGTTTTGCGTGACATGTGGGGTGGTCAGGGTCGGCTTCTGGTCGTCTGCGGCGCCGGCAACAATGCCGGTGATGGCTATGTCGTTGCGCGCATCGCGAGAGGCCAGGGCCATGACGTAACGGTAGTGGCGCTGGTTGCCCCGGCCAAACTGACCGGTGATGCCGCTCGTGCATACGCCGATTTCGAAGAGTCCGGCGGTACGGTGGTCGACTGGGACCCGGCGTTGCTGCGGGATGCCGGGGTTGTCGCGGACGCGATTCTCGGTACCGGGCTGGATCGCGAACTGACTGGTCGGTTCCGTGAGGCCGTCGCGGCAATCAACGCCAGCGGCGTTCCGGTCATTGCACTGGACATTCCGTCGGGACTGCATGCGGACAGTGGCGCTGTCATGGGCGTTGCGGTTCGCGCCAGTCACACGGTCACGTTTGTCGGCCTCAAGGTCGGCTTCTATGTCGGCGCCGGTCCCGACCATGTTGGAACGCTGCACTTCGATGGGCTCGGGGTCCCGCGGCATGTTCACGCACAAGTGCCGGCCCGGGCGCAACGCCTGCGCCGCAAACAATTTGCCGACCTGTTGGTTCCTCGCAAACGCAGCGCCCACAAAGGCGATCATGGGCGCGTGCTGATTATCGGGGGAGGCCCGGGGATGCCCGGTGCGGCGCGTCTTGCCGGGGAAGCAGCACTGCGTTGCGGCGCCGGCCTGGTCACAATCGCTACCCACCATGAGCATAGTGCCGCGATAGCAGCCGGGCGCCCGGAACTGATTTGCCGCGGTGTCAGCGGCGCGGCGGATCTCTCGCCATTGCTGCGTCAGGCCGACATGGTGGCTCTGGGTCCCGGGCTGGGCCAAAGCGAGTGGGCGCAAACGGTTTTCGAGGCGGCTCTGGAGCTTGCGCCGCGCATCGTGATCGATGCGGACGGCCTCAATCTTCTGGCAGCAGCGCCGAGGCGCGATGATCGCTGGATCCTGACGCCTCATCCCGGAGAAGCAGGCAGACTGCTTGGTGTCACTGCTGCCAGTGTCCAGCAAGATCGGATTGCCAGCGCTTGTGCGATTGCCGAAAAATTTGGCGGCGTCTCGGTTTTGAAAGGCGCGGGCACCCTGATAACGGATGGATCCGACCCAATCAAACTGTGCGATCGTGGAAATCCCGGTATGGCGACGGCAGGCATGGGTGACGTTTTGACCGGGGTGATCGCGGCGCTGGCTGCGCGAATCGATGATTGTTCGCGTGCCGCTGCGCTCGGAGTGCTTGCCCACGCCTGTGCTGGCGACATCGCGGCGGCGCGCGGCGGTGAACTCGGGCTGATTGCCGGCGATCTGATGGAGCCGCTCCGCGAATGGCTGAATCGTCGCGATTGACCGCAGAGCTCGGCGCGGAGGCTGACACCGCGGCCCTGGGGGAACAACTGGCCGGGCTGGTTGCGCGAACGGATCGCGCGCGGCCGGTTCTGATTGCGCTCAGTGGTCCGCTGGGGGCGGGAAAAACCACGCTGGTAAGGAGTTTTCTTCGCTCCCTTGGTCATTCCGGCGCAGTCCGTAGTCCAACCTATACGCTCGTCGAAGTCTACGAATTTACGGGATTCAATGTCGCTCATCTCGATTTATACCGGCTGGGCGACGACAGCGAACTTGAATTTCTGGGGTATCGCGATTTCAGCGAGAGTGGCTGGGTCGTTCTTGTCGAGTGGCCTGAACGCGCTGGCCGGGCCCTGGGCACGCCAGACCTCACCGTTGCGCTCGATTACTCAGGAACCGGCAGGAGCGTTGTTATCGAATCCGGTACCGATTGGGGGGAGGCCATCATTGCAAATCTGAACGCGACTGCCGGCGCGGGTGATCAGGATTTTTCACCCCGTATCTAGGTTGTAGACGTATCCGTATAATTTAGAAGCAGAAACTATTGCCAAATGACTGGAATAGTGGGTACATTATGGCATCGTGCCCGCTCTGATTCGGGCATCCGGGGATACGAGAACAACAACGATCGATATGGCACGCTACGCAACGCTTCTGCTGGGACTGATCTGGGTTGGCTGCGCCAGTGCGGCGCCTGTGGAAATTAATGGTGTCCGATTGTCGGCCGCGCCGGACAAGACGCGAGTCGTTCTTGATCTGAGCGGGCCTGTCAGCCACAAGATTTTTTCGCTTTCGGGACCGGATCGCGTCGTTATCGATGTTGAGGCCGCCCGCATCGATCGGGACAAAGTCGCGATACCCGCGGTGAAAGGCAGCGTCAGCCGTATTCGCACCGGTACCAAGAACAATGGCGATCTGCGGGTCGTGCTGGATCTTACGGCCGCGGTCAGGGCTAAAAGTTTTGTGGCCCGTCCGGGCGCTTCCGCCGGCCACCGCCTCGTAATCGACCTGATTCACTCGGACTCCGGGTCCGCGGGATCACCCGCTGCTCCGGTCAAGCAGGTGCGGACCCTTCAGCAGACGGGCCGTGACCTGGTGATTGCGGTTGACGCGGGTCATGGTGGCAAGGATCCGGGGGCGAGCGGCCGTCACGGTACGCGAGAAAAAAATGTCACGCTCGCGATAGCGCGCAAATTGAAACAACAGATTGACGCCCAGCCAGGAATGCGCGCGGTGCTTGTTCGCGACGGCGACTATTTCGTCAATCTCTACGATCGTATGGAACGCGCGCGCCAGATGCAGGCGGACCTGTTCGTATCGATTCACGCAGATGCGGCGGAAAATCGGCGAGTCCGTGGCTCCTCGGTCTATGTGCTGTCGAAGAGTGGTGCCAGTAGCGAGGCCGCCAAACGCCTCGCTCAGCGCGAAAACGCGGCGGATCTGGTCGGCGGTGTTTCGCTGTCCGATAAAGACGATGTGCTGGCCAGCGTGTTGCTCGATCTCTCGCAAAACGCGGCGATCAGCGCGAGTACCAGTGTTGGCGAGAAGGTGCTGGCTGAACTGGGCAAGGTGGGCCGGGTCCATCAGAGCAAACTGCAGTCGGCAAATTTTGTCGTACTCAGGTCGCCGGATATTCCGTCGATCCTCGTCGAGACGGCATTTATTTCCAACTCGCAGGAAGAGAAGCGTTTGCGCGACAAAAACGAGCAGACCCGTCTGGCGAGTTCGATTCTGCTCGGCATAAAGGCCTACTTCAATGACAACGCGCCACCAGGGACGTTGCTCGCGCAGTCGTCTGGTGCTCCCGGCGCAGATTCGGTGAAGCACGTCATTTCGCGCGGCGACACGCTGTCGGGTATCGCTGACCGATACAACGTCAGTATGCGCCAGCTACGCCAGACCAACGGTCTGAGAAACGACCGTATTCGGGTCGGCCAGGTATTGACGATACCGGCGAGCTGATCCGCGCCGCGCATTTGCTGGAAACGACCTCTGGGCTGCGGCATCATGCCGGAGTCCGTTTTGCCGATCCTGCAGATTCCCATGACGATTCGCGAACTTCCGGTCCAACTGGTCAACCAGATCGCCGCCGGCGAGGTTGTTGAGCGGCCGGCATCGGTGCTTAAGGAACTGATGGAGAACAGCCTTGATGCCGGGGCGCGGCGCATTGACGTTGAACTGGGTCAGGGCGGGATCAAACTCGTCAGGGTCAGAGACGATGGCGCCGGTATTCCGGCGCCGGAGCTTGCGCTTGCCGTCGCGCGCCATGCGACCAGCAAGATAGCTTCGCTGGATGACCTGGAGCACGTCGTCAGTCTCGGGTTTCGCGGCGAGGCGCTGCCGAGCATCGCCTCGGTTTCACAGCTGGAAATGGCCTCCCGAACCGACGCAGACGAGCAAGGCTGGGGAATACGCTGTTCGCAGGGCGCGGTTTCCCAGCCGGAGCCGGTCGCCCATGCGCGTGGCACGACCGTGACCGTCCGGGATCTCTTTTTCAATACGCCCGCCAGGCGCAAATTCCTGCGTACCGAACGTACCGAATTCGGTCACTCGGAGCGGGTATTCAAACGCATCGCGCTTGGGCATTTCGAGGTCGAGTTTCGCTTACGCCACAACCAGCGCGAAATTCTGCATTTGCCGGCAGCAGGCAGCGACGATGAGCGACAGAGGCGGATCGCCCGGGTCCTGGGCGACGTATTCGCTGAGAATTGCCTGGCCATCGAACATACCGGGGTCGGGCTGACGTTGAGTGGCTGGCTTGGGCTACCGACCAGCTCACGAAGCCAGCCTGACATGCAATATTTTTATCTGAACGGGCGCATGATCAGGGACAAGCTCGTCAGTCATGCTATTCGTCAGGGTTACAGCGATGTCCTGTTTCACGGCAGGCATCCCGCGTACCTGCTTTTTCTTGCGATGGATCCGGGTCTGGTAGATGTCAATGCTCACCCGACCAAACACGAGGTTCGATTTCGCGACGGCAGGATGGCTCATGGTTTCCTGAATCGCGCGGTCGAAGCTGCGTTAGCGGAGACGCGGCCGGGGTCAGGCGAGTCTGCCCCAGCTGTCGCGGGCGCGGAGATCCTGCCATTGCGACCGCAACAGTCTTTTGCCGGGCAAGCGCACCAGCCGGCACTGGGGCTTCAGGTCAGGGAGCAGCTCCAAGCCTACCAACAGCTGTATTCGCCGCCATCCACGAACTACGAATCAGAGCAGGACATACCGCCCCTCGGTTACGCGCTGGCCCAGTTATCGGGAGTTTATGTGCTCGCGCAGAATGCCGATGGGCTGATTATCGTCGATATGCATGCGGCGCATGAGCGGGTGACCTACGAACGCCTCAAGTCGCAATACCAGGGAGGAGGTTTGACCGCGCAGCCCTTGCTGGTGCCTGTAACGATTGCTGTTTCCGAGGGTGAGGCGGATGCCGCCGAGAATCACGAGAGCTGGTTTCGCAGCCTTGGGCTCGAGTTGAGCCGTAGTGGTCCGGACCGCCTGTCTCTGCGCCAGATTCCGGCGTTGCTGCGCAATGCCGATTGCGAGCGGCTGGTGCGCGATGTGATTGCCGATTTATGCGAGCAGGGCAGCAGCGCGCGGCCGGAGCAGCACGTCAACGAGGTTCTGGCGACGATGGCATGTCATGGATCCATTCGCGCCAATCGCCAGCTTTCGATTGAAGAGATGAACGCATTGCTCCGGGAAATGGAAAAAACCGAGCGCGGTGACCAGTGTAACCATGGTCGCCCCACCTGGACCCGGTTGACGATGCAGGAACTGGACCGGTTATTTCTGCGCGGCCAATGAGCGAATTGGCACCGCCGACTGTCTTTCTGATGGGTCCGACCGCCAGCGGCAAGACCGATCTCGCGGTGCGGCTGGCAGAGGCGCTGAACATTGAGATCATCAGCGTCGATTCCGCGATGGTGTATCGCGGTATGGACATCGGCACCGCGAAACCCGGCCGCGATGTCCTGCAGAAAGCGCCGCACCGGCTGATCGACATTCGCGATCCGGCCGAGTCTTACTCTGCGGGTGATTTCATACGCGACGCAAAGGCGGAGATTGCGGCGATAAAGGCCGCCGGCAATATTCCGATGCTGGCTGGCGGAACGATGATGTACTTCCATGCCCTGGAGTACGGACTTGCGGAACTGCCACCGGCGGCACCTGAAATACGGCAAGATCTCGAGCGCCGGGCACAGGCGGATGGCTGGGATGCGTTGCACGCGGAACTGGTACGTATCGACCCTGCCAGTGGAAATAGAATACATCCCAATGATCCGCAGAGAATTCAGCGGGCGCTGGAGGTATTCATTGCATCCGGAATTACTCTGTCCGACTGGATAGGTCGGCAGCGGCCGCCCCAGGTTGCCGGGCCGCTGCTCAAATTCGCGCTTGCCGATATCGACAGATCGTTATTGCATGAGCGCATCGAGCGGCGATTTCAGGCCATGATGGCGGCCGGGTTCGCGGAGGAGGTTGCCGGACTGAGGGAACGCGGCGACCTGACACCTGAGATGGCGTCGGTAAAAGCAGTGGGATATCGGCAGCTGTGGGCGGCGCTCGACGGCGAGTACGAGATGGACGAAGGGGTGCGGCGCGGGATAGCCGCGACCCGGCGCCTGGCGAAACGCCAGTACACCTGGCTGCGCGCCCAGACCAATACGATTTCGCTCGACCCTCTTGAATCTGGCAACCTCGCCCACATTAGAGCCCTGATAAAACACGCGAACAAGTTCGTTGAGTAGGCTTCGGCCATCGCTCACTGTGATAATATCGTGCGTTCCCCGGATGGTGGACATGTAGATCTGGTGCCGTCGGGGACGACAAAAAAATCAAAATAGGAGTTTGGGATGGCCAAGGGGCAGACGTTACAAGACCCTTTTCTGAATACCTTGCGCAAGGAAAAGGTGCCGGTGTCGATCTATCTCGTCAATGGCATCAAGCTGCAGGGCCAGATCGAATCGTTTGACCAGTTTGTGGTTCTGTTGCGCAATAGCGTCAGCCAAATGGTTTATAAACATGCGATTTCGACCGTGGTGCCCGCGCGCAATGTCAGGCTGCCGGCGGGCGACGAGGAGAAAACAGCTCCTGAGGGTGAGTGAGCCCGCGGGAAACTGAGGATGTGGTGTCCGATTGATTGACAGACCCCGTACTGGCGAGCGCGCAATCCTCGTCCACGTAGGTATCGGCCGGCCCCCTTCGAGCGTCCACTGTGAGGAGTTCGAGGAACTCGCTCTGTCTGCCGGTGCCGAAGTGCTGGCTTCGATTTCGGCGACCCGTCAAAGTGCCAACCCAAAGTTTCTTGTCGGATCGGGAAAGGCCGACGAAATCAGCGCGCTGGCAGCCGAGTCGGGCGCTGACATTGTGCTGGTCAACCATGACCTCAGCCCGAGCCAGGAGCGCAACCTCGAGCGGGTTTGCAAGTGCCGGGTTCTCGATCGCGCCGGGCTGATTCTGGATATATTTGCCCAGCGCGCGCGCTCCCACGAAGGCAAGTTGCAGGTCGAGCTGGCTCAGTTGGAACACCTCTCCACCCGGCTGGTCCGCGGATGGACTCATCTCGAACGGCAGAAGGGCGGAATCGGACTGCGCGGGCCGGGCGAGACTCAGCTTGAAAGTGATCGACGGATGCTGGGGCAGCGGGTCAAGATGCTGCGCAAGCGGCTGGAGAAAGTGAGCAGGCAGAGAAGCCAGAGTCGTCGCCAACGGCAACGCTCCGAGCTCCCGGTGATTTCTCTGGTTGGCTATACCAACGCCGGGAAGTCCACTTTGTTCAACACGCTGTCGGCAGCCGGGGTGTATGCTGCAGACCAACTATTTGCCACTCTCGATCCAACGCTTCGCAAGCTCGAACTGCCAGGTGGCGAAGACGCTATCCTGGCTGATACCGTAGGATTCGTGCGCGATCTGCCACACGAACTCGTCGCCGCATTTCAATCGACGCTTGATGAAACCAGGGAAGCTGCATTGTTGTTGCACGTGATCGACAGTAGCGACCCGGACCGGCATGAACGGATCGATCAGGTCAACCAGGTCCTGAAACGGATCGGGGCGGCGCAAGTGCCCCAGATCGAGGTGTACAACAAAATCGATCTGATAGAGGGTCAGCCGCGAATTGAACGAAGCCCGGATGGACGAGTCAGACGGGTATGGTTGTCGGCGGTGTCGGGGGCCGGAGTGCCCGACCTCGTCGCCGCTATCGCCGCGGCGATTGCGAATGAACTGGTTAACGTAAGTCTGACCCTCGGCGGTGGGGACGGCCGGCTCCGGGCGCGTCTTTTTGCGCTTGGCGGAGTAGTTTCCGAGCGGGTCATGGACGATGGCTCGACAGTCTTGCGGCTGAGAATGCCACGGGTTCAGTTCGAGCGGTTTTGCCACAGAGAGAAAATTGCAGAGGAGAGCTGGCGCTACATTGCTTGTGATGCCTCCGACGGCTCTCTAGAATCAGCGCCGAGACTGGCAACTGTCTGACGCCCGGTCTCGCGAAACCTCAGGAAGCGAAGAACAGAAATCATGGCTTGGAACGAACCCGGTAAAGACAAGAATCCCTGGAATAAGGGTAATGAGCAGGGCCCGCCCGACCTGGACGAGCTGATGCGTAACCTACAGAAACGTGCGAACTCCTGGTTTGGCAAGGGCGGGGGTACGGGGGGCAAGTCGAGTACCGCGGGACCTCGCGGCCTCGGTGTGATCCTGCTTGGTTTGCTCGGCTTGTGGGCGCTGACAGGTTTCTACAAGGTCGATGCCCAGGAACGCGGCGTCGTTCTGCGGTTTGGCGCATTTGACCGAACCGCAATGCCGGGACTGCACTGGCGAGTACCGTGGCCGGTTGAGAGTGTCGAAACGGTCGGTGTCTCGCAGATCGACCGGGTTGATTACAAAACACAGATGTTGACGTCTGATGAGAATATCGTGGCGATCGAAATGACCGTTCAGTACCGTCGGGCCGACGCAAAATCCTATCTGTTCAACGTGCGTGATCCGGATCAGACCGTCATGGACGTAAGCGAATCTGCAATTCGTGAGGTGGTAGGCAAGAGCGATGCCGAAAACGTTCTCCAGGAAGGCCGGCGTGAAATTTCGGTTCGTACCCGTGAGCTGCTGCAGGCGACGCTGGACGATTACGGCACCGGCATCGAGGTAACTTCGGTCAACCTCGTCGATGCGACTCCGCCGTCGCAGGTTCAGGCGGCAGTGGATGACGCGACCAAGGCGCGCGAGGACAAAGAACGTTTCGTGCTCGAGGCCGAAGCCTACATCAATGACATTATCCCGCGTGCCAGAGGTGCGGCCCAACGTCGAATCGAGGAGTCCATTGCCTACAAGGAACAGATTATTGCAGACGCCGAGGGTCAGACCGCGCGCTTTTTGCAACTTCTCGCCGAATACGAGAAAGCTCCGGAAGTAACCCGGGAACGTCTCTTCCTTGAAACGATGGAACACGTGTTTCGGGGTTCCAACAAGGTCATTCTCGACGCGGATAGCGGAAACAATCTGCTGTATCTGCCGATTGACAAGTTAGCCGGCGGAGCAGGCCGCAGTGGCGCCGACGGCACGGGTGCCGGTCTCGACGCGCAGCGTTCGACAACCAAGGATCCGGACGCTCGCGCCGCGGATGAACGACGCAGCCGGGGGACCCGATGATGAGCAATAAATTCTCCGCTGTGCTCGTAGTTCTCGCGCTCGCTGCTCTGGCTGTTTCGATGAGCGTGTTTATCGTCGATGAGAGAGAGATGGCGATCAAGTTCCGGTTCGGCGAAATCATGCGTTCCGACTATGAGCCTGGACTGCATTTCAAGGTGCCGATCGTTAATAACATCCGGACCTTTCCCGATCTAATCCTGACCCTCGACAACCGGCCCGAGCGGTTTCTGACCGGCGAGCGAAAGTTCGTACTGGTCGATTTTTTCGTCAAATGGCGTATCAGCGATATCGACAGTTTTTACCGCGCGACCCGTGGCGATGAGCTCGTAGCGAGCAACCGGTTGTTGTCGATCGTTCGTGACGGTCTGCGAGATACCTTTGCAGAACGTACCATTCAGGAAGTGGTGTCGGCCGAGCGTTCCGCACTTCTGACGGACATGCTCACCTCCGCACGCGCCGCGTCGAGCGACCTGGGCGTCACTATCGTGGATGTGCGTGTCAAGCGCATCGACCTTCCCGACGAAGTCTCCGGTTCGGTGTTCGAGCGTATGCGTCAGGAACGTGCTCGCGTGGCCAGTCAGTTGCGCGCGGAAGGCGCCGAGCAATCGGAGAAACTTCGTGCAGAGGCTGACCGCCAGCGGACCGTCATGCTCGCGGAAGCTTACAGGGAAGCAGAGCAGATTCGTGGTGAAGGCGATGCCCGGGCGGCGGAAATCTATGCCGAGGCATTCAGTCAGAACACCGAGTTCTACTATTTCCACCGTAGCCTGGAAGCGTACCGGAGATCGGTCGGCCGTGATGGGGATATCCTCGTTCTGAAACCCGATAGCGACTTTTTCCGTTATTTCCGTTATAGAAATGGGGCCGAATCCCAGGCTGAGGCTGTGGCCGAATGATTGCGGCACGATAACCTGGCGAAAATCCGCCGGAGATGAACTGGGAAGATCTGTTTGCCGCGTTGGCGCTGGTTTTGATTATCGAAGGGTTATTGCCCTTTGCCAACCCGGGTGGCATGCGTCGAACGATGGCTATGCTGGCGCAAACGGATGACGCGCGCCTGCGGCGCTTCGGCCTGCTCAGCATCATAATCGGCCTGTTTTTGCTCTATTTTGTTCGGACATGACTCCTTGAATTTGCGCAATAACGGTCATCATCTTATGGGCAAGAACGTAGTCGTCATTGGCACCCAGTGGGGCGACGAGGGCAAAGGCAAGCTGGTCGATTTGCTAACCGAGCGCGCAGCCGCAGTGGTGCGTTTTCAGGGTGGCCACAACGCGGGGCACACTCTCGTTATCGGCGGCGAGAAAACCGTTCTCCACCTGATCCCCTCGGGCATCCTGCGCGAGGGTGTCGAGTGTTTCATCGGTAACGGCGTCGTGCTTTCCGTATCTGCGCTCATCGACGAAATCGACGGCCTCGCCGCGCGCGGCGTCGACATCGGCGGGCGCCTGTTTATCAGCCCGGCGTGTCCGTTAATTCTGCAGTCACATGTGCAGCTGGATCTGGCGCGTGAGCGTGCCCGCGGTAGTCGAGCGATTGGTACGACCGGCCGCGGTATCGGGCCGGCCTACGAGGATAAGGTCGCGAGACGCGCGCTGCGTGTTTCGGATCTTTTTCATCGCGAGCGATTTGCGGCGAAACTCGGAGAGGTCCTCGACTATCACAACTTCATGCTGCGTCATTACTACGAAGCTGAGCCCGTCTCCTTCGGCAAGGTGCTCGAGGAAACGATGACACTGGGCGAGCGGATCAAACCCCTGGTTACCGATGTGACGGGACGTCTTGCGCGTTTTCGGGAGAATGGTCAGAGCATGCTCTTCGAGGGTGCTCAGGGTGCGCTGCTCGATGTCGATCAGGGCACGTATCCGTTCGTAACGTCGTCGAATACCACCGCGGGTGGTGCGGCAACGGGTACTGGCATGGGACCGAGATTTTTCGATTATGTGCTCGGTATCGTAAAGGCCTACACCACGCGAGTTGGGGCGGGCCCGTTCCCGACCGAGTTGTTCGACGAAATGGGCGAGCACCTGTCGCGGGTCGGCGCCGAATTCGGCGCTACCACGGGCCGGCCGCGGCGCTGTGGGTGGTTCGATAGCGTGGCTCTCAGACGCGCGATTTTCAGTAACAGCGTCAGCGGCTTGTGTGTTACCAAGCTCGACGTCCTCGACGGGCTAGACACGATTCGCGTCGCAGTGGGCTACCGCATCGGAGACGAGATTTCGGCTGTTCCGCCGCTGGCGGCAGACAGCTACGCAGATTGCCAGCCCGTCTACGAAGACCTGCCTGGATGGAAAAGTTCCACGGTCGGTATCACGAGGTATGACGACCTGCCGGAAAATGCTCGCCAGTATCTGGCGCGGATCGAGGAATTGGTGGACACTCCGATCGCAATGATTTCGACAGGCCCGGAGCGCGACCACACCATCGTTCGCCGCCATCCTTTCGACTGAAGTAAGGCACGCGTCTATTTTTCGATCGGACTGATCTTCGATCCCTCGAGCGTGAGGTTATACATCAGACCCTTGTTCGAATAGATGAAGCCCACCACCGGGTCCTTGATGTTGTTGGTATCGACGCTGCCTCCCGCGCCCCATTCGACAAGGGCGACACTTCCGTCGACCCCGGCTTCCCATCCGTTACTGTCGCGAAACTGCTTAAGGCTCGCATCCGTCATGAACATGATGACCTGGGTCTTGGACTGGGCACCGAGCTGAAATCCTATCGATGCGGCGGCAACGTTGTAGTAGCCGACCGGGTTTCCACCCACCAGCAAAGAACCCTCACCATATTCGCCGCCAATTCCAATACCTGCCTTGATCACGCTCGGAAATACCAGGATACCGGACGCCTTGGCGCTCAGATCGCGAGCCGCCTGAGACTTCTCGTAAAGTTCCTTCAGTGCCGCGGATACCTTTGCATCTATAACCTCCTTGGATGCGGCATCTGCCGGGACACTTAAAAAACAGCCAACGATCAGGACGGCAAAAATGACCGTTTGTTTGAAGTTCATACAGACTCCGATGCAATTCAGATGGGCGCTTCCGCGGCTGGGAATGTATTGTAAGCGCGGTGCCGTCGGCACGATAGACTGGCCGGCCGCGGCGCGCTGCAAATGATAGAATCTCTGCCTCAAATCAGGATGGCCTAAGCTATGATCCGCGACCCTGAACCCGGTCACATTGCCCGTTTCCGGGCAATCCTCGACGACCGCGGCGTACTAACACAAGCCGACCAGATAGCTCCGTACCTGACAGACTTCCGCGACCTGTATCGGGGTAGCACGACCGCCGTGCTGCGGCCCCGTTCTACTGCCGAGGTTGCAGCAGTAATGAGAGTTTGTACCGAGCTGAATATTCCTGTGGTGCCCCACGGCGGCAACACGGGCTATTGCGGAGGGGCTACGCCCGATGAGTCGGGGCGGGAAATCGTGTTATCGCTGGAGCGCCTCGACCGGATTCGCGACGTCGATCCGCTTAATTTTACGCTGACCGCCGAGGCCGGATGCGTGCTTGCCAGGATCCAGGAGGCCGCAGCTAGCGCCGACAGGCTGTATCCGCTAAGTCTGGGTAGCGAGGGAAGCTGCCAGCTCGGAGGCACCCTTGCAACCAATGCGGGCGGGACTGCGGTATTGCGCTACGGCAATAGCCGCGATCTGGTACTCGGGCTTGAAGTAGTACTCCCGGATGGCCAGGTAGTGGACGGTTTGCGCGCGCTAAGGAAAGACAATCTCGGTTACGACCTGAAACAGCTGTTTATTGGCTCGGAAGGCACCCTCGGGATAATTACCGCCGCAGTGCTGAAGCTCTTTCCGCTGCCTGCTGCACATGTCACTGCGATGTTGGCATTGCGCGATGTGGAGGCGGCGGTCGAGTTGCTATCGCGGGCGCGGCAATACACCGGTGACCTGGTGACTACGTTCGAGTTGCTGCCGCGAATCGCGGTTGATCTTACGACCCGTCATATTCCGGGAGTCCGCGACTTTCTTGAGGCAGAGCACGATTGGTACGCGATGGTCGAATTCTCCCTTCCCCCGTCGGGGCAGACTCAACGGGAGCTGGTCGAGGAATTTCTGATGGAAGCTTTGGAACAGGGTGTCGTGATCGACGCTGCGCTGGCACAAAGCGAGGCGGACCGGCAGGCGATGTGGCGCATGCGGGAGAGTATTCCGGAGGCGCAGCGTCACGAAGGGGTGAGCGTCAAACATGACGTGTCGGTACCGCTTAGTAGTGTTCCCGGATTGATTGCCGAGGCCGGGGCTGCGGTACGGGATTTGGTGCCGGGAGTACGCCTGGTGGCATATGGCCATATCGGAGACGGCAATCTGCATTTCAATCTGTCTCCGCCCGTTGGCGCTGACGAGCAGGAATTTCTGGCCCAGGCCGGAGCAGTGCACGAGGCCGTTTACCGAATTGTATCGGCGCGCGGCGGGAGCATCGCCGCCGAGCACGGTGTTGGTCGCCTGAAGCGTGACGCGCTGTCGCGCTTCAGGTCAGGTGCCGAGTACGATCTGATGGTACGGCTGAAACAGAGCCTTGACCCGCAGGGAATCATGAATCCCGGCAAAGTGATTCAAATCGACGATGCTGATTCTGCCTGACTATCGGTTGGCTCAGTTTTTTCGAGTTTTTCGATCGTGATACCGCGAAATCCGTAGAGCATCGAAATCAACGGATTCACAAGGTTGAAAAAACAGTACGGCAGGTACGCGAGAGTGGGCACACCCAGCGTCGCCGCCATGTAGGCGCCGCAGGTATTCCAGGGAATCAAAGGCGATGTGATTGTTCCCGCGTCTTCAATCGCGCGGGACAGGTTTTTCGGGTGGAGACCGCGCCGGGAAAATTCTGCGCGATACATGCGTCCCGGTAACACGATTGCAAGATACTGGTCGGCAGCCACAATATTGACGCCGACGCTGGTTACCAGCACTGCGGCTATCATCGAGCCGGTCGATTTTGCAGCAGCCAGAATTGATTCGATCAGGCGGGCCAGCATGCCGCTATATTCCATCACCGCGCCAAAACTCAGCGCGGAGAACACCAGGAATATCGTGGAAAGCATGCTATTCATGCCTCCCCGCGAAAGCAGGTTGTCCACCATTTCGTATCCGGTGTTTGCAACAAATCCGTCGAAGAGTGTGATCCATACACCCTTGAGCAGCGCGAGTCCGACAGGCAGATCCGGACTATCGGCAAGCGCGAGGACAGCGGGGCGCTGGATAATCAGCCCAACCAGGACTCCCGCCAGCGCGCCTGCCAGGATCGTCGGCAAAGCGGGGTAGCGTTTCAGCGCCAGGTAGAACACTAATGCCAGCGGTATCAGGGTAGGAAAAGACAGGCTGTAATTGGCGGCGATAACATCGCCGATCATGCCCATGTTGGTATCGGCTCCGGTGCTGACGCCACCCAGCCCAATAAACGAAAAAATGACTATGGCGATTACGAACGAGGGACCCGTAGTCCACAACATGTGGCGAATATGACTGAATAGTTCGACCCCGGCGACTGCCGGCGCGAGGTTGGTGGTATCGGACAAAGGCGACATTTTGTCGCCGAAATAGGCGCCGGATATGACGGCGCCAGCAGTCATCGCTGGCGATAATCCGAGTCCCTGGGATACTCCCATCAGGCCGATTCCCAGTGTTCCGGCAACCGTCCATGAACTGCCGATTGCCAGCGATGTGAGAGCGCATATGATGCATGTGGCGACATAAAAAATATCGGGGCTGAGAATCTTCAATCCAAAATAGATCATTGCCTGCACGGTGCCGGCCAGATTCCAGCTGCCTATCAGTGCACCTACTGCGAGCAGTATCAGAACCGCGGCCATCGCCGTGGAAATTCCCTTGACGATAGCGTTTTGGATGGAATGCCAGTCGTTCCCGTTTTTCAGTGCGATCAGTGCTGCCACCGCAGCGGCGAAAATCATCGCGATCTGATTGGGTCCGGCGGATGACGAATCACCGAACAGAAAAACAGAGAAGGACAGGAGGGTTATCAGAACGGCTATCGGTACTACCGCATCAACGAGTGAAGGCTTTTTTCTCAATGTGCGGTAATCCGGAACGTTTGCTGAGCTGCCAGTATATGTAGGCCAGCGGGTTCGGTACAAGGCGGAGGCAGCGCTCGCGCCGGCACGCGGCCAATTAGTTGTGCTACCTTTTGCCCAACTAAACGGATTGGAGCCGGCTCGATATGAAGGGGATAAGCCTGAACGGATTGTCGACAAGCGTGCGTTTTACAGTGATGGCACTGCTGGTTTTTTCCAGTTTGCCGGCGCAGGCGGCGGAGCATGGCGATACGCTTGCCAAGGTGAAGGAGAGCGGTGCGATGGCGATTGGCTACCGCAAAAATTCTCCGCCATTCTCATTTGTTGATGGTCAGGGCAATCCATCCGGCTATTCGATCGACCTGTGCAAGCGGATCGCGAGTGCTGTGCAGAAGCGGTTGGGTATCCAGGAAATGGCCGTGACCTATGTGCCATTGAGTGCCGAACAGCGGTTTGAAGCGGTCACCAGCGGTAAGGTCGACATCGAATGCGGCGCCACGACAAATACGTTGTCGCGACAGGAGCTCGTCGATTTCACGCATATCACATTCGTCACCGGTGGCACCCTGCTGTCGCTCAGGAGTAAGCCGATTCGACTAATGTCGGATGCGGGCGGAAAGCGCATAGCGGTCGTGGCTGGCACGACGACGGAGTCTGCGCTAAAGGCGTTTATGGGCGAAGCGCTGATCAATGCCGAACTGGAGCTAGTCACCGAGCACGGCGAGGGAATGCGGTTGCTTGCGGAAAAGAAAGTCGATGCTTTTGCATCAGATCGCCTGGTGTTGCTTGGACTGGTAAAAAACACCGGTGACGCATCGAAGTTTGTCGTGTCCGACGATTTCTTCTCGTATGAACCGTATGCGCTTGTAGTTCGGCGTAACGATGCGGACTTCCGGTTGGTTGCCAATAGAGCGCTCTCGGATGTGTTTCGAAACGAACAGATCGGAATTCTGTACCGGAAGTGGTTCGGAGTGATTGGGGCGCGGCCGAGTGGCTTGCAGATGGCGGTTTTCCACTTGCAGGCATTGCCTGAATAGCGCGATCGTCATGACCTGACAGGCTGGAGATTACGCCTGCAGTCAGGTCTCGCGGCGCCAGCCCGGTGTCGCTGCCAGGCCCTCGGCCAGAGAATGCTGTGGTCGCCAGCCTACCGCGGCAAGGGCCGGGTTTGGGTGGCAGACCCAGTCGGGATGACGCAATTCGCGGATTTTGCCGGGAGTCAACATTGGCGTGCGATTCAGATATCGTCCAAGCACCCAGTTTACCGCTGCCGGAATACTCAGTACGGAAGACGGAATGCGAAGCATGCGTATCGGTTTGCCGGTCAGCGCAGTGATGGTCTCTGTAATATCGCGCCAGCCGTAACCGTTCTTCTTTCCATCGTCGAGTTCGAATATCCCCGGCGGCGGCTCTTCGGTCAGGCTCCATGCGACGATGGCCTGCGCCAGGTCGGGTGCAAAAATTAACGAAAAGCGTGCATCTTTTGAACCGAAAACCGGCGCCACGCCACGGGCCATTAGCTGAAACAGCGGCAGCATTTCCTTGTCACCGGGCCCGTACACGGCAGGGGGGCGAAATGCAGCCCATGTCATCGTGCCAGCCGCCTGCGCCACGCTCTTTTCGCCGGCGCGTTTGCTCGCTGCGTAGGGCGACAGTCCGGGTTCCCTCGCGGCCAGGGACGATAACAACAGGAAGCGCGCGCATCCTTCGCGTTGGGCAATTCCTGCAAGCCTGGCGGCTCCATCCGCATTTACCCGGCTGAACTGCTCCAGTGTGGCGCCGCGGACGCTGCCGGCGCAGTGGATTACCGCGTCGGTACCGGCCACAAGCCTCGCCAGGGCCTGATCGTCTGCCAGCGAACCTCGCACGACCTCGCCAGCGTCATCGGGCAAGAAGACTTTCGCAGGGTTTCTGGCGAGCAGGCGCACCGAGACATTGTGTCCTGACAATTCCCTGGCAATGTGTTGTCCGATAAATCCGGTTGCGCCAGTGAGCGCGATCTTAACCATCGTGTCCTTGGGTAATTACTCGTGGAATAAAAAGGGCACCGACAGGTGCCCTTGATCAACAAGCCGGTCGAGCACGGCCTGACAAGAAGGCAGCGCCTTACCTGCCCGCGGCCGCGACACGGCCCCTGCGTTTGCCGGGGACGGTCGACAATCCGAATTGTTCGCCGCGACTCTCGATATAGTTCTGGCGAGCCTTGGAGCGCGAAAGCTTGCCAGAGGACGTCCGCGGCAGCGTGTGCGCCGGTACCAGTTCTACCTTACAGTCGATGCCCAGCTCTTCGCGGACGAGTTGTTGCAGCCGCTCGACAAGCTGGCTGCGTCTCTCCGTGTCACGCAGTCGGCACTGAACTACCAGTACCGTAGTTTCTTCGCCGCCCGCACCGGGCGCGGAAAAAGCCAGCGCATCTCCGGTGCGAACTTCTGGTTGTTGCTCCGCCAGGTATTCAAGATCCTGTGGCCAGATGTTTCGGCCATTGATGATAATCAGGTCTTTCTTACGCCCGGTAATGATCAGCTCTTTGCCGATGCGGTAACCGATGTCACCGGTATTCAGCCAACCATCCTGAGACAATGTCTGAGCAGTTATCTCCGGCTCGTTGTAGTAACCGGACATTACGCTCGGACCACGCACGAATATTGTGCCCGTGCGACGGTCGGGCATCGGCGTGCCGTCTTCGGCCCGAATCTCGACTTCATATTCGGGCAGCGGCGCACCGCAGACTACGAATGCGCGCGAGCGGGCCTTTTGTTCTGGCGTCGTAACCGGAACCGCTTCGCCCGTATTGGAGAGGTGTTCGTTGTCGATCTCGTCAACCGTTATCGGAGTTCCCAGCGGATCAAAGCTGATTGCGAGAGAACATTCGGCCATGCCATAACAGGGGAGGAAAGCTTTCTCGTCGAAACCGCTCGGCTCGAGTGCCTCGCCAAACATATGCAGGATTTCCGGACGAATCATCTCGGCTCCTACGCCGGCGATGCGCCAGTTGCTGAGATCATAATTTTCCGCATCACCGCTGCGCAGGCGACGCGCGCACAGTTCGTAGCCGAATGGTGGGCTGAACGACACCGAAGCTTTGGTTCGCGTCATCAGCTCGAGCCACAGGCGCGGCCGCATGGCGAACTCACGTGTGCCCAGGTAGTCGACAGAGATCTGACAGGCGACCGGGGTCAGTACGAGACCGATCAGGCCCATGTCGTGGTAAAACGGTAGCCAGGAGAAAAAACGATCGCCGGGACGAATTTCAGCGCCGTCAACCGCAATGCCCTTGAGATTGTTCAACACCGCTTCCTCGGTGATCATCACGCCACGCGGAAAACGGGTGCTGCCAGATGTGTACTGGATATAGGCGGTTTCTTTTCCGGAAAGCGGCTGCAGTTCGACGTCAGCCTCCGGCAGTTCGGCAAATGCCTCGGGCGTCCCGCAAAATTCGAGTTTGACGCCCTCGCTTGCCTCATCCAGGTACTCCTCGTACCCGGGCGGTGCGATCAGGATCGACGCATCGCAGTTGGTAAGGAAACCATGCAACTGGCGCACATAGGCGTTATGGCTACCGAGCGTTACTGCCGCGGTAAGCGGAACCGGAATGACGCCGGCATACTGGCAGGCGAAGAAAAAGACGACAAAATCCGGGGTGGTTTCCGCAACCAGCGCGACGCGATCGCCGCGTTTAAGGCCGAGTCCGATGATTCTCCGCGCCACGCTTCTGGCACGTTCGCGCATCTCGGAATAGGGCAGTGCCGCATACAGCCGGCCACGACCGTCATAGAAATTTGCACCTGTCTCACCTTTTGCGGCGTAATCCAACGCCTCGGCGAGACCAGAGAAATCCGCTGGTCGGAGTGGCAAGTTATTCTGCGTAGGTGTTGCTTCCATACCTAAGCTGTACCTCTCTCCTGGGCCTTTCCCCCGGTTGATCCGATCCCACCTTCGCCCTGTACTTCCCCGCCCGCAAAGGGGAAGGCTTCGCAAACTGAATCAACAATCCCTGTAAGAGCAAATTTCCTGGCGTTTTTTCAAAGGCGGGTAAAATTCCACCGCTGCGTAAACTATCTTACCTAATTAACTCATTTTACTGAACTATGCACCTTGCGGAAACATCGCGAGCGAATTGATTATTGGCAATCAACTCACCGCGCTCACCGCCAAACCAGAAACGCAACACTGCGCCGACCAGACTCTTCCCCGAGCCAGGTCTCGCAACTTGTCGTTATTCTCGACTGGTGCTGTTTGATCGATCCGCCCGCCCCCTGAATCTCCATGTTTCCGCGGCCAGTCTCTCGAATTACCGGCCCCTAGTCGCACGTCGGATCGACACGTTCTGGCCCTGAGCATTGCATGGCAACCGCAGGAACCCAAGGCTATACTGCCCGCGCCCGCATGACCACCCCTAGCTACCCCTAGGCAAATCAAGCGTACAATTCTAATTTCATATCCGGCGGAAAGGAAGCTTTCTTTTGTGCGGTGCAACCGGCGAGTTTTCGGGTTCCGATGCGCACACTGTGTCTTGCCCAGTGGCGGTATAATAAGTGTCTGATAATAAAGATTTAAATATTGTGTCGGCAGTTTCCGGGAAGGCCTTCAGACAATTCCTGCGGATGCCTCGGACGATCTACTCGCGGGACCCCAGTTGGGTACCTCCGTTACTTGTCGAGCGTAAACAGCATTTTTCCTCTAAGAATCCCGTTTTTGATCATCTGCAATGGCATGCATGGGTGGCGCTGCGCGACGGCAAATGTGTGGGGCGAATCAGCGCCCAAATCGACCAGCTTCACCTGCAGCGCTACGCTGACAATACCGGCTTCTTCGGCATGCTTGAAAGCGTTGACGACCCGGCGGTTTTCGGCGCTTTGCTCGGGACGGCGGAACGCTGGTTAAGCGAAAAAGGAATGCACCGGGTGCGTGGGCCATTCAACCTGACTGTCAACGAGGAATGCGGATTGCTGGTTGAGGGATTCGATACGCCACCATCGATGATGATGGGGCACGCGCGACCTTACTACGCGGATCGACTGGCGCAATACGGTTACATCGGCGCTGCAGACACCCTGGCCTACATCATGCCGCCACAATACGAAGCGCCCGCGGTCATGCGAAAACTGGTGGCGTATGTGAAAAAGCGTACTGTCGTGCGCGATCTGCGCCGCGATCGTCTCGATGAGGAGCTCGCGATACTGCGCGATGTTTTCAATGACGCGTGGTCGGAGAACTGGGGGTTTGTTCCATTTACCGAAGCGGAGTTTGCGGAAATCGGCCGCGCCATGCTGCACCTTGCCCACCCCGATATGGTGCAGATCGCCGAGGTCGAAGGCCGTCCGGCAGCGATGATCGTGGCGCTGCCGAATCTCAACGAAGTCATCGCCGATATGGGTGGGCGTCTGCTTCCGTTCAACTGGGCGAGGCTCTTGTGGCGCCTGAAGGTGCGATATCCGCGCACCGCTCGTGTTCCGTTAATGGGGGTGCGGAAGGAATTCCAGAACACACGAATGGGCCCGGGACTGGCATTTACGTTGATAGATGCGGAACGGGAGGTGCTTGCCCGGCGCGGAATCGAAGAAGTTGAATTGTCGTGGATACTTGCGGACAACCTCGGCATGCGCAACATAATTGAGTCGATCGGCGGAGTTGCCTACAAGCGCTATCGTCTGTTCGAAAAGGCTCTTGGGTGAGTACTAGCAGCCATGGCCAGTGATCAGGCGCAAACGGGCCAGAAATTCATCGCGATAGTGCTTGCGGGCAGTCGTGGACCCTCCGACCCGGTAGCCGAAGCCGCGGGGGTTCGCGCCAAGGCGCTTGCCGAGATTGGTGGCGTCGCGATGGTTAGCCGGGTAATCGCAGCGCTTGCGACGAGTCAGTCGGTCTCCGAGATCGTGGTAGTGGGTTTGAGCGGGGAGCTACCGGCAGATGTAGAGGCGGTTTTGGCGGCGCGCTCTGTGCGTCGCGTGATGGGAGCCGAGACCCCGAGTCGAAGTGTAATCGCCGCACTGGAAACGCTCGATTCGGCTGCGCCTGTGCTGGTCACGACTGCGGATCATGCTTTGCTGCAAAGCGAATATGTGGATGAGTTCTGCGGCGGAGCGCGCACTTGCGGCGCCGATGTGGCCATTGCCCTTGCAACCCATCAAAAGGTCCTCGCCGCCTCTCCGGATACACGGCGGACAGTCAGCCGATTTAGCGATGGTGATTACTGCGGCTGTAATCTCTTTGCGTTCATGACCCAGCGCGGTCGCGACGCCGTTGGTTTTTGGCGCCGGGTCGAGGCCCATCGCAAAAACCCGGTCCGCGTTATTCGCAGTCTCGGTTTGTTTACCCTGCTGCGCTTCGTCAGTGGCCGCCTCTCGCTGAGTCAGGGGCTGGGGGCGTTGTCCCGGCGCAGCGGCGCGACGGTGGCACCAGTGCTGATGAAGCACGGCGAAGCGGCGATAGATGTGGACAGTGCGGAAGACCTGCGTCGGGTCAGGGCGATGGTCGCGGCGCGTGAGCCTGGCTAGCCCTGATCGGCGCGCAACGCCCGGGCTATTTGCGAAATACTTCGCCAGTCGCTTTCCATCCGGAATTCGGCCGATTCGGGATCAAAGACTCGCGACGACCAGGTTATCCCGATGCCGTGGTCATCGCGGCTGACGCGATACAGAAAATAGCGGGCGCGGCGCTCGAACTCGTGATCTCCGGCCGATGCTGACGAAAGGCCGAATACAGGCAGATTACCGGTTTCGCTTTCCAGTTCGTTGAGCATCAGTCGATGGGTATGTCCGTGCAAAACCAGATCTGCTCCCGCCGAGCGCAAAATTGCACAGGTTTCACGCGCATCCTCGAGACGTTTTCGCCACTTGTAACTGTCGGGAACAGGGGGGTGATGGATCAGAACTACCCGGCATAATCCGCGATCGCTGGTTTCTCGGAGCACCTTTTCCAGCGCCTCACGCTGGGTTTTTCCAACCCGCCCGGTGGCCAGTAGCGGCGGGCAAGGGTAGACGGAGGATACGCCAATGAAGGCAACCGGCCCGCGCACCCGGATACTCGGGAAAAGCTCATTCGAGGCCGAACCCGCATCCGAGGCCATGTAGTCGTACCAGAGTCCAAGCGTTTCTTTCCATGGCGCGTCGACATACTGATCGTGATTGCCGGGGACCACGCTGATCTTCGCGCTTGGCCCAAGATTCTCCAGCCATGTTCGGGCATCGCGACACTCGCCTGGAAGGCCGATCTGGGTAAGGTCTCCGGTGACAGCGATATGGTCCGGAGTTTGCGCATGCAAATCCGTCACCAGGGCCTCAATGATGTCACTGCGATGAATGGCGTGCCGTCGGCGCCGCCATGACAGATAGCCAAGTATCCTTTTGTTCGCCAGATCGGCGCCATTTACCGGATCGGGCCGGGTGAGATGCGGGTCGGTCAGATGGGCGAACACGAGCTCGTCACGAGGCGCGCTGCGTAACGATTCGTTCGAGTCGGATGGGTTCGGTGGGCTAGGCAAATAAGATTTGCTCGCGAATGCGATTGCGGCACCTCCACAGCTTGGCGTCGCGGAAGTATATACTGCCATCCGACATGTCGTGGAATAACGAGCGCCCATCGCGGTGCGAGGCTTGTTGCGATGACAGCGCCGTCTCTCCAACAACTGATCAGCCGCCAGATCTCAGCCGAGTCGCCGGATGCGGTGGAGCAACTCGGAGTCGTATTGCGGCAACGGTATGGCGATGCCGTGGACGCCATCCTTTACTACGGGTCCTGTCTTCGCCAGGGTGATGCGCTCGAAGGTGTGGTCGATCTTTACGTGGTTGTCAGCAGCTATCCTGCGGCGTTGTCTTCCTTCTGGCGCTCGCTTGTTTATTTCATAATTCCGCCCACTGTCAAATACATGGAAGTTGAGATTGACGGTGCCGTGGCACGCACCAAGTATGCGCTGATATCGCGCCGGGATTTTCGCCGTGGCACCAGCGAGCGGTGGTTTCACTCCTACCTGTGGGGCAGATTTTCGCAGCCGTGCCAGCTGGTTTTTTCCGCAAACGAGACGACACGGGAATTTATCGTCGACTGCCTTGCCAGGGCGGTGTGCACCCTGATGTCTCGTACCGCTCCTGTTTTGCCGGCGCAGTTCGATGCCATGCAGCTCTGGAGAGAGGGCCTGAGTCGCAGTTATCGCAGTGAATTGCGGCCGGAATCGGGGACGCGCGGAATTGAACTCGCTGATTCGTCGGCACCGTATTTTGCTGCTGTTACGTATAGCGCAGCCGCGGCCACGAATATCGAGGTGGAGCCAGCAAACCAGTTGCCGCTCAGTTTTAGCGCAAGTGCCTGGGCGCGACGCTGGTCGGCATTTTGCTGGCGAGTGCGTGGTCTGCAGGGCAAATGTCTAAGTATCGCGCGCTGGCTCAAGGCTTTAGCGACTTTTGACGGTGGTCTCGACTATGCCGTATGGAAACTCGAGCGTCACACCGGCGTACGGGTCACGTTGAGCGACCGGGCGCGGAGATACCCTCTGATCTTTCTGTGGGGGGAGCTGTGGCGGCTATACCGGCAGGGAGCGTTTCGATAATTTTGCCTGCTCCTTCGCGACTGCCGGGCGATACGGTAAAATCCGCGCTTTGATGCCCCGTCGCAATTCCGCTGATCCAGCCGTGTTCCGAAGGCGGTGGCTGCAATACATTGAAGAGGTACGTTAATCGTGGACCATTGTGTTTTCATCCACACGAATCACAAGCAAATTGTCGGCGCTCTGGTTGCCCAGTACGCGCTCAAACGTAATTCCGCGCATGCGGACAAGTTCGATGTGAAGTTGATTCACACCGAGGATTATCCCTGGTTACGTGAATACGAAGGCCAGATGTACCTGCGTGACGGGGTTAGTCGGGTTTGGCTTTACGAAGATCTGCAGTCCTTTACTCCATTGCGATTTATGCCCCCGGAGCTGATGGGTTATCAGGGACGGGCGGTCGTGATAGATCCCGATATTTTTGCCGTAGGCGATGTCTGGGAACTGCTTAATCGCGATATGCAAGGCAAGTCTATTTTGTGCCGTGCGCGCTCGGGCCCGAAGGGGTTCATAGACAAATGTTTTGCCAGCAGTGTAATGCTTCTCGATTGCGCGCGGCTTACTCACTGGAATGCCGAACAGGGATTCCGCGAGATGTTTGAATTCAAGCGTGACTATATGCCGTGGATCTGCCTGAAAACCGAAGATCCCGAATCAATCGGGCCGCTGGAAAAACAATGGAACGACTTTGACCGGCTGGCCAGCGATACCCGTCTGTTGCACAACACGCGGCGCAAAACCCAACCCTGGAAAACAGGATTACCTACCGACTGGCGGCCAGCTGAACGATTCCGTTTGTTCCCGCCGCTGGCCTGGATCATGCGTGCGCGGCGGCGGCTGTTCGGAGAGTATGCATTTCTCGGTAAATACCGCAGTCATCCGGATCCGAACCAGGAGCGGTTCTTCTTCGGTTTGCTGAAGGAGTGCGTCGACAAGGGCATAGTCACCGAGCAAATGTTGCGCAGCGAGATGGCATCGAACCACGTTCGCCATGATGCGTTCGAGGTCCTGGAGCGGACCCGGCCACTGCATCCTGGGCCGGGCCTGCCCATGGAATTGCCTGCTGCATGATGGTCCGCGCCTGAATCGAACGTGGCCCGCTATTCGTCGGGCAGAGCCAGCAGATCGCGAACTCGCTCCACCGCGCGGGAACCATCCGGTAAAGGCGGCGGCGCAACGTCCGGAAACCGCTGCCCCAGCCATACGGCGCGGCCCGAAGCCAGCAACGCCCGGTGCATACGACCGATATCGCGCCGCATTCTCCGCGGTGCCAGGCCCTGTGCCAGGCGATGGGTCCACGCCTTGTAACGCAGCGCATTGATCCAGCGCTCGGCCGCGGTTGCCTGGAGCCCGGGTAGGGCCGGCTGGCCGTCGCCGCCTGCGCGGTCGTCCATGTCGAACATGTAAACCGGTTTTTGCATCGCGCAGGCTTCGGCGAGCATAGACATGCTCTCGCTGGTGACAATGAAGGCGTCGGCCAGCCCGAGGAACGCGAGGTACGGATTCTCGCCGTTGCCAGGTGCCCATCGATATACGAAGTTCGGCGCTTCGACCGCATCGACAAATGCATCGATTACCGCTGCCGGGGTGCGCGCACTCGATGTGACCAGCAGGGCACCGTGCAGTGATCGCGCCAACGCGCTGGCTTCGTGGGCGAGCCGGCGGGCCTTTTTCGTGTCCAGGTAATACGGGCCGCTCTGGCCGCCGATCAAAACCGCAATGTAGGGCGGGGCGAGATGACTGAGCCTGGGTTTCCACGCGCTTACCGCGGCGCTTACTTTTGCCGACTCCACGCGGTGCATGGGTAGCTCGCGGCGCATGACATTGCCTGCCTCGGCGAGTTCGTATTGCGGAGTGGTAATGACAAGATCGAAATTTTCGGGATGGGCCCATGGCCTCCCAATATGCACGATCCGTACCCCAGGTCCCCCTTGCTCGCGGATCCAGCGCGCAACGGGTTCGTTTCGCCGCCCGGATGTGATGACGAGGTCAGGCCAGGGCGGCTCGAGCACGGACGATTCGCTGCCTCGTGTGCCCAGAAGGGTCGGACCGAGAAAGAGGTTGCTGAGCAACTCGCTGCGCCGATACGAGAAAACTTTCTTTTCGAACGGCAGACCAAGTGCCTCGGCGAGCGCCAGTACCTGGTTGTTGTCGCCGGCTTTGTGACCGAGCAGCGCCCAAACTCGAGGCTGCGGCTGCAATTGCTTATCTGGGTGCGGTCTGTCGCGATCGGCGCTCATGGGAGCGCATTGTAATGCTTGTCGCGGCAACAGGAAGCAAGCGTTAGCCGAGTGTATAATGCGAGCTCACTGCCGCGACTGTACGGGGTGCATTTCCCGCCTGATCCGCTGAACGGCATAAAGGTTGTTTGTTGCTCACCGGGCATCCTGTAATAGACATGATGCGAGCCGTACGCATTGTGAATCAGACCGAGAGAATTCTGATCGTCACATGGAACTGATGCTGACATACGCCCGGTCCTACCCGTGGCAGAGTTTTTTGATGGTTTCGGCTCTGCTTCTGGCCGGAATAGCGGAGGGCTCCAGCCTGTCGGCGCTTTTGCCTCTGGCCAGTTTTGCGGTTCAGGCCGGGGACGGGTCCGATTCGGAGCCAGTGCTACCGGACAACAGTGTGACCGACTTCGTTACTGGTCTGCTGGATAAATTCGGTGTCGAACCCTCGATAGGCAGCCTGCTGATATTCGTTGTAATTGGCGTCTTCCTGAAAAATGTGCTGGTCTTGTTCGCGGAAAAGCAGGTGGGGTACACCAAGGCCAGGGTGGCCACGGATCTTCGGCTCAGACTTCTGAACAGTGTTCTCGAGTCCAAATGGGGTTACTTCGTCACTCAACCCACCGGGCGCTTGACCAACAGCATGGCGACCGAGGCATGGCGGGCGGCCCAGGCGTACGAGTTCGGCGCGACGATCGTCGCGTTGCTTATCCAGGCAATGGTCTATAGCGCCGTCGCGCTTGCAGTTTCGTGGCAGGCAGTGGTGGCGTCGCTGATCGCGGCAGTGTTTATTCTCGCGATTTCGCATTTCCTGGTGAGGATGACGCGTCGCGCAGGCAAGCGGCAGACGGTATGGATGAAATCGCTGCTCGCCCGGATGACCGACACGCTGCGTTCGGTGCGCAGCCTCAAGGCGATGGGGCGTGAAGATCTCGCTGGCGGAGTGCTCGCGGTCGAGACGAACAAAGTCAATAGGGCGCTGGAAAAAGAGGTTTTTAGCAAGGCAGCGTTGAGCGCTGTGCAAGAGCCGCTGTTTGCGACCGTAATGGCGCTCGGAATGTTCATTCTGCTGCAGAAATGGCAGATGCCCATAGCCGAAGTCATGGTGTTGCTGATCGTGCTGACCAAGGTGTTGAGTCAGCTTGGCAAGATTCAGAAGTACTACCAGAAAATGGTTGCGGCGGGCAGTGCTTACTGGTCACTGCAGGAGGCGGTCGACGAGGCTGTCGAGAGTCGTGAAAATGTGGCCGGCGAACCGGCGCCGCCCCTGGCACAGGGGATATCCTTACGCGGCGTCAGTTTTGCCCATGGCGAACAAAAGGTTCTCGACGATGTGACTATCGAGATTCCGGCGGGTTGCCTGACCACGTTGATCGGTCCGTCCGGGTCCGGCAAGACCACGGTCCTCGATCTGATTATGGGTCTGCAGCGCCCGACCGATGGCGAAGTACTGATCGATGGAAGACCAATGGGAGAGCTCGATATCCGGAGTTGGCGTCGCCAGCTCGGGTATGTGCCGCAGGAGACCCTTTTGCTGCATGACAGCGTGTTGAACAACGTCACGCTCAGTGACCCGGAACTCGGCGAGCAACAGGCGGAGCGGGCATTGCGTGCAGCCGAGGCGTGGGATTTTGTCACGGAGATGCCCGGCGGGATTCACGCAACCGTCGGCGAGGGCGGTGCGCGCCTGAGTTCAGGTCAGCGCCAGCGCATAATGCTGGCACGGGCGCTGGCGCATAATCCGCGTCTGCTAGTACTCGATGAGGCCACCAGCGCGCTCGACCCGTCCAGCGAAGCGGAAATTTGCGCGACTCTGACCCATTTGAAAGGCGACCTGACCATCCTCGCCGTTTCGCATCAGCCGGCGCTCGCGGAGATTGCCGATAGGGTCTATCGGCTTGCCAATGGGAAACTCGTCGATGGTCGTCGCGCTGGCGGCGAGGGGGCGGTGTCGGTATCGGGCACCACATAAGTTCGCGGATCCTACTGCGAGCGTGTTCGCCTAAACGTTCTGGGAACGCGCCTGCGATGGCGCTGGTACACCCGCCGCGACAGGTAAACCGGCAAACGCTTCCAGGATCTTGTCAATCTGTTCGTCCGTGTGCGCCGCGCTCAGGCTGCATCGCAGCAGGCTTGCGCCGGTTGGCGTCGCCGGGGGAAGCACCAGATTGACGTAGACGCCGGCGGCCAGCAGCTGATGCCAGCCCGCAATCGCTTGCTCGCGATCATCCACGAAAACAGCGACGACCGGGCCAGCCTGCGGGCCCAGTTGATAGCCGATTTTTGCCAGCCCGTCGTAGAGCCGCGTAGCATTGCGCCACAACTTTTCCCGCAGTTCCGGATGTGCTGCGACGAGTCTAAGCGCCGCACGCGTCGAGGCCACGACCGAAGGCGTCGGCGAGGCAGTAAAAATATAGGCGCGGGCAGCCATGCGAATCAGTTCGAGTTCGGGACGGCTGCTGACGCAGAAGCCACCGACCGAGCCAAGACTCTTGCTGAATGTGCCAACCACAAAATCAACCTCGTCCTCGACTCCGGCTGCTTCCGCAAGTCCGCGACCGTGCGCGCCTAGCACACCTACCGAGTGCGCCTCGTCGAGCAGAAGATAGCCACCGTATTTCCGTTTCAGCTCAACAATGCCGGCCAGTGGCGCCTGATCACCCATCATGCTGTACAGGCCTTCCGATACGATGAGAGTGTTGGCCGTCCGTTCGCCCAGCCGCCGCAGGCGTTTCTCGAGATCGGCCAGATCATTGTGGCGAAATCGTACGATGTCAGCGCCACTCAGTTTGCAGCCGTCATAGATGCTCGCGTGACTGTCGCCGTCAATCAGCAATACATCGCCGGGACCGGTCAGGGTCGCGACCATGCCCATCGTCGCCAGGAAACCCGTCGTAAAAACCATGGCCGATTCGCGGCCAAAAAACTGTGCCAGTTCCTGCTCGAGGGCGCGGTGGCCGCTGTAAGTGCCATTTGCCATACGCGAACCGGTGGTTCCGGTTCCCTCGTCCGCGGTGGCTTGCTGAGCCGCTGCAACGCATTCCGGCGCAAATGTCAGCCCCAGATAATTATTGGTGCCGGCCAGGATGGTACGTTTGCCGTCGACCATCCCTTCGGTGGGCGACAGGATTTTTTCCGTTACGACACCAAATGGCATCATGCCGTGAGCGTTCAAATCTTCGCGGATTGAACTCAGCGGCTCGAACTTCTCCAGCAGGCTCATGTTGCGTCACCGGTCAGTCGCGAAAGCAATTCGGCAAACTGCCGGATACTGCGCACATCCGGCAGGACGTTTAGCGGCACGGTGATATCGAGCCTGTCCTCGACTTCGGCAACGAGTTCCATTACCTGAAGAGAGCTAAGTCCCAGATCCGAGACCAGAGCCGAATCCTCGCTTAGCACCAGCCCGGGCTGAAGAAAAGGCTCGAGCGCTTCGTAAATAAGGGTGACGCTTTCCTGGTAAGAACCCACCGCTTTCTCTCCCTATGCTGCCTGTTGCGCGCTGCTCGCACGAAGTCCGGCGCGGTCCGGATTCGCCTGCGGAGTATACGCTATCGGCGCGCCCGGTCCGATACCTCGCGCCCCTGTCACTGGCCATGGAACAGCGCGCGAATGCGTGCCGCCACTGCCTGACTTTCATCCGGCAGACCGGCATGGGGGGGCGGAAAGGGCGCACCCAGCGGAACCGCCACGCCTTCGGCAACAAGTGCGCGCTGCATTCGTCCCAGATCCCGCGGAAAACTCATTGGTCCGGACGTATACAACCATCGCTTGAAGCGCTTGTTGCCGCCGACGGTCGGATCCAGCGCCCGGGCCATGCGCCGCCGGGTCTTCTGGCTGGGGGTGAAGAGCGTCGGGACCTCGAATATTGCCAGAGGCTTACCGAGTCTTGCGGCTTCCATCATCATCGAAATGCTGTCGCAGGTGACGACGACCCGATCCGCATGCGCGAGGAGTCCAAGGTACGGATTGTCCGGGTCATCGGGCTGCCAGCGATACAAGCGTTCGTCTTCGCGCATCGTGTCGGCCAGGTAGTCCACAACCGCCGCGTCGGTGCGGCGGCTGGTGCTCAGGTAATTGGTGCCGCCCACGCAGCATTTTCGGGTTTGCGCCAATAATTGTTTTGCAGCCCCGACATCCAGTACAAATGGCGAGGTACTGCCGCCTACCAGTACCGCAGTAAGCGGGCGCGGAAGCCTCGACATCGATGCTGCATGCGCGGATTTCTCAGCCAAAATCGCGTCAGTATCGATTTTCATCAGGGGATAGTCGAGATGCATTACGTTGTCTGCAGCCGGCACGGAATACTGCGGCGTAACCACGCCAAGGGCCAGTTCGGGCAACCGGCGCGGACGGCCGATCATAACGACTCGGGAGCGGTTTCCGGATAGCTCGCGTACCGCGAGCGCCGCCATGGAGGGCCGCCGTCCGATCGTAATAATCAGGTCGGGCCACGGCGCTTCGAGTGCAGCGGAGAGATCGCGATCAAGGTGGCTCAATGTGGGCCGGAATCGCGGTTTTCCGGTGCGAAATTGCGGCAGGAACACCAGCGATTTACGCTCGAATGGCCAACCGAGCGCATCTGCGATCAACTCCACCTGGGCGTTGTCGCCGATTTTGTCACCGAGTACCAGCCAGGTCAGGGGCGGCACAGCTGTTCCAGTCGGAGCATGGTTGTTACGAAGTTAAAGGCGTTGTTGGAGCATGTGTTGCGTCGCATTGGGTTTCGATGGGTTCTATCCGTCCGGCAATGCCGCTACAGTACCGGGCCTTGGCGATCGTGGCGCAAACCATGGCTAGCATAGATGCTGCCACCGGTTTTTGCGACAGGGTGTTTCTTGGCGCGACTGGAAGACAAGCGAACGAGTGTTGCGGCCTCCCCGCCACGGGTCTGGGCCTTGCTAAGCCATCGTGCAGGTGAGTCATCGCAAATCCTCGCGCTGGCCGAGGCACTGGCGTGGCCGTACGAACGCAAGGTAATGCATTATCGCTGGTCGGCCGGAGCGATTGGCCTGATTCGCGTGTCGGCAAGCGCCGGCGTTGCCACGCGGAGCCGGGCTGAGCTGGAACCACCGTGGCCTGACCTGCTAATAACCTCGGGACTACGAAACGAGCCGGTTGCGCGCTGGATCGCGGCCCAATCGGGAGGGGCGACCCGCGTGGTATTCATTGGCCGAACCTGGGCGCCGATGGAGCATTTCGATTTGCTGGTAACGACCCCGCAGTATCGTGTGACGCCCGCGCCGCGTGTCCTGGAGAACAGTACGACGTTACAGGCCGTAACGGTAGAGAAGCTGAAGCGCGCGGAATCGGAATGGCATTGGCGGCTGGCGAATTTGCCGCGCCCGCACATCGGCGTAATTGTCGGCGGTAATAGTGGACCGTATACGCTTGGTGCCAACGGCGGCCGGCGGCTTGCGGCCGAGGTGAGTCGGTATGCGCAGAAACTCAATGGCTCGTTGCTGGTTACCACGAGTTCGCGCACCAGCAAGGAAGCGGTGGCCGAAATCGAGTCAAATCTGACCGGTAACTACGATTTTTTCCCGTGGCGTAAAAACACGCCGAATCCGTATTTTGCGTATTTGGCATCCGCGGACGAACTGGTCGTCACGGGTGACAGTATTGCGATGCTGAGCGAGGCTTGCGCCACCTGCAAACCCGTGTCCGTTTACGACCTGGGGCGCGCGACCCTGGCGATGCGCCATGAACGCGGCCGGAGGGAAAAGCCGGGTGACTGGCTGCGCCAGGACGACTTCAGACTGTCGGCGATGACCTATTGGTTGTTGATGAAGATCGGGCCTCGGCGACTTTCGCGCGAACTGCGCATTGTCTATGAGCGCTTGCTGGCCGAGGGCAGAATGGGCTGGTTCGCGGAACCGCCGCCAGCGGGTCCGGTGCCGCCTCTTGCAGATGTAGAGCGCACTGTGGCGCGAGTCAGCGCCATGATGAGCGAGCGCCACTGCGACCGGGATTGAGTCACGCCGTTTTGCTAATCGCCGTATTCGTCCCGGTAGTCGGCGAGCGAGGCCTCTATTACCCTCAGCGCATGGCTACGGTCATAGACCTCCTTGACAGCTAAAGAGGGCAGCTGCCCGACCGCCATCTTGTAGGTGTTGAAGTAGTGCATCAGCCGTTCGACGTAGACCGCCGGTAATTCGGAAATATCCTCGATGTGGGCGTGGGCATGGTCGTTCTTCAGCACCGCAATGATTTTGTCATCGGCTTCGTCATTGTCGATCATTGGCAGGCCGCCGATGACCTTTGCATCCAGCACAATATCGGCGTGGCTGACCGGACGTTCGCAAATGACGCAGATATCCAGCGGATCGCCGTCGCCGCGCTTGCCTTCCGGGTTCAGCGCCGCGACCCGCTCGGAACAGAAGGTACGCGGAATAAAGCCGTACAGCATGGGTGGCCGGGACGAGGTTGACTGGGGCCTGTCGATGCGCAGGTATCCGGTAATCTTGTCGATCTCGTATTTGACGGTATCGAACGGGGTAATCTCAATGTATGCCTGCACGATTCCGGGTGCTTCATCGCCCGGGGACAGTCCGTGCCATGGGTGAGGCCGCCAACGGTAGAACGGTTTTGGGAATGACATGATTAGACTCGTTTTCCTGGATGCGGGTGGATTATAACCAGACTGAAGCCCCGGGCAGCGTCCGAATTGTCAATAACAGTCGACAAAACCCGGTCATGGCCGGTTTCGGCAATGCCAGGCGGTCCTGCCGTTTTGCAACCGAAATTATCTCAGCTCGCCCCTGCGGCGAGCGGAAGCACAACAGCGATTTAGAAGTTATACTTTGTTCACCCTGCAGGACGCGAGGGCTGTCTGCCATCACGTCCTTTCTTTATCTTTAGCGTGCGGATGGAACAATGAACCAGCAGCAACTCGACAAGGTCCGAAACCAGGATGGATTTATTGCAGCCCTCGATCAGAGCGGAGGCAGTACACCCAAGGCGCTTCGTCTCTACGGCATCCCTGAAGATGAGTATTCCGGCGAAGCGGAGATGTACGACAAGGTCCACGAGATGCGGACCCGTATTATCACGAGTCCGAGCTTTGGCGGTGATCGCATCCTCGGTGCCATCCTGTTCGAGGTCACGATGGATCGGACAATCAAGGGCAAACCGACTGCTCAATACCTGTGGGAAGACAAACAGGTTGTGCCGTTTCTGAAAGTCGATAAGGGTCTTGCCGGGGAAGAAAACGGCGTCCAGGTAATGAAACCTATGCCGGATCTGGACGCATTGCTCGACAGGGGTATCGAAAATGGCATTTTCGGTACCAAGATGCGCTCGGTCATTAAACTGGCAGACGAGGCGGGCATTGCTGCCGTCGTTGATCAGCAGTTCGAAATTGGCCGTCAGATTCTTGGCAAGGGACTGGTGCCGATCATCGAGCCGGAGGTCGACATAAACAGTGCCGAAAAAGCCCAGGCAGAGACGATTCTGAAAGCTCGTCTCATTGAGCATCTGGACGCGCTCGAACCCGGCCAGCAGGTCATGCTCAAACTCACTTTGCCCGAGCAGGACGACTTCTACAAAGAATGTATCGAGCATTCGAACATCGTCCGGGTGGTCGCGTTGTCCGGCGGCTATTCGCGCGAAGAAGCGAACGATCGCCTGGCGCGCAATCACGGCATGGTGGCGAGCTTTTCCCGCGCTTTGAGCGAGGGGCTGTCGGCACAACAATCCGACGAGGAGTTCAACCAGATGCTTGATGCGTCGATCCAGAGCATATTCGATGCATCCAGGACATGAGTCCGGAAGAGTAGCCGCTTCTCAGTGGCTATCAGGCTGTAAGACCGGAACCCCGCGCCATGCGCGGGGTTTTGGTTCAGGGGGCGCCGCTGTCGCTGCCGTTGTGGGCTCGACGCCGATGCTGAGAGCAGATCTGCTGGTGAGACTTGCAGGATGAGCCGGTAGAGACGCGGAGAGGTCTGCGGCGCGGCCGCGCTAGTCCCGGGAACGGCGGTATGCAGGCAGCGAAACGATGGCTCGGTTCAGACGCCAATGGTTAGCCCGGGCGACCGCAAGGAAGATCATTGGCGTGGCCCCGGCTAACCGTGGTGTGGTCGGATCGGGTACAATTCAAGGAATCTTCAGGGGGCATTTGCCCACGCTCTTTCCGAGCAAGTTCTCTGTGAAGGGACATTAGTCCTATTTTTTCATCTTCACACGGGAACTACGACAGTATGAACTTCATTGCCGATAAACCCTTGTCGAGGGCGGATGTTCGTCGCCTGACCGAAATGCGCGTTCTGCCAAACCTGGTCAAAATTCCACTGTTTTTGAGCATGATGGTGGCGTTGACCTGGCTTGCCTGGACGACGCCGTCGGCCGCACTCAAGTGGGTGGCTTATGTCGGCATCGGATACCTGTGGATGGGCATGGTGACGTTTATGCATGACGGCACCCACAACACGCTGTTCCGGGCGCGCTGGGCAAATCTCGCATTCGGTATTGTCTGCATGCTGCCGTTGATGGCTTCGTTCATTGCGTTCAAGGAGGACCATCTCGAGCATCACCGCTATAACCGCTCGCCACGCGATCCCGACGCGTTCACGATGGGTAAACGCGGCGTTCTGGACTTTGTCCTTTTCTATGCATACATCATCGGCGGCGCGCTGCTTAGTTTTATCCACTTCAATTTTATATATCCGGTGCAGCGATTCGGGCCCAAACAGTGGGCCATTCACTTGTTTGAAACGGCATTGAAAATTGCTTGTTACTGGGCGCTGATTGCGTGGGCGATGCGCAACGGGGTGCTGGGCAAGACCCTCGAGGTCTGGCTGGTGCCGGTGTTCATTTTCTCGGTTTTCAACTCGATCCGCTTTCTTGCCGAACACTACGAAACTCCTTGGAACGAGGGCCAGCTCGTCGGTTCGCGTACGACAATATCCAACCCGGTACAGCGTTTTTTCTGGAACAATATCAATTGGCACATTGGTCATCACGTGTACCCCGCAGTGCCCTGGTACAACCTGGAAGAGCTGCATGAGTTGATGCGGCCTACGATCGAGGCGCGTGGTGCAGTCGTCGACAATAGCTATACCGGGGTCTTCCTGAGAGCGCTCGTCCGTGGCCCGGAAACCGAAGAGCGTTTGTTGGCGAGGCTCGCGGAGCGGCGCGAGGCCGCGGCAAAAGCCGCTGTTTCTGCCACGAGTTAGCCGCCCGCCGCGTCTTACCGGAAATGGGCGCCAGGCCGCCACGCTGCCCGAGTAATCCGGCCGCAGTTGAAAGCGCTGCGCCCGGGGGGGCGGCAACCCTCCGCAATTTTCCGTGCCCGGAGCAGAAATCTAAAGACCCCGCTGCGGTGGCGCGTGCTCCGCAAGCCGGCCGCGCGGTGGCAGGAATCGAGTAGCGACTCCGGGCAAACAGGGTGCCGACTTCGGTAAAGGCAGCGCCATGGGCAAATGGCTCGGCCGCTGGCACAAACAACAACCCCCCGAGAACGGGGGGCTGGGTGTCTGGTGCCCAGGAGAGGACTTGAACCTCCACCTACTTACGTAGACCAGCACCTGAAGCTGGCGCGTCTACCAATTCCGCCACCTGGGCAATGCCTCGATCCGCGACGCTGATTCGACGCGTCGCTTGCTTGCAGTTTCTACAAAAACTCCGGGGATGTCTAACTTTCGACTATCAGGCTGGCCTCCGGAGTCGCATCCGCAAGCTCCGGGCCGTGCCGTCCCGGGCCAATCGACGCAGGACGCAGAATGATGGCCGAAAAATAACAGCGCCCATGGCCGGAAAATAACTGCGCCCGCCATCGCGGAGCGCGAACTTTACTGACAGCGTGTATCCTTGTCAATTTACTCACCTGTCAGGATAAACACTTGTCGAAAGATGCCGGACGCGGCAAGCGAAACTCGCGTAATCGCCGCGTGAATGAATCCGTCCCGAAGGCCGATGTACCGGAACGCGCCGCGATCATCGAGGTGCTGGAAGGGGCCGGTCGCCCGATGGACTTCAAGTCGCTGGTCGGTGCGCTCAGGGTCAAGGGAAATCCGGCTCGCCATGCTTTCCAGCGTCGTCTCAAGGCAATGATCCGGGACGGCCAGCTCATACAGAATCGGCGCGAGGAATACTGCCTTCCGGAAAAAGTGCACCTGGTTGTCGGTCGGGTCCAGGGTCATGCGGATGGCTTCGGCTTCCTGATCCCGGACGCCGGCGGGGACGACGTCTATCTGGCGGCACGCCAGATGCGCGAGGTGTTTCACGGCGACCGGATTGCGGTTCGCATCAAGGGTTACGACCGGCGCGGTCGGCCGGAGGGCACTATTGCGGAAGTTCTGCAGCGCTGCTCTACCGAGATCGTCGGGCGCTACCTTCGTGAGCGCG
>Ga0102955_1000004_pt1 | contig 46320 bp, 47 predicted proteins | sample SalPonF2_A_D1_MG_FD_78512 | JGI IMG/M metagenome (GOLD analysis project Ga0102955, IMG submission 78512) | Salt pond soil microbial communities from South San Francisco under conditions of wetland restoration - Salt Pond MetaG SF2_A_D1_MG ... | reverse complement strand
CTGACCGTGATGTTTATCGCGCACGACCTGAGCGTCGTCAGATACCTGTGTAAGCGCGTTGCCGTGATGTACCGCGGCAGCCTTGTCGAGACGGCAAACGCGGACGCGTTGTTCCGCGATCCGCAGCACCCTTACACCCGCGCCCTGCTCGGCTCCGTTCCGGTCGCCGATCCGCGGCAGCGGCGAAATTTTGCGGCAACGGCGGCAACTTTCTCCGCGGCAGCCGCAGGCAGCGGTTGCATCTATGCCGACCGTTGCCCGCGGGCGCAGGAGCGCTGCCGCACCGAGTCGCCGTCGCTAGAACGCAGCGGAGATGGTGATGTGGCCTGTTTTTTCCCGGGAGCCGGGGGCGATCTAGCGGACGGGGAGCGGCAGCGGTAACGGCAGGCCGTTGATCGTCAGCAACCCCCCGGTGTACGCGGCCTTCAAAACGAAATCGTCGTTTTCCTCCAGCAGATACCCCGCTTTGAACAGCATCGATGCAGCCTGCGCCAGTTGCGGATTGTTTTCCGCAGCTGCGGCGAGCAGGGCTTTTGACACGACGAGATCGATCTCGCCCTTGAGCGCCATCAGCAGTTCAACCAGCACCGGTGCGCCCGCATCGCTGGCGACGACCAGTTGCGCACTGGCATCGAGGCGGCCGTCTTCCGTGGCAATAAAGAATTTCTCGATATCAAGCCTGCCGCCCTGAGCCAGCAGATTGAGCATATCGGCCTCCATCTCTGCCCAGCCGGGCCCGGATGCGGCTTCCACGCCGTCCTGCCGGGCATACTTGTCGCGCAGGCCGGCCGCCAGTTCCGCATGCAGATCGGAGAGCTCCATACTGATCCGAAGCTGGCCGTCGTCGAATGCGGGTGTCGTTATCCGGGCGGCCTCGGCCACGAAGGCGTAGGCCAGCCGTTCGCCGTCGAGGCGGGCATCCGCGAAAAAATCGAAATCCTGCACCTGGAAAGAACCTGTTGCCGGATCCGCTACGGCAAGTTTTTCAATTGACAGGTTGCTCGCGCCCAGCCACAACTGGTGCGTGGACAGCCGCTGGTCCCCAGCCAGCTGCATCGGGCCGAAGGTCAGGCTGTTTTCATCCTGATCGATCTGCAGTTGGCCGAAACTGCCATTGGCGGCAATGCTGGAGCCGCCGGCACCGATATCGAGGCGCATCTCACCACCGTCCCACCGGAGGCGCGATCCGGATTCGTCGAAACGGTGATCGATCGTTTCCCCCGAGACAAAGCTGCTCGCCGCCCCATTGAGGTGGATGCGGGTAGTCGCGGTCAGCGGAAGTTCGACGCGTTCGTCTTCGTCAACGAGGCTGAAACTCGAAAAAACCTCTGCGAGGCCGAGGCCGGGGCTGGAATCGTCGAGAATGAGCCCATGCTCGATCCGGCTGTCGACAACGAGGAAAACCGGCGCGTCATCACTGCCCTCATTCAATGCGATCCGCTGGCTGCTGTGAGCCTCGAACCAGCCCCGATCGTAGCTGTGCGCGGTGATTTGCGGCCCTGATCCGGTTGCGGCCGCGGAGTTCAGAGTGGCGACATAGTCGTCGACCTGGCGTTGGGCCAGCGCGCCTACTATGCGCGGGACAGCCAGCAGGAGCGCCGCGGCGACCACGACGAGTAGCAGAATCAGTTTGCGCACGCCGCATTCTCCCTGGGGACCGATCGGCGCAGAAGCCGAACGCCGCATTATAACGGCAGGTGTGTTTGCGCGGCCAAACCGCGATGCGCGCGGCGGGTGGTATTTACTGAGACGTCTCAGTAACATACTCGACGCGGCCGGGATCCCGGCCGGTTTCACCGGTTGCTTGGAGTAGGGTGCGTATGTTGCGGAGACTGGGCAATTTGGCGGTGTGCCTCGTGATGTCTGCCATTGCGGCGGGGACAGCGTTTGCCGAGGGCGACGCCGCCAACGGCAAAATTCTCGGGGATACCTGTAAAGGCTGTCATTTCATTCAGAAGCACAAGAACTCCTACCCGGTGTTCTACGTGCCGAAGCTCGGTGGCCAGAATGGCGAGTACATCAGTGTGGCCTTGAAATCGTATGCTGCGGGAGAGCGCTCCCACGACACGATGCTCTCGCATGCCGCGACCCTGACCGAGCAGGACATAGCGGATCTGTCAGCCTATTTTGCGAGCCTCGGCGAATTGAAAACCGCCAGCGCGGCCGGGAAGGCGCCGGAACAGGCAGCCACCTGCGTGGCATGCCACGGCGAGCAGGGCATCAGCGTGATGGAGCAATATCCCAACCTGGCCGGGCAACACGAGAATTACCTGGTGCATGCGTTGAAGCAATATCGTGCAGGTGAGCGCACGAACGCGGTAATGGCAGGTTTTGCCGGCCAGCTCAGCGACGACGACATCAAGGTGCTGGCAAAATTCTACGCGTCGCAAAAGGGTCTTTTTACGCCCGATCCCTGAGCCGGGCCGCGGCCGCTGCGAATTGACGCCTGCAGCCGATACCGCGGTTTCGGCAAGCGCCTGGCAAGGATAGCGACAGTTGTCTTTTTGCCAGGGTTTCATCAGTCGTCTTAGAGCCGGAGCTTATGCCTGACCTGCCGCCGACCGCCGATTTCGATCACGGCATCTGTGCCGTGGACACCCATTATTTGCGCCCGGGGCTGGCTGCGAGCCACCTGATTGTCGAGAACGGCCGGGTGGCGATTGTGGACACTGGCGCCAACAGCGCGGTGCCGCGACTGCTGGCCGCGCTGGAGCACAAGGAGCTCGATCCGGATTCGGTCGACTATCTGTTTCTTACCCACGTGCACCTCGATCATGCCGGCGGTGCCGGGCTGCTGATGCGCTCGCTGCCGCGCGCGGTGGCGCTGCTGCATCCGCGGGGTGCGCCGCACATGATCGATCCGGCTCGCCTCATCGCCGGTTCGCGGGCGGTCTACGGCGAGCAAAAATATGCGGAACTGTACGGTGAAATCGTGCCGATTGCGGCGGATCGGGTGCGGGAAGTGGCGGACGGCGAGCATATCGATCTCGGCGGCCGGATGCTCGAATGCATGCATACAGAGGGCCACGCCCGACATCACTATTGCATCGCGGATCCGATTGCATCGGCGGTTTTTAGCGGTGATTCCTTCGGGATTTCCTATCGCGGTCTCGACACGGCAGCCGGACCATTCATTCTGCCTACAACCACGCCGGTGCAGTTCGATCCGGTTGCCGCGCACGCGGCGATCGAGCGAATCCTCGGCACCGGTGCGGAGTCGGTCTACCTGACCCATTACAGCCGGGTTCAAAACCTGGTACCGCTGGCGCAGCAGTTGCACAGGGATCTCGATTTCTACGTTGCGGCGGCTGAAACGGTTGCCGCCGCCGACGACAGAGGGGACAGGCTCAGCGCGGCGCTGACCGACTACTACCGCAACAGGATTGCCGCACACGGTACTGCAGACCCGCAGGCGGCGCTCGACATGCTGCGCATGGACATCAAGCTGAACGTCCAGGGGCTGCTGGTATGGCTCAAAAGACGCGGCGCCTTCTGAATCGCAACAGACCTGCGAGGAGCGAAATGGACAACCAATTCACCGCATACCGGATCGAAAAAACGGACACCGGGATCGTGGCCGATTTCCAGCAGATGAGCGTCGATGAGCTCACTGACGGTGATGTGCTGATACGAGCCGAATTTTCTGGCATCAATTACAAGGATGCGCTTGCCGCGACGGGTGCCGGGCGCATTCTCCGCCGCTTTCCGCTGAATGGCGGCATTGACGTAGCCGGGGTCGTGGAGCAGTCGGAGGATGCGCGATTTGCCCCGGGTGACCCGGTTCTGGTGACCGGGTGTGGTCTGGGTGAAGAATTTGACGGCGGTTATGCACAGTTCGTCCGGGCCCGCGGAGACTGGGTGATCCCGGTTCCGGACGGGCTCGACACCCGTTCGGTGATGGCGATCGGAACCGCCGGTTTTACTGCCGCTCTCGCGGTCCACCGCATGGAGCAGAATGGCCAGGCACCGGGCAATGGACCGATTGCGATCACCGGCGCGAGCGGCGGTGTTGGCAGCATTGCGCTCGATATGCTGGCCGGTCGTGGTTACGAGGTTGTCGCTATCAGCAGCAAAATGAATGCCAATGACTATCTCGGCGCGCTCGGAGCCAGCCGGATTCTGCACCCCTCGGACATCGATTTCGGGCGGCGACCTCTTGAGAAAGCATTGTGGGCCGGGGCGGTCGACAATCTCGGTGGCGAGTTCCTTACCTGGCTGACCCGGACGACCGACTTCTGGGGCAATATTGCGAGCATCGGGCTCGCCTCCTCGCACGAACTCAATACCACGGTTATGCCGTTTATTCTGCGCGGCGTCAGCCTGCTGGGTATCAACTCGGTCGAGACGCCGCGACTGTTGCGTGAAGCCGTGTGGGAACGGCTCGCGGGCGATCTGAAACCGCCGCATCTCGATCTGATTGCCAGCCGTAGCATCGGTTTCGACGAGCTTCCCGGGGCGTTCCAGGATTACCTTGATAGCAAGGTTACCGGGCGTACCATCGTGGCTATTCCGGCAATCGCCTAGACTATAGTCCCCGCCACGCGGGCCGCGGCCTCGTGCTAAACTAGCCGGCCTTTTGTTGCGCTGCGGCGCAACCGGCATCGGGGGTATTCATATGTCTGGGACTGATTCCGCGGGCCGCCGCTTGCGGGCTGCACTGAAACAGGAGCGGCCGCTGCAGGTCGTCGGTGCGATAAACGCGTTCAGTGCGTTACTTGCCGAGCAATCCGGATTTCGCGCGATCTATTTGTCCGGCGCGGGCGTGGCTAATGCTTCCTTCGGTCTTCCCGATCTCGGTCTGACGACTCTAAACGATGTTTGCGAAGACGTTCGCCGGATTACCGGCGCAACGCGTCTGCCGCTGCTGGTAGATGCCGATACCGGCTGGGGTCAGGCATTCATGATCAGCCGTACGATCCGCGAACTGATCCGTGCCGGTGCCGCCGGTTGTCATCTCGAGGACCAGGTTCAGGCGAAACGCTGCGGGCACCGCCCGGGCAAGGCGCTGGTGCCGAGCGAGGAAATGGTGGACCGGATCAGGGCTGCCGTGGATGGACGAGAGGATCCTGATTTCGTAATCATGGCGCGAACCGATGCTCATGCGGTCGAGGGTCAGGAAGCCGCCGTCGAGCGCGCGCTTGCCTACGTAGAGGCCGGCGCCGACATGATATTTGCCGAAGCGCTGACCACGCTTGACGAATACCGCGAATTCACCAGCGCCGTAGGTGTCCCGGTGCTGGCCAACATCACCGAATTTGGCAAGACGCCGTTGTTCAGTGTCGAACAACTGGGCGACTCGGGCGTGGCGCTGGCGTTGTACCCGCTTTCGGCATTTCGGGCGATGAGCAAGGCGGCGCTGGCGGTCTACGCCGGATTGCGCGAGACGGGGACCCAGCAGCATCTGCTCGAGACCATGCAAACCCGGGCCGACTTGTACGACGTGCTGGGGTATCACGACTACGAACAAAAACTCGACGCATTGTTCGCCGAGGGCAAGGAGAAGTAGACCAACACGGAATTGCGGCGCGCAGATTGCGCAAATTGCAGAAGGGGATATTCGATGAGCGACATGAAGGGCGGTGGTCTTGCCGGTGTAACGGCGGGCGAAACGGCTATTTGTACCGTTGGCAAGGAAGGCGCGGGACTGACGTATCGCGGATACGACATTACCGATCTGGCCGAGAAAGGCAGTTTCGAGGAGGTGGCTTACCTTCTTCACTACGGCAAGCTGCCTACGGCCACCGAACTGGCCGGGTACCGCAAACGCCTGAAGAGGCTGCGCGGTATGCCCGACGAGCTGAAGATCCTGCTGGAGGCGATTCCCGCCGATACCCACCCGATGGATGTCATGCGCACCGGGTGCTCGTTTCTCGGCAATCTCGAGCCGGAAGGCGACCCGTCGAACCAGCATGATGTCGCGGACCGCCTGGTCGCGGTTTTTCCGTCAATCCTGATGTACTGGCATCGGTTTCATACCGAGGGCAAGCGGATCGAAGTGGAGACGCCTGACGACACCGTCGCGGGTCATTTCCTGCATTTGCTGCATGACCGTGAACCCGCGGAGAGCCATCGCCGCGCCCTCGATATCTCGCTGATCCTGTACGCAGAGCACGAGTTCAATGCCTCGACATTCACGGCAAGGGTCATTACCGCGACATTGTCCGATTTTCATTCCGCGATCACCGGCGCGATCGGCGCGTTGCGCGGTCCGCTTCACGGCGGCGCCAACGAGGCTGCCATGGAGTTGATCGAGAAATTCGGCGATGCCGAAGCGGCCACGGCCGGGGTGCGCGAGATGCTAGTGCGCAAGGAAAAGATAATGGGTTTCGGCCATCGCGTGTATACGACTTCGGATCCGCGCAATGCATTCAACAAGCGCATGTCGAAAACCTTGTCGGAAGAGACGGGCGACACCTGGATGTACGCGGTATCGGAAGCGATCGAAAAAGTGATGTGGGACGAAAAGAAGTTGTTTGCGAATGCCGATTTCTTCTCGGCCAGCGCCTATCATTTCATGGGCATACCGACTTACCTGTTTACTCCGATCTTCGTCTGCTCGCGGGTGACCGGCTGGTCCGCTCATATCATGGAGCAGCGCGCCAATAACCGTCTGATTCGTCCTGGCGCCGACTATATCGGCCCGGCGTTGCAACAATGGGTCGCGCTGGAAGAGCGCGCCTGAAACCGAAACTCTTAGGAGCGATTCTTCGATGTCAGGAGTGGATATTCGTTCGGCGCAAAGGCCGGACCCCGACCAGGTTCTGGTGGACATAGCCGACTACGTGCTGGACACCAGCATCGACAGCGATGAGGCCTACCGTACGGCGCGTCATTGCCTGATGGACACGCTTGCCTGTGGATTTCAGGCGCTCGATTATCCGGCATGCACGAAATTGCTCGGCCCGGTTGTGCCGGGTGCGGTCATGCCCGGCGGTGCGCGCGTTCCCGGAACGTCCTATGAACTGGACCCGGTGCAGGCCGCATTCAATATCGGGGCATTGATTCGCTGGCTCGATTTCAACGACACGTGGCTGGCGGCGGAGTGGGGTCACCCCTCGGACAATCTTGGCGGCATCCTTGCCGTTGCCGACTATCTGAGCCGGACCCGTATCGCCCGGGGCGAGGAGCCGCTCACCATGCGCGACGTGCTGACCGCCATGATCAAGGCGCATGAGATACAGGGTGTGCTGGCGCTGGAGAACAGTTTCAACCGGGTTGGTCTCGATCACGTGTTGCTGGTGAGAATCGCCTCGACCGCGGTCGTCACGGCAATGCTCGGCGGTGATCGCGATACCGTGATCAATGCGGTATCGAACGCATGGATAGACGGCGGGGCGTTACGCACCTATCGCCATGCCCCGAATACCGGTTCGCGCAAGAGCTGGGCCGCGGGTGACGCGACCAGCCGGGCGGTGCGTCATGCGCTGATCGCGATGACCGGCGAGATGGGTTATCCGTCGGCGTTGTCGGTGCCGACCTGGGGGTTCTACGACGTGCTGTTCAAGGGGCAGCCATTTACGTTCCCGCAGGGTTTTGCCAGTTACGTAATGGAAAACGTGCTGTTCAAGATCTCCTACCCTGCCGAATTCCATGCCCAGACCGCGGTCGAGGCCGCGATGACGTTGCACCCGCAGCTGGAAGGGCGAATCGACGATATCGCCCGGATCGTGATCGAGACCCAGGAACCCGGTGTGCGCATCATTGACAAGACCGGCCCGCTGGACAATCCGGCCGATCGCGATCACTGCATCCAGTACATGGTCGCAATTCCATTGTTGTTCGGGCGGCTTGTGGCCAGCGACTACGAAGACGAAGTCGCGACCGACCCGCGCGTGGATATGCTGCGAGGCAAGATGGAAGTCTACGAGAACGAGCAGTTCACCCGCGATTACTACGATCCGGAAAAACGTTTCATCGGCAATGCGGTCCAGGTGTTCTTCAACGACGGTTCAACGACCGATCGGGTAGCGGTGGAGTTCCCCATCGGTCATCGCAGACGGCGTGATGAGGGCATTCCGGTTCTGGTCGAGAAGTTTCGTGCCAGCATCGGCCCCAAAGTCACGCCGGCGCAGTGGGAGTTGCTGGACGCGGTTTGCGCCGATCAGGCGCGGCTCGAGGCGACACCGGTCAACGAATTTATGGCGCTGGTGATCAGCGCTGGCTGAGCGCGACCCAATGCGCCACCCGAATTCGTTGCTGTGAGCGAGGCGCGCGACCAGCTCGCGGCCGGCGTCGAGGCGCTCGGACTGGAGTTGCCGGATACGGCCATCCAGAAACTGGTCGACTATCTCGAACACCTGGCGCGCTGGAATCGGGTTCACAATCTGACCGCGGTGCGCGAGGTTTCGCAGATGGTCCCGCGTCATTTGCTGGACAGTCTGGCCGTGTTGCCGCACGTCAACGGACCCCGCTTGATCGATGTCGGCAGCGGCGCCGGACTGCCCGGCGTGCCGCTGGCGATCGCCGATCCCGGCATCGAGGTTTGCCTTTTGGATTCGCGCGGGAAGCGGGTCGGGTTCCTGCGCCACGTCAAGACCGCGCTCGGCCTGGACAACGTGAGTGTCGTGCACTCGAGGGTCGAGGACTATCGTGCGGAGCGCCGCTTTGATACCGTGATTGCCCGCGCCTTCTCCAGTATCAGCAATCTGCTTGCGGCTGCCGGGCACCTGTGTGCCGCCAACGGGCGAGTGCTGGCGATGAAGGGCGCCTATCCGGGCGAGGAGATCGCAGCGATGCCGGCTGAATGGCGGCTGCAGCAGACCCTGCCCTTGCGGATTCCGCTGCTGGACGGGCAACGGCATCTGCTGGTTTTCGAGGCGGAGTCCAGCGAGTGACGGCCAAACTGATTGCGGTTGCAAACCAGAAAGGCGGGGTCGGCAAGACCACCACCTGCGTTAATCTTGCCGCGAGCCTTGCGGCAACCCGCCGCCGGGTGCTTCTTATCGACATGGACCCTCAGGGTAATGCGACGATGGGTGCCGGCGTCGACAAGCGCGGTCTGGAATTGTCTGCGTGCGACGTTTTGCTCGGCGATGCCAGCGCCGAACAGGCTATGCTGGAGGTGGAACAGGGTGGATTCCGGGTCATTCCGGGCAACGAGGACCTGACCGCCGCCGAGGTCCAGCTGCTAACCGAGTTTGGTCGCGAAATGCGCCTGCGCAACGCGCTTGCGGATATCCGCGAACGATTTGACTACGTACTGATAGATTGTCCGCCATCGATCAACATGCTTACGGTCAATGCGCTCACGGCGGCGGACAGCGTGCTGATACCGATGCAGTGCGAATATTATGCACTCGAAGGACTGACGGCTTTGATGGCGACCATCGAGCAGCTGCGGCAGACGGTCAATCCGCACCTGCGGATCGAGGGTTTGCTGCGCACGATGTTCGATCCGCGCAACAACCTGACCAACGAGGTCTCGGGCCAGTTGCTGGTGCATTTTGGCGACAAGGTATTTCGTACTGTAATCCCACGTAATGTCCGGCTCGCCGAGGCGCCCAGTTTCGGGGTTCCGGTCCTCTATCACGACAAGGACTCGCGCGGCGCGCTTGCCTACCTGGCGCTTGCCGGCGAAATGATCAGGCGCGACGAAGCGGCTGCAGAGGATGCGGTGGCCGGGACGGCCTGAGAGCGAGAGCGTACAATCTTCCTGCGCGGGCGGGTCAGTTTTTTTGGAGTGCTGAATTGATGGCGGCGAAACGCAAGACACTGGGGCGAGGTCTCGATGCATTGCTCGGTTCGAGTGCACAGACTGGCGGCGTGGCCGCCAGCGATGGCGAATTCCGCAAGATTCCCATCGAATTGCTCCAGCGCGGCCGTTATCAGCCCCGTACCGATATGCGTCCCGAGAGTCTCGAGGAACTGGCCGACTCGATCCGCGCCCAGGGCGTCGTACAGCCGATAGTGGTCCGGCCGGTTGGTGGCGCCAAGGGCGGCGGGCCGGAGAATTTCGAGATTATCGCCGGCGAACGGCGGTGGCGAGCTGCGCAAATCGCCGGTCTCGGCGAGGTCCCTGCCGTTGTCCGCGAAGTCGACGACGAGGCAGCGGTCGCGATGGCGCTGATCGAGAACATCCAGCGCGAAAACCTGAATCCGCTCGAGGAAGCGACCGCATTGATGCGGCTGATCGAGGAATTTTCGATGACTCATCAACAGGCTGCAGAGGCGGTGGGGCGTTCGCGCGCCGCGGTCAGCAATCTGTTGCGCCTGCTGGAGCTCTGCGATGCGGTAAAAGGCATGGTCGAGCGGCGTGAGCTGGAAATGGGGCATGCGCGTAGCCTTCTGGGCCTGACCCAGGAGCGACAACAGGCGGAGGTGGCGAGGCTGGTCCACAAAAAGGGCCTGTCGGTACGCGAGACCGAAGCCCTGGTTCGGCGCCTGCTCGAGGGCAAAAAACCGGCCGAGAAGTCCGCCAGGCCGCAGAAAGACCCGAATGTACGCACGCTTGAGAACACCCTGAGTGAGCGCCTCGGCGCCCGGGTGGCAATCCAGAGCGGCGCCCGCGGTCGCGGCAAGCTCGTAGTTAGCTTCAACTCGCTGGAGGAGCTCGAGGGCATCCTCGATCACATCAAGTAGGCCCTGAACTGGCTCTGTTCGGCGGATGAGGGGCCACGCTTTGTTGCAAACCTGTTAAACAAGCTCGCGTTGCATTGCAGCGAAACACGCTTACCCCTTATAATTCTGCGGCTCGGGTCCGCCGTGGCAGGTAACAATGAAAATACACGTTCGCAGTACGCCCGCGAAAATCATTGTTGGCCAGCTGGGTGTGACTCTTGTCGGGGCGGCGTTTTGGCTGCTTCGCGGCGGCGCAGATGCCGGGCTAGGGGCTCTTGCAGGAGGCGGAATCAGCGTTCTGCTCAGCGTTTACTTCGCGATAAAGGTGTTTGCACGGCCGGACAGTGATCCACAGGCAATGCTCGGCACCTTTTTCAGAGCGGAGGCGTTGAAGCTGGTGCTGGCTGTGGTGCTTTTCTCGGCCGCAGCTATTTTTTTGAGTCACGTGTACGTGCCGTTGATTACGACGTTTATCGGGACGCTGGCGGTGTACTGGTTTGCTCTGCTGTTTACACGCTATGACACAGCAGGTTTTGGAAGGTAGGGAAGCATGGCAAGTGCAAGCGGTTCGGGGCCGACACCAACCGAATACGTCACCCATCATCTGACCCATCTGTCTGTAGGTGAAGGTTTCTGGACCTTGCACCTCGACACCCTGTTTTTTTCCCTTCTTACCGGGTTTATTTTTATCGGGGTGTTCTACGCGGTCGCGCGCAAGGCCACAGCCGGCGTGCCGGGCAAGATGCAGAATTTTGTCGAGGTGCTGGTCGAGTTCGTCGACAATTCCGTCAAGGACGCTTTCCACGGTCCGCGCGGATTCGTCGCGCCACTGGCGCTGACGGTTTTCTTCTGGGTGTTCCTGTGGAACCTGCTCGACCTGATCCCGGTCGACCTGTTCCCGTGGCTCGCCAGCAAGATGGGAATCGAATATCTGCGTATCGTGCCGTCGGCCGATCCGAACGCGACCTTCGGGCTGTCGCTCTCGGTGCTGGCGCTGATCATCATTTACAGCTTCAAGGGCAAGGGCGCTGGCGGTTTCCTCAAGGAACTGCTGTTCCATCCGTTCGGAAAATTCCCGCTGCTTGTCCCGTTCAATATCCTGCTTAACATAATCGAAATGATCGCAAAGCCGGTCTCGCTGGCACTGCGGCTTTTCGGCAATCTCTATGCCGCGGAAATGATCTTCATACTTATCGCCATGCTGCCCTTCTGGGCACAGTGGATCCCGGGGACCGCGTGGGCCATTTTCCACATCCTTGTGATTCCTCTGCAGGCTTTCATTTTCATGACATTGACTATCGTTTATTTGAGCCTCGCGTACGAGGAACACTGATTTTTTTATCCGTTAACACCTTGCGTTCCAGGGAGAACACACTATGGAAGCTTTGATTGCTCAAATTCAGGCGAACACCGCGATCGCGATCGGTCTCATCTTCGCTTTCGCCGCGCTCGGCACCGGTATCGGCTTCGGCCTTCTCGGCGGCAAGTTCCTCGAGGGTTCGGCACGGCAACCCGAAATGGCGCCGATGCTGCAAACCAAGATGTTTATCGTTGCCGGCCTGCTCGACGCGCTCTCGATCATCGGCGTCGCCTTTGCTGCTCTGTTGATGTTCGGCAATCCGTTGCTCGCCGCGCTTGGTGGCTGATCACCGGGGTGTCTGTTCAACCTCCAAATTCTGAAGCGGGGGAGAGATCGTGAACATCAATGTCAGCCTTATAGGCCAGATCATCACATTCCTGGTGTTCGTCTGGTTTGTGATGAAATTTGTCTGGCCGCCGATCGTCGAGGCGATGGCGGAGCGCGAGAAGCGTATTGCCGATGGGCTCGCCGCCGCTGAGCGCGGTAAGCAGGAACTCCAGGCCGCGGACGTCAAGGTCGAGGAGATTTTGCGCGAGGCCCGGCAACAGGCGGCGCAGATTCTCGACAAGGCCAACAAACGCGGGTCGGAGATTGTCGAGGAAGCGAAAACCCAGGCTCGAACAGAGGGTGATCGTCTGGTGGCCTCGGCCAAGGCCGAGATAAACCAGGAGGTCTCGCGAGCGCGCGAATCGCTGCGGGCCGAGGTCGCGAACATCGCGGTCGCCGGCGCCAGTCAGATTCTTAAGAAAGAGGTCGATGCGGGGGCGCATGCGCGCTTGCTCGATGACCTCGTAGCCGAGATGTAAGCACCGGGAAATGCAGAAATGGCCGAACGTGTAACGATCGCCAGACCCTATGCGCGCGCTGCTTTCGAACAGGCAGTCGAAGACGGTGCGCTCGAGCAATGGTCGCAGCTGCTTGAACGTGCAGCCGCGGCGATTAGCGATCCCGACGCCAGAATGGCGGTCGCGGACCCGAGAATAGACGCCGGCGAAGTCGCCGATGTCGTAATCGCGGTGTCCGGGGAATCCGCCGGTGAGCACGGTGCCAACTTTATTCGGCTACTGGCCGAACAGCATCGTCTCGATCTGCTGCCGGAAATCGCCGGTCTTTTCGCCATGTACCGGGCCGAGCAGGAACGCACCATCGATGTCGAGGTGCAGTCCGCATTCGAACTCGACGATGCCGCCAAATCCAAACTTGCGGCGGCGCTGCGCGATCGACTGGGCCGCGACGTTCGCCTGCATTGCGAGATAGATCAGGAGCTGATCGGCGGCGTAATTGTGCGTGCCGGAGATCTTGTCATGGACGGCTCGGTGCGGGATCGGCTCGCGCAGCTGGCCGACAACATAACCGCCTGATCGCAGGCCGGTAATCGAATAGTCAGAGGAAACAGTGATGTCTGTTAAGGCTTCCGAGATCAGCGAGCTGATCAAGCAAAGGATTAAGAATTTCGAATCTCACGCCGAGGCGCGCGATGTCGGCACGGTGACGTCAGTCACCGACGGTATCGTGCGTATTTACGGGCTGGCCAACGTCGCTTACGGCGAGATGCTCGAGTTTCCGAAACAGACCTTCGGGATGGCGCTGAACCTCGAGCATGACTCGGTTGGTGCCGTCGTGCTCGGTGACTACAAACACATTTCGGAAGGCGATACCGTCAAAACCACGGGACGCATTCTGGAAGTGCCGGTCGGCGACGCGATGCTCGGCCGTGTGGTCAATTCGCTCGGACAACCGATCGACGGCAAGGGTCCGATCGAATCGTCAGTGTCGTCGCCGATTGAGAAAGTGGCGCCCGGCGTTATCTGGCGTAAATCGGTCGACCAGCCGGTACAGACCGGCCTGAAATCCGTCGATTCCATGGTGCCGATCGGACGTGGCCAGCGTGAATTGATCATCGGCGATCGCCAGACCGGCAAGACGGCAGTGGCGATCGATACGATCATCAATCAGAAGGGCACCGGCATAAAATGTATCTACGTCGCCGTCGGTCAGAAAAATTCCTCCGTTTCCGGTGTAGTGCGCAAGCTCGAAGAGCACGGCGCGATGGAGCACACCATTGTCGTTTCGGCAAGCGCGTCCGAATCAGCAGCGATGCAGTACATTGCCCCGTACTCCGGTTGCGCGATGGGCGAGTATTTTCGCGATCGCGGCGAAGATGCGCTGATCATCTATGACGATCTGACCAAGCAGGCGTGGGCTTATCGCCAGGTTTCGTTGCTGTTGCGGCGGCCGCCGGGTCGCGAAGCGTATCCGGGTGACGTGTTCTATCTGCATTCGCGTTTGCTCGAGCGGGCAGCCCGGGTCAACGCCGAGTTTGTCGAGCGCGAAACCGGTGGCGAGGTCAAGGGCAAGACCGGCTCGCTGACGGCACTGCCGATTATCGAAACCCAGGCCGGCGACGTGTCGGCATTCGTGCCCACCAACGTTATTTCGATTACCGATGGCCAGATCTATCTGGAAACCGACCTGTTCAATGCCGGTATCCGGCCGGCGATCAACGCCGGTTTGTCGGTATCGCGTGTCGGTGGCGCCGCCCAGACCAAGATTATCAAGAAGCTCGGTGGCGGCGTGCGACTGGCGCTTGCCCAGTATCGTGAGCTCGCGGCCTTCGCGCAGTTCGCGTCGGATCTCGACGAAACCACGCGCAAGCAACTCGAGCGCGGCCAGCGCGTGACCGAGCTGATGAAACAGAAGCAGTACTCACCGCTGTCGGTTGGTGAAATGGCGATGTCGCTGTTTGCCGTCAACGAAGGCTATATCGACGACGTTGAGGCAGACAAAGTGGTTGCTTTCGAGGCCGCGTTGCTTGCGCACATGAAAGCCAATCATGGCGACCTGCTGGACAAGATCAATGACACCGGCGACTACAGCGATGAAATCCAGGCGGGCCTCAAGGCGGTTGCCGAGGAATTTATTGCGACCGGAGCGTACTGAGCGCGGACCGACTGAGGAGCATCACCGATGGCCGGTGCCAAGGAAATTCGTACAAAGATCAAGAGTATCAAGAATACTCAGAAGATCACCAAGGCCATGGAAATGGTCGCGGCGAGCAAAATGCGTCGCTCGCAGGAGCGCATCAACGCGACCCGCCCGTATGCCGAGCGCATCCATCGTGTGATCGGCCATCTGAATATGGCCACTCCGGACTATTCGCATCCTTACCTCGTGGAACGCGAGGTCAAACGCGTGGGATATGTGATTGTCTCGACCGATCGCGGGTTGTGCGGCGGGCTTAACCACAACCTGTTCAAGACGGTGCTGGGTCACGTCGCCGAATGGCAGCAAAAGGACGTCGGTGTCGATTTGTGCCTGATCGGCGCCAAGGCGGTCGCCTTTTTCCGCCGCTTTGGCGGGCGTGTCGTTTCGCAGGTAACCCACCTCGGCGATTCGCCCCACATCACCGACCTGATCGGTACGGTCAAGGTGATGCTGGACGCCTACACCGAAGGTGAAATTGACCGTTTGTTCCTGGTCCACAACGTATTCGTCAATACGATGTCCCAGCGTCCGGTCATCAGCACGTTGCTGCCGGTAGAGACGGAAGATCCGGAAGATTTGCAGGCGCACTGGGACTATATCTACGAGCCCAGCGCGATCGAGCTGCTGGACGGTATTCTGATGCGTTACGTAGAGAGCCAGGTATACCGGGCGGCGCTGGACAACAACGCCTGTGAGCAGGCTTCGCGGATGGTCGCGATGAAGAGCGCAACGGACAACGCCGGCGATCTTATCGACAAGCTGCAGCTGATCTACAACAAGGCCCGCCAGGCAGCGATCACCCAGGAAATTGCAGAAATCGTCAGTGGCGCAGCCGCGGTCTGAGTACCCGGCGAGTCATTGCACAGAGAACCATCGAGGAAATTGGCATGAGCCTAGGAAAGACAGTACAGATTATCGGTGCGGTGGTGGACGTTGAGTTCCCGAAAGACGCGTTGCCCAACGTCTATGACGCGCTGCTGATGGACGAGCAGGGGCTGACGCTCGAGGTCCAGCAGCAGCTGGGCGATGGTGTGGTTCGTGCCATTGCGATGGGTTCTTCGGAAGGGCTGAAACGCGGTATGGAAGTTCGCAATACCGGCGAGCCGATCCAGGTGCCGGTAGGCACCGCGACGCTGGGCCGCATCATGGACGTACTCGGTGAGCCAATCGACGAAGCGGGGCCGATTCCCACCGAAGCTCGCTGGCCGATTCATCGCAGCGCTCCGAGCTACGAGGAACAGGCGACCTCCGTCGAGATACTCGAGACCGGCATCAAGGTTATCGATCTGATCATGCCTATCGCCAAGGGCGGTAAAGTCGGACTGTTCGGCGGCGCCGGCGTCGGTAAGACCGTGACGCTGATGGAGCTGATCCGCAATATCGCGATCGAGCACTCGGGTTATTCAGTGTTCGCCGGTGTTGGTGAGCGAACTCGCGAGGGTAACGACTTCTACCACGAAATGTCGGAATCGGGCGTGCTGGATAAAGTCGCGCTGGTTTACGGCCAGATGAACGAACCGCCGGGCAACCGTCTGCGCGTTGGTCTGACCGGGCTGACGATGGCCGAGTATTTCCGTGACGAGGGCCGCGACGTGCTGATGTTTATCGACAACATCTACCGTTACACGCTGGCTGGTACAGAGGTCTCGGCACTGCTCGGACGCATGCCGTCGGCGGTGGGTTACCAGCCGACGCTGGCCGAGGAAATGGGTGTGTTGCAGGAGCGTATTGCCTCTACCCGGACCGGATCGATCACGTCGTTCCAGGCCGTCTACGTCCCTGCCGACGATCTTACCGATCCGTCGCCGGCAACGACATTCGCCCACCTCGATGCGACGCTGGTGTTGTCACGCCAGATCGCCGAGCTCGGCATCTACCCGGCCGTGGATCCTCTCGATTCCACCAGCCGCCAGCTCGATCCGCTGATCATTGGCGACGACCATTACGATACCGCCCGTGCGGTGCAGGCAACGCTGCAACGTTACAAGGAGTTGCAGGACATCATCGCAATTCTGGGTATGGACGAGTTGAGCGAGGAAGACAAACTCACCGTGTCCCGTGCCCGCAAAATCCAGCGCTTCCTGTCACAGCCGTTCTTCGTGGCCGAGACGTTCACCGGCTCGGAGGGCAAATACGTGAATCTCGGCGACACGATCCGCGGCTTCAAAGGCATTATCAACGGCGAGTACGACCATCTGCCGGAGCAGGCCTTCTACATGGTGGGCCCGATTGAGGAAGCGGTCGCCAAAGGCGAGAGCATGCAGTAAATCTGGGCCGATCCGGAGGCATCAGTATGGCGAACAGTATTCGTGTCGACATTGTCAGCGCCGAGGGCGAAATCTACTCGGGCGAAGCAACCATGGTTTTTGCGCCCGCGATCATGGGCGAGATGGGCATTGCGCCCAACCACGCGCCGTTGCTGACGACGCTGCGCCCGGGTGAAGTGCGGGTCCGCGATTTGGAGGGCGAAGAGCAGTTTTTCTTTGTCACCGGCGGCGCGCTGGAAGTGCAGCCGTTCATGGTTACGGTACTCGCCGATACCGCGCTGCGCGCCAAGGATCTTGACGAGGCCGCAGCGCTGGAGGCGAAGAGTCGCGCCGAAGAGGCTCTGTCCGAGCAAGCCGACGATATCGATGTCGCCACTGCGCAAAGCGAGCTGGCGATCATCGCGGCGCAACTCAAGACGCTCGAAAAACTGCGCCGCCAGGCCAAACGCTGAGGCGTTCGAATTCGCCCACTACCCGCAGCCATGGCGCCGCGAGGCGTCGTGCTTGAATCTGCCGGCCGAGCCTCCGGGCGGGCAGACATTATCGCCCGCGCGACAGCGTGCCCGGCAAATCCGTTCTATCATCGCCTCTCTTTTGCGGTGGCGAAATGCCGTCGCCATTTCGGTGGAGTGACACATGGCTCTTAGTGTCGTGATTCTGGCTGCGGGCCAGGGAACGCGAATGAAAAGTGCATTGCCGAAGGTGCTCCAGCCACTGGCCGGTAGCCCGATGCTCGGGCATGTGCTTGAGACTGCCGCCGGCCTTGACGCCGGCGCGATACATGTCGTCTATGGATTCGGCGGCGAGCGGGTCGTCGAGGCCTTCCCCGGGCGCGATGTCAGCTGGGTCCTGCAGGCGGAACAACTCGGCACCGGGCATGCGGTGGCCCAGGCGATACCGCACATCAGCGACGATGACATCGTGCTGGTGTTGTGTGGCGACGTGCCGCTGATCCGCGCGGAATCGCTGCAGCCGTTGATTGAGGCGGCGCGCGCCGGCGCGGCGGTGCTGACCGTGGTCGTCGATGACCCGCAAGGCTACGGCCGGATCGTGCGCGACGGCAGCGGGCAACTGCTGCGCATCGTCGAGGAGCGCGATGCGAACGAATTGGAACGCAGGATCGACGAGATCAATACCGGCCTGATCGCAGCCCGCGCGGATCATCTGCGACGCTGGCTCGGAGCCCTGACCGCCGACAATGCACAGGGCGAGTATTACCTGACCGATATCGTCGCGATGGCTGTGGCGGAGAACGTACCGGTCGCCGCGGTGAAAACCGGAAACCCCGACGAGGTTCGCGGCATCAACGATCGCGAGCAGCTGGCCCAGGCCGAGCGGCTCTTGTGCCTGCGGCGAGCCCGCAATCTGATGCGGCACGGTGTCACCGTCGCCGACCCTGCGCGGCTCGACGTGCGCGGTTCGGTGCGCTGCGGGCGTGACGTCTTTATCGACGTAAACGTCATTCTCGAGGGTGAGGTGGTTCTGGGTGACGACGTTCGAATCGGACCGAACGTCCGCCTGAAAGACGTCCATCTTGGCGCGGGTACCGAGGTTCTCGACAACAGTGTGATCGAGTCGAGCCAGGCCGGAACGGGCTGCGTAATCGGGCCGTTTGCCCGGGTCCGCCCGGGGACCGAACTCGCCGCCTCGGTCAAAGTCGGCAACTTTGTCGAGATCAAAAAGAGCCAGGTTGGGCAGGGCAGTAAAGTCAATCACCTCACCTATGTCGGCGACAGCGTTATCGGTGAGACGGTGAATGTCGGCGCCGGCACGATTACCTGCAACTACGATGGCGTCAACAAGCACCAGACGAAGATTGGTGACGGTGCTTTCATCGGCTCCGGGGTAATGCTGGTTGCGCCGGTAGATATCGGAGCCGGGGCGACGATCGGTGCCGGATCGGTGATAAGTCGGGGAGCCCCGGCCGGCGAACTCACTGTCGCGCGGGCACCCACGCGCACGATTCCGAACTGGCAGCGGCCGAAGAAAGACAGCACCGGGAAATGAGACCTGCATCGCTGCCGCGAGCGGCCGGGTTTTTGGATAATGGAACGCTACAACGCAATGGAGGGCGTCTGGGCCTATGTGCGGGATAGTCGGAGCAGTTGCAGAAAGAAACATCATCCCGGTGCTGATGGAAGGGTTGCGCCGTCTCGAGTACCGTGGCTACGACTCCGCCGGACTCGCGGCACTGGACGAGGCCGGCAAGCTGGACCGCCGGCGCACGCTCGGCAAGGTCGCCATATTGCAGGCCGCGCTGGACTCGGCGCCGGTGATTGGCCACTGCGGCATCGCGCATACGCGCTGGGCCACTCATGGTGAGCCGAGCGAACGCAATGCGCATCCGCATTTGTCGCTCGGCGGCGATCTGGCGATTGTTCACAACGGCATCATCGAGAATCACGAGCCACTGCGTGCCGCGCTGATAGACGACGGCTACGTTTTCGAATCCGAAACCGACACCGAAGTCATTGCCCACCGGATCCACTATCACCTTGCGCGCGGCTGCGAGTTCGTCGATGCCGTGCGGAAGACCGTGGCCGAACTGGAGGGCGCCTATGCCCTGGCGGTGCTGAGCGAGAAGAACAGCGACGAGCTGGTCATCGCGCGTGCCGGTGCGCCGGCGGTAATCGGGGTCGGTATCGGCGAGAACTTCGTTGCCTCGGATGTCTCGGCATTGTTGCCGGTTACCCGCCGGTTCATCTTTCTCGAAGAAGGCGATATTGCCCATGTCCGTCGCGCCGGCGTGACGATTTACGATGCAAGTGGCGAGACGGTTGAGCGCCCGGTGCGCGAGAGCGAACTGGCCGCCGACGCGGTCGAGCGCGGCGAATTTCGGCACTACATGCTCAAGGAGATCTACGAGCAGCCGGTGGCCATCGCAAACACGCTTGAGGAGCGTATTGCCGGCGGCAGGGTTCTGTCGGCCGTACTGGGGCCGCGTGCCGACATCCTCCTCGACAAAGTCGAGGCGGTACATATTGTCGCCTGCGGTACCAGTTTCCATGCCGGCCTGGTGGCGCGCTATGTCATCGAGGAAATGTGCGGTATTCCATGCCGGGTCGAAATTGCCAGCGAGTATCGCTATCGCTCGCCGGTCGTCGGGCGCAACACGCTGTTTGTAACGATTTCGCAGTCCGGTGAGACCGCGGATACGCTGGCGGCGTTGCGCCGCGCGCAGACGCTGGGTTATCTCGGAACGTTGTCGGTCTGTAATGTCCCGGAGAGTTCGCTGGTCAGGGAATCGGACCTCGCGTTGATGACCCGGGCCGGACCGGAAATCGGGGTTGCCTCGACCAAGGCATTCACGACGCAACTCGCGGCGCTGTCGATGTTGACTTTGTTGCTGGCGCGTCATCACGGCATGGCGGAGGAACGCGAACGAGAGCTCACCCGCCAGCTCGAAGCCGTGCCCGGGCTGGTCGAGAGGGCGCTTGCGAGCAACGATGCGATTCGCGAACTGGCCGAGGATTTCGCCGACAAGGAACATGCATTGTTTCTCGGACGTGGCATTCACTACCCGATCGCGCTGGAAGGCGCGCTGAAGCTGAAGGAAATCTCCTACATTCATGCCGAGGCGTATGCCGCCGGCGAGTTGAAACACGGCCCGCTCGCGCTGGTCGATGCGGACATGCCGATCATCGCTGTCGCACCCAATGACCAGTTGCTTGAAAAACTGAAATCGAACCTGCAGGAAGTCAAGGCGCGTGGCGGTCAGCTCTACGTCTTCGCCGACCCCAACGTCAACATCGGCGACGAAAACGGCACGCGGGTACTTGCTATGCCTGACTCGGTGGAGGCATTTCAGTCGCCGATCATCTATACCCTGCCGCTGCAGCTGCTTGCCTACCACGTCGCAGTACTGAAAGGCACGGATGTGGATCAGCCGCGCAACCTGGCCAAGTCGGTGACGGTCGAGTAGGCACCGGCCGCGGCGCATTTTGGTGGTTTCTGGTAATTAAAGGTGTCGGAGATCGCCCGTCGGCAACGGAGAAAACCTGCAGCTCACAAACGGCTAATTTCGGCGAATGGCGAGGTCCGTTTAACCCCCAACACCAGCCGGTCGAACGGCCGCTTTCCGGATATACCAGATGGCTTCTAATGACCCAGAGGCGACATACAGCGCTCACACTCAGTTTCTCGCGACAAGCGCATTTCTCCGATTACGCAATTGGCTGAACCAGATGTTTTGACCCTCAACCTATTGATCATTAGTTAATAATAGAAATCATTTGCATTTCTCTCGACACTGGTTGGATATTGGCGCAGTGTGGATCGAACGATAAAGGCATAACTGGCCAAAGCCAGTGACGCAAGGCCACGGGCCCTCGCTTCCTCCGAGAAGTCTGAGATGACTCCCCTAAGGACCCCAGGATCGCCGGGCTACCGAAAGCACCGCTTCGGTATTGCACGATGTCGCGGCGTTTCTTGTCTTCCACACAGGGGATCATCATGACTCGAATAAAACTAAAAGGGTTGCTCACAAGTACACTCGCGGTTGTATTTTGCACTCTCTCAATGGGAGCTGCGGCGCAGCAGAACTGGCCCGAAACCATCGAGATTCCCAAAGGATTCGAGGGGGAGGGCATCGAACTGGGCAAGGGGCACGAATTCTTTGTAGGCGCCAATTCCCTTTCCAGCCTTTTCGGCGAGGCGTTTTTCGGAATTCCTCATGAGCCGTCCGAGTTCGCTGGCGCCATCTACAAGGGGAACCTGAGCACTGGAGAAGGCGCTATTCTGTCCCCGCCGACAGGCAAATCGGTCAGCGGCTTATCCTACGACCCTCGCACCGATTATCTCTACGCCGCGACAGGCTTCGGCTCCGGCGACGCCAGCGGAAATTTTACTTTTACCGGTCAAGGGGTCACCGTCTATGACGCCAGCAGCGGCGACATCATCAGGGAGATTACGTTCGGCGATGGCACTGGCATTACCATCAACGATTGTCTGGTCACCAAGAGGGGCGTGTATTGCACGGACTCGTTCAATCCCGACCTGTACAAGGTAGTCCTTGAGAAGGGCGGACTCCTTCCCTTGACCCCTGTGGTCGAAAAGATCCCCATGCCTGGCTTCAATATGGTGGAGGGTTTCAACGCCAACGGTCTCGTCGGAGAATTTGACGGCAGACAACTCGTGATCGTGAATATTGCCACCGGAGTGCTTTACCGGGTGGACACGGCAAGCGGTGAGGCATCTCCCATCGAAATCGACGGCACTGAACTACTGTTTCCGAACGGCGACGGGCTCTACCTGGACGGCCGAACTCTTTACATTATGCAGAACTTCTCCGACAAGATCGCTGTGGTCCAACTCCGGGGAGACCTCAGCGAAGGCTTGTTCATCGAAAATATTCCGGGCGAGGGTGAAATCAATCCGTTGAACGTCGCCACGACGATCACCGGTTTCGGCAACAGCCTCTATGCCATCAATACGAACATCATTGAACGCATCCTGGGCAATCCAGCCGAAGTCCAATCGGATGTTGTGAGACTGAGGAAGTAAAGGTGAAATGCCCCAGTTCATTGGCCACTGGGCCTGTTAGGCTCTCCGCATTTCTCGTAATCCAAAATACGCCATTTCCGGCGTGATGTAGTTTTGTGAGCTGTGTGGTCGGCGCTCGACCAGTGTTGCGATCTGGCTGTTGTTACTGCCGAACAACAGATCGCCTTCCCAATGGCGGGGCACGGCACGGTCTTCCGCTGCAGCCGGCCGTTCGCTGATCGAGACGGTATCGAGTATCCGGCCGTGGTTATCCTTCTTCTGCGTGCGGTGGCGTGATCGCCTCATACCTCGAGTGCGGCGCGTTGTCTGCTTCGCTGTAGTAAATCCTCGTCGGGTATCCCATCTGCAACATCCTCCTCTACGGTGATAGAGTCTAGGTGTTGCATCGACCGATTGAGACCGCAGCTGTTCGCAGTCGTCCGGGCATACCGAGCTTGGGCGCCGGCTAAAGCGCGATCATGTTGCCGATCGAACGGTTTTGAATCGGCCTCCGATGGCAGCCGGTGTCATTTCACAGCCGCGGCAAGCCGGGACACCGCTAACATCTGGAATTCAATCCGCAACCTGCCGGATACCCTGAACCGGACGATCGCTCACACTCCCCGCTCGCAAGGTATTTGATTTGGCATTACGGTCAGTCCCGGCGCCAACGGCGGTGCGCGGGAAGGAAGGTACGGTGACGGAAGATCAACAAGTTGGAGAGGAAGTTGCGAGACTCTGGGGTTACGCCCAATCGAGAGTGGGATACACTGGTCGGGACATTGGCAAGGCATTGACTGACTCAGATGACCCGATTCTATCCCCTGCTCGGCCTGCTGCTGCTTGCTGGCTGCAGCACCTTCACGATCGACACCCGTTACGACAAGGACTACCAGTACAACGAGTTGCGCAGTTTCGGCTGGAGTAACCTCGCCCCGGACATCACCGGCGATGCGGAGTATGCGCGACCCGAAGTCGACGAGGCCATCCGGGTCGATCTGGCCCGTGCTTTCGAGGCGCGGGGATTCCGCGCGGCCGCCGATGCGGAATCGGCGGACTTCCTGATCGCCTACCGGCTGCTTATCGAAAACCGTCTGTCCGAGCGGGTGCTGAACGACAGTTACGAAGTGGGGCCCGGCTGGGGCCCGGAAGGGATCGATGCACGACAGTACGCGCGCAAGACTCAGGACACATTTGTCATTGAGTACTCGGAAGGCACGATGGTCGTAGATGTGTTCGAACCCGAGAGCCGGCGCTTGCTCTGGCGCGGCTCGGTTCAGGGCGAACTGCACGAAGAGGAAGATTGGGTCAAACGCCGCCAGCGCCTGCAGCGGGCGATGCGCGATTTGCTCAAGCGGTTCCCGCCAGGCTGAGCTGAGCCCGGTGAATTAGCGAACTGCCGCGCCCGCCTCTTTCCTGACGAGACGATGTTCGGCCAGAGCGATGACGTTTTCCAGCGTTTCCTCGGGCCAGGTAAAACACTCCGGGCGGCGCCTTAATGCCAGTCCGATTCCATCGCCGCGACCCGCAATCTGCCGCAGGTACGCCAGGTTCTTCTCGATAGCCATCAGGTACGGATTGGTGCCGTCGAACAATACATTTGCGTATTCGTAGACACTCTCGAAGCTGCTTTCCAGCCGCGTCTTGACGCTATTGCGGTAAAAATCATCGGTCTTTTTCAACAGGTCGTCGCCGGACGCGTAGTTCACCTTCTCGTTACCATGGCCGTCCTTTTCAACGGCAATACCCGCCAAAACGAATTCGGGATACAGGCGGTCGCGACATTTCTCGAGATAACAGCGATCGGCCATCTGTGCCATCAGGTCGGCGGTGCCAAGCAGATGGCCGAGACGACGATCTTTCGGTTCGGCTACGCGAATATGCTCGGGCCTGACCTCATAACCGCTGAAATGCACGATCTGCGCCGCTGTTGCGGCAAAGTCGGCAAAGCCGATCTGCGGCATGTAGTTTTCCAGGAATCTGGCACTGCGGCTGACGTGGAAACTGGTGACCTCGGCGCCGTTGCTGAATTCGTCGTCGTCATGCCGGCGAATGTAGCCGGCATCGTGGAAAAGAGAGGTGACCAGCGCCACGACTGCCCGGCGCGGGCCGAGCTGGTCGCGGATAGGATTCGACATTTCGAATCCCGCGATAAGCCTCGCATTGGCCAGGGTCATGTCCAGCGTATGCTGGATATCGTGGTACACGGTGTCGCATCCGTAGTAGCCGGGATACTCGCCGTTGAAGAGGCGCTGAAAATCAAGGAAAGCGCGGCTCATCGGTTTGAACGAGTCACGCGGATACAAACCGCTGAATATTCCGTGTACGGCGGCGCAAACGGCTGACGGCGAACTCACCCGCACCGTGTTCGTCACGTCGTAGTCGTTGCGCCGCTCCGCGAGTCTCTGCGCCCAGAGCGATTGTTGTTCTAATTCGGACACCTGACGAAGTCTATGGAAAAGTCATGCCCCGTGCCAACCCGGTTTCGGACATAACCCGTAATTTATTGGTATTTTTTGCCTATTTTGTGAATTCCGCGATCACCGGGGTGTGGTCAGACGGTCGTTCCCAGGCGCGTGGCTCGATGTCGATGTCACAGCTACGGCAGTCCGCGGCGAGATTTTCGGTAGCCAGGATCAGGTCGATTCGCAAGCCGTTGTTGCGCCGGAATGCACCGCGCCGGTAGTCCCACCAGCTGTATTTTCCGTCCGCCTGCGTAAAACGCCGGAACAGGTCCTCGAGCCCCAGTTCGCACAGTTTTGTCAACGCTTCGCGCTCCGGCGGGCTGACATGTACCGATCCTTCCCAGGCGGCGGGATCGTGAACATCGCGGTCCTCCGGCGCAATGTTGTAGTCGCCCATAACCAACAGCCGCGGATAACGCGCGATTTCCGTTTCCAGGTATTCACGCAGCGCCCGGAGCCAGCCCATCTTGTAAACGAATTTGTCGGAATCCAGCGCCTGCCCGTTCGGCACGTAGATATTGACGACGCGGGTGTCTCCATAGGTAGCGGCGACAAAGCGCCGTTGCGGGTCCTCGATACCCGGGAGATCGGTCAGCACGTCTTCTCCGGTCAGCCGCGAAAGCAGGGCAACGCCATTGTAAGTGCGCTGTCCGTTTACGATCGCACTGTAACCCGCGGCACGGATTTCCTGTGCCGGGAAATCCTCGTTCCGCTGCTTGATTTCCTGTAAACCCAGCACGTCCGGCTCGCTCGACTGCACCCAGTCGAGGACTTGCGGCAAGCGCACACGCAACGAATTGACGTTCCAGGTGGCGATTCGCATGGTGGAACTCCTTCGGGTCAGGCTGCCTTGTTGATGCCGCATTGTTCCAGCAACGGCTCGAGCCGCGGTTCGCGGCCACGAAACGCAACATAAGCGGCCATGGCGTCGCGGGTCCCGCCGACTTCAAGAATTTCGGCGCGAAAACGGGCCGCCGTGTCTTCGTCGAAAACTCCGTTTTCGGCAAACGCCGCGAACGCGTCGGCGGCAAGTACCTCGGCCCATTTATAGCTGTAATAGCCGGCTGCATAGCCACCCGCGAAAATGTGCGAAAAGCTATTGGGGAAGCGGTTGAATGAGGTGTCCGGTACTACGGCTACCCGGTCCCTGATCTGCTGCAGGATCTCCAGCACCCGTGGTTTGTTGTGCGGGTCGTATTCGGCGTGGAGACGGAAATCGAACAGCGCAAATTCGAGCTGGCGCACCATCTGCATGCCGCCGAGAAAGCTGCGGGTATTGAGTAGCCGATCGAACAGTTCGTCGGGCATCGGTTCGCCGGTAAGGTAATGACCCGAAATCCATGGTAAGACCTCGCGCCGCCAGGCGAAGTTCTCCATGAACTGGCTCGGCAGCTCCACCGCATCCCACGGCACGCCGTTGATTCCGGCGACACTCGGAATATCGACCCGGGTCAGCAGGTGATGCAGCGTGTGGCCAAACTCGTGAAACAGCGTAACCACGTCGTCGTGGTTGAGCAGCGACGCCGAATTGCGGACCGGCGGCGGAAAATTACAGACCAGGTAGGCGACCGGGAGTTGCAGTCGGGCACCGAGCTTTTTGCGGACCGCGCATTCATCCATCCATGCGCCGCCGCGTTTGTGCTTGCGTGCGTAAAGGTCGACGAAAAAGCCGCCGATCTGATCGCCCGCTGCATTGCTGATCTCGTAGAAAGCGACGTCGGGGTGCCATACCTCGACACCGTCGCGGCGCGCGATCTTCAGCCCGAACAGCGTTTGCGCCACCCGGAACAAGCCATCGAGAACGCGTTCGCTTGGAAAATAGGGTCGCAGCGCCTCGTCCGAGATCTCGAAGCGTTTTCGCTTCAGCTTTTCGCCGTAGAAACTGATGTCCCAGGCCTCGAGTTCGTGCCCGGCCAGTTCCTGCAATTGCGTGATGTCGCGTCGCGCAAGCTCGACGCTGCGATCGGCAAGATCCTCGAGAAATGAAAGGACTTCCGGAACCGTACCTGCCATCTTCGTAGCGAGCGACAACTCGCAGTAATTGTCGAAACCGAGTATTTCAGCGGCCTCGTGGCGCAAGCGGAGAATCTCGTCGATTACCGCGGAGTTGTCCCAGCGACCGGCATGCGGGCCCATGTCGGAGGCCCGGGTCGACCACGCCTCGTGAAACTCGCGCCGCAACTCGCGATTCTTCGCATAGGTCAGAATCGCGTGGTAGGTCGGGTAGTCGAGCGATAACAGGAATCCGCTGCGGTTCTCGCGCCGCGCATTGTCGCTGGCCCGTTGACGATCGTTGTCGGGCAGTCCGTCGAGATCGCTCTCTTTTTCGACATGGCGCTGAAACGCGTTCATCGAATCAAGCACGTTCTCCTCGAATCGCGACCCCAGCTGGGCCAGTTCCTGCATGATCGCCTTGAAACGGGATTTGTCGTTTGCTGCCAGATCGACGCCGGCGAGATGAAAATCGCGTAAAGCGTCGTCTATGACTTTTTGCTGCGTGGCGTCGAGCTCATCGTACTCGTGAGTGGCAATATATTTGTACGCCTTGTACAGGTTCTCGTTTTGCCCCAGTTCGGTCGCATACGCTGTGATATGAGGCAGGCAGGCATTGTGGGCATCGCGCAGCGCTTTGTTGTTGGCGACCGCATTCAGGTGGCGTACCGGCGACCAGACCCGGTTGAGACGGTCTTCCATTTCCTCGAGCGGCACGACGATGCGATCCCAACTGGGCGCCGATTCGGAGTCCAGAAGTCGCTTCAAGTCCGCGCGGTTCGCCTTTAGCACGGAGTTGATTGCTTCCTCGACATGGCCCGGTTCGATGCTCTCGAAACTCGGAAGACCTTCGGTTATCAACAAGGGATTGGGATTCGACATGATTGACCTTTGCGCCGCGTGACGGCGAATTCTAGCTGTTGCGGGCTGTTATTTCAGGTGCCAAAGCGTTGTGCGAAAAGCCAGGCGAGAACTCCGATACTGACCACGAAGCCGGCGCCGCTGGCGAATGCGGCATACCGCCAGCGCCGGGTAAGGCTGTCCTGTTCGCCGACGGCAAGGAGAAACGGGCGCTGGTCCTGCGGATGTCCCAGTACCGGCACGCGCGGCAGGTGCGGCTCGTCGGCGCGCTCACGGCGCACCTGCTCGAGCGCCTGCTCACGCGCCTGATCCCATTCCGCGGCGCTGATCTCGCGATCTCCGTCGCGGTCGAAACGCTCGATGAGCCCGCGTTGGTCGCGTTTCCACTCCGCCAGCAGCGCGCGCAATTCCTCCGCTTCGGTCAGTCCCTGGGCGGCATCGTGACTGCGCATAAATCCGATCGCATGCAGGGGATCGCCGATTTCGATAAGCCGCTCCGTGTAGCGGTAACGGCTGCCAAGCGTGGTTTTGAAGCCACGCCGCTTGTCGCCGTCGCCGCGGCGCCGGGAGGCACTGGTCCAGGTATTGCGCCTCGCGGTTCGGACGATAGCGCCTTCGGGGTCGACGATGCACGTGCCGGTGGCGTCGCGAACACCGAATATCGCGTCGCTGACGCCGCTGTCGACGGAGCGCCAGCCGTGACCGCCGCGGCTGCGTTGCTCGCGCTCCTCGACCCGGTACGCCCACCACGCGCAGGCCTTGCCGCTCAGTGGCGCCTTAATGGGTTCGCCCGGCAACGCGTAGGCTTCGCCGACGAGTTCGAGATACCCCTGTGAAGCCGAGCGGATTTTCGAGGTCGGGGTATCTGCGGCGAGATGGGTGTGGTGCAGCATCCGCCGATAGACATACAGGCAGAAAAGCGCCACTACGACAGCAATGGCTGTTACGAGGGCGAACTGGAAATCTGAAAGACTGCGCAGGTGTTCGGTCAAACGCGGATTCCCCGGTGATCAGGCGAACAGTGCCTTGATGTCGACATCGGCCGTTTGCGCCTCGGAGAATTCGAGCAGGTCCGCTTTGCGGAAGCTGAATAGACGGGCCACGATCAGCTGCGGGAACTGATCGATACGGATGTTGTTGGTATTGACGCTGTCATTGTAGAGTTCACGGCGGTCGGCAATGCTCTCCTCGAGTTCGGTTATACGCCGTTGCAACTTGAGGAAGGACTCGCTGGCCTTCAGCTCGGGATAATTCTCGGCCAGAGCAAACAGCCGCCCGAGATCGGATCGAAGCGACGTCTCGGCATCGCCGAGCGCGTCGAGGTCGGCACTGGTTCGGGCGCGGTCGATAGCGCTGCGGGCGCGCATCACGCCTTCCAGCGTTTCGCGCTCATGACGCATGTAGCCTTTGCAGGCCTCTACGAGTTTTGGTAGCTCGTCGTGCCGCTGCACGAGGAGTACGTCGATGTTCGACCAGTTCCGGCGGACGTTTTCGCGCAGAAAGATGAAGCCGTTGTAGACGACGATAAAGTAAACTGTGAGGACAATTAGCGCCGCGCCGAAAACGGAGGCGAAAACCATAATGGAATACCTGAGGGGCGGGAAAACCGCGAAAATTATAGCATTTGGCAAGCGCTGCCGGCCCGGTCTCAGCGCATGACCAGGCATTACGATCTGGTCGCCGTGGGTGGTGGCAGCGGCGGGCTGGCCTGCGCCCAGCGCGCGGCGGAATACGGGGCGCGGACGGCGGTGATCGAGAACGGCCCGCTGGGTGGCACCTGCGTCAATGTAGGATGCGTGCCGAAGAAGGTCATGTGGTATGCGGCGCAGCTGGCGCACGCAATCGAAGATGCTTCGGCGTACGGATTCGACGTCAGCGCCGATGGTCACGACTGGGCCACGCTGAAGGCAAAGCGGGATGCTTATGTAAAACGCCTGAACGGGATCTACGAAAACAACTTGTCGCGGCGTGAGGTTGGGTACCTGCGCGGCACAGCGAAGTTTTCCGGCGCGGGCGTACTGGATGTGGACGGTGAACGGATCAGTGCCGATCACATCGTCGTGGCCACCGGAGGACGCCCGATAGTTCCGCCAATCCCGGGCGCCGAATTCGGTATCACATCGGACGGGTTTTTCAATCTCGAAAAGATGCCGCGGCGAGTCGCGATTGTCGGCAGCGGGTATATCGCGGTGGAATTCGCCGGGGTGTTACGTGCACTCGGAGCCGACGTTTCAGTATTTGTCCGTTTTGACAGCGTGCTGCGTTCGTTCGATCCGATGTTGCAGCAGGGGCTGATGCAGGCGCTGACGGACTCCGGGATCGAAGTCGTCTCTGGTTTTCGTCCGGCAGCGGTTACGCGTGGCAGTGCGGGGCTCGATCTTGCAGCTGAAGACGGGCGTGTATTTACCGGGTACGAATCGCTGATCTGGGCTGTGGGGCGGAAACCCAATACCGCGACGCTCGCTTGCGATACCGCGGGTGTCGAACTCGACGCCGAGGGTTTTATCCCGACCGATACTTTTCAGAATACTAACGTCGAAGGCATCTATGCGATCGGCGATGTAACCGGCCGCGCCGCGCTGACACCGGTGGCGATCGCGGCGGGGCGCCGTCTCGGTGACCGCCTGTATGGCGGTCAGAGCGAGCGCCATTTGTCGTACGAGAACATTGCGACGGTGCTGTTTACCCATCCGCCAATCGGAACCATCGGCCTGACCGAACCGGCCGCGCGCGAGCAGTATGGCGAAGCGACAAAGGTCTATATGTCGAGTTTCGTGCCGATGTATCACGCGATGACCGAGCACAAGCCGAAAGCGACGATGAAACTGATCACTGTCGGCGCCGAGGAACGTATCGTCGGTTGCCACGTTATCGGCGACGGCGCTGACGAAATGATGCAGGGATTTGCCGTCGCGATAAAAATGGGCGCGTGCAAACGCGACCTGGACGATACCGTTGCCATTCATCCGACCTCTGCCGAGGAACTGGTGACGCTGCGGTGACGGCGCCGGATCCGGTGCGTCCCTATCAGGGCCGCTGGCCGCAAATCGGCGAGCGCGTTTTCATCGATCCCAGCGCCGTTGTCATCGGCGCAGTGGCACTGGGCGACGATGTTTCGGTCTGGCCGACGGCGGTCATCCGCGGAGACGTTGAGCGAATCGCGATCGGGGCCGCCAGCAATATCCAGGACGGGGCGGTGCTTCACGTCACACACGATGGGCCATTCAGCCCCGGCGGGCGGGCCCTCGACATTGGCAAACAGGTGACCGTCGGCCACCGCGCTACGCTGCATGCCTGCAGCGTGGGCGATCGCTGTCTGATCGGGATTGGCGCGATCGTGCTCGACGATGCGGAAATCTGCGCCGATGTACTGATTGCCGCGGGTTGCCTGGTACCGCCACGGAAACGTCTGGAATCGGGCTGTTTGTACGCGGGCTCGCCGGCTCGGCTAATACGCGAATTGAGCGGTCGCGAAATCGAACAACTCCGGTACAGCGCGGAACACTATGTGCGGATCAAGGACAGCTACCGCGCCGGGGAAAACGCGCTCTAGGCGGATAGCAGCCGCGCAATTACAGAGCCGGTTTCCGGACGCCGGCCATGCCAGAACTCGAAGGATTCGGCGGCCTGTTCAACCAGCATTCCCCATCCTGCAGCCAGTCGCCGCGCCCCTGCTTCCCTGCACCAGCGCAGGAAAGCGGTATCGCCGCGGGCGTAGAACATGTCATAGCAAAATGTCGACGCAGCGACACATCGACGATTGAACTTCGGGGTTTCTCCGGTGAGCCCGGCGGATGTTGCATGGATGACGAGGTCGAATGGGCTGGTCGCCGTTTCGAGGTCGTCATACCCGCAGCCTTCTACCGTTCCGAGCCGGGTGAAATCCGTCGCCAGTTGCCGCGCCCGTGCGGCAGTGCGATTGGCGATGCGGACCAGGGCCGGGCCGGTTTCCAGTATTGGACCGAGACAGCCGCGGACTGCGCCGCCGGCGCCCAGTATCAGTATTCGGGACGCGCCGAGCTCGATGCCATGGTTGGCCGTCAAATCGCGCACAAGCCCCGCGCCGTCGGTGTTATCGGCAACCAGGCGGCCTTGATCCTCGCGCAGCGTATTGACGGCGCCGGCCGTCGCCGCCCGGGCGGTGGTCTGATCCGCCAGCGCGAAAGCCGCCATTTTGTGCGGTACCGTGACGTTGAGACCGCGCCCGCCGGTGGCGAAAAACTGCCGTACCGCGGCGTTGAAGGCCGGTCCTTCGACATCGAGCAGGTCGTAGCGCAGAGGTAGTGAAAACTGCTCCGCAAACAGGCGATGGATCAGCGGTGAACGGCTGTGCCCAACCGGATGGCCGATCAACGCACACCGCAACTCAACCGGCGATTTCTGCTCCATCCGCGTCGGCTCAGTCTCCGTCGAGCCAGGTTGCTGCGGCCGGCGCGAAATAGGTGAGAATTGCATCCGCGCCCGCGCGCTTGAAGGCGGTCAGCGCTTCGAGGACGACCGGTTTCTCGTCGAGCCAGCCATTGCCGAAAGCGGCTTTCAGCATCGCGTATTCGCCGCTGACCTGGTACACGAACGTGGGCATTCCGAGCGCCTGTTTGACCCGCCAGACGATATCGAGATACGGCATTCCCGGTTTGACCATTACAATGTCCGCGCCCTCCGTGGCATCAAGTGCCGCCTCGCGCAGCGCTTCATCGCCATTGGCCGGGTCCATCTGGTAGGTGTACTTGTTGCCGGAGCCGAGGTTGCCTCCCGAGCCGACCGCGTCGCGGAACGGCCCGTAAAAAGACGACGCATACTTGGCTGAATACGCAAGGATGCCGGTGTTGCGAAAACCGCCCCGTTCGAGCGTGTCGCGAATGGCGCCGATGCGGCCATCCATCATGTCAGAGGGCGCAACGAGATCCGCCCCGGCTGCGGCATGCGAATGCGCCTGTTTGCAGAGGACCTCGACCGTCTCGTCATTCATAACGTAGCCCGATTGGTCGATCAGGCCGTCCTGACCGTGGGTCGTGAACGGGTCGAGTGCTACGTCGGTGATGACGCCGAGTTCGGGAAGTTCGCGTTTGAGCGCGCGGACGGCGCGTTGCGCGAGGCCTTCGGGATTGTAGGATTCACGGCCGTCTTCGGTTTTGCTGTCGGCGTCGGGAACCGGGAACAGCGCCACGGCCGGTATCCCTAGTTTGTGCGCACTCTCGGCATCGCGCAGTAATTCGTCCACGGACAGGCGCTCCACGCCCGGCATCGAGGTCACCGGCTCGCGGCGCCGTTCGCCCTCATGGACGAAAACCGGCCAGATCAGATCGGCACTTGTCAGCCCGGATTCACGGGTCAGGCGCCGGCTGAATTCGTTGCGGCGCATGCGGCGAAGCCGCGTACGCGGGAAACTCGGAGTCTCGCTACTGCTCACGGGGTTGATTCCTTTTGCTGCAAGAGGCCATTTTCGCGCCTAGTCCGCGCCGAGTCCACGGGCTGCTAGTATTCCGCTGTAATAATTTTCCCGACATCCGGGTCTGTTGCTATGAATGAGACGGAAAGCGAGCTGGCACGGCGGCGGCGATTTGAGGCGCTGACCCGGGCACACCGAGACGATCTTTACAGATATGCCTTCTGGCTGGCCCGGGATCACGCAGTTGCTGACGACGCGGTACAGGAGTGTTTGCTACGAGCATGGAAGGCTTTTGCCAGTCTCGAAGACGAGTCCAGGGCGAAACCCTGGTTGATGACGATACTGCGCCGCGAACACGCCAGGCTGTACGAACGGAAAAGGCCCGATATGGTGGCGATGCAGGACCTCAGTCAACGCGAGAATGCGATGCTTGGCAGTCAACACAACACGGACATCGATGATTTGCGCGCGGCGATTTTCCGTCTCGACGATTCTTACAGGGAGCCACTGGTTCTGCAGGTACTAATGGGATATTCGACAACACAAATTGCCGAACAGATGAATTTGCAGCAGAGCGCGGTGCTGACACGGTTGTTTCGTGCACGCAAGCAGCTAAAGCTCGCGCTGGAGCGCCGCGGTTTGCGCGGCAACGATGGGGGTGCAGCGTGAATTGTCTCGAATACCGCCAGATTTGTGGCGCGGAGCCGAACCATCGTGACGCCGCATTTGCGGAGCATGAGGCTCAGTGCAGCGGCTGCCGGGCGTACGCTAACGAGCTGCGCGAACTGGATGGTCGGATTCGCCAGGCACTGATGATCGAATTGCCCGGGCAGACAGAGGCGGCGCAGGAACAGACCATGGCGCCGGCCCGGCGGAGTTGGCAACCGGCGCGGCTGGGTCTCGCCGCCAGCTTCCTGGCCGCGGTTGGCCTTGGTGTCGGCGTCTGGTTGTCGGCCCCGCCACCCGCGCTGGCCGAGGCGGTCACCGGTCACCTGTCGCACGAACGCCATGCCTGGCAGACAACCGACAATCCGGTGGCGCGCGACGTGCTGGATGCTGTCTTGAAAGACGGTGACATCGAAGTTCGGCAGAATTTCGGCCTGATTTCTTACGCGCGAACCTGCAATATACGCGGTCATGACGTTCCGCACCTGATGATCCAGGGCGAGCGTGGGCCGGTAATGCTCCTGATTATGCGGGAGGAGAAAATCGACCAGGCAATTCCGCTGCGAGCGGACGGTTACGAAGGACTCATATTACCGGTTGGCGATGGCAGCATTGCGGTGGTCGGCCGCGAGGGTGAGGCGCTCGAACCGCTGACCGAGCAGATTACCCAGAGCGTGGACTGGAGTTTTTGATTTAGGCCTCTGGCGCGATGCCAGAAATTAACCAGCCCAGGAAGGGCTAATTCGAGAGAGGAGTGAGGACGATGACGAAGAAAGACATGTTGAAGCCGGTTGCCATTGCTGTTGGAAGTGCTCTGGCAGGCTCGTTGATGGTTTCCACGGCCAGCGCTGACACGACCCCGTTTGCGATGACGGCACTTTCCAGCGGCTACATGGCCGCCGACGCCGGCGAAGGTAAATGCGGTGAAGGCAAGTGCGGCGGTGACAAGGAAGACGCCAAGGGCGAAGGCGAAGGCAAATGCGGCGAAGGCAAGTGCGGCGGTGACAAGGAAGCCGAAGGCGAAGGCAAGTGCGGCGAAGGCAAATGCGGTGGCGACAAAGCGGAAGGCGAGGGCAAATGCGGTGAAGGCAAGTGCGGCGGATCGATCTGATCGCTGACTACCGTTAATAGCAAGTGACAATGGGGCCCGCGGCACGGATGCTGCGGGCCCTTTTTCGATTTTGCGGCGGGGTGGGACGTGAACGACAAGAATGAGCGTAAGCGGTGTGGCTGGGTGAGTGGCGGCAACGATCTGTATCTTGCCTATCATGACGAAGAGTGGGGGGTGCCGGTCCGCGACGATCGCACCCAGTTTGAATTCCTGATTCTCGAGGGAGCGCAGGCCGGACTGTCCTGGGCCACCGTTCTCAACAAGCGCGCCGCATACCGCAAGGCATTTGCGCAGTTCGATCCGGAAAAGGTGGCCCGTTTCAGTGACCGCAAGATTGCCCGGCTGCTCGACGATCCCGGGATCATTCGAAATCGGCTCAAGGTTAATGCAGCCGTCAGCAATGCTCGGGCGTTTCTCGACGTCCGGCAGGAATTTGACGGATTCTGCAACTACATATGGAGCTTCGTCGGCAACAGCCCGATCCAGAATCGATGGAAGCGGATGGACCAGGTTCCGGCGACATCGAAAGAATCGGATGCGCTGGCGCGCGACCTCAGGCAACGCGGTTTCAAGTTTGTCGGCAGCACGATTGTCTATGCCCACATGCAGGCCACCGGCATGGTCAACGATCATGTGACGGACTGTTTCCGCCACAGTGAGTGTCGCGATCTTGCCTGAGTCTCTGAGTTTTCGGGCCGATAGTAGTGATGAATGCCTATAATCCACCTTTGACGATCCCCGGAGAGAATCAATGGCCGTGCCGGTAACTGCTTTCTACGCTGCGCTTTGCGGTGTTTTGCTCCTGCTGCTGTCAGGACGTGTCGTTCTGATCCGGCGCAACAGGAAAATCAGTCTCGGCAGCGGAGGTGATGCCGCGCTGGAGCAGGCGATTCGGGTGCAAGCCAATCTCGCCGAATACATGCCAATAGCGTTGATTCTTTTACTCACGCTCGAGTTGAACCATGGATCGACCGGTCTGTTGCAGGTCCTGGGTGGAGGATTCGTGTTGGGCCGCCTGTTGCATGCCTGGGGATTCGGGCGCCACAAGGGTTTGAGTTTCGGTCGTTTCTGGGGCACCGCATTGTCGTGGGTTGCGCTTCTGGCGCTGGCGTTGGCCAATCTGTTCATGCTGGTCTGACAACGGGAGCAGTGCGATGAGGGAATGGAATGTTTATTTGTCCGGCGAAATCCACAGCGACTGGCGTGAGAGGATCGGCGAGGCGGTGCGCGGAGCGCGGCTGCCGGTACAGCTGAGCGGGCCGGTTACCGACCACGCGGCGAGTGACGACATCGGCGAAAAAATACTCGGCGCGGAAGACAACGCTTTCTGGCGTGACCGCAAGGGTGCCGGAATCAATGCAATCCGGACCCAGACGTTGCTGCGCCTCGCGGACATCGTAGTCGTGCGGTTCGGCGACAAGTACCGGCAATGGAACGCGGCTTTCGATGCTGGCATCGCCGTTGCTCTGGGCAAGCCGCTGATCACGCTGCATGAGCCCGGGCTGACGCATGCTTTGAAAGAGGTCGACGCGGCGGCCATGGCCGTCGCCGAGACGCCGCAGCAGGTGGTCGATATCCTCGCTTATGCGACGGGCCGGCAGTAGCGTCAAACCGGTGCGAGGCAGGACTGGTTGCTGTAGCCCCGGATCTCGTCCTCATCGAATGTTACGCCGAGACCAAGTGCGATTCTGTTGACGAAGTTGAAGTATGCGGTCACCAGCGTGACGTCGAGCACTTCTTCATCGGAAAACCCGGCCGCGCGCAGGCATTCAATGTCGTCTTCCGCTGCCTTGTCGGGGCGGGATGTCAGCATGGCGGCATGACGCAGCATCGCAGCCGTTCGTAAATCGAGCGCTTCAAACCTGCCGGTGCGGATGGCCTGGAGTCGCTCCGGGTCTTTCTCGAACTTCGCCAGCGCCTCGAAATGCTGTTCGATGCAATAGTCGCAATGGTTGTGGTGCGACGTGACAACGGCAATTGCCTCGCGCTCGGCACGCGACAAGCGGGAACGGCCGAACAGCAAATGAAGATACAGGTCGCCGTGGGTCTTCAGTGCCCCCGGGTTGAGACTGTGTACCTTCAGAATGTTGGCAACTTTGCCGCGCTTCGCAACAATGTCCGCGTACAGCTCGCCGAGGTCGCCCTCTGCCTCGCCCTGGTCTATCTCTCTGATCCAGGACATGAGCGATTGTCCTCAGGTATTGTCGCGGGCGAACAGCAGGTCTGGATCGCGGAACGATTTGAACTCCAGCGCATTGCCGCTTGGATCGCGAATGAAAAATGTCGCCTGTTCGCCCGCCTGATCGGGAAATCTCACGCGGGGGCCAATAAGAAATTCCACCTGCAGCGCTTCCAGCCTGTCGCGCAGACTGTGCCAGTTGTCCCAGTCGAGTACGGCGCCAAAGTGGCTGGCCGGTACCCGGTCGCCGTCAACGGTATTGTGTGCAACGGTAAGCGGGAGGTCGCTCAGGTGGGCGGTAATCTGATGGCCGAAAAAATCGAAATCGATCCAGCGCTCACTTTCGCGGCCAACTTTGCAGCCGAGAATTGCGGTAAAAAACTCGCGGGTCGCCGCGAGGTCGGTAACCGGAAACGCGAGATGAAACGGCGGCGACAGTCGGGTCATTATTTGGTCTCGCCCAGCCAGTCCCGGGGACGCAGATAATCGGAGTACAGACGTTCTTCCTCGCTCCCGCTTCGCGGTTTCCAGTCATACTCCCAGCGAACCAGCGGTGGCAGTGACATCAGGATGGACTCGGTGCGCCCGCCCGATTGCAGGCCGAATAACGTGCCGCGGTCATAGATGAGATTGAATTCGACGTAGCGGCCGCGGCGGTAGAGTTGAAATTCGCGGTGGCGGGAATCGAAGGCGGTGTCCTTGCGTTTTCTCACTATTGGCAGGTATGCGTCGAGATAATGATCGCCCACGCTGCGCATGAAGCTGAAGCAGCGTTCGAATTCCCACTCATTGAGATCGTCGAAGAACAGGCCACCGACACCGCGGGTCTCTTCACGGTGCTTGAGGTAGAAGTACTCATCGCACCATTTTTTGTAACGTGGATAGACACCCTCGCCGTACGGCGCACACGCAGCGCGGGCCGTTTCGTGCCAGTGCAGCACGTCTTCATGGAACGGGTAGTAAGGGGTGAGGTCGAAACCGCCACCGAACCACCACACGGGATCGGCAGCGTCGGCGTGAGCGACAAAAAACCTCACATTTGCGTGACTGGTAGGCACCATCGGGTTACGCGGATGCAAAACGAGCGATACGCCCATCGCCTCGAAACGCCGGCCAGCGAGCTCCGGCCGGCGGGCGCTGGCGGCCGGCGGTAACGCGGCCCCCATGACATGCGAGAAATTGATCCCGGCCTGCTCGAAAACCGCGCCATCCCGTAGCACTCGCGATTCACCGCCGCCGCCCTCCGGGCGCTGCCAGGTGTCGCGACGAAATGCAGATGTGCCGTCTTCGGTCTCGATCCCGGCGCATATCGAGTCCTGCAGGCCAAGCAGGTAACCGCGAACTTCATCTACCTGGTTTTGGGTCACGCTCATGGGAATCCACTCCGTCAGGCGCTGCGCAACACTGTATTGCTCAGCGCGTCTCGAATTTCAGTTGGCTGCTTCTGCGGGTCCGTGTCCCCGGCCAGTACAAGATCGACCTGCTGGTTGAATCCCTGCAACGCGGTAAACCGGTTTCGTGCCGGTGGACGGCCGCTGCGATTGGCGCTGGTGGATACCAGGGCATGGTCGACCGAGCGGCATAACGCCTGAACGACGGGATGAGCGGAAACGCGGACCGCGACACTGGTGCGGCCGCCGGTTATCCACGGCGGCGCAGCGGCGCTTGCGGGGACCACCCATGTCAGCGGGCCGGGCCAGCCGAGCAACAGTTTTTTCATTATGTCCGGGGTGAGCGGTGCCATGTACGGCATGAGCTGGTCTATCGAAGAAGCCACCAGGACGAGCCCCTGGCTCATCGGCCGGTTCTTCATTCGCAATATCCGCTCCACCGCGAAGTCGTACTCCGGGATACATCCAAGTCCGTAAACCGCTTCGGTCGGGTAGGCGATTACGCCCCCGTCATGAAGAATCCGGCCGGCACGGCGATAAACAAACTGACCTGGCACCGCGTCAGCTTCCCGCGGACGCTTTTCCTGCGGCATCGTCCGAGGCTACCGTGCCTGTGTCGACGCCGGTTTTCGGCTTGCGAGCGACTTTTCTTACGGCGGTTGACTTCTTTTTGCCAGCGGCTTTCTTTTTCGCCTTCTTCTTCGCAACCTTTTTCTTCGCGACCTTTTTCTTCGCGACCTTTTTCTTCGCGACTTTCTTCTTTGCGGCCTTCTTTTTGGCGGCCTTCTTTTTGACCCCGCGCAGCGGAGCTTTTTCGATCAGCTCTTTCACGTCTTCCAGTATCAACGCGGCCGGATCGGTTTCCTTTGGCAGGCGCGCGTTGCGTGAACCGTCCGTCGCATACGGACCCCACCGGCCCTTCATAATGCGGATACCTTCGTCTGGCCACTCGCGAAGAATTCGGGCGAGATCGGCTTCCTTCTTGGCGGCGATCAGTTCGAGGGCGCGTTCGAGCCCGATGGTGTAGGGATCGTCCTCGCGTATCGACACGAAGTTATTCGCGTAACGGACATAGGGACCGAAACGCCCGATATTGATGATGACTTTCTCACCCTCGGCGGTCTCGCCCAGTTCGCGCGGCAGCTGGAATAGCGCAAGCGCCTCTTCCAACTCGATATCGTCCATCTTCTGACCGGGGCGCAAACCGGCGAACCGGGGCTTGTCCTCTTCCTCGCGCTTGCCGATCTGTACGAATGGCCCGTAGCGTCCCATCCGGACGCTTACCTCACGCCCGCTTTCCGGGTCGACGCCGATCACCCGCGCCTGCGATACCTGGCTGCGGGTCACCGAGGTTGCCTTATCATCGACCAGTGCCTTGAAAGGCCCCCAGAAGTCTTCCATCAGTGGCACCCAGTCCTTTTCGCCGCGCGAGATCGCATCCAGGCTGTCTTCCATTCGCGCGGTAAAGTCGTAGTCGACGTACTGGGTGAAATGTTCGGTCAGAAACCGATTGACGATGCGGCCGACATCGGATGGGCGAAAGCGTTTTTGTTCGACCTCGACATATTCACGATTTTTCAGCGTCTGGATAATGCTGGCGTATGTGGACGGTCTGCCGATCCCGAACTCCTCCAGCGTCTTGACCAGGCTAGCCTCGCTGAAGCGCGGTGGCGGCTCGGTAAAATGCTGTTCCGGTCGGATCTCCTTCAGCGCAAGAACCTCGCCTGCCTCCATTGGTGGCAGACGGCGGTCGGTATCGGCGTCTTCAGCATCTTCGCGGCCTTCGCGGTATAGCTCGAGAAACCCTGGTTCCACAAGCACGGAACCGTTGGCACGGAAACGAATGACCTTATCTTCCGCCGCCGGATCGCGCTCGCTGTCCGCACCGGGCACCAGATCGAGGGCTACCGTATCGTATATTGCTGCGATCATCTGGCTCGCTACAGCGCGTTTCCAGATCAGTTCATAAAGCCGGAACTGGTCATTATCGATTTTCCCTTTTAACTGGGGCGGGCGAATCGAGGCCAAAGCGGGACGAATTGCTTCGTGTGCTTCCTGGGCATTTTTCGACCGGGTTTTGAATCGGCGCGGCTCGTCCGGCAATTTGTCCTTGCCGTAGTTCTCGCTGATCATCGTGCGGAGATCGTTCAAAGCCTCCGCCGATAAATTGACCGAGTCCGTTCTCATATAGGTGATCAGGCCGACCGGACCCTCGCCGAAATCCACGCCTTCGTAGAGACGTTGGGCGACGGACATCGTTTTCTGGGCCGAGAATCCGAGCTTGCGCGCGGAATCCTGCTGTAACGTGGAGGTCGTAAACGGCGCGGCCGGATTGCGGCGACGCTGTTTCTTGTCGACCTTTGCGATGGTGAGCTGGCCGTTTGCCGCGGCCTCGATCGTACGCCGCACGGTTTCGGCCTGTTCGCCGTTGCCAAAGCTGAATTGCTCGACCTTCTGGCCCAGGTACTGGGCCAGCCGGGCAGGGAAGGTCTGTGCGCCTTTTTCCGCGTCTACCTCGATCGTCCAGTATTCACGCGGCTGGAATGCGCGGATTTCGTCCTCGCGCTCTACGATCATCCGCAATGCCGGACTTTGCACCCTGCCGGCGCCGAGTCCGGGCCTGATCTTGCGCCACAACAACGGCGACAGATTGAATCCCAGCAAATAGTCGAGGGCGCGCCTCGCCTGTTGCGCATTGATCAGGTCGGTCGACAGTACCGCCGGCTCGTCCACGGCTTCGCGGACCGCCTTCTTCGTAATTTCATAGAAATGGACGCGATGCACTGCCTTGTCGTCGAGTGCGCCGCTTTCCTTCAACAGCTCCAGCAGGTGCCAGGAGATGGCCTCGCCTTCACGATCAGGGTCAGTCGCGAGGTACAGGGCATCGGCCTTTTTCAGCGCCTTCTCTATCGACTTGACGTGTTTCTCGTTTTTCTCGATGACTTCGTATCGCATCTCGAAGCCATGATCCGTGTCGACGGCGCCCTCTTTGGGGACGAGGTCGCGGACATGCCCGTAAGAGGCCATGACCTCGAAATCACTGCCGAGATATTTCTTGATGGTCTTCGCCTTGGCGGGCGATTCAACGATAACGAGATTCTTGCTCATCTGTTAGATCAGCAGCCATTCTCCAACCGACAAAACAAACCGCGGGACATGCCGCGGCCACAGAAAGCAGACTTTCGTGTCTTGTCAGTGAACCAGGCCGGTGTCCTCCTCGAAAACCAGATCTTCCATGCGTGCGTAAGCGGCCTCCTGGCCCGGCTGGCTGAACAACACCATCAGCACCACCCACTTGATTTGTTCGACGTCGATTTCGTCGTTGTCGAGCGCCATCAGCCGATCGATTACCAGTTCGCGTTGGGCCGCGGACAATATACCGATCTGCTCGAGATACATTACATAACCGCGGCAGCTGCTATCGAGACGCGAGATTTCGTGGCGATTGAATACCCGGATCGATCGCGCCGCCGGCGCCCGCGTCTCGTTGCGTTCCTCGCTGCGGGCGAGGCCGTCAAGCCAGTCGAGAGCGCGATCGATCTGACCCCCGCTGAAACCGGCGCTTGCGAGTTCGCTGCGGAGGATGTCGCGATCAGGTTCGGGCTGGTCCTCTTCCTCCATGTAGGTTTCGAAGAGGTACATCAGCACGTCCAGAACAGACTCTTTCATGAATTTCTTCCGTTGGCCCCGGTTCTGTAAAACAGGCCACCATGCCCTGCCGCCACCGTGCCTCGCAGCTCCAGGATCAGGAGCATGGAGGAAACCTCCGCAGCCGTCAAACCGCTGCGCTCGACCAAAGTATCCTGGTTGACCGGCTCGAACCCCATTGAGTCGAGCAGTCTGATGTAGTCCGAATCCAGCGGATCCTCGCTAACGGGAGGCGCTTCTGGGGGCTCGCCGGCTTGCTCCAGCTGGGCCCCTACGAGCCCTGAAATCTCCTCGAGCACATCTTCGGCCGTCTCCACCAGTTTGGCGCCGCCGCGAATGAGGCGGTGGCAACCCCGTGCCATCGGATTGTGAATCGAGCCCGGAACAGCAAACACCTCGCGCCCCTGCTCTAGAGCGGTTCTTGCGGTGATCAGAGAGCCGCTTCGCCGCGCCGCCTCGACGACCAGGGTCCCGACCGCCAGTCCGCTGATTATCCGGTTGCGTCGTGGAAAATGATGCCGCCGTGGCGCGCTGCCCAGCGGAAATTCGGAGATCAGGGCGCCGCGCTCCGCTATCCGGGCTGCCAGCGCTTTGTTGACGGCCGGGTAGGTCAGGTCCAGCCCGGTTGCACAGACGGCGATAGTGATTCCGTCAGCATCGAGCGCGCCGGAATGACTGGCCGCGTCGATCCCCGTCGCCAGGCCACTGGTTATTGCGAGACCGCGCCCGGCGAAATATCGGGCAAAACGCTGTGCGGTAATCTCGCCTGCCGGGGTCGGGTTGCGGCTGCCTACTATTGCCAGTTGCGGCAACGGCAGGAATTCGTAATGGCCGCTGGCGAAGAGTGTGACCGGCGGATCGGGGATTTCCCGCAGCAGCGGTGGATATTCCGGTGAAATCAGCGTCAGCAACTGGTTACCCGGGTGCTCCAGCCATTCCCGGGCGGGATCGAGCGCCGAGTCCGGCCGTAGCAACAATTTCGCGGCGGTGCTCGATACGCCGGCGCGGATCAGCGCGTTTTCGGATAGCGCGCTCAGATCGGGTCCGTTCGCCAGGCAAGTCGCGATTTGTTGCAGCGCCGTCGTGGTCAATGGTCCGGCCAGCGCCACCCGCAGCCAGGTATCGCGGTTCCACTGACCCAGTGCGCGGGTGTGTGACTCTGTTTCATCAATGTTCATGTGGAATGCCGTAAGCCAAAACCGAACACGCCCCGCGTTGCGGGGCGTGCCGGAAAGTCAATCCGAGCAGGCGTGCTATTGCGGCGTGCGAACGCTGTCGAGCACGTGTATTACATCCTTTGCCCGCACGACCAGCGCGTAACTGATCCTCTCTTCGACGCTGAATACCATCATCTCGCCGGCGTATTCCTCGGGCAATTGGACTTTCTCGGCGAATGCCTTGCCGCCGTCGGCAAACCGATCGCGCACGACCTCACCCTCGCGGAACACGGAAAGAACGTGCCCGGTCTCGATGCCGTCACGGGCGCCCCGGTTGATGACGACAATATAGTACTGTCCGATCAACTGGGTCGCATCGACAACCGAAATAATTCGCCCATCTATCTGATTTTGCGGTGACCGGGGGGTGAAATAAAGCGGGACATCGTGGCGCTCCGGGAACAACCGGTTCCCCACCAGGACCTCGCGCTCGGTCGCCGTGAGCAGCATTGTGGCAGGATCGCCGTCACGTTCTATGCGCCCCTCGCCGACGAAGATGCCCTCGAAACCGACAACATCACCGTCGTCCGGATCGACCAACGGTTCGCCGACGCTTATGACGTTGTAAAGGTCGCCCTCGCTGAAATCGGTACCGCGCACGTACACCGAGTTGTGAGCGCCGGCGATCAGGTGCCCGTCCTTGGCGGAGAGCACGTAGGGTGACTCTTCGGCGTCCTTCTTGCTCAAAACCCGGGGCCGCGACAGGAAGGCCTCGACGGCCTGGTACGGGATCGTAGTGATCGCCTTGTCAAGCGGCATCTCGCGAATTCGCGGCGACAATTTCACGGTGTTGCCGCGGGTCAGGTGAAGCTGTGGCTGCCCGTCTACGTAAACCAGCGAAATAATATCGCCGGGGTAGATCAGGTGCGGGTTTTCGATCTGCGGATTGACATACCAGATCTCCGGCCACAGCCAGGGGTCACGCAGGAACATGCTGGAGATGTCCCACAACGTGTCGCCTACCTGGACCACGTAGCGGTCCGGATGGCCGGCCGCAAGCTCGACCTGGCCGCTGCCCGCCTGAGCGAGAGTGATAAACGAATTACTGGAATGCCCCGGCGTTATCGCCATGAACAGTGATAATGAAAGTCCAAGGGCGAATGCCCGGGTCTTGCGATGCCAAATGGGACGCATATCGGTGCTGGCTCCGTCCGTCAGGTTGTGCAGTCAATGCGACCGGCACTGTTATAATCACTGCCTACAGCACGTTGGTCGCGGTTGTCGCTCTTAATAGCCTCTACCCCAGAATCCCCGGACGGCGTGACGGTCGTCGCACTTTTGCAACATAACTGTCAGAATTCTCTTAACATTATCGTATTTTTGCAGAAAATACACGAAATGGTACCGGCTAATCCATGGCAAAACTAAAGATACTGGAATATCCAGACCCGCGTCTGAGAACCAGAGCAAAAAAGGTGGAAAAAGTTGACGATAAATTGCGTCAGCTTGTCGACGACATGTTCGAGACGATGTATGCGGCCCCTGGCATAGGTCTCGCGGCGACCCAGGTCAATGTGCATCAGCGAATTCTCGTTGCGGATGTATCCGACGACCAGAGTCAGCCGGTGGTGCTGATCAACCCGGAGATCATTGCGGCGGACGATGAAGGCGTTTCCGAGGAGGGTTGTCTTTCGGTGCCGGGAATCTACGAGTCCGTGCGGCGTTTCCAGCATGTCCGTGTCAGCTCTCTCGATCGGGACGGCAACGAGACCGAAGTAGAGGCTTTTGGTCTGCTTGCGGTGTGCATTCAGCATGAGATGGATCATCTCGACGGAAAACTTTTTGTCGACTACCTTTCCGAACTGAAGCGCCAGCGGATTCGCAAGAAAATGGAAAAAGGACGGCGTGACACCGCCACATCCCGCTCGGGTGTTTCGGGCACCCCTTCGATAATCTGAATCGGCGGACTACCGTCAGCGAGGCTATCTGCGATCGCCAGTTCCACTGAACCGCTGCGAATCGCGTTTGCCGGGACACCTGATTTCGCGGTCCCCTGCCTGACCGCGCTGGTGAACTGCCCGGAGTCGGTTGTCGCCGTGCTCACCCAGCCCGACCGGCCGGCCGGTCGGGGCCGCCGCCTGGCTGCCAGCCCGGTAAAGCAGGCTGCGTCGGATCATGGGTTGCCGCTACTGCAGCCGCCGAGTCTGAAGCCACCGGAGGCGCGAGCCGTTCTCGCCGCGCTCAATCTCGATCTGATGGTCGTGGTCGCCTATGGCCTGATCCTTCCGCCGTCGATTCTCGAGTTGCCGCGCCTTGGCTGTATCAACGTTCACGCTTCATTGCTGCCGCGCTGGCGCGGTGCGGCCCCCGTGCAACGCGCGTTGATGGCCGGAGATCGCCAGACCGGCATCAGCATCATGCAGATGGACCAGGGCCTCGATACCGGGGGCGTTCTCCACCAGGCGGTGCTGGATATTGCGGACGACGAGACTGGCGGCAGTCTCCATGATCGTCTTGCCGTGCTGGGGGCCGAAGCGCTGCTGTATGTGCTGAATCGACTGCGCGACGACCCGCTGCCCGCGGTTGCACAGGACGATGCCAGGGCCTGTTATGCCGCAAAAATCGACAAGAACGAATCGCATATCGACTGGACCGAACCGGCTGCCGCGCTGGCGCGCAAGGTCCGTGCATTCAACCCGTGGCCGGTCGCCGAGAGCCGGCTTGACGATCGGCGCATCAGGATCTGGGATGCGTATGCGATCGATCGGGACTGCAAGGGCATCCCGGGCGAGGTGGTCGCCGTCGGTAGCG
>Ga0102955_1000002_pt1 | contig 50746 bp, 45 predicted proteins | sample SalPonF2_A_D1_MG_FD_78512 | JGI IMG/M metagenome (GOLD analysis project Ga0102955, IMG submission 78512) | Salt pond soil microbial communities from South San Francisco under conditions of wetland restoration - Salt Pond MetaG SF2_A_D1_MG ... | reverse complement strand
CGGTAGTGGGTCATGCTGTTTGGCTCTGCCTTCATCGCTATGAACTCGGAACAATCAATGGGCGTCGGCTCATTGACGAGGTTATTTTTATAGCGACACAGGCTAATATATTTGATCGCAGAGGGTTTATCTTAAAGCGACAATCGCTTACCATTTTCGGATAGCAATGTGTGTTTTTTAACTGGTATCTGACTGACTATGACTCATTCGAGCAACGCTGATCGTCCCTACCTGGTCAACAGCCAAGTACTCTTGGGATGCGCTGAGGCGGCGGATGAACTCGGAATAGACCTGCTGCCACTCCTCCGGCAGCACCAGATTGACGCAGGCGTGCTTCAGTCTCCTGAAGGCTTTCTTTCGCACCATCAGGTAATCAACTTCCTGGAGGCTGTCGCCGAGGACTTTGATTGCCAACATTTCGGGTTTCTTGTTGGAAAACACCAGCCTGCACTGCGGCTCGGCCTGGTTACGCAAATACTCAAGCTGTCACCGAACCTCCGGATGGCTCTCGAGAACGCGATTCGGTACCAACAACTCTACAGCGAGATGCCCAGGCATGAACTGCAGATAGACGATGGCTATGCGATTTTCATACGGCGAGACAGGATACCTTTTCAGGGCAATCTGGTGCAGCTGCACACATTAGGCATTGTTCAGGCATTTAAGATACTCAGGACCCTTGGTGGCGGCCAATGGCAGCCTGCTTCGGTCTGTTTTGCGCACAGCGCGCCGAGAGAACGGAAACTATACACTCGATTTTTTGGCTGCCCGGTGTTTTTTGATTCGGAGTTTGACGGTGTTATTTTCCCCGAGAGTGAACTATTTAGGCTCCTGCCGACGGCGGATGCCGACTTACTGGCTATTGTGATGGAGCATCTGGATTCCATGCTTGCGCAGAGGTCTTCCTTGGCGACCGCCGGCACCAAGAGCCAGGTGAAAAACTATATACACAGCAATATCGGTTCTGCCCTGTGTAACCTGGATAGCTGCGCCAAATATATGGGAGCGCATCCCCGGGCCTTACAGCGAGATTTGGCCAGGAATAATAGCGGCTTCCAGCAATTATTGCTGGAAATCCGCATGGAGTTGGCCGAGAGTTATTTGCAGAACTCGGAGATGTCTCTTTCGGACCTGACGGAATTGCTTGGATACCGAAATCTGAGCGCCTTTTCCCGTGCCTTCAAGGCCACCCACGGCGCGTCACCCCTGCAGTGGAGAGCGGAACATACCGGGGCTCCTGCAGGACATTGACTGTCTCCGAGCCATCGACCAATCAGCAGCCGTAGCCCGGGCGCAGACTGTCCAGCACGGGATCCCAGGCCGGGTTTCCCGAACATGCAGTGTGCCCGGCTTTCTTAACCAACCATCTCCTCGAGCTCCAGGCCGCGCGTCTCGTGCACATAACGCAGGACAAAAAATATCGATGCGGTAGCTGCCAGCGCAAAGAAGCCGTAAGCGCCCAGCAGCCCTATGCCCGCCATCATGGCCGGAAAACTCATCGTGACGGCAAAATTCGTGAACCATTGGAACATGCCCGCAATCGCCAGGCCAGAGCCTCGAATCTGGTTCGGGAACATCTCACCCAGCATTACCCACATCACAGGGCCCCAGGACAGGTTGAAGAAAAATACATAAAGGTTCGCAGAAACCAGCGTAAGCTTGTCCAGGCCCTCTTCCAGTACCAGCTTGCCGTCGACAATCTCGCCACTACTGAAACCAAGGACCATCAAACCCAGGCAGATGGCCATGCCCACTGACCCGGTCACCAGCAGAGGCTTCCGGCCGATGCGGTCAACCGTCAGCAGGGTAACGATACAAGCCACGATACTCAGAGACCCGCTGATGACGTTGATCAATAATGCGTCCGATTCCGAGAAGCCTACGGCCTGCCACAGTATCGAACCGTAGTAGAACACCACGTTGATTCCCACCAGTTGTTGGAATATCGCCAGGCCTATGCCGACCCAGACGACAGGGCGAACCCTTCCCCCTTCCAGCAGGTCGCGGAATCTCGGTCGGTGGTCAGATGTGAGGGAGCGCTGCATTGCAGCGACCTTGACCCGGGCGACGCCGCCCCCATAAAGACGCTGGAGGGTGCTTTCAGCCTCTGCACTGCGGTGCGCAGCGACGAGGAAGCGTGGGCTTTCAGGGATCAGGAAAAGGGCCAGCAGGAAGAACCCGGCCGGTACCATTTCTACCCAGAACATCCAGCGCCAGGCAGGGTAGCCTGCCGCGAGAATCTCCGTTGAGGAACCCGCGAAGTCGGCCAGGATGAAATTGCTGACGAATGAGGCGGTCAATCCGCAGATAATCGCCACCTGCTGTATAGAAGTCAGCCTGCCCCGGTACCGGGCGGGGGCAATTTCGCTGATATAGGCTGGCGCGATAACGCTGGCGGCTCCCACCGCCAACCCGCCCAGGACCCGGTAGACGATGAATTCCGGCGAAGATGAGGATATTCCCGAGCCCCAGGCGCTGACCAGGAACAACACGGCGGAAACCCGCAACAGGCTGCGCCGCCCGTAAATATCGGCCGCTCGCCCTGCCATCAGAGCGCCGGCTGCGCAACCCAGCAACATCGAAGCAACATCGAAACCGGTGCCCACGCTGTCCAGGCCGAATTCCCGGCTGAGTCCTTTTACGGTGCCGTTGACAACGCCACTGTCAAATCCGAACAGGAAACCACCAATGGTGGCAACGCAGCTGACCAGCACTACGAAGGCAAGGTTCACGTTTTCTTCGGCCGGGCTGCCCATTTTATCTGCTACCGTCATAAGGATCTCGTCCGTCTGCCACGTTACATCGATTGTCTGCCCAGATCCATCTTGTCCTAGGCCTTGCGCCTGTTGCCCCGCCTCTTCGCCGCAGGCCGCTTACTGCGACCGGGTTTCCGAGCCGCTTTCAGCTGCGCCAGGGAATCCTCCAGACACTCGATGAAATAACGGATATCGGGCAGGATTTCCCGGGTCGAGGTGACGTTGAAAGATATTTTGCCATCGTAACTGGGGGTGGCGATAAACAGACCCATGCCATCGCTGAGCGGCGCCAGCCCAAAGCTGCCCCAGACCCGGGCGCCATTCATGTACTGGGGTTCCTGGGGACCCGGTACGTTGGAGACGAACAGGTTACAGGTGCTGGCCGCCAGGCCCGTCTGCAGGATCATCCGACTGGCCAGTACCTGGGTCGCCGCCGGTATGTGCCGGGTCAGGTCTGTCATCAGGCGTGCAGAGACTCCCGATCTGGCCTGCTTGCTTTCCCGGGTGGCGGCCATGATTACCCGCAGCCGCTCCAGCGGATCGTCGATATCGGTGAATATGGGAGTGGTCATGGCGGAGATATTGTTCCCGGGCGCCTCCGTGTCGGCCGCACCCCCCGCGCGTGCATTAACAGGCACCCAGGCCACCAGCGGATCCTCCGGCAACTCGCTATGATGCTGCAGATAGCTGCGCAGCGCGCCGCTGCATATGGCCAGCACCACATCATTGATAGTGCAGCCGGGCACCGCCGGACGCACCGCCTTCAGCTCATCCAGCTTAAACACCGTCGCATCGAATACCTTCTGCGGCGAGACCGGCGCATTGAACCGCGTTTCCGGCACAGTATGTTTCTGCTCATGCCGCGACTTGATGGCACTTTCAGCCGCGCGATAGATGCCGGGCGCGGCGCGCATTACCGCATCGCTGATTCCGATGGGCGAACGCAGCGTGTTACTCACGGCGCGATATGCCATTTCAACCGGGCCCGGTTGCGGACTCCGCCGGGGCTGCTCAGCACTCAGCGGGATGGCAGGTGTGCCGCTCGCATCCTTGTCGGCCAGCGCGCCGAAAAAACGCATCATCGAAGCCCCGTCCACGGCGGCATGGTGAATCTTGGTGGCAATGGCGTAACTGCCCTTGGGCAGGCCCTTGATGCGGTCCAGCCCCTCTATCACGAACATCTCCCATAGGGGGCGGTTCATGTCCAGGGGCCTTGAGTGATAGCGGGCGACATGAATACAGAACTGGCGCCAGTCGCCAGGTTCCGGCAGGCGTCCGTGGCGCAGGTGATATTCGAGATCGAAGTACTCGTCATCGACCCAGTAGGGATAGTCCAGCTCCAGGGGCACCCGTACCAGGCGCCGCTTGATCAACGGGCTTTTCTGCAGGCGTTGCTCGACATGGGCGATGATATCCTTGAAGCGAACCGTCCTGCCCCCCGGCACTGTCGTGGGGTCGTAGATGGTAACACTGGTCACGTGGGTCAGGTTGTTACCGGATTCCATATACAGAAACTGTGCGTCCTGTGGGCTGAGTTGGTTCATGGCTGTCGCTCCAGGGCTGTTCGTGGGTGCAGGTTTGTCATTGGCCCCGGCGGGGCCCGGTAAAAGGCGATATTCGCAGCGGGCGCAACAAGTCGCTTGCACTGGCCGGCAATTTTCACAAGGGCTGAGCCAGGATGCGGATACGTTCCATGCGAAATGCCAGCTCTCGGAATCCGCGGCTCTGCTCGCGCCGGCGGGCGCCAATATTTTCGGTGCCGCCTTCGGTCAAGCCCATGTTGCTCATCAAATTATAGCCGTTCTCAAACAGCAGCTTACCGACCGAAGCCTCACTGCTGATGCGGCGCTGCAGGTAAGCCTCTCGACCGTAGCTCAGCGCCCGGGAAACGCAGTCCGCCAACTCCAGGGTGTCGTTGTCATCCATGCCGGCGAGGATATCCGAGACCACCCGGTAGGCTTCGACGTAAGGCAGCAGCGTGGCGTGGGCCACGTGAGGGGTGATGGTGGACAGCAACTGGTCAGCAAACGCCGGCTCCGCTTCCAGGCTCGCTTCCCAGCCCGGCCGGTAGCGCTCCAGCTCCTTCCGCAGTTCCTGGCGAAACTCCTCGGTGGGCGCGTAGAAAAATTCGAACTTGAAGAGATCGCGCAGGCTTTCCGCATTCGCCCAAAAGGCATCCAGCCGGTTTGCATCCAGCGTGGACGCGTGCAGCAGCGCCAGCTCCGCGATCGCCTTGGTGACGAAGTAATGCGCCGTGGTGTTACGGTAGTAGCTCGCTTCGGAGTGCTGCTCCGGCTTGATGGCAAAGAGTTCTTGCGGGCCTTCACTGTACTCGGTTATCAGGCCATTGCGCACCATCACCCGGAACAGGTCGATCAATTGCTGCCGATTCTGCGGCTCAAAATGATTCGTCAGTCGAATGCCGCGCTCCCTGATCCAGCTGACAAACTCGTCCAGCCGCTGCAACAGCTCGCTGCGGGTTAGCGCGCCGGGTGCCGCACCGAGCAGGATCATCGCTATCAGCGAAGGCAGCGTCACGGGGGCGACCCTGTTGGCCTCCACGCCGATCTGGAAGGCCAGCTTGGATAACGCCAGGCGGTCATCCGGAGACGGAGCGCTTTCCAGTACCACCGGTTCACCGTAGTCCAGGTAGATCTGGCCCAACGGCTGCATCAATCCCTTCAGGTAGCCGATGAACCAGCCCAGGCTCTCCGGCCGCTTGGCAACCCCGGACTGCTCGGTGGCGTAGTCCTGCACATCACCGATAAGGTCGTAGTTGATGGCCACGGGTATGATATGCAAATTGGCGATGCCGGAAGAGTTCGCGGCCTCGATAACATACTTGAGCAAGCCGTAGCGCGGCGGCATCAACTTGCCCACCCGTGAGCGCGTCCCCTCGAAGGCCCAACTCAGGGAGAAGCGCTTGTCCATGAGGTAGCCGATATACCTGCGCAGGACCAGTTTGTAGAGCTCATCGTCGGAGAAGCTGCGGCGGATAAATATGGCGCCGGAGTGGCGAAAGGTGTACCCGAGCCCTGCAAAGGCCATGTTGACACCACCCAGCGTATGGGGCGCGGGAAAATCGTTCTCGTACAGTACGGACAGGTGGGCAAAACCGTCGACATGGCTTTTGTGGGTGAACAGGAATACACAGGGATACTCGCGAGATATCTGCCTGATGCGCTGGAGGCTTTCCCGGTCGATGATCATATCTTTCTGGTAGCCCAGCGTGCGGACTTTGCGTGTGACCGCACCCATGACGTCTATCCAGAAGGGGTTGGGCGTGGAGACCAGCTCCTTCATGATGATCGCCGACTCCGCCTCCAGCTCTCCAATAGGTCTGCCGCTCTCAGCGGCGAGAAGCTGCAGGTCGAGCTCGAGGCGCGGGTTCGACTGAAGCTGCCTGGCGACCTGTCTCGGCACCTTGTAGCGGCTGCCCCTGAGCCGGCGTTCGGCGATGTCCAGGGCCAGTCCCGCCTGGCTGGCGATGAAGTCGGCCACGCAGGCGCTGTCCCCTGCATCGCCGCCGCGAGCCCGCAGTCGCTCCCGCAGTTCGCCGAGGGTGGCGGGTTCCGCGGCGATTTGGCGCACTCTGTCGGGGTGGTATTTCAGGATGTATCGCGCCCGCCACAAGCCCGGGCGCCCTGAATGCCCCCACAGCAGGTCGCGCAGCCTGGGCCTGGAACCCTTAATTTCCAGCGATGACAGCCAGGCAATCCGTAGTGGGACCAGCTGGGTGTCGGCCGGCTTGTCCAGGTGACTCTCCAGTTCCCTGCCGGGTATGTAGTCCCTCGATGCGGCTATGGGCAGCACGACCCGGGCACAGTCGTGGCCGGCGGCGTCTTGCTCGACGGATTCCAGCCACTGCTCCAGCAAGCGCTGCTCGAGGCGATGCGACGAATCCAGGATATACAAAACCTGCTTCGCGTCATGAGGCGGCATTGGTGTATTGTTTATGTCCTGCCTCCCGGGGCAGCTTCCTCCGGCTGGCCCAGAACACGCGCAAACATGTTGCGCACCTCACGTACATGGTCCTCAATGGTCGCCGGGGTCCAGCTGCTGGTATCCACCGGCGGCAGTACCTCGACCTTTACCCGGGCGGAATGAAAAATGAAATCTCCCTTGGGCGCCACATCGCCTGCGTTGTGAATTACGATGGGCACCATGGGCACGCTGGCCTGCATCGCCAGGTGGAAAGCGCCTCTCTTGAAAGGCGCCATCCTGGGGCTGACGGTTCGGGTTCCCTCTGGAGCCAGCACCACGGACCTGCCCTCTTTTTTCATGACATCGATCAGGGGATTCATGGCTTCGATGGCGCTCTTGGCGTTGGCCCGGTCGATGAATACCACGCCGCCCATTTCCAGGACCTGGCCAATAATCGGGGTTTCGCGCTTGATCTCCTGCTTGCCGATGCCAGCCAGGTCGCGCCTGAGCAGGCTGGCAACGATAATGATGTCGGCTTTGCTCTGGTGATTAAAGACAAACACTGCGGGCCGGTGCGACCACAAGTGCTCGGCTCCCTTGACGTCCAGGTCGAGTCCGACGAGTGCGCTGGCGGTTTCGGCGAACAGCGAGTAGGAAAAGTTGCTGGCCTTGCGCGCGGACCCGGTCAGGGCATAGATGGGAAGGCCGGCGAGAAAGCTGGTGACCACGCTGCCGGTAGCGGCAACCGAGCGAACGAATTCGCCCACGGATGGCCGGCCCCGGCTGCTGAAACGGGAGACAGGCCAGTTCTCCTGGCGCGCCAGGCGCTGTAGCTTGTGGTCGGGATTGAGCGCCCGCGGAAGTCCCACGCGTTCCAGCAGAGGGCGATCGTCGTGGCTGTCCGAGTAAAGGAAGCTCTGGTCCAGGTCGACACCGTGCGCCTCGGCCATCGATACCGCCGCATCCAGCTTGCCCTGCCCGAAACACACGGGATGTTCGACAGCGCCGGTGAATTTGCCCTGCTTTACCTCCAGCTCGGTGCACAGGACATGATCGATGCCCAGGTCATCCGCGGCGGCCTGCAACTGGTAGCGCGTTGCCGATGAGACAATCACCACGGTGTGGCCTCTGTCCAGGTGGGCCTTCACCAGCGCCCTGGACTCCGGGTACACACGCCGGGCGATATGGCTGTTGTACAGATCCACGCCCAGCTCCCGGTAGCTCTGCTCATTGATACCGCGCATGAACTGGGCATTCACGGCCAGCAGCCCGGAAAAGCCCATCTTGCCCAGGCCAAAATTGGCCATGGCGGCGGTTAGTTCCAGCAATTGCGCAGGGGCTATATCCCCGCGCCGCAACTGCTCGCGAATGAGTGGCATGGCGGAGTAGCCGGCAATGACGGTGCAATCGAAACCGAACATTGCCGCGATTTGCGGCCCCGCCGGCGCGGCTTCAATATCCGCCAGTAATTCATCGATGCTTGCCATGATCCCGCCACATATGTCTGAAGTTCGTCGGTTAATGGTTCCCTGTCGCTAGATTTCGAAACCACCACCACAGATCACGGTCTGGCCGCTGATGTAATTCGATTCAGGGCTGCAGAACAGGTATACGGCGTCGGCCGCTTCCGCAGGCGTGCCCGGGCGACCCAGCGGGATCATGGCCTTGGCCATAGCCAGAATCTGCTCGCTGACACCAACGCGGATTTCCTTGCCCTCGACGTTGATCGTGGAGTCGCCGGCCGCGGCAGTGGTCAGGCGCGTTTCGATGAAACCGAAGGCCACCGTGTTCACGTTCACGTTGTAGCGGCCCCATTCCTTGGTGAGGGTCTTGGTCATGCCGATAATGCCGGCCTTGCCAGCGGAGTAGTTAACCTGCCCGGCGTTGCCGCAGGTGCCGGCAACGGAAGAGATATTGACCACCTTGCGGTAATTCTCCACGCCGTTCTCGCGCTCCTCTGTCACGTACTGCTTGATATAGGGCTGGGCGGCTCGCAGTATCCGGAACGGAGCGGTGAGATGTACGTCGATCATGGCGTACCACTGCTCGTCGGTCATTTTCTGTATGACGCTGTCCCAGGTGTAACCGGCATTGTTGACGATGATGTCGATGCCGCCGAAGGCGTCGACCGCCGTCTGCACGAATCGATCGCCAAAATCCTCGTCTGTGACGCTGCCGACGCAGGCGACCGCTTCGCCGCCGTTGCCGATAATGTCGGCAACCGTCTGCTCGGCCGGCTCCGCGTCGAGGTCGTTGACAACGACCCGCGCGCCTTCGCCGGCGAGCTTGAGGGCTATTTCACGACCGATCCCGCGACCGGAGCCGGATACCAATGCGACCTTGTTTTGCAGTTTACTCATTGATCTTGTCCTTCTATCTGGTTGGGTATTTGTGTTACTCGGGGACTTAGTCCAGCGCCGCGACCGCCTGGCCGACCAGCTTGACGTCGCCGTTTTCATCCGTGGCCTGCAATTCCAGGCGCACGCGCTTCTCGCCGTTTTCCTCAAATTTCTCCACGACCTTGCCGGCACAGCTCATCTGCGCGCCCAGCTGGGTAATTGAACCGAAGCGCACGCCGTAACTGCGCAGCTGTTGCTGGGGAACCCACTGCGTCAGCAACTGGCCGAGATAGGCCATACCCAACATGCCGTGTGCAAAAACATCGTCCATGCCGGCTGCCCTGGCAAAGTCGATATCGATATGAATGGGGTTGTGATCACCGGAAGCCCCGGCAAAAAGCGCCAGGGTGGTTCGGCTGATGAGTGGCTTGGCCAGGGACGGTAATTCGTCACCGACGCTCAATGATTCAAAGTTGATTGCTGACATGATCGTCTCTCCTATCCGTTGCGCATGACCAGGGTCTGGACAGCCTTCGCCACCAGCTCGCCGTCCTGGTTGGTGGCAGTCGTCTCCTCGACGGCAAACTCCAGGGCACCGCCTTTCTTGTCGTAGATGTCGGTGACCTTCGACTCCAGAGTGATCACGTCGCCCGCGCAAATTGGCGCGAAGTACTCGAATTGCTGCTCACCGTGCAGTAGCCGCGCCAGGTCGACACCCATGGGGAGGTACTTCTCCGCAAGATCAGTGCCGACCAGGCCTAGTGAAAACACGAAGGTCGGCGGTGCGGGAATATCACGGTAGCCGGCAGCCCTGGCGGCCTCCCGGTCGTGGTAAACGGGGCTCTCCTCACCGACGGCCTTGGCGAAAAACCGGAGCTGGCCTGCCTCCACCGGTACGCTGTGGGTGGGAAAGCTGTGGCCGACATAACTTCTGTCCAGCATCGGTTGTCTCCTTGTTCAAGCTGCGGATTGTGATTTGTAGAGCGTGACCACACAGGCGCCGCCCAGGCCCAGGTTGTGTTGCAGGGCCAGGTTGACCCCCGGCACCTGGCGGGCCTCTGCCGTGCCGCGCAGCTGGCTTACCAGCTCGTAACACTGGGCCAGACCGGTGGCGCCCAGTGGGTGCCCCTTGGACAGCAGGCCGCCGCTTGGATTGGTCACGCAGCGGCCGCCATAGGTATTATTGCCATCGAGAATGAACTGCTCGGCACCCCCTTCAGGTGCCAGACCCAGGGCCTCATAGGTGATCAGCTCATTGGCGGTAAAGCAGTCGTGCAGCTCGCAAACGCGAATATCCTCCGGCGCAACGCCGCCCTCTTCATACACCTGCTCGGCGGCGGCCTTGGCCATGTCGTAGCCCACTACCTTACGCATGTCGTGCGCGTCGAAGGTGCTGTCGAAGTCTGTGGTCATGGCCTGGGCCGCGATGAAGACCTCCGTGCGCAGGCCGTGGGCTTTGGCGAATGCCTCCGAGCACACCACTGCCGCAGCGGCGCCGCAGGTGGGGGGGCAGCACTGCAACCGGGTAAGCGGGTCGAAGATCATCGGCGTGGCGAGCACCTCTTCCTCCGTCACCTCCTTGTTGAAGATCGCCAATGGGTTGGCCGCCGCGTGACGACTGGCTTTGGCGCGAATCTTGGCCAAGGTTTCCGGGCGGGTGCCGTACCGCTTCATGTGCTCGCGAGCCGCGCCGCCGAAAAACTGGGCAGCGAACGGCGCCTTTTCATCGTAACCCTGCAGGCCGCTCATCTCGTCGCTGAATCGACCCAGCGGGTTGGTGCGGTCATCAAACACGCTGCCCAGTGCGCCGGGATTCATCTGCTCGAATCCAAGAGCCAGCGCGCAGTCTGTCATGCCGGACTCCACCGCCTGGCGGGCCAGGTAAAGGGCTGAGGATCCGGTGGAGCAGTTGTTGTTGACATTGAAAATCGGAATGCCGCTCAGGCCAACTTCGTAGAGCGCCGCCTGGCCACAGGTGGAATCCCCGTAAACGTAGCCCACGTAGGCCTGCTGAACCTTGCCGTAATCAAGTCCCGCGTCAATCAGGGCCCGGCGCGCTGCCGTGCTGCCCATGACATCATAGGATTCGCTGGCGCCGGGCTTGGTGAAAGGGATCATGCCTACACCGGCGACGATTGCCTTATTGCTCATACTGGAACTCCTCGCTCGCTACCACATAATAAGTATTGTTACCGCTTGGTAAATAGTATTAACATTCGGTAGTATTTGCAAGCTGTATCTGTTAACTTTCACCCCAGCACATCTGGAGAGGCGACGACACTTGGCTTTGACGTCCGAGAAACCGGCAAGGAAACTCAGGGGCCCCGCCTGGGGCGAACAGGTTCCGACGCGCAACGAACAGCATGCGCTGAAGCGGCGCGCCATTCTGAGCACCGCGGCGATACTGTTCAGTGAGAAAGGCTTTCGCGAAACCTCCCTCAACGACATAGCCGGCGCGCTGAATGTCACCAAGCCTTCCCTTTACTACTACGTGAAAAACAAGGATGACATCCTGTTTCAGTGCCTGTTCAGCGCGCTCGAGGAGCTGGAGCAAAAAGTCGAACTGATTCACCGGGATGAGGCGACAGGCATCGAAAAACTGGGTCGATTTGTTGAGGCGTTCGTGACCCTGTTCGATCACGAGCTGGGGCGCTGCGTTGCGCGACCGGGGCTGGACCCCCTTGGCGAGGATTACCGCGATAAGATCCAGCCATTCTATCACCGCGTCGACCGCGGCTTACGCGAGATAATTGCCGCGGGCATCGACGACGGTACGATCGCCGATTGCGACCCGAAAATTGCGGCCTTCACCCTGTTCGGCGCCATGAACTGGATCAGCCGCTGGTTCGACCCGGAACAGGGCTTGAGCGCCGGTGAGATCGCCGCACAAATGAACGCACTTTTTATCAACGGTATGCGAGGCAATAAACAATGAATGCTGTCACCGAATCAGCCTTTGATGGACTCTCTGAAGAATCGCAGATGCTGCGCGACATGCTGGCGCGCTTCTGTGAAACAGAGATCGAACCGAATTACGAGCAGTGGGAACGCGATGAAATCATGCCCCGCGATGTCTGGCGCAAGCTGGGCGAGGCGGGCTTTCTATGTGTCGACATTCCCGAGAACTATGGCGGCCCGGGCGGCGACTTCCGCATGAGCATGCTGGTCACCCGGGAAATCATGCGTGCCGGCTATAACGCCCTGGGCGGCAACATGAACGTGCACAGCGATATCGTCGCCCACTACGCTCTCAATAACGGCACCGAGGCCCAGAAGCAGCACTACCTGCCGCGCATGGTCAGCGGCGAGTGCGTGGGCGCCGTTGCCATGACCGAGCCCGGCGCCGGCAGCGACCTCCAGGGTGTGCGCACCACGGCCAAGCGAGACGGCGATGACTGGGTGATCAACGGCTCCAAGACCTTCATCTCCAACGGCCAGCACTGCGACCTGGTAATCACTGTCGCACGCACCGATCCCGATGCGCCGGGTTCCCGCGGCCTTTCCCTGTTCCTGGTGGACTGCGAAAAGGCGGGCTTCAGTCGCGGCCGCAACCTCGAGAAACTGGGCCTGCACGCGGCGGACACCTCGGAGCTGTTCTTCGAGGAGGTGCGCGTACCCGGCGACGCGCTTCTAGGCGAACTCAACAAGGGATTCATTGCCCTGATGCAGGAATTGCCGCGGGAGCGCCTGGCCCTGGCCGTGGGCGCGGTGGCCGCCATGGGGGCGGCACTGGAGATGACGGTTGATTACGTCAAGGAACGCCAGGCCTTCGGCGCACCCTTGTCACAGCTGCAGAACACACGCTTCAGAATCGCCGAGATGCAGACCGAGTACCGCCTGAACAACGCTTTTGTGAACGAGTGCATCGCCAGGCTGGAAGCCGGCACGTTGGACGCGGCAACCGCTTCCATGGCCAAGCTTGCCACCACCGAGGCCCAGTGCCGGGTCGTGGATGGCTGCCTGCAGCTATTTGGCGGCTACGGGTACATGAAGGAGTACCCCATATCACGCGCCTACGCCGACGCCCGCGCACAGCGGATCTACGGCGGCTCCTCGGAGATCATGTGCGAACTCGTCGCCCGCAACGTATTAGACAATTGAGGAAACAGCTATGACAAGTTCCACAGCACTGCCCTGGCAGCCCGTTTACGATGAGCTGGGCGTGACCATGCCTGAGTTCGAAGACCGCCCGCTGGGCGCATTCCTGGAAGATCACGCTGCGCAGAGTCCCGATGCCGTGGCATTGCAGTATTTTGATCGGCAGATCAACTACCGTGAGTTGAATGAGGCCGTGAATCGCTTTGCCAATATCCTGGTATCACTGGGTGTGCACCAGGGTGATGTTGTGGGCATCCACCTGCCCAATATCCCTCAGTACGTGATTGCCCTGCTGGCCTGCAGCAAGATCGGCTGCGCCGGGTCCGGCGTTTCACCGCTGATGGCGCCGGGGGAAATCGCATACCAGTTACAGGACGCAGACATCAGCGTACTACTCACCCTTGACACCCTTGGCAGCCAGCTGTCGGGGATGTCCGATTTGCCAGCCTGTCTTCGCCACGTCATCACAACCAGCGCGACCGACCACCTGGCACCGAGCGAGTCGGCGGAGCTTCGGCTGGCAGGCCCGGAATGCCACCGCTACCTGCCACTCCTGGAGCAGGCATCGCCGGAGTATGCGCGGCAGCAGGTGGCCTGGGATGACACCATGATGGTGCAGTACACCGGAGGCACGACCGGGCGACCCAAAGGCGCCGAACTGACGGTGCGCAACCTGATGAACAACCCGGTACAGTACGCGGCCTACGCGCCCTGGGAACCCGGCCGGGAGGTAGTGGCCACTGCCTTTCCCATGTTCCACGCGGCCGGCCTGGCCTTTGCCATTGCCAGCATGCGTTTCGGGGCACGCTTGCTGCTCATACCCGACCCGCGTGACGTCGAGCATTTTTGCGAGCAAATGCAGCGTTTCCCGCCCACCCGGCTGGGCGCCGTCCCGTCTCTCTACCAGATGTTGCTGGATTGCCCGGCCTTCAATGAAGTGGATTTTTCCGGGTTGAAAATCGCCCACAGCGGCGCCGCGCCCCTGGCGGGCGAGGAGCGCAAGAATATCGAGGCGGTGATAGGTGCAGACAAGATGAGCGACCTGTTCGGGATGACCGAGACCGGACCGGTACATGTCTGCAACCCGCCCATGCGAGCCAAGGCGGGCTCCGTGGGGATTCCCGTTCCCGGTGCGGAAACCCGTATCGTCGACGTCGAAACCGGCACACAAGAGATGCCGGTGGGTGAACCCGGGGAAATTATTACCAGCGGCATTCAGGTCATGAAGGGTTACCTTAACCTGCCCGAGGAATCAGCCAAGGCGATGCGTGAATGGCGCGGCAAGAGCTGGATGTATACCGGCGATGTTGGCTACATGGATGAAGAGGGCTATATTTTCCTCTGCGACCGCGCCAAGGACATGCTGATTGTCGGCGGTTATAAGGTGTTTTCAGTCGAGGTCGAGGACAAGCTGCAGGCGCTGGACTGTGTGGCAAGCTCTGCGGTGATCGGCACCCCCGACGAAAAGCGGCCCGGCAATGACATCGTCAAGCTGTATGTCGAACTGACGCGGGGTGCGCGCGAGCGCGACAGCTCGGAAGTCGAGGCGGAAATCCTCACCTTCTGCCGTGAGCACATGGCGCCCTACAAGATTCCCAAGGCGATTCACTTCATCGACACAATACCGTTAACCGCGGTAGGGAAGATCGACAAGAAAGCGCTGCGCGTTAGTACCTGAACGCCTCCAGGATACCGGCGTGACAGGTGTGAGCCTAAAACACCTGCACGCCGAACATGATGCGATGGTTATCGATGTCTGAGCCGTCCTTGTTCTCCCTGCGCCCGTAGCCGTATTCAGCCCCGATCGTCAGGTAGGGCAGCACGGTCCAGAATACGTTGGCTGCCGCGTATTGCGTGTTATCCAGCGTGGAAGCGGGCTGGAAGCCAAGCGGCTTGGATTCCGCGTAGCCTGCAGTCAGTGAAGCGCGCCACCGATCATTCCAGTCGTGGCTGTAGGCGAAGTAGCCGCCCCAGTTGTCGCGTGTCTCAAGGTCGTCGCCAATGGGGTCTATGGCGGCGCCATCGGCGGGCAGGATGCCCAGCAGGTAGCGACCCAGGGCCTCACCGTAGCTGCCGTAGAATGCGAGCTTGTCCGACTCGGTTGGACGATAGGCGACTGACACGGCCCCTCCCCAACCGGTCGTGTCCCGGTTTGAGCCGTCGCTCAGGTCTACTCGTATGTCGCGCACCACGCCAGAGGCGCTGAAGTGGGCCTTGCCGTGATAGAAGTCCAGTGCGACGATGCCGTCCGGGTACTTGGTCGTACCCAGCTCCGAAGCCTGATTAGTGAACACGTCATTGCTGCTTGCATCCTCGATTGCCGCGCGCCACGTGAAGGCCTCGTTGACTTTCTGTTGCCAGCGAATCATAGGCTGGCGCGAGAACAGCGCGCCGCTCACCGTGGGTTCAGTCAGGCCAATTGGCAGTGCATCCATGTGCATGACAGTTGACCAGGTATGGCCGATGGTGAGTGTGCTGTCACCCGAGGTCCAGCTGCCATAGACATGGCGCAGTTTGAAGTCCAGTTGGCCGTCGTTACCACCGTTGTAGTCGACCTCTACGTATGCATTCAGGTCACCGAAGGGCGCCTTGCCCCAGCCATCCAGGAACAGGCGGCTCATGGTCGCGTCCATGGCAAACTGCCCATCGTTGTCACCGCGCCCTGTGCCAAAGGTTGCCGGAAGCAGATCGGCCCCCTGAGACTCGGCGTCCGTATCCACGTACGCCACATTCTTTATGAGGCCCCCCAGGGCCACCGAGATATTCTCCCGCTGGGTGAGTACGAAGCCGGGAAGGTCACCCTTTTTTCCCCGCAGTGGATTCAGGTCTCCGACGGGGTCGCGGCTGATGGTTTGGCTGGTGTAACGCGCAGCCTCGGCAATACCCGCGTCCGCGGCCACCGTTAGCGATTCGTCAGCGCTGGCAGTCAGGGCATCAATTCGACTTTGTTGGGCGTCCAGCTTCTCCAGCTGTCGATTCAGCTGCGCCTGCTGTTGTTGTAGTAGAGCACGTTGTTCCGTCAACTGGTGTCGCAGTTCGGCGAGCTCGGCGCTATCTGCAAGTGCTGGCGTCGACCAGAACGCCAGTAATGCCAGTAATGCCAGTAGGGAGGCGATCAGGGCCGGGGCAGTTTTCGCTAGCACAGATTCTGAGGTGGTCGGTAGCGCGAAAGCCCACTCCACCAGATTTCTGAAGTTCATGCTGAATTCTCCACGATAGTTCATTCGTTTACTCGGTTCTGCTGCAGCTTTCCAACTCGTGCATTGCTTGGCTGTTCGACAGTAAGCATGGCTCGATGGGCCAACATCTCCTGATGGTCCGGTTACAGTAGCAAGGAATACGCGATTGTCTACGGCACACTGCCCAAGTGGCGCAAAGTGTCAAGGCAGATCTGGCGTGTTTGCGCTTTTTGATAATCTCGCCACCACAGAGAAATTGGTTGAGGGTAATTGTTCGCGTGCCTATTTGTGGTGAATGGTTACAGATGCCGTTCCACTGTTGACCCCGGACGGGCTCGGTTATAGGCTCTGTCGCTTATGGAATTCAAGGATTACTACGAAATTCTCGGTGTGGAACCCTCTGCCGATGCGGCAGAGATGAAAAAGGCGTATCGTCGTCTGGCGCGAAAATACCACCCGGACCTTAACCCGGATGAGGATGCGGAAGCGCGCTTCAAGGAGGTTGCCGAGGCATGGGAGGTGTTAAAGGACGACAGCCGGCGGGCCGAGTACGACGAACTGCGTCGCTATGGTGGGCGCCGGGAACAGCAGTTCGAACCACCGCCTGGTTGGAAGTCCAGTGCAGGTGGCCGTGGGCAGTATTTCGGCGAGGACTTTTCCGAGTTTTTCAATTCCATCTTCGGAAGCGGCTTCAGTGCCGAGAGACGGGGGCCTGCGCAGGACTTCGAATTCAAAGGCCGGGACGTCGAGATCGAGATGCCGGTTTTTCTTGAGGAGACTGTCTCCAACGCCAGTAAACCTGTCGAATAAAACATTCCCGTGGTCGAAAACGGCCAGCTGAGCCAGGTGAGAAAATCCCTCAATGTAACCATCCCCACCGGGGTGGCCGATGGCGAACGCATCCGGCTCAAGGGCCAGGGCGCACCGGGCCAGGGCAATGCGCCAGCAGGGGATCTATACCTGCACATACGCCTGGTCCCACACCCCGTGTTCGACGTGAAAGGGCACAACCTGCTGATAACCGTGCCGCTGGCACCCTGGGAGGCGGCCCTTGGCGCCAAGTTGACCGTGCCGACCCTGCAAGGAAAAATCAGTCTGACCGTTGCCCCCGGCAGCCAGTCCGGGAGTAAACTGCGGGTGCGAGGCAAAGGGCTGGTAGGCAAAACAGGCAAGGGCGATCTTTACGCTATTCTCAAGGTCGTCATGCCCAGCGAAAATTCGGCGGCAATACAGGAGCTCTGGCAGAAGCTCGCCGAAGAAGCGGCATTCGATCCCCGGGCAGAGTGGGGTAATTAGCTATGATATCCAGCGTAATGCGAATTACCGTCAAGGAAGTATGTGAGCAGGAGCAGCTTTCCTATGCCCTGGTGGTCGAGCTGGTGGAGTACGATATCCTCCGGCCAGTAGCCGGGTCCAGCGGAGAAGACTGGGTTTTTGATTGTACGGGGCTGCACTGGTTGAAGCGGGCTATCCGTTTGCAGCACGACCTGGACCTCGACTGGCTGGCGGTGGCCACCGTGCTTGACCTGCTGCGAGAGCGCGAAATACTGGCCGAGGAAAACAGGCTGTTGAAGCAACGGTTGAGCCGGTTCTTGTCTGAGGACGACTAGACCGGAGGCGCTGCATCCCCTTTTGCCGTGCCGGCAGATGCTCAACTTCGGCGGCGTCGACAACGATCCCGGGCCAGCTGATCAAAAAACCGCGCACCGGAAAATTCTTCACATCTATAGACAAAGGCCCCACAATGAACCCCATCGTTGATTCTGGATATTATTGCCGATGGACCACAATTACAAAAAAAATCTCTACTGGCGTTGTCCGTGGTAGCGGCCACATTTGCACTGTCTGCACAGGGGGCGACTGACGCGGAGCGAATAAAGATTCTTGAAGACCAGTTGCAGCAGCAGAAAGCCATGATGGAACAGCAGCAGCGCATGCTGGAGGCCATGGGCGCCGAACTCAAGCGCCTCAAGGCCGGTGAACCCAGCGCCGTCAGCGAAGAAGGAACACCTGCCATCGTCACAGCCGACAAACCCGCTGGAGGCGCCCTCGCCCCCCTGTCGGCCAATATCTATGGCTTCGTAATGGCGGATGCCATTTACGATTTCAAGCGGGTCGACCCAAACTGGGACGATACCCTGCGCGTCAGCACAATTCCAACCCAGAGCGGCAGCTTCGGCAATGATGGCGATTTTATAATGAGTGTACGCCAATCCCGCCTGGGCATCGCCGGCAACTATGGCGAGGACATCACCTTCAAACTCGAAGCGGAACTCTTTGGCGTGGGGGGAGATGAAGGCCAGACCACGCCGCGACTGCGTCATGCCTGGGCTACCTACAAAAATCTCGGTATGGGCCAGACCTGGTCCAACTTCATGGACATCGATATTTTCCCCAACACCATCGACTACTGGGGCCCCACGGGGATGGTGTTCTACCGCAACCAGCAGCTTCGATACTCCTTCCCCCTGGGCGAGGATGAGTTCTCGATCTCCCTTGAGGACCCAAGTACGGCCCTGACAGTCGGTCGATTTCGAGATACGGACCCCTGTGACGCACCGACAGCAGACCCCGAGTGCGACTCCACGGAATCCCTTCTGGGGGATTTCTTTCAGTCCTACAACGACCTTCCCGATCTATCGGTCCGCTACCGCAATAACGGCGACTTCGGGCACTATCAGGTGGCGGGTATCTTTCGCAAACTGGGTTATGAACGACGGGATACTGGCCAGAAGGACGACGAAATGGGCTGGGGTATCAACACCAGTGTCGGCCTGAATACCTGGGGACAGGACAAATTAAAGCTGCAGGTGGTCTATGGGGAAGGGATTGGCAACTACATGAATGACGGTGGCGTTGATATCGCCCCCCACTCAGCAGATATTAACACCGCCAATGCTGAAGCGATGGAACTTCTGGGCATCAGCGCCTACTACGACCACTACTGGAGTGATCGATGGTCGACCTCGGTAGGCTGGTCCATGATCGATCTCGACACCACTGAGGGCCAGCTTGCCACTGAGTTTGAAAAAGGACAGATCGCGCAGATCAACCTGCTGCACTACCCGGCAGACAATGTCTTGCTGGGCTCGGAATTCATCTGGGGCCAGCGGGAAGACGTCAACGGCAATACCGGCTCGGATTATCGTATCCAATTCAGCCTGAAAGTGAATTTTGATACCGGCGATGTCATGTCTGGACGATAGTTTTTGCCAGGCGCTAAAGCGCCGCTATATTCCCCGCTAGAGACGAGTGTCGCGGGCACACAACAGATACAGAGAGTTAGACATGAAAGCATCCGTATTACCTTACTTTCTGGCCTTTGCCGGCGCGATACTTTTCAGCAGTACCGGCGCTCTCGCCGCGAAACTGACACCGGGTGACTTCCAGCGCGTCGTGGACAGCGCCCATGCCAAATTCAAGGATATCAAGGAAGGCGCCAACGCGGACTACATCCCCATTCTGACGACAGTACCCAGCGACCTGTTCGGCGTGGTGATCATTACCCGTGATGGTAAAGTGTATTCCGCCGGGGAAGCCGACTATGAGTTCTCCATTCAGTCAGTGTCCAAACCCTTTACCGTCTCACTAATCATGGCAGAGCAAGGGCCCATTGCTATACGGGAAAAGATCGGTGTCGAAGCGACCGGCCTTCCTTTCAACTCCAAGATCGCCATGGAACTGCATCCGCAACGCTCAGTGAACCCCCTGGTCAATGCCGGGGCGATTGCCGCCGTCAGCCTGGTCGAGGCATCGTCTGAAAAAGACCGATGGCACAAGGTCATGCGCAACATCAGCGATTACGCGGGGCGCCACCTGCAGGTTCTCGAGGAGGTGTACAAGTCCGAGTATGAATCCTCCTGGGGCAATCGCGGCATCGCCAATCTGCTGTACAACTACGGCAGGCTATACAGCGAACCGGAAGAAGCGCTACGTGTCTACACCAGACAATGCTCCATCGGCATCAACACAAAGGACCTGGCCATGATGGGGGCAACACTCGCCAATGAAGGGGTAAACCCGGCAACCGGAAAGCGCCTGCTGGCACAGGAACACGTTCCAGAACTGCTCGCCATTATGGCGACAGCCGGTTTCTATGACGAATCAGGCGAGTGGATGTACAGCGCCGGCCTGCCAGCCAAGACGGGAGTCGGCGGCGGTATCGTCGCTATCGTGCCCGGGCGTTTTGCCATAGCAACGTTTTCACCACCGGTGAATGAGGCTGGCAACAGCGTGCGAGGGATGAAGGCCATTCGCTATATTGCCGGTGAATTGGGCGTGGGCCTTTACGGGCCCAACCCGTCTGAATAGCGGCCCTACCGAAAAACATGCAGCGCTATACTTTACTCTGGTCAGCTCTTGCGCCCACTGGGTCGGCAACTGACTAATGGAATTCAATATACGCCAAACAATTATACTCGCGATTATGGTGCTGTTTCTCGGCAAGTACCTGAATCAGCGTATTCCGTTTCTGCGCGAGTATAATATTCCTGAGCCGGTAACCGGGGGCATTCTTGCCTCACTGTTTTTTAGCGCGATCTACTGGGCTTCCGGTGTACAGCTGGATTTCGACCTGGCGGGTCGCGACTTCATGCTGATTATATTCTTTACCACCATCGGCATGGGCGCCAAAGTGGAAATGCTGCTGAAGGGCGGACCGGCACTGCTACTCCTGCTTGCGTTGGCCGCATGCTACCTGGTGCTACAGAACGTTAACGGCATCGCCGTGGCAACCCTTACCGGTATGGATGCTCATGTAGGTCTACTGGGTGGTTCTATCAGTCTCAGCGGTGGGCACGGCACCAGTATTGCGTGGTCGCCTGTATTTACTGAGCGCTTTGGCATCGAGAACGCCACTGAAATCGCCATTGCCTGCTCTACGTTCGGCCTGGTACTGGGGGGAATTGTAGGCGGACCACTGGCCCGGCGCCTGATTGAAAAGAATGCCCTGGTCTCCAGTGATGACCGTCCACTGTCAGTCGGCAGGCGATTCAACAGACATGAAAAGATAGATGTCGATTCGCTGTTCCAGACCATCTTCTGGATTTTTTTAGCGGTCGGTGTCGGCATTTATTTAAAAGAACTCGCGGAAGAATTCGATATGTTCATGCCGGATTTCGTCTACTGCCTGTTCGCCGGCATCATCCTGACCAATACCGTGCCTCGCATCCTGCCGAGCGTCAGCAGCGGCACCCTCGCCCCCACAGTGGCACTGGTCTCAGATTTTTGCCTTGGCCTGTTTTTGGCCCAGTCCCTGATGAGCCTTCAGTTGTGGACTCTCAGCGCACTTGCCGGTCCGCTACTGCTTATGGTTCTGTCGCAGTTGGTACTTATCCTGCTGTATAGCTATTTTATTGTGTTCCGCCTGATGGGCTCAGATTATGACGCAGCGGTCATATCTTCCGGCTATGTGGGAATGGCACTGGGGGCAACGCCCACCGCCATGGCCAACATGACAGCGATTACCCAAAAAAGCGGCACCTCGACCAAGGCATTCATTATCGTGCCACTTATTGGCGCTCTGTTTATCGACCTGAGCAATGCCGTTGTCATCGAATTTTTCCTGACAGTGTTGAATTAGTAACTCCCCCCTCCCCCCCCCCGGCGGAACCACCAACAGGCTCTACATAGAAGATATTTCGCGAAAGGTGAAACCCGGGTTGGCGCCCAGCTAGTAGCTTGCGGCATAGCAGGCACCGGCTTGCAGCAGCGACAGAACTATATACGGGGTCGAGATCGATCTGGTGGCCGCAATCGGGCAGACCCACGACCAACTGTACGTGTGGTTACCGGAGCAGCGTATCGTTTTTGCGGGTGATAAATTCTACTAATTCGACCCAGGCAAGCGCGGTCTATTCAGGCAGCAACCAGACAAAGCCCAGTTTGATACCGCGTTCAGGGCTGGGTCCATCGCCACTGTGGATAGGCATCCACAAAAATTCCGTGGAGACATTAAAAGTGTGTGCGCCGATTTTGGTGATTCGTCCGAGCTGGAAACCCAGCGGGATATTCCAGCCCTGGTTGCCCTTCCAGTCGTACTCCCAGGTGAAATCGCCCAGACCAATATACCAGGGTCCCATCAGGTAATTGAAGATGGGCTGAAAATCCAGCTCACTCACGTCATCGCGGTCACCATTGCCGGCAAACGACCAGCTCTGACTCAAAGTCCCCCCGATCTGCCAGTTTTTCTTGCCGTAGTAAATCAGTGTCAGCGCCGGACCGGCCTGGTATTTACCTGCGCCCAGGTCGCGGTGTAGCCAAAACCCAGAGTGCCCCAGTCGTGGTTTTCAGGTACAACTACATGCTGGATTTCGATGTCACCAAAACCGGATTTCCCGTCGGGCAGGTCCAGCCAGGCCAGCGTGGGCCGGATGATTTGTGTCATGGGAACAAGCCGGGTTGGCGGGATGGGAATCAAGGGTTGCAACAGCAGCTGTTGCAGATCGTCACTGCTATCGCTCACCACATCTGAATAGAGATAGGTCACCTGAGCCTGTATCAGCGGCGCGGTGGGATCGCCCACCTGGGCCGTCAGTGATTCCCTGGGATGGGGCGGCTTTACTTTTTCCTCACCGCCAGGATCCGCCGGCGGGGTTTTGCCGGCAACCACCGCCTGGGACTTTGCATCTTCCTCCAGGTTGGCTTGCAGGACCTGGCTAGATGCGTTGGCTGTAAACAGGATAGAGGCCAGGATGAAGCGATACAGGCAGGAGCCCGGGGACATAAACGGTGTGCCTCTTATTACCTGGAAGTTTAGCGGCTGGCCAAGCTGATGCGTATGCGCCCCCCGCCTGCTTGACGTTGTCGAATATCACGATAGTATACCTGAATGACAGAAGGGAAAAGTCGCCTGCTTTCACCGCACCGGGCACAGCATGCTGGGTAGTGGGGGCGCAGGGCCCAGGAGGCCAACCCTGCCCATGGCACTATTGCCCATAGTGCTAACCCTAGTCTTGCTAGCGCTACAGGTATTCTATTACAAGGATTTCACGCCGCATATCCCGCTGGCCATGGGTGTAGCCATTACTGCAACGCTGGCCTGGTTTCGAGGCTATCGCTGGTCTGATATTGAATCAGGCTGTTTACATGTCGTGCAGGTAGGGCTTCCCTCCATCGCTATCCTGATGACTGTTGGTATGATTATCGCTGTCTGGATTGCCAGCGGTACCGTGCCATTGTTGATCTACTGGGGGCTGAATTTGTTAACCCCTGGGGTTTTCCTCGCCGCGGGCATGATACTGTGTGCCATTGTATCGGTTTCACTGGGCACTTCATGGGGTACAACCGGTACCATCGGGTTGGCCCTAATGGGAATAGGGTCAGGGTTCGACATCCCCATGTACTGGACGGCCGGAGCAGTCGTATCCGGCGCATTCTTTGGCGACAAGGTTTCACCGCTGTCTGACACTACCAATCTGGCACCCGCGGTAACCGATACAAACCTGTTCGATCATATTCGCAACCTGATGCCAACGACTGTACCGTCGATGATGATCTCCCTGGTCATTTACCTGCTCGCCGGCTTTTTTATCACCGATTCTGAACAGGTCGATCTCTCAAAGATCGAGGCCATTACGACCGGGCTCGAGCAGCATTTCAACTTCACGCCACTGCTGATACTGCCCCCGGCATTGGTTATATTCCTGGCCGCAAGTAAAATGCCACCATTGCCATCACTCTTTGCCGGGGTCTTCCTCGGAGCGCTGCTCGTGATTTTCTTACAGGGCGCGGATTTGCACACGGTTTTCACTTATATGCAATCGGGCTTCAGTATTGACTCAGGTGTCGCGGAGATCGATGCTCTGCTGAGTAGAGGTGGCATGCAGTCGATGACCTGGATTATTACGCTGGTCATCATTGCATTGGCTTTTGGTGGCGCATTGGAAAGCACCCACTGCCTTGACACTATCATGGAAGCTGTCTTGCATCGCATAAATTCCTTCTTTGGTCTGCAGGCGAGCGCCTGTGGCGCATCGGTGGCTACGAATTTGATTGCCGGGGACCCCTATCTGTCAATCGCCTTGCCGGGCCGCATGTTTTCCCCCGCCTACGTCAAGTTGGGTTACTCGAAGCTGAACCTGTCCCGCAGTATAGAGGAAGGCGGGACCTTGATTTCTCCTTTGGTGCCGTGGAATGCCGGGGGAGCTTTTGTCATAACTGCTTTAGGGCTGGGCATAGCGGAAGGGCAAACCGAGAATCTGCTATACATTCCCCTGGCGTTTGCCTGTTGGCTGTCTCCGTTGATTGGCTTGTTTTATGCGTGGATGGGCTGGTTTGCGCCAAGGATATCTGACTCTAACACCCCCAACACTCAGCAGAGCTGATAATTAGAGAATTCCACTCAAATGATCAGAGGAGAGTTCTATGCGATATTCACTGCCTGCGCCCGTGCCCACTTGATCGACCGTGTTGGCCACAGGTCATTGCGCACAGCTAATGCAATGCGATGACCTCGGCGACAATACCTGGCAGCGTAGCGAAATCCTGGAACACCCAGTCGTTGTGTATATCGCTAACAGGTCGTTTTCGGTAGCCACCCGCATACAGCGCAAATGGTACCTCCGCGCGCCTGGCTGTCTCGGCATCGATTTCACTGTCACCAACATAAAGGGCCGGGCCGTCGTCGAAGCTATGAAGTGTATGCAATAGCATATCCGGCGCGGGTTTGCGGCTATCGATCATACCACCAGCCATGAACGCATCAAACAATGGTTCCAAACCCATATGCCGTATTACAGCGCGTGCGGGCAACTCCGGCTTGTTGGTACACAAAGCCAGGATGTGGCCATCTGCCTTGAGTGTGGAGAGGACCTCGAAGGCGCCAGGATAAAACACTGCATTTTCGATCGAGAATTCGTACTGCTCCAGAAACTCCTCAAGCAGTATCGCATGGCGTTTCGCGGTGGTCGCTATTCTGCGGGCCAGCATCATGCGGCTAACGAACACCGCCGCACCCTCGCCTATGAAACTCCGGGTTTCCTCCAGGCTCAAGGCCGCCTTACCGTGCCTGCCAAGAACGGTCGATGCAGCCGATTGAAGATCAGGCGCGCTATCGATCAAGGTGCCGTCGAGATCAAAGACGATGTTCATCAGCCGATTCACCGCTACATGAAATAGGTGGCTCGGGATGGCCGGGTATGCTTCCCGGTCCTTGAGCTAACAGTTCATCGCCGCGTGACGCTCGGCTGTTGAAAGCCTTCACCGCCGATTTAAGGGTAGGGTAGAAATTTGTCTGCGTGAGTTTCCGTTGCGCATCCAACCACGAACTTTCGAATAACAGCCCGGACGCTTGCTTCCTGCGCGCAACGGCGAGCACGATGCCCCTGGCCGCGAGCTCTTCGCGCAGTTCCTCGGCTTTGCGAAGGGCTGTACTGTCGACCACGTTGACGGCACTTGCATCGAACACCACCCACTCGACTGGGCTCGAGGATTCGTCAACGGCCGCGAGAATCCGCGCCTTGAAGTAGTCCGCGTTGTAGAACACGAGATTGGCGTTGAAACGATAGAGCAGCAGGCCCGGTATTATTTCGACATGAGGATAGTCATTGCGGTCGTGAAACCCCTTGATGCCGGGCACACGACCAAGGATGGCTTTCGTCGGCCGGGAAGTTAGAATCATCAGCAGCAGGGACACAGCGACGGCCAGCAGAATGCCAGGCAGCACTCCCAGTACCAGCACGCCAAAGGTGGTTCCCACCGAGAAGCCAAGCCCGACCCTGCTCATGCCGTAGAGAGCGCGCAGCGTCGCGATATCAAATAAGCCCGCGGCCGAGACGATGATGACTGCGGCCAGCGCGGTTTTGGGGACATAGGCCAAGGGCTCGGTCAGAAAGAACAGGATCAGGAACATTACTCCGCCAGCCACGATCCCCACCATCTGGCTCTTGCCACCCATAGCACTGTTCACCGCGGTACGGGAGTCCGCCCCGGTAACCGGGAAACCCTGGGCGAGGCTCGAGGCGATGTTGGCCGCGCCGAACCCGATGAGTTCCCGATTGGCGTCCACCTCGTAGTGATTTCGCTGCGCAAAGCTCTTCGCCGTAAGAATCCCGCTGGTGAAACTCACCAGTGCCAGACCGGCTACATCCCGCACAATGGTTGGATAATCTTCAAGCGGGAGTAACGGTATGTGGAAGAACTCCGGCAGCCCGGCAGGCACGCTACCGAGAAGCGCAACACCCTGCTGTTCCAGGTTCAGCCCGGATGCGAGGGCAATACCGAGGATAACCACCACCAAGGCACCGGGCACCCGTGGCAGATAATGGCGCAATGCGATCAACCCGATTAGCAGGCCGATGCCCAGAGCAAGTGTCGGCAAGTGGGCACCATCGACCTTGATCACAGTCTCCGCCAGCTTTGGGAAAAATTCGCTGGATGCTACCGGGATACCGGGATACCGAGCAGCTTCGTTAACTGACCCACGATGATGATCAAGGCCACGCCATTCAAAAAACCTACCAGTATCGGCAGGGAGAGGAAGTTAGCCAGGAGACCCAAGCGCGACATGCCCATCAGCAGATAGAGCAAGCCTACGGTCAGTGTCATGACGATCACCAGCGCCATATAGCGCTCCGTATCCCCGCCGGCGAGTGGTCCGAGGGCGGCGGCCATCATCATGCAGGTCGCCGCGTCGGGCCCTACCATCAGCTGCCGGGAAGAACCGAAGAGCGCATAGGCAAACAGCGGAAAGATGGCCGCATATATTCCGATGATCGCGGGCACCCCGGCCAGATCGGCGTAGGCGATACCGACGGGCAACGCAACCGCCGCCACCGATAAGCCCGCCGCGATGTCGACGGGCAAGCACATCAGCCGATAGCGGGAAAAGGCCTCGACGCCACTTTCCTGCTGCTGATGCGGCTGCCTCGGTCGTCGCGTTCCACCATTGATCAAGTTGTGGGTCACGTTAATACATGTCCTGCAAGAAAGCCACTCGCCGGGCGCAGCATAACCAGTGCGTTTAATGTATACGGGCGGGTTGAGGCCCCCTTAGGCGAAATGGCTGTTTTTCACTGTTTCACGCGATAAGCTCAACCCAGCCCGGAATGTACGTGGCAAGTTGCTATTGATCACACAGTGCGCGCATTTTCTTGTAGGCAATATCAGTTTCCTGCTCCGTCCTGGCGTTTACCAATTGCTGCTTGGTCTCCTGACACTCTGCCGCCTCGCTCTTGGTCGATGCGTGCATTGCATCGTAGGCTGGATGTGATGAATACGTGGAGCACATCACTGATGAAACCCGTCTCAATGTCAGCACTGAAGTCTATGAGAGCAAGGACGCTCAGGTCAATCCCGTCTTTACAGACACACCAGTTGCCGGCGCTGAAAGAGTAGAAATACTCCAGGAGAACATAGCCGATGCTGCTAAAGTACCGCCTGAGGCGAATACGTTGATGAGAATGGCAATACTGTGCGGGTTGAGCACAGGGGCCATGTCGGCGGACACCGCTAGCTGGTACGAAGTGCTACCTTTCGCATTCAGTCATTAGCTTGGGGCGTTGGCGGATGGCGCTGCAACTTGTTGTACTTGAGAACTTACTAGACATAATATTAGGATAGTTTAATAACTTAGACGCGCCATCAAGATAACCAAAATATTACCCGCTTGAACAGCCACAAGCATTATAGGTAATGATTCCTTTGAAGCTCCTTTAACATTTGGCCTAAATATTCAAGAGCCGGAGCAGATAGCGGTTACCTTGCCTGGTGATACCAAACTGGTTGTGCTTACCCCCCGGATGAATACTCGCGGATATTCATACCCATCCATGACCCCAATCGCGCGGGTGTGGAAAACGCTGGATATCGCCTACGGTGCTGTTATATTTGATGCTAGATATTTTCGGTGCCCAGTATCGAGTCGTTCTCGAAACAGGACATGGTGCGATGAGACAATAGGAGGCAAGAATATGTTTGAGCTGATTCCGATCGAATTCAACCTGCGCGGAGTCTACATGCCCCCTTTGTTGATAGCAGGCGTCTTTGGCCTGCTTACTGCTGTGCAGACTTCCTCTTTACTGAACCGCTATGGGCTTGCGCGTCATTTTTTTTACCCGCCGCTGGCGTTCGTAGCGCTGACCGTGATTTTTACCTTGCTTATTGAAACAATTATGGCTGCGGTGTGAACTCGAGTTGACTGATTCTCCTGGTGATACACGAAAATATTTTCTCACCGGCGCCGTTGTGCTTGTAGCGGTATTGGCCGCCCTTATCAGGTACTGGGATTACGTGGCACACCCCTGGACCCGTAATGGCCTGGTACAGGCCACGGTGGTGCAAATCAATCCGAGGGTGTCGGCCCCCATTACCAATGTCGCGGTCAACAACAATCAGTATGTACACCAGGGTGACCTGCTGGTCGAACTGGACCCCCGCACGTTCCAGGCCGCCCTCGATGAGGCCAAAGCGGCGCTGGAAGTAGCGCGTTCAAAGGCCGCTGAAGCCAAGGACCAGGCAGATCGGGCCCACGATATCCGCGCCCGTAACCCCGGCGCCATGTCCAAAGAGGAACTGAGCACCCGGGAGAACACGCAGCTTGCTGCAGAGGCCCAGGTTCACCAGGCGGAGGCGGCGCTGGAGACAGCGCGCCTCAGCCTGGAATTCACCCGGATCAAGGCGCCAGTGGATGGTTACGTGACCAACCTCAGCCTGCGCAACGGCAGTCAGGCAGTGACGAATCAACCATTGCTGGCACTGCTGGATACCAACAGCTACTGGATCGATGCGTATTTTCGTGAAGATGACATGGGCAATATGCAGGTGGGTGACCATGCCGTGGTGACGCTGATGACCTACCCGGATACGCCTTTGCGTGGCAAGGTCTCCAGTATCGCCTGGGGTATTGCGCAGCAGGATGGCAGCACCAGTGTCAACCTGCTACCCGCAGTTGCCCCTACTTTCGAGTGGATTCGCCTGGCGCAGCGGGTGCCGGTATTGATCCACCTCGAAGAAGTACCGGATCATATCAACCTGCGCGTTGGGACCACCGCTTCTGTACTGGTGCGTGCCGGCAGCGCCCACGAGCCCGGCAATGAATCAATGACGCCTGCACCGAGCGCCCTGGAATAATGCCTGGGCTGGCGATGAAAACCCGGCGGTTGCGTGTCGCCGGGACGCTGCTTGCCACTAGCCTGATGATGGCCTGTACCGTATTGGGTCCTGACTACCAGGAGCCGGAGACCCGGATTCAGGATGACTGGTCTGGGGTGGAAACCCCAACCCTGGTGAGCAATCCGCCGTCTAGCCCCAGGTGGTGGTCAACAGCGTTCAACGACCCGGTGCTCGATGAGCTGATCGCCAAGGGCATCGCGCAGAACCTGGATGTACAGTCGGCGGGGTTGAGGGTGTTACAGGCTCGACAGTCGCTGAATATCGCCATTGGCAACCAGTATCCCCAGGAGCAGGAGGTAAGTGGCTCGGCGGAGAAAGAGCGCAGTAATAAACGTACAGAGGAAATCTATAACATCGGGTTCAACCTCAGCTGGGAGGCGGACGTATGGGGGCGTTTCACCCTGGCGGTTCGCGCCGCCGAGGCGCAGCTGGATGCGAGCGTCGCCGATTACGACGGTGTGATGGTAACCATGCTGGCGGATATCGCAAGCAATTACCTGAAGATTCGCACACTGCAAAGACGCATCGAGGTGGCAAAAGCCAACGTCAAATTGCAGGAAGAGAACCTCGATATCGCCCGCACCAAGTTCGAGGGTGGACTGGTGACTGAACTGGATGTCGATCAGGCAACTACCCTGCTTTACAACACGCGCGCCCAGGTCTACGCTTTCGATCAGCAACTGCAACAGACCCGCAATATCCTTGCCGTACTATTGGGGGAACCCCCCCGGGGTTTGAACCCTGCGCTGATGAAACCGGCACCCCTGCCGACAGTTGCGCCGGAGATATCCATCGGCATGCCCCAGGAGTTGTTGCGTCGCAGGCCTGACATTCGCAGTGCAGAGCGACAGCTCGCCGCCCAGAGTTCCCAGATCGGCTTTGCGATTACCGAGCTCTATCCGCACTTTTCCCTGGGAGGCTCTATCGGATCGACCGTAGACACTGCCGAGGGCCTGGACTTTGACGACATGTTCGGAAGCGACGCCTCAAACTGGAATGTCATGGGCGGTTTTCAGTGGGATGTGCTCAACTATGGCAGGCTAAAGAGCAACATCCGACTGCAGGATGCGCTGTTCCAACAACTGGCAACCAATTACCGCAATTCAATACTGCAGGCCCAGTCCGAGGTAGAAAACTCCATCGTTGCCTACCTCAGCAACCAGCGTCAGTCCCACGAATACCGTCTGGCTACAGACGCGGCGCTACGAGCTAGCAGTGTGTCCTCGGAACAGTACCAGGACGGCCTGGTCGACTTCGACACGGTGATCAATGTGCTGGCTTCCTTGCGCGCCCAGCAGGATTTGCAAGCCTCAACGGAAGGCCTGGTGGCGGCAAGCCTGGTGGAAGTCTATCGAGCGCTGGGCGGTGGCTGGGAGATCCGCGATGGCAAAGCCCCGGACACTCTGCTTCCCGAAGAAACCCGCGACCAAATGTTGCAGCGCACGAAATATTGGGAGGGGCATTTACCGTGAGCCTGGCGCCCAATTCCAGGCAGGACTGGCTATGTTATCCGGCAACTGCGGCGTTCCTGCACTAAAGATGGAGCCACTGGCCATCGATCTTCTAAACGGTAAAGTATATAGCTCGTTGTCGAGCGAGAAAGTGCATTAACATGCGGTTATCAGGACAGGCAAGATACGCCGTTAAAGTGGGGCTGGCCATGGCCACGGTTTATGGGATTGGCTTGTCCCAGGCCTGGATGAATCCGCAATGGGCAGGCTTTACCATCGCGTTTTGCGCACTGCCCGGACAGGGTCAGTCGTTGCTGAAGGGCCTGGATCGCCTGGCAGGTACCGCAGTCGGTTGTGCTTTTGCGCTGTTGGTAATGGCGCTGTTTCCCCAGGACCGCTGGTATTTTTTGTTGGTCATGACAATCTACATTGGCGTCGTGACCTATCTGATGACCGGTTCTCGACATGCATATCTTTGGAATGTTGCGGGTTTTGTGGCCCCCCTTATTCTGTTGGCCGGAGTCAGTTCTTCAGAGCATGCCTTTGAAACGGCTGTGTTCCGCGGTGTTGAGACCTCCATGGGTATTATCGTCTGGACACTTATCTCGGTGTTTATCTGGCCGCAGTCCAATGCCGCCTTCCTCAAATCCACTCATGTGGGTTTAATTGCGTCTCAGCGCGAGATGCTGGGTGCGCTGGACCCGACGGAGGCAGGAGACAGCGATTTCGACAAAACCCGTGCGACAGCCGCAGGTGCCATTCAGCAACTGGCGGTAGCTATGCATCAGGGGGGTGCTGAACGATGCGAGGTCCGACGCCAGGAAGATACCTGGAATCGGTACCTGACACTCTCGCGGCAATACTCCCAACTGTTGGAGAGCTGGTACGACACAGCATGCGAGCGCGACAACCTCGAACTGGACCGCGCTTTGCCCGGGCTCGCGGCGTTTACAGCCGGGCTGCAGCAGCGCTTCGAGGGTATGGACAGTTTGCGAGCGGGTGGCGATGCTGAAAGTGCAGGTGAGTTGGCGTTGAAGGCAGATGAAGCCTACCTGGAACAGTTGCCACTGGCAGACCGAGCAGTCTTTGAGGTCGCCCTGCGACAGCTTGGGCGGCTGGAGGAAACGACCCGTGAATTGCTGGCTTGCGTGGCGGCGTTATGCGAGGAAGAGGCGGAGTCTGGGCAGCGCGACCGGCTACCCGTGGCCACTCCGGCGGCCCCCGTGTTGGACCCGGACCGACTGCGCTACGCTATTATGCTGATTTGCTGTTTTGCCAGTGCTTTTTTGCTGTGGATATTCGTAAACCCACCGGGGCATATGGGGCTGACCTTTCTAGTTTGCGGCCTGGGTTTAGCGGTGGTGCTGCAGCCGCAATGGAATCCATTCACGTTGATACCGCTCTTACTATTATGGCTTACTATCGCCACGCTCTGTTTTATTTTTGTGATGCCGGCGCTGTCGAGCTACTGGCAATTGTCTATTCTGATTTTCGGTTACATTTTTTGTGTCGCCTACTTCATCAAGGGGCTTGCGAACCTGGCCGGTTTGGTCGCCTTTCTCAATATGATGCCCATTGAGAACCACCAGGTCTACAGCTTTGCGACACAGGCAAACAATATTGTGTACACCATGATTGGAGTTCTGATCGTTGCGGCCTGTTCGCTGATAGCGCGTTCGCCGCGTCCGGAGCAGGCACTGCTGAGCATGCTGGATCGATATTTTCGCAGTCTTTCCTTCGTTCTCTCCGCCGCCCCCGGGGCCGAGAAAAACGGTGGACGCAATACGCGGCGCTGGCGCTTTCATCGCCAGCAGTTGGCGCTGTTACCTGCCAGGGTTGGCTCGTGGAGCAGTGTCATCGATTATTCACGATTGCCGCAGGACAATGCCGAGCAGATACACGCGCTGGGGCCATCACTGGAAGCACTGTCTGGCAGGATCAACGAGCTTCTGGAGGCGTGGGGCGAGCCCCAGTCGAAGTCGCTGCTGGCGGCGTTGAGCCATGATCTTGATGAGTGGACCGATCATTTTGGTTACTATTGCGAAATATTGTCCAGTTCGAGAGCCGAAGTGAAGGTCAGCGATATGCGCCGCACCCTGGAGCAGCGGCTTGACAGGCTCGATGAGAAATTTCGGGCACACCTGTTGCAGGAGGGTACCGAAGAGGACATGGCGCTATCGGCTAACTTGTACGCGCTGCTGGGAGCTTTCCGTGGTGTGTCCGAGGCGGGAATTGCCCACAGTGCCCTGGTCGAGGCGATAGACTGGACACTGATTCGTCAGGAAAAATTCCCCACCCTCTAGAGGTGCTGCCTATCTCGGCAAGGGCCAGGGAATAATTTTTTTATTGGAGAATATTACGTAGCACAGGCACTTGCGCCGACCGCGGCGGCTTCCTGGAAATTTGATGGGATCCCACGTCCCCACGTATCCACTACCGCAACGCCCACACCGGGAGTAGCTAAAGTACCGGCCCCAGCATGGCGACGACATTGTTCCACAGGCGACGCCCCATGGACCAGTTGGCCACCTCTATCTCAAGTACTATCCGGGAACTGTCCATATAGCTCTGCTGGCGCGTGCGCACCGCCCGCGTGGTGGCCGGATCGTAGAGCAGGATATTGTTCTCATAGTTGAGATCGAAACTGCGACGATCCATGTTGGCCGATCCGATCAGGGTGATCTCTCCATCCAGGGTCAGGGTCTTGCTGTGCAGCAGCCCGCCCCGGTATTCCCGGATCTCCACGCCACCGGCCAGCAGGGCCCCATAATAGCTGCGACTGGCGGCGGCTACCTCCCGGGAATCGTTCCGGGCCGGCAGGATGAGTACCGTACGCACGCCGCGGTAAGCCGCAGCGCATAGCGCTTCCTGCATGGACTGGTTGGGGACATAGTAGGGGGTCGAGATCACCAGTTCCTCGCGGGCGCCAAAGATCAGTGATTCGAACATCTCGGGCATCGCCGAATTGCGCAGGGTCGGCCCGCTAGCGACTACCTGGGCAATCACGTCACCCGCTCTTATCGGAGCTGCAGTATCGGACAGTTGCAGGTTCTCACCCCGGTAAGTCAGCCAGTCGGTGGCGAACAGGAGCTGGTTCTGGCGCGCCACCGGGCCCTCGAAACGGATCACCGCATCGACCCACGGGGCATACCGGGCCTTGACCCGGAACTCGGGGCCCGCAGTTCTGGCTGCCGCAGTAACTTATACGCCCGTCGATTACCACAATTTTGCGGTGATTGCGCAAATCGATACGCCCCGCCAGCGGACGCAGCAGCCGATTGCCAAGCGACAGCGCCGTGGCGGTGTCGACCCCAGCCTCCTCCAGTTCCCGCCACAAGGGGGATTTCAACAGGGCCCGGGAGCCCAACCCGTCAACCATCGCGTGACAGCTGACGCCGCGGGCGGCCGCGCGCTTCAGAGCCGCCCCGATCCGGTTGCCATTATTGTCAGTCAACCAGATATAGAACAGCACATTGACCTGCGTGGTCGCGGCGTCGATATCCTCCACCATGCGCGCTATAGCTGCGTTGGAGTCCTCCATCAGCGCCGCACTATTGCCCGCCAGGGGCCTGAAGCCGCTTATCGAATATCCAACGCTGAACAGGTGTGCATACTTTTCGGGCACCTGGGCAAAAAAATCGCCCGCGCCGCCGTCAACACCGTCCCGGGCGATCGCGCCGACATCACCCATCGCTTTCTTCATGGCCTTGAAATTGCGCCGGCCGACATTGGTCTCACCCAGGAACAGGTAGGCCAGGATGCCGATGACGGGCAGGGCCGCGACCACGACCACCCAGGCGATACGCGAGGCCGGCTCGCGATGGGGCCGCAGCAGGATACGCACCATGACGGCCACCTGAATCGCCATGTGCAGGACCCAATAAAGCGTGGTTTCCATCATGGCCACAGTCTAATACATAAGCACGGAGCGCGTATGCATATACCCCGTGGCGATTCGCCTGAGATGCCGCTCATTGGGCGGATGTGGGAAGCCAATCCGACGTGGAGCTCTCCAAAAATCGTCGCCGAACTTGCGATGCTTGGCATCGACGTTGCCAAGTCAACGGTAGAAAAGTATCAGCCGAAGCTAGCTGGGCCGCCATCACCTACGTGGCGAATATTCCTGGACCAGCATGTTCGAGATCTGGTATCGATTGACTTTTTCATAGTACCGACGGCTACGTTTCGGGTGTTGTTCGTCTTCATCGTACTGGCCCACGAGCGGCGGCGAATTGTTCACTTCAATGTGACGGAGCATCCTACGACGCAGTGGACAACGCAACAGATCGTCGAAGCGTTTCCGTTTGATACTGCTCCGAGTTATCTGGGCATGTGCACCCGTGGGCGACCAACGCATCTGTTGTGATTTTGACATTCGCTTGTCGATGAGCAGATTGACCGCGGATTCTACGAACGCGGTTGATATCCGGTGACCGCTTCGGTACCGTCTATCGTGCTTGGTTGGCACCGGGCGTCGTCAAAAAAGCTATTTGGAAACGGCTTCTCTTGCTCGCTAGATCCACCTGCGTCGGTCCTGACAATGCTGCCTGCCGCTCGGATAGCTAATCCGAGCAGACTGACTCAAACGAATGAGTCTGCGGTATACCCGGGCCGGTTCAAATTTCAAGACGCCGGCGATTATACAGCGCCGACTGGAAATTGCCGTAAATACTGTAGCCCCGAACAGACCTCACTGTTACCATTTGCCCAAGTTCTGTTTCGGCCATACCTCGTGAAACGCCTGATTTTCCTGAGCATTCTCCTCACCCTCGTTGCCCTGGGCCTGTCGGGGGACCACATCGCCGGACGCATCCTGGATGCCCGGCTCGGCCCCCTGCTCACCGAGCAGTTGGGCTTGCCGGTGAAACTGGCCCCGATAAAGGCCAAGCTGTGGCGGCTGCGAGCGCGCAGCCCAACCCTGGTCATGGGCGATTCTGCGGATCCCGCGGTCGAGGCGGCCGACGTGACGGTCACCCTGTCCCTGCCCGCCCTGCTGCGCGGCGAAATCCGCCTGGCGAGCGCCAGTGCAAGTGACCTGATGGTGCGACCCGCGCGCTGGCCAAGCAGCGGCGAACCACTCCCCGACGACTACCTGTTCCTGGACCCCTGGCTGCCTGACAACCTGCAGCTGGACAAGGGACGTTACCTGACGGATGCCGGAACCGCCTACCCGGTCCGGCAGTTTCACTGGCGGCGACCCTTGGGGGGCGGTGCCCGAGTGGACTGGCGCGAGGACCGCAATGCGGGGGAGATGCGCTTCAAGGCAATGCTGGAATCCCTGCAGGACCTGTTGCGGCTGGCCCCCATCAGCCTGCACACCACGGCACAGGCCCCCGTGGGTAAGGCATCAGATATTGACTTGCATGCCACCGTCAAGCCCGACGCGGCCAGCGGCTATACCCTGCAGGCACGGCTGTCGGGTGCCGACATGAGCGCGGAAATCGTAACCGGCAACAACCAGGCCTGGCAGCTGCCGCTTGACTCCACCACCACCATCGGCCGGCTGCAGGTAGACAAGCTTGCGAAGCTGATTGACTATTACACCCGATCAGAAATAGCAAAGGAGCCGGAGTCATGGCTGGGCGAAGCCCTGCCCGGACTGCCGCTGATCGGCCACCAGGGCAAGGTGTCGATCGATGAAGTTCGCCTCGGGGATGAAATCCTCAAGCACAACAGCTTCGATTTCAGCACCGGCGAGCAGGGCCTGGAAATTTCAAAACTGCAGGCCAGCGGGCCATCCGGGATACTGCGCGGTCATTTCAGGATTCTCTCTGACCCGCAGGAATGGCAGCTGAACCTGACCGCCGATATCTCCGCCCGGCTGACCGACCAGAGTATCGCCGAGCAGTTCATCGGCGCCGACTGGCGCTGGCACGCGGGGCATATGCAGGTGGACGGCCATGGCAAATCCTGGGGGACCCTGCTGGACTCCCTGCAGGGGGATATCACCCTGGAAGGCCTGCACCGGGGAGAATCCCACACCCCGGTCAAAATGCAGGCCCGGCTGGACAACCGCCAGGGGGCGCTGGCGCTGGAACAGATCGATATGCAACTGGGCTCAGGCCACATCACCGGGTCCGTCAGCCTGTCCGGCGATGATCAGCGCCTGATCACCGCCGATATCCGCGCCGAGCAACTGGACCTGCATTTCCTGTTCCATGAGAGCAAGGGCAACACTGAGCCGGGCATAGCCATACCGGAATACCTGGCCGCACTGCCCGGCATTGAACTCGACTGGAAGATGGCGATAAACGGCCTGCGGCTGCCCGGCCTGGACATCGCCAGCGCGGACCTGGCCCTGCAACGCAAACCCACGGCCGGCAAATTCACGGCGACGGTCAGCGGGCGGGAAAGTGGCAAACTGGTGCTGGCGCTGGATGCGCAAACCCCGCCGGGCAAGCCGTCAGACGTGGACCTCAACATCCAGCTCGACCAGTTGAACATCCCCAAGCTGTTCCAGCAGGAAACGCTGCTGCACAGCCACAGCACCGGCAGCGTCATCTTCACGGGCAAGGGCGAAGGACTGGAGGCCATCTTCAAGGCCATGCGCGGCACGTCCAGGCTCAGCATGGATGTTCGCAGCGACAACAACTGGACCAGGCAGACCACGGCCGAGGAGCGCCTGCAGCTGGCCGGGAACGCGGAGCTGGTTATCCACGGGCAACGTATCGTCGGGGTTAAAATCGACAACCTCGATATCGATTCCACCCAACAGGACATCACCGGCAAGGTCTCCCTGGTTTCGGGTCGCGTCCCCTGGCTGGTGGCGGACATGGAAGCCGAGAAGCTGGACATCGCCGGACTGATTGCACTGATGCCCGACTCGCCGGCCAGTGTCGACAAGACGGATATCCTGGCCACCCTCAGGAGCCTGGGCGCGACCCGCATGTCGCTGGATGCCAAATCGGTCCTTGCCAGGAATACACCACTGATGGATGTGAAAGTTGAAGTCACCACAGGGCCGGACAAACTGCTGCTCGACCGACTCGACTTCAAGCTGGAGGGCAGCCCGCTCACCAGCAAGGGGAGCATCGAGTGGCGCGGCAAAACTGCGGCCTTCTCGGCCTTGGCCCAGACCACGGACTTCAACCTGGATCGGTTCCTGATCGAACAGGCCGATTTCACGCCCGTACCCGTGTCGGGCTCGACGGCGCTCGAGAGCAGCGGCCGCACTTTTTCCGAGCTGCTGGCCAATCTCAGCGGCGACGTGCACCTCAAAAACAGACAGGCCCCGGCCGAACTGAAGAAACGCCGCGATATCCAGATGACCATACGCCGGATTCCCAACGGCATGCATGCCACCATCAGCAAGCTGCAACTGGGAGAGAGCGATCTAACCGGCAGTGTACGCTACCTGGATACCACGCCCGCCCAGCTCGAAATCGAGGTGGCGGGCGGCTCCCTGTCCCTTCTGCCCTGGGAAGCACAAGCCCGGGAGCAGGCGGCGACCAAACCCGCTGCAAAGAAAGAACCCTCACTGCTCGGCGGCGCCGCCCAGACCAGCGCCCGTCTGGTAGGCAGGGCCCTCAGCGCGCCCTCCAAGCTGCTCGTGGGGCCCGGCGAGGCGGCACCCGGCGACAAGTACTTCAGCAGCGACCCCCTGCCCTTCAATACCCTGCACAAGCTTCACGCTAACTTCAAAGGAAGGATGGACGCCCTGACCGGCACCGAACACGTCATCCGCGACCTCAGCTTGGACGGCTCGGTCAAGGACGGACAGCTATCACTGGAAGCGAGTGCAGGGGAGCTCAACCGGGGCAGCGCGCGACTGCAGCTTGCGGTGAACAGCACGGCAGTGCCACCGACTGTAAGCATGACCACGAACTTCGACAAGATTGCCGGCGTGGCTGACAAACCCGCGCCCCCGAAAAGCGGCTTCGCCTCGCTGACCAGCAGCGGCGGCAGCATGGCGGAAATCGCCGCCAACCTCAATGGCCAGGCCTACCTGGAATTTGGCGAAGGCCCGTTCAATTACGGCAACCTCACGCTACTGAACGCCGACCTGGCCGCCAGGGCGTTCAAGTCACTCATACCGGGACTGGAGCAAACTCAGCCGCGACTCGGATGCGCCGTGAGCATGGCGACCATAAAGGATGGCCAGGCCATCACGCCCCACGGCTACGCGGCCCGCACCAACCAGGCCAACCTCATTGGGCGTATCGCCATTGACCTGCAAAAAGAGATGGTGAAACTGCACTTCGATTCACGCAGCAGGGAGGGAATCGGCCTCTCCGTGGGAAATGTTTTTTCCAACACGATCCAGATCAAGGGGCCGCTCACAGACCCGCAGATCGTGCCGCAGACCACCGGTTTACTGTGGCGCGGCTGGGCGGCGTTCATGACCGCGGGCCTGTCCGTGGTGGCAGAAAGCGTACTCAAGCGCGCCCTGGCCAGCGAGAACCCCTGCAAGGCGATCAGGGAACACATCCAGAAAGATGTCTGCTCCACCACCCAGCCCCTGGCCAGCTCGCCGCTGGTGTGCGACCAGGCCAAGCCCACCGGCTAGAGCACTGCCCTGGCGATAATCACCGCGCCGATAGCGAATAACACCAGCAACGCGACCCGGCGGTACAGGCCCGTGCCGCAACGACGATACAGGGGGAACACTAACATTTCATCCAGTTTTTGACGGCGAGCTCAGAAAATATTCTTCTTTTAAATCAACGTGTTACAAATTCTTTTTTTGCAATACCCTGTATTTTTAATACGCCAATACACTTGAGCTTTTCTATGCACTGGCGGCGTAACTGCGGTCCGACTATCGAGTTGAGTTCGCGCAGATTATTGGTATGCGACAGAGCCTGATTTAGCCAATACTGCTGGCGTTCGGTGAGGGAAGCATTTACTGTTCCGGACATGAGGCTACTCCTGTCAGTATAGAACTGACAGGGTGCAGGCTGGATCACGGAGTTAGTAGGACGTGGTTAACTTCCCGCTTACTCGATAGAATCTCAATATCGCGGATTTCGCAGGAACAGCCGATAGTAGTGCTTCGAGTGAGTTCCCATCAGGACTATCGGTAACTTTGAGTTGGTAGTGAAGCCCAAGATGAAAACAGCTCTTATCCGCCAGAAAATCGCTTTTGCTTGCATAAAGCATCATTTTTAGATACTTTATGTGAGTGAAAACGAATACAGACCAAACAGCCGCGAAAGACCTAGTCGTGACCCTTGCCTCAAAAGGGCGTTATAGCTTTACTTCAAAGGAGGCGCGGGAGACGCTAAAGGTCTCTGCAGATGCCAGTAAGCTTGCCTTGAACCGGCTGGCCAAGCAGGGGCAGATTGCATCCCCTGCTCGTGGATTCTACGTCATCATTCCACCTGAATACCGCTCCCTGGGCTGCCTTCCCGCGGACCAGTTCATTCCAGACTTGATGAGACATAAGGAATTACCCTACTACGCCGGGCTGCTTACAGCCGCTCAATACTATGGAGCAGCCCATCAGCGCCCCCAGGAATTCCAGGTAGTCGTCCAGAAAAACCGCAGGCAAATCCGTTGCGGTAAGATCCGGGTCAGATTCATTGCGCGGAAAAATATCGACGAGGTTCCGGTACGAAAATTCAATACATCTCGTGGTGAAATACGCGTATCAACTCCTGAGACTACCGCCATCGATCTCGCCGGATATCCCGAATATGCCGGAGGACTCGACCAGGTAGCGACCATCCTTTCAGAATTGGCAGAGAAAATCGATGCCCTGGCGCTAGCAGAAGCAGCCAAAACTGCACCAATACCGTGGATCCAGCGTCTTGGCTATATGCTGGAATTCGTCGAAGCAGAAAACGCTGCTGCTGGCATAAAAGAGTATGTCTGCGAACACGCTCGCGAATATAGAATGTTAACCCCAGGAAAGAGTGACAGGGAGATTCAACGCTTGGCGAACTGGAAGCTGATTATCAACACAGATTTAGAGCCAGATATATGATACCGCGCGACTACATCACAGAGTGGCGCGAACAAGCACCCTGGATAGAAGATGTACAGATCGAACAGGATCTGGTCATCAGTCGAGCACTGATCGAGATATTTTCGAATGAGATACTGCATAATGCGCTGGCCTTTCGCGGAGGCAGGGCGCTATTCAAGTTACATCTTCCAGCAGCGAGATACTCGGAAGACATCGATCTTGTTCAAGTAAAAGCCGAGCCTGTCGGACCTGTCATGGATCTACTGCGAGAAATCCTTGACCCGTGGCTCGGCAAACCTCGATATAAACAGACAGAAGGCCGCGTGACCTTCGTGTACCGGTTTGATTCCGAAGATTCTCTACCCCTTCGTCTGAAGGTGGAGATAAATACGCGCGAACATTTTGCAGTTGAAGGCTTTAAAGAAATTCCATTCGAAGTTAAATCAAGGTGGTACAACGGATCATGCTCAATACTCAGCTACGAACTCAATGAACTCTTAGGAACAAAACTACGCGCTCTCTATCAACGAAAAAAAGGGCGCGATCTTTTCGATCTCGCAATTGCGCTCGATAACGATGATGTTGATCCGGGTAAAGTCATTGATTCGTTCTACACCTATATGGAGCATGGCGGTCATCAGGTGACAAGAAGGCAGTTCGAAGAAAACATCGCCGCTAAACTCCACGACGACAATTTTTCCAGTGATATTGGCCCCCTATTAGCGTCCGGTTATGAATGGGACCTCAGCGCCATGTCAGAAAAAGTAAATGACTGTCTAATATCTCGCCTTTCAGAGTGAGATGAAAGAATTGACTTGTTCTGGGATGCAGGATATACACTATAATCATGAATAACGTTTTAGCCCTATTTTTATAGCGTTATATTCATTTCAAAAGCTTCATGTCAGTCTATTTCACGATAGAGGTGGCGCCATATTCTCGCACTGGCGTATACGATTTTTAACTTCTACCTTAACGGATGAACAACGTGCATTATTGGCTGCTGCCAAGCAGCTGGCCTGCCGCGGCTCTCTGATTCCACACAACCGACGATTCAAAAATCAGGTGCGGATCTACGAGCGGCGCACCTCCAGCGTCAGATTGTCAAGCTAGCCTAGATAAACACTGGTTATCTCAATTCTGGAATGGCCGAGTTCCTCACTGACGGTAAGTCGACTCCGCTCATCGATGGTTCGCTGCTCAGTCGTTAAAGCGCTTCTGGCACGTCCCCCCGCATTCGGAGGTAGCCAACCCGTCAATTCCTGATAGCGCGCCTGCGCGTAGGCGTGGCGTAATCCGTGCAACTTCGATAATCCCGTACGCGATGTCAATCGCTCGTAAGTGTGTAACTGTTGTACATAGTTTTTGGTGCTGGGAATAAGCGACCCCTTGCCAGCCAGTCGATGCGCCTGCTGGAGCACGCTGCGTTGGTTGTCGGTTCTAATCGGGATTACGCGCGGCTTACCGCCCTTAGTCCAGCTGCGTTTCAGGCGCAAATGGTCACCCTGATCAGCGTAGCTCGGCATAAACTTAATCGCCTCCTCGCGGCGCAAGCCGAATGCCCGCTGCAACCGCAGGCTCATAGTCACATAGACATCCTTGATCTGTGCCAGTTGCTCGGAACCTATTTCGCGAGCTTTGGAGGATTGGCTCACGAAGCTTCGATTGGGAATCCCGTAGTAATCGTTGGAGCGTGCGACCACGTTACTGCGATCCACACGGGCCGCCCACCACCGCAGAGCGTTCATGCGGTTTTTGATCGTGCCCGTGCTGAGCCCCTGCTGTGTCCACCGCTTGACCAACGCCTCGACGTGCTTGGGTTTGAGCGATCGACTGGACATGCCGCGATAACCCATCTCGCGCAGCTGATCAGCCATCTGGTTCAGAATATACCGGCGGGCCGCTTGTGTGGCCTCGCTGCCCTGGCGGTTGTCATAACATAAACGCTTCAATTGGTAATTCAGGTCTCTCACAGTGTGTACTCCAGTCGCTGAGTGTTTATGACCTACCGCAGGCTCGTAGCCATACTGGTTCGCTTGCGCGAAACGGTCAGGGGACACCACTCCCAAGCAACCTGACAGTGCCTACTCTCAGGCAACACAGCGGGATCTCGAAGAGAACGTACGCTGTGCAGTCCAATTGGCCCCGTCAGGGGCAACGTTGTGATGGTGATGGCTTCACCTCCTTTTTTTGACAATGCGGCACCCTCGCCGCGATTTGAAAAATATGCCGTGTCGACACGATTCAGAGAAACCCGCTGACATCGTCAGCAGTCGGAACTGCGGGCCACTGCCCGTTTCCAGATGGGCGTAACGCCCGGAGATAGAAAGATGGATTCACGACCAGAGGTCGCTGCGTCAATATGAACCCGGGGGGACGCGATGATCCGTTTCCGCTTACGCGAGGGCAGACCACCCCATGCCACATTAACGCTGTGGCCACGTGTAGTTCGATCGTCTGGGTTGCAGTGTAGTTGCCCGTAATCAGCATGTAACTAATGTATTCGCCCCAGCACCGGCGTCATTCCTGGGCGCGGCGCCCTTGTCACTACACTGCGCGGTAGTGACAAGGGCAGTTGTGCGATTGACCGTGCTCACGACTAAGCCGGGCGCAGCATCGTCACTGATATAAGCGGGATCTGGCGGTTGAGGTTTGGAATTGCGCGGAGGGTCTATGGCGAGAAGGGGCTATTGCAGGGTTGCCGGGAAGAATGCTTTTCAGCGGACAAAAAAGTGGGCCTGAGGTGTCAATTCAGGCCCGGAGTAATACTTAGCGATCGCGCTCCTTGCCATTAAAAACGGCTGACCGTCGACTTTGATCCATTGGAATCGCAGCAGACTGGATTTGAGATGAACGCCGGTTTCACCAGCGCGCTTGCCCTGCCGATAAGTGAAGGGGACAGGATTCAGATCACTGAGCTGAAAACCCACTAACACCTTCGCTTCCGCGTTAACGGCAGACTGCAATTGACGCACCAGATCTTTCGCTTCTTCGCCCACCACAATACAGTCAAAATAACAGTGGCGAACGTTATCGACATGACCGTGTAGAGCCGTAATGTACACACTCCAGAAAGGCGAGCCTTCCTTGGGGAATACTTCACGTACCCTGTTCAAATAGCCGATGCCGGTGATGTGAAGATCGAAATACTTCGAGCTTTCGTTAGTATTCATAACACTCTCCTTTGGCGAGTGAACGCCGTAGAAAGCGGATCCCTGGCTGGGAACGCTTTCCCGACAGGGTGAATGACCCGGAGCAGCCCGGGAATGTGGATTGGCGGCATTGCCGTGGTATCGGTTATACAATCCGACGATACCTCTCTTACTTCACGCCACTGAGAATGCAGTGACCACGTAAAAATCAGCTTAGTGGGCATGACAAGACACCGGTTCTTCGCAAACATACTGCAGATACTTCAACATGCCTCTGGCGTTGGCGAAGGCGGGTTGCTCGGCAATCTGCTGATTAGGGAACCAGTCGGCGATGTCGCTAGCCAGGGCTGCGCTACCGCCTCCCACAAAAATAATCGTATCGAGCTCCTCCCCTAACCCCAGTTGGCGCCGGGTTTCAGCATGTAGCTGTGTGACCAACTCGAGCTTGGCCTCCTTCACAATGTCCGAGATATCGTGTTCATGGCCGTGCAAGCGCACCGTTTGGCGATTGACTGCGTGAGCAACACGTTGCTCGGACACCGACTCCAAATTGAACTGCTTCTGAATGGCCCGAGACACTTGGCTATGCACATCGAGCATGCCCTTGCTCAGTGAGCCAGATGAGCGGTGCAGGATGCCCTGATTCTCTACCACCACGTAGTCAGTCGTGCGTCCACCAATGTCCACAACTGCCACCGGTGTTTCCACCCGCGCAGTATTCAATGAGGCTTCCCCATCCTTTACATCGATGACCTGGTCATACCAAGCCGCCAGCGCTTCGGGAATGACCTCGTGGAAAGCGACACTGACAGGCGGTCTGCCTCGATCATACATACCGCCAGATGACCGTGGCTCAACCGCAATTTTTAAGGTGTCACGCTTTTGCGCAATGGCACCACTGCGTTGTTGTCCGTCACTGAAATAAAACGCAGAGACCGGGAGACCGGAGACAACATGAACCGACCGTCCACCCAAGCTGGCCTGCTGCAATGCGTGCTGAACAATACAGCGGTGTAAGCCGGAGACGGGGTACCCGGTGAACCGTGTAGAATCCCCATCCACTTTGCCGACCGAGTAGATGCTACCCTCAGTTGAGTATTCGAAAACCCGCTGCTTATTGGCCTCGATCCATGTCACTCCCGCCTGCCCAATCCGAGCCCTTGATGGAATCGCCACGAGTTGATTATTCGGCAATACCAGCTTGGTAAAGGCATAGCCATCGTCCAGCCCCACTCGAAGCGTGTCCATCACTTGCACTTCAGCAGCAAGACGCGGCGCGGATTCCGCCGGAATAACGGCTGTAGCTTCAAGCGGTGGCGCAAGTGGCGCAGGCGCCAAACGGTGTGTCTTTGATGGGCTCATGCGACTTGTTCTCCCAGCACTTTTTGCAGTGCGGCTAAGGGTTTTTGATTGACGAGACCGACTGCTACTGCACTTTGCTTCGGCTTCTCAGTGACTACTTCGTTCGCGCTGGACGCTTTGGGCTCTTGCGTCAGCCAATTGGCAAAGCCCGTATCAGAGGCAGGCCGTATCGTCTGGCCGACAGTTTGCTGCAGGCTCTTGCATTCCTCTCGAAAGCCCAGCACCAGTAGCCGCCGCAACCACTCCTGATGGCGCGTTTTTGGCTGCTGCCGGAGCCGTTGAATTAACACCGCCTCCAGCGACACACGCAAATCCAGCGAGAGGTCTAGTTGGTATTCATAACCAGGCACGAGCTTCACAAAGACATCTCATCTTCGGTGTCGCACATGGGCTTTTTGTCGCTATCACTGTCTTGGGACAGTGCACTGCACAATAGTGTCGCTGGAGCGGCATCCGACATAGGACGAACACCCGCCGGCACAAACAGAGGGAGCGTCTCGCTATTAAGAATCTCTTCCGGCAACGGCCCCATAAGCTGGACTGCCCTTTGGCCGCGCTGATTGTTTTGGCGTAGATCGTCTCGATTGATGGCGCATACTTTGAAGCACTGAGGAATCGCGAATACGCGGCGGATCTGATGCCCTGCCCTCGCCACCATGGCCTGTAGTTCGGCTGGCTCGCCTGCTCCTACAATCTTCAAGGTGTGGCACGCGCGCACCAATGCATCGTATTCTCCCAACATGTGTGCAGCGCGGTAGGCATAGGGGTTACTGAAGGCGAGCCGGATACGATAGGGCTGCGCCGACTCCGCCGTGCCGACCTCCAGAATTTCGGCGTCCGGATGCAAATAGGCTGTCTGATCGAACTGATCACTCAGGTGTGCGCGACACGCCTCAATACCAGCCTCGATCTTAATCAGCCACCACAGTGCATAGGGGTCGCCTCCTTCAGCCGCTTGCCAAATGGTATTGACGGCGGCGGCAAAACCGATCAGTCCGGAGATAGGCGGTTTCTGAGCAGTTGGTCGCCGCCCCCAAATCAGTCGCAGTGCCTGATGCGAATGCACCGCCAGACACACTTCACCGGCAAGCTTCCCGACGGTTTTTGGTTGTGCGTTCTCGCTGAACCGAGGGATAGTGGTGTCGACTGCAGATTGGTCCTGGACTGTTGTATCCATCAGAAGATTCCTTCTCAAGCGTTCCTGTAAATCAGGCTGCTATGAACGCACGAAGGGGGGGGAAACTAGAATGGGAAAGGCGGTATGCGCCCGGCGGGGTTTTTGATTAGAGTCTAATCACTTGCGAAAAGTTGGTTTCTAAAAAGACACTGCACCGGCGACACTAGATGCGCGGCCTACCTTCGGGATTGCCGAACTGTGCCCAGCGTTGCGTAAGCTGCCAGATGGAGCGCAGTTCTACACCGGTGGCCGATTTGAGCGCCAGGTAGTCTTCCCCGGACAAAAGCTCGATGGCATCGTCATTGACGCGTGCTTGCCACGCATCCCACAGGGCGTGTGCTTTCTCATCCTCCGGTTCTGCTGGGCGGCCCACGGCGGGTTCAAGCGTCAACAATCGACGCCACCGCGTATATTCTTTCGCGCTCAATCCGTACAACGATTGCATCATTTCTTGAGGGGCGTCCCCCTTGATCAAGGTTTGTTGTAATTCCTGCGATTCACCAAGTTGCTTAATATGCTCAACCACATGCCAAAAGACTTCACGGTTCAGATCAACCCGCAGGCAGTGGGCACGTAGCGCATCAAACCGGTATAGATCAGCAACGTTAAGGCGCTCAAGTGCCTCAATTTCCCGCGGACCAAACCCCATCGCTCGCAGTGCAGACTGATCTGCCTCCGCCGTGCAGCGGGTGGCATACAAGAGCACCGCAGTGATCAGTTCCGCTTCTTTAGTTGTTGCCATTGTTTCCTCCTATACATTCCATAGTGGCTGGCCCGACTCCCGAGACACCCGGTGCAGGGCACGGTAGGTCTCAATAAGCGCAGTCAGTGCTTTCCAATCCTCATCATTCAACCGCCGCCATAACTGAGTACCGATTAAGCCCGGCTCCAGTGGCGGAATCGCCTTAAACAGCTTGCTGTGATCCTTATCGACTACCGCAGCCTGCAACGGCGACCCTTCCTTCAAGTGCGTCATTATCTGCACCGCTGGAGCCGTCAACATCTCCGCGCAGGCGACCAACTGCCACCACACCGCCGTGACCAAGTGCGCCAAGTCCTCATCCAGTACATCAGTGAGCGCTGCTTCGGGTACATCCTGTACTAAAAAACCCAGGCCCTGCTCATAGAACGGTTTGACCAGACGCCCCAGCCCGTGAGCGTGGGCAAGCGCGGTTGCCTGTTGGCAGGCCTGCTGCCTCAGTGGATCCAAACCGTTGTTTTCTTTTGTGTCGCGGCTGGCGAGATTTCCGTGGTCTTTACCATTGATGCTCTCACTGGCCGGGTCCCGTTCACATACAGCAGGAAGAGCTATAGCGTTTCCAATCACCACAGGTTCTGAATTCGAGGACTCCACGAGGGACCTTTCCAGCGTCTGTGCCGGTGCTTGCTCTAAGGTGTCCAATGCAATTGCCGGAAACGGTCTACCTGCGATCCGCGCATCCAGTTCCAGGCGGACCAAGGAGAGGCCTACATCCGCGGCGTCGGCGATTTCCGTCTCCAGCGCGCCACGCAGTACTTCGGTCGCCCACTCCGGACTGTCGTAGCGGCGGCACAAAGCGGCAAAGGTGTCATCAAACTCGGCCTCCGTGCCCAACGACCTTTTGCACCAAATCGCACGGGCCCCGCGTTCAAGTCCCTGAATGCGCTCAATCTGCGGTGTCCCCATACCGGCTAAGAGAGCCTGAGGAATCAGTGGCCACAGCGTGTGTACGGTGTAAGACATTCGGGAGATCGACGTTTGGCTATAGCTCAAACCATGCCCTGTGATCAATTCCGACAACCGGCGCTGTGAGAGTGGCTGGCCTTGCATTTCTGCCTCCAGCAGCGCCTTCACCTCGAAGACAGCCTTGGCCTTATCGATAAAATACAAATTATCGCGCAGCTCGTTCTCGCGCAGGTGGGATAACAGAACGGCGGATTCTCCTGCCCAGGGTTTGAAAACGCAGTCCAAGTAGCGATATGCCTCGTCGCCCGTTTCTTGATACAGCGCCAGCACGGCTCGAAGGCGTGTATTACCCCCAGCAAGCAGCATGTAATCCGACTCGTTCGGCCGGCATGTAACTACTAACGGCTGGTCCAGCCCCTGAGCACGGATAGAAGCTTTGATCCGTTCATACTCACTATTGGGGCACTGCCGCGGATTGCGGTCATAAGCGCGAAGCTGTGTGACTTCGACTCGAATCAAACAGCTATTATCCAGCGCAACATCCTGTGCCGGCGAGATGCGGGGTACTCGATTTGCTGTCTCAGCTGCCATTGCGTTTCACCTTACTCGTCCGGTCGGGCAAAAGAAAACTGAGGTGATACCTGAACAACCTTTGCTGCGAAGGCTCGGAAAAATAATGAGGAAGGGGCCAGTGAAGGTTTCAAAGGTCATCGCGTGAAATGAAAAATTGTATCGACACATAATCTACCGTACCGAAATCGGGGAAGGCCTCTACCCCGACCTGGAAATTTCAAGATTCATTGCCAAGTAACCCTAGCACCAACTTTGGTTTTTATCCTTGTTAAAGTTTTTGAAGTATGAAGGCTACTCGCTCAATGCAGACAACTATTCAAGAGCTTACGCGCAGAGTCATAGGCAGTTTCAAAAAATGATGAGTTGGTACTGCCCCAAGACGCCTTGCATCATCTAACCACGCCCTGCCCTGTCCACATTCAGTCTTGTTATTTACCTCAGGATCAATCAATCATTCCCGAACGGATGAAGTGGAAGTTCGCAAACTAACGACTTTCAACATCATCAACTGTTTGCTTAAGGAGAAGGTTTAAAGAACTAATTTGACTACAGGAGCATTGAAAATGAACAGTAAAGAAACACTGGATTCTATGTCGGAGAATCTCTTGCGGGAGGTTGATCTGCAGGCCTACACCTACTCGCAAGTGGCTGAGCTTCTAGCCAGTTCTAAAGATACAGTGATCCGGATGTGCGTTCAGGGAAAGCTGCAGCGTATATACCTTCGCCCACGGTCACCTCGTATTCCAAAATGGTCAATCGATCGCTTCCTTGAACAGCAAAACACCTCGCAGTACGATGGTCAGCGCACAACAGCCAGCGCTATCAACGGAGAAAGCGTATGGCTAAGATCTATAAAAGAGAAAAATCAACGTATTGGTACGCGTTGTTCAAGTCGCCGAAAGGTGGCAAAACTCGCCGATCAACTGGTGTCCCGGCGCAAGGAAAACTCAGAGAACAGGCACAGCTAAAAGCTAACCAGATGGAACTGGAAGCATGGAAGGGGTGGAGCCCGAACCATCAAAATGCCTACGATTTTGAAGACCTTATGTTGGCATATACCAAAGAACGCGAGCTCGGTAATGCGGATCTTAATTGTATCACACAGCTTCAAAGCTACTTTTCCGGCATTGTCCTGAATAGCATTGGCGCGAGTGAGATAAACGGATACAAGCAATACCGGAAAAAAAGTAATAGAAAGGACGGTACTGTTCGTAGAGAGTTGGCAGTATTTAGCGCTGCCATTAATTATGCGCGAAGGGAGTGGGATTGGGATATCCCGAACCAGGTTGCCAACCGCAAACCGGCGGAACCCAAAGAACGTATTCGATGGTTGACGCACGGGGAGGCAAAACGGCTACTGGCTCAAGCGAAGAAGAGCGTGTATTCGCCCCATCTCGCAGACTTCATAGAGCTGGCTTTACAAACAGGAATGCGAAAGCAAGAGATATTGGGATTAGAGTTTTCTCGCATCGATTTGGAGAAAGATGTGATTTACCTCAATCCCGGCGACCAGAAAAACGGGAATTACAGCGCCGTACCCTTGAGTCAAACAGCAAAACAAACTGTTTTGCGTCGAATCAAGGTTAACGCTGATGCCCACGACCGGTCGCCTTATCTCTTCCCTAGCAAGAATGGCCATATCAAGGACGTAAAAAAGGGGTTTTCGTTTGCCTGCAAGCAAGTTGGCATTCATGACTTTCGCATTCACGATTTGCGCCATACATTTGCGAGTTGGCTCGTTCAGGAGGGTGTGAGTATCTATGACGTGAAGCATCTGCTCCGCCATAGCTCCACAGCGGTAACGGAGAAGTACTCCCACCTACCCCCTGAGACAACTCGTAGGGCCGTCGAGAGACTGGACACACTATTGGACACACCTCACGACTGAGGATCGAAAGGTGTGACGAAAGAGAGATAAAATGCTTATAAAACAAAGAGATATGGTGGAGCTAAGCGGGATCGAACCGCTGACCTCAACACTGCCAGTGTTGCGCTCTCCCAGCTGAGCTATAGCCCCAAAAAGAGCTACGCATTTTAGGGCCGCGCCCCCAT
>Ga0102955_1000001_pt1 | contig 54842 bp, 81 predicted proteins | sample SalPonF2_A_D1_MG_FD_78512 | JGI IMG/M metagenome (GOLD analysis project Ga0102955, IMG submission 78512) | Salt pond soil microbial communities from South San Francisco under conditions of wetland restoration - Salt Pond MetaG SF2_A_D1_MG ... | reverse complement strand
TTATGCGGTTTTGTTTGTGATCTGGATAGTACCGGTATGGTCTCAAACTCGATTCCGACCTCGATGGATGGAAGCTCATTGGACTGATTTGGACGATAAGGAATTGTAATGACGATAGTGTCAGATGAATTGAAGGTCGACCCTGAACGAATAGCGAAGTATGGCGACAAAGGTACACTGACTGGTATTTACGTTAGAGCGAAGATGCCCAGTGGAAAATGGGTATCGGCGGACATCATGGTTTTGGAGAAGGATAGTCTACTGTCGTGGCTTCGCTCTCGGGGCGGTGAGAATCCATGGGCTGAAAATACTGTAGGCATTATTCTTGGATACGGTACGTTGATTGACGGTGGACCTGTATTCGTAGTGGAGAGTGAACAATGAAAACTCAAGAAGAGATTATGTTACGAATTGATGAAATCGGCGATAATGATTTTCTCGGTTTCGAGACGACAGATTTGTATAGTGCGTTGACCAAAGCCAATGCGATCGAGATGTTGATAAGGAAAAATCCTGACGCTGAATCGATAGAGAAAGATCTAGCGGATTATGAACAGATATATCGTACAAACGAAGACATCATTGAACAGATGAAGAAGTATATGAGTTTCGCTGTTGAGAAAGCAGTCAACCACCGTGGGATTTCTGCATCTCGGAGTGTTGCTCATTATCGAGCGTGGACGTGGCTTATCAACGATTCGGAGACATTTGAGTTTTTGAGTGATGGTTCGAATTATCAGAACTACGGTGCGCCAATGTTGAAGTACGTTGCAGAGAAGTATGACATTCCCATTCCTGAAAATCAGACATTCATTGAGATGGCACAAGGAAGGAAATGTCAGATGTGCATTGAAGGATTAGAAGAAGGATGTGATTCGTAGTTCTGTCTAACCGGTTAGACTTTCCTCTATCTCAATATAATATTCTCGGAGGCAATCTATGGTGAATGAGGATACTGAAATAATGAAGTTGCGACAAGACTTCAACAATGAATGTGACAATATCAAAGAGCTTCACGATCGTGTTGATGCTTTAGAAGATACAGAAAAAACTCAGACGGACGCAATTGGTGCGTTTCGGATTGAACTAGAAGCATTGAAAGCTCGTCATTCGAAACACAGTCATGCTTCTCATTCCCATCTCGGAGTAGATCAATCACTTGATCGTTTGAACAAACGAGTAGCTGAATTGGAGTCTCGTCTTTCTCGTATTGTTGAAGCGCAGATTGATTTTGAGAATCGATTGAAAGACGAGCGCAAAACACTGGGCGATGTTCAGGATGTTCAAACTGCATTGTCTGATGATCTACAGGCATTGCGGGAGAACTTGTTTGGTGCAGACGAGAACAATCATAGTTCGTTTTATCGTGAACTACTGGACCTGAGAGGGCGGGTAGCTGTGGTTGAAGCGTTGGCCAAACATGCCGTGGTTGAACTTGATCTTTCGAAGATTCAACGGTCTGTACGTTTGGTTGACGCGAAGAAGAAAAGTGAATGGTAATGACGGTCAAACCGGATATAGTGAGAGTCTCATACAGGAGAGTCTCATGGAGTATACTGAACGCGGGTTCAGATTCAAGATGTGGATTGACGATGATCGTAATCTGAACATTGCCATTACGTGTGAACGAGGTGGTGGCGGGCAGGTTACTGTACACTCGTCTTGTCGTATGCCGTTGATGCGTGCATTCAATGAAGCTGTTCAACATCTAGCAGAGGATGCTATCAGCGAGCTTGTTAGCAAAAAATCATGAGAACAGACGAAACCGGACAACCGTGTCCTGAGACACTTGGCGAGTATCGTGATATGTGCGCTGCAATTGGTGGTGAAGATTGTGCTGCCGTAGCGATGCTTGACGAAAAGATAGCTGACCCAATAAATAAGAAGGGTCGAGATGAGAATGTAGTCATTGACGATTATCACATGCGGACGATATTGCTTCCGCTGATTACTAAGAAAGTTGGAGAAGATAATGGAAGATGAGATCTACACGTGTCCAAAGTGTAAAAGCGAAGACGTATCGATCAATGCTTATGTTCTGATCGATGTCAATGAACGTGAGATACTCGACGATATCAGCGAGATAGTTGCGAATGCAATTGATATGAACGAGGAAGCTCAATGTGATGAGTGTGGGCACACTTTCAATTTAGGAGAGAAGACGAGTACTGAAGATGAGGATTGATGATTCTATCAAGGGTATGCTCATTGTATTTACAGTGATCATCATAATTGGATTGATTATTTCTGCTCATTGCAATGCCGAAAAAGATTGCTACGAACAGGCAGAACATCGACCTTGTATTTCAGGTACTGTCAGTTATGACTATGACGATATGGAATGCGAATGTCTGACTCCACATGGTGAACTAGAATGGAGCATTTACTCGGGCTGTAATCTGGATTGAGGGGAACATGCCGACATTGATAGTAGGTGGAAGGAATAGCGGTAAGACTACAAAATGTATTCGGCTAGCAGCCGAGCACAATGCGTATATTGTATGTAGGACACATCAAGAGGCTTCGCGTATTGCCGCGTATGCGACAAAGCTTGATCTGCATATTCCTTTTCCATTATCTTACGATGAATTTATCCAAGGTCAGTTTTGTAGAAAAGGCATCAATGGATTCGTTATTGATAATGTTGATGATTTGGTCAGTTATCTATCTCGTGGAGTTGAGATTGTAGCTATGTCGATTTACGGTGGCATACCATGTAATACTGTTCGACCTGCCGCATGGGAATCTCCTGAAACAAAATCAGATGTCTAACCGGTGAGACATGACAAAATCAAAAACGAGAGCCCGCCGTCGAGGTACTAAGGGAAACCCTTTTGATATTGGAGAGAAGGTTCGGTTGATGGGGAATAAGAATATGATCGGAAAGGTAACTTCGATTGATTCTGGAAATATGAATATGCCATGGGAACGGCAGTACGCTCCTATGTTTTACATGGTGAAGTGGAGTAATGGTGTTGAGGAGATGCGAGGCGTAAGAGATCTGGTTGCGTACGAAGGGTAGGAGTTCCTATGGATTTCGGATGTGCATGCATATGTGGTTACGATGGTGAGCCACCAGAGTTCATGTCAGAGAAGTATGTTCATGCACGAAAGGAATACACATGTCTTGAATGTGGAGAGACGATAAAGAAGGGGGAAAGATATGAATATGTATTTGGTAAATGGGGTGGATATTTGGATACTCATCGTACATGTATGACATGTGTCAATATTCGAAGAGACGTATGTTGTGGTGGGTTTGTATATGGAACGCTTCGTGAAGATATCATGGAAGCGTATGGTATCGATTACGTAACAGGAGAGACTATCGATGACGACGACGAAGATGAATAAAGAAGAACAGTTTGAAGAAGTGATATTGGCAAGCGAGCGCGGAACAGTTTTCATCAAACTGACAAAAGATAAGGAAATTCTTCTTGGAATGAATAGGGGGCACGATATCGAAACACCCCCTCCGTTATGGATAGGACTTACTCAACGTCAGATCATGACGCTTACTGATATTCTACAGGAGTATTGCGATATTCGTAATGGATTGGTCGAAGGTGGATGGGTTGGTCCAAAAGATAGTTGATTGATGGGTGATTCGTGGTTATAACAATAACGCGGGGTGGAGCAGTTGGTAGCTTATCAGGTTCATACCCTGATGGTCGTTGGTTCAAGTCCAACCCCCGCAATCATGCTATCGTGCCTGTCGTGCATTGCCTTGGTTCCCACCATCAAGTTTAGAGTTGGGCCTTGATGGTGGGAACTTTCCCTTCCTTTTGACTATAATTCTTCAATGGCAAAACGAAACTTGGAGTTGATCATGCCAAAAGCGACTCTTGAATTTGATCTGGGCGAGCCAGACGAGCAGGAAACCATGTGGATTTCTATGGAGGGTAACAAGTATCGTGGTGTTTTGTGGGATTTGGACCAGGCGCTACGTAGCGATATCAAACATAACGATTCGTTGTCGGACGAAACGTATGCAAAGTTGGAAGAATATCGAACTAAGATTCAGCAATTGATAGATGAAGCTGGTATCTCGACATGGTATTGAGGTAGTCGATGAAAGTAATTGCAACTGTACCTGACAAGAACAAGAGCTATTGGCGAGCGATAAGACAGTGTGCATGTTGCACGAGCATCGTATCGATATCGACTGGTGATTTGATGATACATGATATCCCGTCAAGGCCGGTGGTATTCATGTGTGGTGCATGTGACAACCCGAACGAAGTCACGGTACCTATGGTCATTCGACGGAACATTCGAAAGAAACTGGAAGGTAAGTGGGCAGTGCAATATCTGGCCAAGATACCTGAGTAGTCTCACCGGTTAGACAGGACATTCGATGAAACGGAATATTGAGAAACAACAATTGGTCCATCAGTGGATGACCGAGAAGGTCAAGACTTGTACAGAGCCATCGATTCTATCTCGTTTGGCCGCTGCGAATTTCCATATATCCACAGACCCCAAATGGCTCGATCAAATGGCAAGCGAAGTTGTAGAGTCGTATTATGCAATGGAACGAAGTTGATTACACTCTCCCTGTTGTAGAGGAGAGAATAACCGGCCTATTGATCAGTCGTCCCGTCATTATCTACAATGCCAGAAACGATGATGCAATGATTGCCCAACTATGTGTTGGACGTAGCTCTCATCACAAATGGTGGATTGTTCGAGGGGATAGGATGAAGCTATCATATGCTACGCATTGGGCAGAGTTTCCTGCTATGGATGTTGAGCAGAAGATATCTTACCTTGAACGATATTGGCCTTCTCGCGGATATTGATATGTAATTGTACAGATATTTCTTGCCCGTTGGTGATAATTAACAGGGTAAGGAGGCATCTATGCAATTCGATCGTGATTCGTTGATGGAACTAGCAGAACAATTCGAGAAGAAGGCTGAGGAGTTTTTGGAGGTAGCAGAGCGTATTCGCAATGCTGCCTCGTTGTTTGTTGAGCAGAAGTCAGAGGTTCCTGTTATTGAGGAGGAACCAGTTGAAGAAGTTAATGTTACTCATGTTGATATGAATGTGACTAGATTGGAGATGGCCGTTATCGAGTCATTGAATAATCGTATAGCGGGTAGAGAGATACCAAGTATTGTCAATTATTGCCAGCATAATATTGGAATGGGAACAGCCAATAGTATTCGTTTATCGTGTCGAAAGTTGACAAATCGTGGAATTCTAAGGCGACTACATCGTGGTCGATATGCGTTGCCTGAAGAGACACAGGAGAAGTTGAATCATGGAGCTGATTACAGATCAACCAATAACTCAGCAAGTGCCGTGTAATGGATGTGTAGCTTGCTGTCAGAGCGATCGGATAGTCATCAAGCCGCACATGGGAGACGACCCGAGGAAGTACATCACTGAGATATACGAGGGTCGGTTAGTATTGCTACACAAGAAGAATGGCGATTGTGTTTATCTCGACAGAGAGAAAGGCTGCAAGATATGGAGTAAACGTCCGGCGGTATGTCAGGAGTTTGATTGTCGGTTGATAGTTCAGTATATACCAGAGAGCAAATTGCAGAGGTTGATATCCGCAAAGGTTATTGAACGAGGAAAGCAACTACTGGCAATGCAAGACATTCGAACGTCGGTGTGTATCCAACGACAGAATAATCGAGGGACGAGAATACTATGAGTGACATGCATGATTACTACGATGAAGACGTTCTGGAAGAAACCGTTTGTGATATTTGTCATCTACCAATCGGTTGTGAAGAGTTTCGTACATCATGCGAAGTATGTGGCAGGCAGTATGGGAATTGCTGCGCATGTGAGAACGAAGATTTGAACTACTGTCACATTTGCGAAGAGCGCACTCGGGACAGAGCGTAATCCCGCTCGGGAAAATTTAGGGGGTGATACCGCCAGCTAACGGTTTCATTTTCCCGAACGGGATTGGAGCAATCATGCATAAGACACAAGCACAAGTCAAGCAAATGATGTTGGCATTAGACCTTCCACTTCCTCACGATGTCAATGGTCCGGGAGTTCGGTTTCTAACTTCATTTCATATTGATTTGCTTCGTTCGTTGGTAGACGAAGAACATCGCGAATTCCAGGAAGCAATGGAGGAACTCGATTGTGCATTGAAGCGAGCTGCGAGTCTTGGGAACATCCGGTATCTTGATGAGTTTGAGTCTGTGAAGGCTGCATGGGTCAAGGCTATTGATGCAATGTGTGACATGATTGTCACTATTCACAATACTACGAACGCCATGAACCTTGATCTTGAACCGTTCTTCGATGAAGTCCATCGAACGAATATGAAGAAGAAGGGCGGTATGCTGAATGAGAAGGGCAAGCGACTCAAGCCTCCCGGATGGAAGCCACCTCAACTCAGAAAAATATTAGACCAGATGTTGTCTAACCGGATAGACAGAGGGTAAATATGGGACGTGAAATCAAAAGGGTAGCTCTGGATTTCGATCATGGCCCTAATGATGGAGTATGGCCTGGGTATACGGAGTATCGAACCCATTGCAAATGTGAGAAGTTTGTACCCGAAGAAGGGTATGAGGAAGATGATAATTGCGACATATCAAAGGACGAGTGTCCTTACTATTACGAGCCACCCGAGGGAGAGGGTTGGCAGATATGGGAAACGGTTTCAGAAGGGTCACCTACTTCTCCTGTATTTGCCACACGAGAAGAACTCATAGAGCACTTGATGACTAAGGGTGCTGGTGGAGTATGTGGACCGTCGTCGCGAGAAGCTGCTGAACGGTTTGTGGAAACTGGATGGGCACCGTCGTTTGTTGGTATGAGGTTTCCTGGTAGTGGCCTAATGCTCATGGATGGTGTAAATGCTTCTGAGTTCTCGCCCAAGAAAGAAGAATAATGTCATTCGGAACTAGGGATGCCATGGTTGCATTCATCTATTCGTTGATCAGTCGTCATCTCCCAGCTTATGCCATTGAAGACATCATGCGTGAACAGAATGACTTCACGATTACTGGGATGTCTGCTGGTTGGGTTTTCGATAATGAAAATCTTGGCAAATACGCATTCGATACTGTAGAGCAGCTTCGGTTGCAGACTGCTCGTATGAGATTGTGTACTGATTGCATGGTTAACAGTATATCGGACGAAGACCCGTTGTATTGCGGAAAGTGCTTTCGTCCGCTGTGCTCTCATTGTGCGAGGATAGTAGCCGATGAGATTCGATGTGAAGCTTGCATGGTGGGTAAGGACAGTATAGATTCGCTAGGACGTTCGAATATTGTAGATGCCTAGCGAGGAAAATATGCCGTTGCATCTTGGGCTTGTAGAAGACATGTGGGAGCGCGGTTGGAGTATAGGTTGGTTTGATGTTCAACCTGATGGTAGTAGCCGAATGGATGTTCTTCTCGGTGAGCCGATATCTGACAAAGATGCAATCACACATCGACAGAATATTGCTGCTCTACGTGGCGCTCAGAGGGTAAAGGTTACGTGTTGCTCAACGAGCGGTGCGTATATATGGGAAACGAAGAAGCATGCTGCTCGGGCAATGAGATTGGCACGAGCAGAGTTGAAAGCTATTCAAACGGGACGGCCATTCCCTGATTGGGCTAAGCAGGCATTGGCAGAGGGATGGAAGCCACCTCGACGTTGGAGGCCGACAAAATGACAGACCGCTATAATACACTGACGGTAGTACTTGAAAATGATATGCGCGATGAAGATGTTGAGCCATTGATTGCTGCGATTGAGCAGTTGCGAGGTGTGATATCCGTGAGTGGCAATATCGCCAGTCCTGGATTATATGCAGCACAAGAGCGCGCGAAATATGAATTGAGAAATCAAATCATCGAAGTACTTACTTCAAGTCGTACCCTGTAGTGATCTCCCCTGTGACAAATTCGCGTAAATGGCAATAATTAACTGTGCCATAAGGAGGAGACATGCACATCGAATCTATCAACCACGAAACAGATAATAGCGTTGCCATTCGTTACCGCGATGAAACGAAATCGAACGGAGGTATATACAACGTATCGATTTACGTCGAGAACAATCAGATAATGGTCAAGGCCGAGAATTCTGAATGGATTGTGACTACTGCACCATTTGAAGACTGAGTGTCTAACCAGGGAGACAGTAATGCAGATGTGGTGCGAACGTCACGATGCGTATTACGACATACAAGATTGGGCATGTCCTCAATGTTTGGTCGGTGATTTCATACCTGATAGATTTCGTGAGAAGCTGATCGAAGAAATACTTTCTCGATTGCCTGACGATGACGATAAGGAATTCTGGGATTCGAGAGAGAAAATCGAAGAAGTTATACGGGCTTCTCTTGAACGAGCATCTTCCATTCAGACAGTTTACAATTGCATGTTCTATTATGATCATGAACGTAGGCTACTTGATGTTTCGTTGATTCGTTCAATAGAGTCAATCAAACTATCGGTATCGTTAGCATGAAATGCTTTCGGTGTGGATATTGCTGTACCAAGTTGTTGGCAGTAGTTATCGATGACCCTGAAGGACCATTCGAAGAAGGTAATCTTAAAGCGATTGGTACGACAGGAGAACTGGAACGATGTCCTCATTTGCGCGGTGATATGCCAGGGAAGTACTGGTGTTCAGTTCACGATAAGCCATGGTACCCATCTTCGCCATGTGCTCAGTATCAAAGTCATTGGGGTAATCAACCCTGTCGTGTAGGCGAAATGCTTACCGATGAAAAACATCTCAAACATATCAATTGATATTGTATGATCTTCGGTAGGAGGATTCATGCGATATTTGTTGCTGGTGGTGGCATGTTTTATGCCATCGTGCCCAGGTCCAATGTGCCAAAAGTTGCAGACTCGTTGTGCTAACGATGTAGTACAGATTTGCGATTCGCATGGTCGTTGGCAGAAAGTGATTGATTGCCGAGAAGTTCAACCAGATGGATGGAGTTGCGTGTTCGATGGAGTTGATCACACATGCATTGAGGTGGTGAGACATGAGGCAAGTTACAACGGCAACGGTAGTCAATCTTTGGCATCATATGGAGAAAACGTATCAATCGCATCATACGAGTAAATCAGATTCCGGTATGATGAAGATGATTGGTTACTTCTTGGATGGAATAGGAGTTCTTGATAAAGAGAGATTCTTAGAGAACTATACAACAACGATTGGTAGTGTTGTGTATGTTCCTTTCCGAATAGGAGTAACGAATGTTCGATATCCACTATATACTCAGTTGAAAATTTGTGTTCATGAACATCAACATGTTGTGCAATGGCGTCGGGGTGGTCTTTATTTTATGTTGGAGTATTTGACGGATTCTTCTCGACGTGCTGCGTATGAAGTAGAAGCTATGCAGGCTTCGATGGAAATACAATGGTGGTACAGTCATACATTGCCAGACATACCAAGAATGGCAATCAAGTTGGTCGATTATAATTGCAAGAAGGATGATATAGTCATGGCTGAGAAGATGCTACGTAGTATTTCAAAAGCCGTTAGTCGAGGAGCGGTAACAACTGGCGCCGGGAAGACAGCCATCAAGTTTTTGCAAGATCATGGTGTCTAACTGGTTAGACGAGGTAGTCATGTCCAATATTGACGTGCCGTCTGATGTAATTGATTTCTTGGCCAAGTGGGCTGTCAATACAGATCAAGATGCTGGTGACTGCGCCAAACGATTCTGGGATTTGATGATCAATCAGGATATCTCAGATGAGACAAAGAGCGAGACCATCAAGAAATGGATGGACGAAGCTGGCTACAGTTGACATGGAACGGAATTTGTTATTTATAGAAAAGGAGCACATGGGGTGCTCAACCGGACGGTAGTTATATTGGTGCAGACCAGTCCTGGCAACTATCGTCCGGTTTTGTTTATTATGGAGTAGCTAGCTGCGCTACAATCGCGTCCATGATAGTAGTGTCGATTTTTTTCTCGACATTATCTTTGAGTTTTTGACGCTTTGGTTTTTTGTCGTTTTCTTCCCAGTCGTCAATTTCAACACCGATAATTGGAGCCGGTCCTTGGTCGGTGGGCCAATTTACGAGTTCGTATTTGAACTCGGATTTCTTGTCATCTGATTTGTAGTCTACTCCGACTCGTCGGAATTTCAGACGTACAGTTTTCATCAACGGCATTTCATGTACAAGTTCATCGGTTCTTTTTGGCATGGCATCTCCTATGCATTGCCTACACGATGTACGTCATTGTAGATATAGATATGTCGAAAAGCAATCTAACAGGTATACTTTTCATATGGACCAAACAAGAGAGACAAACAGACTTCGTTCTATTGGCGAGGAATACTACAATACCTGTTTTGAATACGATCTGACAGTTTGTTCAGGTCGTACAAAGGAGGGGAAGCCGGTACCAATCGATGACGGTGAGAGAATACGAGTCAAAGATCATGCGTATCGGATATTTCAGAAACTTTGCGCAAAACATCAATTGTCAAATAAGTTGATGATGAAGGCATTGCGATACGCGCGTAGAGATGAAAATGGATTTTGATAATCGAGTGATAAGTATTGAGTTATGGATAGACGAGCCGCGTCATCGAGTGCTGACCAAGGGATACTTTCGAGAGCTGAATGATCATGGTATTGATTCGATTGCAATCATGATTGATGAGAGCGATCGGAAGTGGAAATCAACTTGGGGATTACATGATATCGAGAAGGCGTTGGAACTGGCTGACCCGTATGCGATAGAAGTTATACTGACGATATGGCCATATCCGTCGATGAATTGGATGAATCTTGCATTTCGTGATTTGAAGGCGATGTGTGAGGTTGGACCAATAGCTGCAATAGAAGCAGATCTAGAATTCAATTGGAAGTCGAAACACGTTGAAGGATTTATAGCTACGCCTACAGGAACAGGTCGATTAGAACGAGCTGGCAAAGAATATGTCGATCGACTGCAAGAACTGGTCGACGACTATCAGATACGCAAAGAGATGACGACGTTTACTTCTCATACTGAGAATGGACGAGCTGCTACTGTAGCGCCACATATGGATTGTTTGCTCGTGCAAGCGTACGCTACTCGACATCGCCCAGGTGCACGTGGGAAACGTATAGAGATTCCATGGGACCATGTGTATGGTCCTGGGTATATGCAGCGATACACGCTTGATCGAACAATGCTTGTACCGGGGGTTATGGAGAAGGAGGTAGAAGTAGGATACGGTCATGCGTTGTGGGACCAGCATTGGCCTGGACATAAGCCGATGGAAGCGATGATGATGTCATTCAGTGAAGCCATTATGCATTCGGTAGGAGTTACTCGGGTAAGGTGCTGGTCGTCAAAATGGCGTAAACGTAATGCGTACGCATCGGAGTTTTTGACATCGATCGTAGGAGGAGTAAGTGTACCTGAGTGATTCTGAAATACGGAAACGGTTGTTGGATCGATCGTTGATTATCGAACCTCCACCTAGTGATAGTGATATGCAACCAGCATCGGTCGATTTGCATTTGGCAAATGACATTATGAAGGTGAGTCAACAGAATTGGGTTATTCGTCCAGATGAAGATGTTTGGTATATCAAGAAGACGTTGGATAGTGATGATCCACGTGGCTTTGCATTGGAACCACATCAGTTTGTGTTGTCGTCGACTCTTGAATGGGTGGAAGTACCGGATGATTTGGCAGCTAGGGTAGAAGGCAAGTCATCACTTGGTCGACTTGGGTTGATTGTACATGCAACTGCTGGTTTCATTGACCCTGGGTTTCGCGGTAACATTACGTTAGAACTAATGAATCTGAATTCAGTTCCGATTTTGTTATCGCCTGGTATGGAAATTGCACAGATATGTTTGAGTCCGATGATAGGAAAAGTAGAAAGACCATATGGTTCCGATGGTCTAGGTTCTCGTTATCAAGATAGCAAAGGGGTAGTCGGTTATAAACCCTCTGTCTAACCGGTTAGACTCGCACACATCTCGCCAAAGATCACTATAATGATGTCAATGGTTGTTAGTAGTTAGAAGTTGTTTTTCAAAAAAGTTACAAAAATAGTTGCATACTGGAGTTTACAATCCACACTATATCGTGTAGGAGGGGAGAATGGAGGTGCGAGATGTTGGTGCACCGTACTGAGACACGTACTAAGGCAAATGTAGTTCGCAAACGAGAAAGAGTAACGGTACCCCAAATGTGCGAGAATCCCTCGTGTAATCATCGGGCTGTGGCACAGGAAACCAAGTCTGGCGTGTGGTTGTGTCAGTCGTGCTTGGATGTTTTGTACGATGCCTTGTGGGGATTTGGCGCATGAGGTATCATAGATTTATATAGCCATAGGTGTCCCTGTTAGTGGAAGGTGTTATTCTCTATGAGAGTAACACCTTTTACTTTTCTATAATCCTTCTATGGGTCGTATACGAGTTCTTCATAACAAATGCTTTCGATGCATACGCAATGTTCCATTCGAACACGATTGGGAGTTTGCATATGAATGTGCATGGGAAGTTATGGATAGGATGAGTCGCGATGAAGTCAACGACTTAGCTAGCGAGGTACTCAATTTTGTCAAGAAACATTATCCATATGATTATTGTGTCCCTACGTTTGATTTGATTGGCGATAGCTATGCACGTGTTTACATATATACGATAACACATGGTGGATATCTGCGAGATTCGTACATACATATACCCGAGGTAAGGGGTACTATTAGGGAAGCCGCGAAGGAGCGTAGTATACCCGCATGGGGTATCTGTTCGATGTTCGAGAGTGAAAAGATACCGATGCCTCAATGCTGGCTAGACAAACCATGTGAGAGAAGGTAATATCCTCGCACTCGACATTAGTACCTGTTGTGGCTGCTACCAAGGTTTTACAGCGTGGCTTTGGTAGCGGTTTGTCTCTCCGGTTAGACAGTTGTATGCTAGATTGAGTGGAGAGGTGTGTAATGCCGCAACAAATAGTCAGAGCCATTAGTGTAAGTGTGGGAGATGAGATTGAGTTGGTAGGTGGAGTGCATGCTGGTAGACGCGCACGAGTAACTAGTAAGCGTCCAAAGACAGCATTGTATGCAACTCATATCAAAGTTCAATGTAGTGGTGAGTTAAAGCATTTTCGAAATAAGTGGATACCAGTAAAAATGTGGAGAAAGGTGATCTAGATAATATTGGTGTAGATGCGACCACGTGCCATAACATGAAGTCCGGTAATGTTAGCTAGTGAATCTTGGGTTTGAAAGACTAACGATTCTCCCTTGTTACCTTCTAGTCGATAAGGTGTTCCCTTGATGGAGCACTGTACCAAACTTTCGGCACCTTGATTAAATAGAATCGTTTCTCCGAGACAGGCGAGATCTCCGTTGGTTTTGATTGTCACGCCGTTAGTCAAATCTTCGATGACGATTTCGTCGCTGTCACTTGGTTTTGATCTGATCTCCAGTTTACAACCGAGTGTTAATGCAACGAGACCCATGAACGATACACCGGCTGCAACAGTATCGTCCCATCCAACGATTCGAATCTCATCGATTACGTATATGAGACCGGATGGTGGAGATAGTCGATACGTTGCTGCGGCGACGTGCATATTTTTGCTGCCGCTTCCATCTCCAACCGTATCGAGGTATCGAGCTAGCTCGGCGTGGTTCGGGTCGCCGAGCAGTTTGTGGGCTTCTGCACTTTCGACGGAATAGGGGCGAGTCATGGTTCCTCCCTGTGATTGATAGTCTATCGATCATATTCTTGTGGCGCAAGAATAGCTTTGATAATATCATCAAGTTGCGTAATCTGTACGATTCCACTTGATGGAGGAGAACCATGGCATCGGAAACTGGGCATGTGATTGCCATTGATCATTTCGAGGGGCAAGCAAACTTGACCAAGGGGAGTAGCAAATCCCTCTCGAACAAGCGCAGCGGACAGACGCTGGCACAAATTCTTCGGTTGCGGCGCAAGGGGCGGTACACGGCGGGCGGTGCCGGCGATGAAGTGATTACCTTTGATGTACCGTTCGAAGACGAGAACTTCACGGTATCGGTGACGGGAGATGCTACGTCGGCTCCTGTGTTGAAGGCTGCTCCGACGGATGGTACTGGCTTTACCATTACGGCAGCAGGTGTTGGTCCTGTGCATTGGACTGCCGAACACGATGGTCCCGCCGAGTAGTCTCACCGGTTAGACGAACGCCTCGACTTGTGATGTAATCGACGTATCACAAGGGAGGCGAATGTTGCACGTCAAGGTTGGTAGTCTTGCCATCGTTGCAGTTCTGCCTGTTGTTATGGCGTCGTCGTGTCAGACGAAGGCTGCCATGCGACAGGTGCGTAATGTACACGTGAGTGTACGAGAAGCCTTTAGAGCGACAGATGAATTTGTTGCTCCTCGGTTTGAGGTGGCTGCCGATTTATGTTTGCGTCGTTCTGAGACTACACACCATGCCGATCAGTGTATGGAAAAATGGTTACAGCTAGATGATGTGATATCGATGGTTCGCGAATCGTTGGCGTCATTGGAAGTTGTATATGAAAACATCGAACGTTCCGATGAAGGCAATGCCAATTGGCAGTATTGGATATTGCAAGTTTTTAGACATTCACAATCTCTTGTGACGATTCTTGCTGAAATGAATATCGATGGTGCTGATCGAATCATAGAGCTAATCAAGAATTCGATTGATGGCATATGTCAGATTGTTCATTGCGAAGGAGGCGAGTGATGCAACCGTGGTTGAACTTTGCATTTCAAGCACTGCCGATATTTGCCGAATGGCTGAAGTGGGTCATCGAATCTGATGATAAAGAATGGGAATCGATTTCGAAGGCATGGCCGTCGCCAACGAAAACTCGATTGGCTCGTCTTCGATACGAAGCAAGACGAGACGAAAAGTTTGGAGGATGATATGACAATGAGATTGGTGATTGTGGGTTTGGTTCTCATGTATCCCATCTCGTTGTTTGGTCAGAATTTTGTAGAGGAACCATTCCCTGATATGAGTATGTTCTGGTCTGCGTTGGCAGAGAAGAACTGGCCGATAGTAGTTGGTATTGGTTTGATGTTTGTTGTGTGGGGAGTTCGTAAGTATTTCTTCGATGTCATTTCGAAAAAACACTTACCGGTTATTATCTTGATAACATCGTCATTATCGAGTCTTGGTATGCGTATGACTCAGTATGTATACGATGGCAAGCCATGGTGGCAGGGGGCGTTACAGGGAGTATTCGAAGGAATGATGATAGGCTTTACAGCGATGGGAGCATGGGATATTAAGAAGTCGTCTCAGAAGAAATCACCGATGAAACAGTTTTTTCGAAACTCATGATCTCCATGGATAATATTCCAATGCCAATCGAGACACCTCAGATTGGCGATGTTGTGATCTACACGTCACCTGACAATGTGGACTTCTATGGTTTGGTGATTCATGTGTATATGCAAGTCGGGTTAGATTGGAGGAAGAAACTCATCAATGTTCCATGCGTCAATGTAGTGATTACTAGTCCGAATCCAGATGACGTGGATTGTTGTGGACGGACGATTGAACATGTCCTTCATGTGATTCATATGGCTGGTAGACAAACGAACGCGAATTATTGGCGTTGGCCAAATGAGAAGAAAGAGTTGCGCTAGTCAGTGACAACCTTCCGAATCTTTCGTACCTTCTTGGAGAACGGTACTACTTGCTCCATACTGTATTCTACGATCTTCGAAGCATCGAAAATTTTAGCGTGCTTGATAGCGTTTTCTTTGTATGGGGTAGGAATTGAAGGTCGCCACTCATTGTTTACGGACAAGTAGTAGACGACGTAGATAGTATTAGGGAGGGACTCCATTATAGTAGCCTCCGAACTTTACGTATACGTGGCGGTGGCTCGGGGTCATCATCGTCATCTTCTAGTTCTTCTTGTACAGTTTTGGCAATGTATTTGGCGATGTACTCTTCTCGGGTTAGATTTTCGAGAATTCGTCGTTCAATGTGACGTCTGGTGTAGGGAAGGTCGAAGAGCCAATCGAGGGTAGGAGTATGCTTTCGATATGGCATCCAATAATATATCGAGCAGTCAGGCATGTTACAGTCGACACGTCCATCGTAAAAGTCGTTGCAACATCGGTAACACTTAGCGCGAAATAGCGTAGGGAATCCAAGACTGATTTTTCCATTTGGTTTGATAATGTGATTGTCGATGTATTGTTGTTCTGTCAGTCCAAGAGCGATCCGTTGTTGACGATGGCTCTTAGTCCATTTCCCAAATATCCAACTGAAATCAGGCTTGTGTTTTCTATACGGCATACGGTAGTAGAGTGGACAAATACGTACTTCACAGTCAGCGTATCGACCGTCACCGTATGATGCACAGCATTCGCAGCATTTTGCTTTGAGTGCTTCTGGTGCAGATGGACGGATACCGGTACGTGCCATTACTCCTCCGTATCTTTCTTGAGAGTATGGATGACAGTACTTGGATGTCGGTTGATAGCCCGTCCAATTTCAGAGAAATTGAATCCGGCTTGATGCATTGCAAAGCAAATTTGTTCTCGTGCGGTTATGAGATATTTTGATCGTCGCTTACCTATCAATGCGTCGTATTCGATTTCATATCGTTCGCAAACGTCATCGATTATTGCTTGCGCTTGCTTGTTCAGTACTTTTGGTTTTTTCTGTGGAACTTGATGACCGGTCTCTTGGTTCCATCGTTGATGAACTTCTCGAAAAAGGGATTCAATATCTGTGATACACGTTCCCATCTTTCGAGGGTTCTCGATGTATTCCACCAGGATGTCCTGGAGAACTTCACGTTCGTCAGACGTCATCCTTCTTTTTATGCCGTCTGATCTGACGCTTGATGTTTTTTCGTTTTTGTGGGTCAAGTTTCCTAATCCATCTTTCGAATTCGTTATCAAGGATATCCTCCTCCATTCCTCTCTTTCGACGAGCGTTTTCTTGTATCGTCGATAGAACGGTGAATGCTTCGTTCAGCCGACGATACTTGGCTTCGGCCTCATTGTCACCAGGATGGAGGTCAGGATGACAGGTTCGTGCGCGTTGCCGAAACACCTTGTTAATTTCGGCGAGGGACGCATCAACGGTGACGCCAAGAATTCTTGCTGCTTGCTTACTGCTTAGGGCCATCTCTTTAATTATGGACAACTGTGGTGGGTTATGACCGATGTGGAAGAAAATAAATGCAGCTCACCGCCACCATGTTACGGTATTTACCGTGCAATTGGCGAGATCTCGGGCAGCATTTTACGTTGATGATCTGACAGTGGTCGCACAATCTGTGGTAGATGCCCCGCTCAACTTCCAGCGATGACTCTCTGACCGATTCGCGAAAGGCCCACCGCACGTCTGATAGTAGTCGTCTGTATCTCATGTGTCTAACCGGTTAGACTCCAGGGAGGATGTGCTGCCGGTTAGCGAAGAAGTATCGTGCGCGCTGTACACTTTCCCAGTGATTGTAAGCAACGTGTAGTTCATATGCTTTCCGAGTTTGTATTCTGTGTGTTTCATTATCGAATGCATCTGCACATTTACTACAAAGGTGACGAGTTATGCGAACGTTACTCATTGGAATCCACGATACAGGATTGATTGGCCCGTTGGATTCGTTGCAAATGTAGCATCGGTTGTCATCGATTACTGGCTCACTGCTAGGATTTGGTTCCATTGTTTTCTTCCTTGTGTGGTACCAGCGATTGACTGCGCTCGTTTGAATGTATGTATTTTACAGAAAGCTCCATACCAGCCTCTGGTTTCTTTACAGTCTATGTTAGTAGCAAATACTTTTACACCACGTCGTGCAGATTTCCAAAGAGCTATTGCTAGGTCCGATTGATAATCATATCCAGCTTCGAAGATACCGTCGTATCCTTGATACGTATTGAGATATGGTGGGTCTGAGAATATGACATCACCTGGTTCGGTTCTTCGAATAACTTCGAGTGTATCATCTGGAGAAGTAATACCACGTATTGATGCATTTTGGGTACATTTTGAAAATGCAATCAGCTCTGAGATAGATGGCAATCGTACTTTACTGTAATCTCCGAATGGGACGTTATAGTCTCCGTTTGCATTTTGGCGCCACAATCCGTTGTAACCGGTACGATTGAGGTAGAGAAAGTAGGCGGCGAACTCCGAGTCGAATTGTCCGTGTTCGAGCTTTCCATTGAAGTAACTTCGGTGTTGGTTATATGCCTGTTGAGTATTCGGTGTCTTTCTGAGTCTTCTAAGGTACGACCATACTCCCATGGGTTCCCGTTTGATAACGAGGAACGCGGCGACGAGGGCGTCAACGGAGTCGTATAAATAGGATTTACCGGTGGGTTGCACTGCCAGGAACACACTGGCGCTGCCCATGAACGGTTCATAATAGTTTCCTTTCAAGTGTTTACGAATAAGAGGTGTTATTCGAGGAGCTAGCCATCGTTTACCGCCGACCCATTTGATGATTGGTTCCATCTGTGCATTATATGCACTTAGTCTTGAGTAAAAACAATAGAGATCGTATATCTAGTGTTATGTCCAAAGTTCGAAAGCTAGCACCGCCGAAACGAAAAGTGGTGAAGGAACTCAAAGAAGATCGAAAACGTTCGAATATTATCAGGCCACCCGAGCGACAGGAATCTACAGAACGTCCGATTATTCGCAGGACACGTCAACGAATCGAAGAAGAGTTGCTTCGGGCATGTATTGCGGAGGGAATGAATCGCGAAGAAATCATGGTAGTCATGGGTCTACGCGATGATCAAATAGCTACAATTGAAAAACGATTACTTGCAAATGATGGACAGAAGCAGTTAGCTATGACAACTGCGCATCGGTATTACGTCTATAGTTTGCAACAAGAGCAATGCCTTCGCGATCTTGATTACTTTGTGGAAGAGACATATCGTTCTATCAAGAATTGGAATAGAGCAGCCAAGCTATATGGTTCTCCTGGAGTTGCTCGAAAGATTCTTGGTACTGCTCCGTCATCTCAAGCTGCGGTTATTGCAATCAAAGCGAAGAGTGAAATTCTTGAACGGACAATCAAGACCGGTCAAGATATGGGAGTGATTCAGAAACGTGCAAAAGAAGTCCGAGTTTCTGGACAGTTGAATCTTGCAGCATTACCAACCGAACAACTTCGGAAGACACTTCAGAAGAAGCTCAATCAGTTTGAAGAGCTGGTAGACAAGGGAACACTTCCGAAGATGTATATCAAAATGTTGGAGCAAGGAAACGATGGACGAGAATCCGTTTTTGAGCGATCTCACGGACCCCAACCAATCATGGACGGAGAGTTCGAAGAGAAGGATATATGACCCATGGACTGGTAAGGAACGCGATCGTGGACGTGGTATCACTCCTGATATTCCGATTGATTTAGTTGGCCGTGAATATGCCGATGAAGTTTTTGATATCACCAAAGAGAACGCCGATATGCTTCGGCGCGATGCGCTTATCGAATCCATCATGGAACTCGATAAGACTCAGCAGGAGTATATTCGTCGGCTGATACTGGAAGAAGATCGACTCGATGTCTTGATGAAGATACTGGGGTATAGAGCCCCCGATCACCAAATGGTGATTCACCGTTTCTTCGAAGACCGTCAATTTGGATTGGTGTTGGCGCCTCGTGGATCGGGTAAGTCGACATCTGCTAATATATGCTATGCCGTTATGCGAGCGTTGCAGAACCGAGATGTTCGAATACTCATCGCTTCACGAACGGTACAACAGTCTCAATCGTTCCTTTCAGAGATTAAAGCGAATCTGCTCAAACCTGAACTCACCGAACTATTTGGAGAACTACGGGGAGTCAAGTGGGACGAGACACAAGCGGATATTAGCGGTCGCGTCAAACAGACTAAAGAGCACACGTTTACAATTGCCGGTGCAGACGGCGCGGTTGTCTCTAAGCACTTCGATATCATTATCGCTGATGACTTGGTTGAGTTGAGGAATTCTCGCACTGAGACCCAACGAGAACACCTCATCCGTTTCTTTTATACCTCATTGCTACCTACACTTCGTCCTGATGGAGAAATGCGTGTACTTGGTACTCGTTACCATCCCGAGGATTTGTACGGGTATCTTTGTGAGAATGACCCCAAGTTCAAGGAATCCAATCTAGTTATTCCTGCTGTGTTCGATAAACGAACAGGCAAGGCAGTAGATCTTGAACAGGATAACAAGGGACGTTTCTATGCTCCTCCGAATGCTGTTTGTTATGACCCGGTAGGGTTCCCGATGAAGAAGATCATCGAGAGGCGCGCATCCATGCCTCTCGCTGATTTTGAATGTCAGTATCAGAACCGCACGAAGTTCATGAGCGGTAGTTACTTTCAGAGTCGTTGGTTTCAGTATTACGATGATGACCCAATACGAATGGTTAAGAAGTACGACCTTGCTGTATGGATGGGAGTCGACTTAGCATCGTCTCTCAAAGATGATGCCGATGAATTCTCTGTAGTAGTTATTGGTGTTATTCGACAAATATTTGAAGTTTATGTACTCTATGAGTTTGCATCAAGATTGACATTTAAAGAGCAATGTGAACAACTTGTTGAGATCAACGACATGTTCAACCCAGTTCGTGTTTTTGTTGAGGCGAACGCCTATCAGGCAGTGTTAGAATCTACGGTGGCTACGGAATGGCCTGATATTCCAACACGTCCGATTTGGACAACGAAAGACAAGATTACGAGAGCACGTGCTTTACAACTCTATTATGAGAGAAAGCAGGTGTTTCATCGTAAAGGCCGAATGGCATCACTAGAAGCGCAGTTGACAGGGTTTCCAGACGTGAAACTAAAAGACAGATTTGACGCTTTGTATTTCGCGGTCAATGGAGCATTACAAGGTGGTGCTCGGAAACGCAGGCCGCGCCATAAGGAACCCGGACTATTCTAGTGTCTAACTGGTTAGACGTGAGGTGATCGATGTCCACAGCTACTGCTGAGATGCTTGGTGAAAACCAATACGTTGCAAAGGTCATTCCGATACAAATCAAGAAAGATGCACGTGGAGTATCACGTGCGTTGCCGGAAGACCCATTTATCAATATGTACAATGAAGGTGGAATTATTGAACCACCTTACGATCTCTTTACTCTTGCCGTGATGCCAGAAGTTTCATCCGAGCTTGGTCCAGCTATCGATGCAATGACAGTGAACATTGCAAAGATGGGACATCGTATAGTTCCTCGCGACAGTAACCAGAGAAGAGAAGAAGTTCCTGAAGATAACATTCGCACGGAGTTGGCGAAGGTCAAGAACTTCTTTTCTAATGCAATCCTTGAACCAACAGAATCATTCACGACATTTCGTTCGAACCTTCGAATAGATCTCGAAACAACCGGCAATGCGTATTATGAAGTTCTCCGTAGTGTTGTTACAGACGAACCCGCTGGATTGACACATCTACCTAGTTGGCAAATGCGTCTTCGAAAAGAAGATGAAGTAATGACTGAGCATGAAGTACTTCGTTCAGTTCAAGGTCCCGATGGTAGTTGGTCAATACAAACATTTCCTTACAACAAACGGTTTCGACGATATGTTCAAATTCGGGATGCCGAATCGACGAAAGTATATTTTAAAGAGTGGGGCGACCCAAGACCAATCAGTAAAGAAACTGGAGAAGTATTCACTGAAGAAGAACTCCGCGATCCAAACTTTACTGAGGATATGCTGGCGACTGAGGTGGTACATCTTCGCCTATATAGTTCTCGTAGTCCTTACGGTATGCCTCGGTGGATTGGTAATCTCTTTACTGTGTTCGGTAACCGTGCTGCCGAAGTAATCAACTATACGACATTCAGAAGCAACAACATTCCTGCTTTGATGTTGATGGCTACCAACGTTCAATTGACCGAAGCATCGATTGAACGGATACAGAAGTTTGTCGAGGAACGGATTCAGGGAGATGACAATTACTCGACGATTCTTCTGATTGAAGGTGAGCCGGTTACCGAGGGTATGCGCGACCCCGGTACAATGAAGCTGGAAATCAAAGAGCTGACTCAGGTCCAGCATACGGATGCGTTGTTCGTCAACTACATGGAACGCAACGATGACAAGATACGTCGTTCATTCCGTCTACCTCCTATCTTTATGGGGAGGGCAGAGGATTACACTCGGGCAACTGCTGATAGCTCGCGCAAAGTCGGTGAGGAGCAAGTATTTCGTCCGGCACGAAATGAGGATGACGATGTATGGAACCAGACTATTGTTCCTGCTCTCGGTACTCCTAACGTGCTATTTCGCTCTAATACACCTGACATTACGGACAATTATGAATTGACACAGTTGCTCGCAGTCGCCGAGCAGAGTGGTGGTTTGTCACCAGAGATTTCTCGTCTCATTACTGAGGATGTATTGGGACGTGAATTGCCACCTATCTCAGAAGAGATACCTGGAGATGTTCCGTTCTCGTTGACAATGTTGCGAGAACAGATGCAAGCTGACATTGCAGCCGCTGGAATAACTGAAGATCAAGCTGTCGACCAACTTCAAAAATTGAAGATGATGATGGACGGTAGTGATTCCATGCCGGAAGAAGCGTATAATGCTGTGAATACGCTTATCAAGTTGATGTCGTTGCAGAAGAAAACTGTTCCTCAAATCAAAGCAAGTTGTACCGACGAGGAAGACAAAGAGAAAACGATTCGTCAGGTCGGTAATGAATATTGTGTTTACTCAGAAGATGGGGAAACCAACTTTGGATGTTATGATACGAAGGGGGAAGCCAAAGAAAGACTTGCACAGATCGAAACATTTAGTGAAAAATTGATAGATGTTCCGATCGATAAAGTGTTCAAGGCCGATTCTGATGGTGAAGAACGCATTGTTGGAGGTGCTGTTTTGGTTCCTGGTGTGGTGGATTTACAAGGTGACATCTACGACGACCAGGCTACTGAATCAGCGGCCCACTATTGGCTTGAGCACTATATGGAGGACCCCAAAGAGAATGGCATCAAGTTTATGCATCAGGGGGAGGTAATATATGATGCTGCTCGTCCCATTCAGAGTTACGTCCTCGACAGAGATATGGAGTTCGAAGTTGAAGTACCTGCCGCGTCAGATAATCATCCATCAAAGGAACTGTCGACCTTGACTTACCCCAAAGGCACTTGGATACTGTATGCTCGTATTAGAGATGCATCATTGTGGAATATGTTCAAGAGCGGCGAGCTGACCGGTTGGAGCATTGGTGGAGTGGCGGCGGTTCAGCAACTCAAAAGATTACATAACACACGAGGTAAGTGATGCCGACGTTGGGCGAATCTCCCGATGCCAAGGCTGTTCTCCGAGATATCAAACCGACAGAAGTCTCGGCGGTAGATGTTCCGGCTATTGGCGAACCTCACATGGTTGTCAAAGGAATGTCTAACCGGTTAGACGTCGCAAAGGCGAACGAGCCCAGTGATAGCATGTCACGTGAAGAGCTTGTTGCTGCACGTGAAGCTCGTTCTAAAGCATACGGTATTGAGGTTCTTGAGTCTGGTTCTCACCTGACATATCCCAGTAGCTTTCCAACCAAATTGGATGAGTACGGTGACCCGGTCAACCTGAAATATCCAACTGATACCAAGGAACGTGCAGCAAATGCACGAGTTCGATTCAAACAAAATGCCGACGCATACAAGCAAGATTCTTCGAAAAAAGTCGTTCATGAGCGCATAGTTCGTGCAGAATTGCAACATGGGATTGAACCAGGGTATGATGCAGAAGACCCGCTAGATCAAATGTTGCCTTCGGATTTGAAGGATGAGTTGACAAAATCTGAGACGACGGAGAAACAGGGAGGACCGATGTCGGACAAGAAACTTGACGAGAACGATGTCTCCCGCCCGGTGATGAAGGTTGTGCATAAGCGGTTGACGTCAGTCATGGATAGTATCAATGGACTGTCGGATGTCGTGAAAAACCTGGAGGTCACGGACGAGGGCGCGGACAAACCACCTCAAGCTCTGGTAGATATGACCAAATCTCTTGCCGCAGAGATTCGATCTTTTCTGCCGAGTAACGAGGTACCAGTCGAAAAACGTGGTATCTCCGAGTCGGTTCTTTCCTTGGCTGATATTACGAAGAGACAGGATGATATCGAAAAAGCAGGTGCGGTATCATATCTGGTTCGCGATCGGTACGTTGATATCGTACAATCGGTATCTGAGTACATGACCACTTATGTTGATGGTATCGAACACGACGATGCTGGACCGATGCTGATTCCGGTAGGTCTCGATTCGACTGTCGACAAAGCGGCAAGTGAGTTAGAATCACTTGTTGAGGAATACGATACCGAGGAACCGTCTTCGCAGGAGGAGCCCGACTCTGGCGAAGAGGGAGTTGCAAAAGCCGCTGACATGACGGTGCGCGAAGCCTTCGATCGTATTATGAAGGCGTTCGATGCATCTCAAGAAATGATCAAGTCTGCTGCTACCACGATTGTCGGAGAACCACAGGAGAGTGCTTCAATGAACGAAGAAACCACTGAACAGAACGAAACGGCAACCGATGAAATGGCGGCGGACGCTTCGGAAACTGAGTCAACTGAGTCTTCGGAGCCGGCTGCGGAGGAAACCGCTGAAACTGAGCCCGCCGAGGAACCGGTGGCTAAGAGCGATAACTTGGTCCTCAAGGCGATTGAAGCCTTGGAGAAAAAGTTGGACGAGAAATTCGAGAAGAAGTTCGATGCAGTAGAGAAATCTCTCGACGATATTCGATCAATGGCGAAAGCATCCGAGGAGAAAGTCGACAAGGCTCTTCGGAAGCGTGCCGACTCCAGGGGTGGTGCACCCGACCGCACCACCAAAGTGACCGAAAAATCCAATACGAAGGACGAAGGATCTTTCACCGGCGTGTTGGGGCTTCGGTCGGCAGAATAGCGATGGGTCTGGGACGATCACCCGAAAGGAGTTGAATCAAAATGACGAATGAAGAACTTCTTCTCAAGGCACGAGAACTGGTTGAGAAGTCGCTGATCGACACGACCGCATTGGCTTCCAGTGGAAAGCTGAACCCGGTCCAGAGCAACAAGTTCATCGATTATGTGATCGATGTGACCATGCTCAAGGGCAACGTTCGCGTTGTTCGGTTCAAGCCAGAAACGATGGAGATCGACAAGATTGGTGTCGGTCAGCGCGTGACCGTGCCGAAGAGCGAGGCGCAGGCGCCCCAGGTTCGGCGCGGTGTTTCGACTTCCAAGATCGTTTTGCAGCCCAAGGAGTTGATGACTCCGTTCGAGATTTCGGACAACTTCTCCGAGATCAGTATCGAGGGCGAGAGTGTCGAGAACACCATCGTTCGCATGATGGCAACTCAGACGGCGAACGACATGGAAGAGTTGATGATCAATGGTGATACCATTGGTCATGCCCGTCTTCAGGGTGACCTGTACGACAACGGCTCGACAACGCAGTACATCAAAGATACGTACATGGCGTTGTTCAATGGCTGGCTGCGCAAAGCCGATTCGGGCAACGTCTACGATGCTGTTGGTGCCGACATCAACAGTACGTTCTTCTCTCGCATGATCACGTCGATGCCGATCAAGTTCCGGCGTCGTCGTCAGGATCTTCGGTTCATGTCGTCTCTGGACCATGAGCAGCTCTATCGTGAGAAGATTGCGTCTCGTGCCACTGGCATGGGCGATGTCGCGCTCACGAGTCAGGGCTTGCTGAGTCCGTACGGTGTGCCGTTGGTCGGCGTGCCGTTGCTGGAGAAGGAGCCACTGGTGGTGCAGGACATCACCTTCGGTGTCGCCGTTGACACTCAGTCACTTAGGTATGGACCGGTGACAAACGTCATCGTGACCGACCAGGATCTTGGTTCGGCTCCGGCGATTCCGTATATCGAAGCTACCGATTATTCGGTGGATGCAACTGCCGGTACGATTTCGAACCTCGGCGGTGGTGCACTGGCCGGTGGTGGCACGTTCAAGGTCACCTACAATTCCCAGGGTCAGGTGCTGTTGACCAACATGGCCAACCTGATTCTCGGAATTGGTCGCGACATTCGTATCGAGAGAGATCGCGACATCTTCAAATCGACCAACCAATATGCTATCACGACCAAGATCGACGTGCAGATTGAGGAAGTGACAGCTATGGTGAAGGGCATCAACGTCGGTTTGAACTAGTTTTTGAAGGGCAGGGCACGGGAGTAGACGTCGGCCTCTACTCCCGTGCCTCTGTCTATTTCGGGAGGATTCGATGGTAAAGCCCAGGAAAACGCGCAAGGCAGTAGAAGAACCGGTCGTTGTTGACGAAATGTCCGACGATGAAATGGAAGAAGAGTCGGAGGAAGTATCGGCTTACACGCCACCACCTCCACCGAAGGTGATTCCGAAACCGGCACCGCCGAAAGAGTTCACCGCTATTCTTCAGGATGCGACATCATTGACGTTGGCTGGTATCAAGTTCATGAAGAACGAACCGACCAAAGTTCCGATGGCACATCTCAAGATGATTAGAGATCATGGTTGGTTCCGAGTGATCGTCTAACCGGTTAGATGACGTGTGGTCATATTACATCTCAATAATGGCACAACCATCCGTCTCGATGTGCGTCGAGAAGGTGATGTTCGTGCATTAGATAATCCGAATATTCACCGACAAGTAAGACGTGCGGCTATTGTTGACGACGATGGTAAACGTACTGATCTGCCATTAAATCAAAATAATAAGTACCAAATGTGGATAGAACCTGTGATGAATTGTCGGGAAATTCGAGGCGAAAGATTCTGTATGAGAAGTGACTTTCTTTTACTGACCATTACGTTGTATTATTCTGATAAGAGAGTAGTCTTCGATTTAGATCATTCGGGAGGTTTCCGATGTTTTCGACACGCGACGTATCGCTAGCTGCATTCATTCGTTTCAAGGGATACGATTTGAAAGAATACAGCGTTGGAAAAAGCGGTAAAGATGGAGAGTGGTCTTTCGATATTGATAACGAAATCATTCGTTCGCTCAAAGTGGAGTATGTCAATTCTGATATAGCTGCATTTGAAGGTATACGACGCGGGATGGCTAAGCAGAAATACGGTTGAGCGTCTCACGTAGTTCGATGGAATTCGTGTCATTTAGAAACTGGGGGAACAACCTTTGGCGCTAAGGAGACGATATGGCACGGACTTTCATCCGACAAGATACCCAGATCAGAAAGTCAGATACGTACGATGATGCTGTAGTACCGTCATTGGCCAACTTTGAGACCAACGCAGTTAGCGTTGAGGACGACCTCAATAGTCTGCGGTCTCAAGTTCACAATCTGCTCAAAGATCAGGCGGGCAATTGGTACGATGATCTCAACACGCCTGCCACATTTGAGAGTGGGTCACAGCGTGGCGTCAATGATCTGAATACCGATCTCCACGAGTTGGAGAGAAAGCGTATTCTTCGTCGCCGTGCTGTTGTCGGTGCTGATATTTCGGTACCGGCTGCCGCTGCTGCGACCGGTGTTTTGACCTTGACGGGCAATGCGGTCGATACCGAAACCGTCACCATCGATACCAAAACGTATACGTTCCAGGCGACTCTTACCGATGTCGATGGCAATGTGCTTATCGGCGCTACGGCTAGCGACAGCCTCGATAACCTCATCGCGGCTATCACCCTCGGAGCTGGTTCGGGTACATTGTACGCGGCTTCGACGACTTTGCATCCCACTGTGACGGCAGCGGCTGGCGCTGGCGATACCATGGATGCTACCGCCAAGTCGACGGGTACTGGTGGCAATAGCATCGCTACGACCGAGACACTGACCAATGGTTCGTGGGGCGCTGCGACGTTGTCGGGTGGTGCTGGTGACGTTGTTATTCTTGGAGCCGGCGAGCTTCCAGGGAATACGACCGCTGCGGTTGGCGCGGTCACGACACTCGGTACTGTTGTTGCATACGAGGCCAACTTCGGTACTGCAACTCTGACGGAGATTTCCGGTGGCGATGCACTGACTCCGAAGAACTTGTGTCGAATTGCTAATGCTACCACCGGTCAAACACCGTTGGATAGTTCGGGTAATGAGATTCATGGTCTTCTTCAGAGTGAGAGCAATACCGATGGACACACGATCACTTCTAGTGCATCGACTCGTGTTCAGTTGAGTTTCGTTATCCACAATGCAACGAACGACGATCTCATTTTGGTATCTGCCGATGAGATCGGTGGTACGTTGATCGATTATTCGCCGGCAGAACGTTATGCTTTCGATGACATTCCTGAGCATGCGTGGCTTGGCGACGACTTTGTCGATGCTGGTGCAACGTCGGCGACTCGCCAGAGCGCGTATGATAATCAGGGTTCTACCCCTGTTGATGTGACCAACAATGCGATTCTCGATCTTGAGGGCGCTGGTCTTTATTGGGAGATTCGAGACGACCTCGAAGCGACGTTGTTCCGTGTTACGGAGGGGTCCGCTGGTGGTACGTCGGAAGTTACCATCGATTCGGCAGTTGATCTGTATGACAACAATGCCGTCGACGTTGACTTCAATTCGGGTGCCAGCATCAACAGCGGTGGGACTCGTCCTATCGATGTTGGCGTAAATGATGGTTTGGTTGAGACGACTGCCGGTGATTTGGAAGTCAAAGCTGCCGGCGAGTTGATTCTCAATGACACCAATATGGTATCCGAGGCAACTTGGACCGGCCCTGGTGTCAAGGTATCCGAAACTACCACAGAGGTCAGCGATTACGAGACTGCTTTCGGTGGTGAAGTCAGTCTCATGAATGCTGTTGTTCAGGCATACAATCATGGTGCTCGTGGTACCAAGACGTATGCCAATGTGACTTCGACGACAGTTGCCGATACTGATGTTGGTGGTATCGGTGGTGGTGCCAACCTCGATGCTCAGTTGCCTGACATGAGTGCTGGTACTTTCATTACGGATTATGACGTCTTCTTGAATGGGGAACTTTTGAGGCCGGGAGTGGATGCTGCTGCCAACAACGACTACTACCCAGGTACAAGCCTGGCGAATGGTCAGCTCAAGTTCGAGTTCCCGGTCATCAACAATGACGTCATTTGCGTCATTCCTTACGCATAGGGATGATTGGTAACAAGTAGGAGTTAGGATATGAGTCTGGTCAAGTCCGAAATCAAGTGTATGACTATCCATGAGATGGGTGTGCTTGCTGAGGGTACGTTGGAGCAAGCCAAGAAGGATTACCATCTAGCTCAAGGTGCAAATGGTGGACTTGTCCAGACTATCAAAAAAGTCGAGTCGCTTGCCAAGCATGTAGATCAAGATCTCGACGAAGGTAAACTCGATGTGACTAGCCCGCTGGAGGTAGCCAAGCATATCAAGGTTTATCTCCAGCGGGCAGTCGCTGTTTTGCAATCAAGTGCGATGACTTTTGAACAACGCACTTTGATGGCACAAGGTGCTGTATCGGCGTTTGAACGTCACATTGCAGCTACCAAAAAGATATACGATAACGAGTTGCAGAAGATCAAAGCGGTACAATCTGCTGAGACAGAAGAACAAGAGACACCTCAAAATTCAAATGGACGTTCCAGTCACGTGGTTGGAGTACGTCCTGGTATGACGGTCAAACAGCGTCGCATGGTAGCAGCGCAAAATCGTCTAACCGGTGAGACATCTCCAAAGCCCAAGAAAAAGGTGAGGAGACTCGCTACCGATGCCTCAGACTCCTGATAGAAAACCCGGACCACTTATCGAAGAAGGTATATACTTCGATGACTACGGAGTAGCTACCGAATCCGGTGAAATGCGTTATACCGGTTCTCGGTTTAGCTGCTACGATAGTGATGGCGAGTACGACCCACGTTCGGGTAGTGGCATTTCCGAGTCTCAACATGAGACTATACGACAACTCATTCACTTTATTTCGGAAGGACCAGCGGAAGGATTTACGTCTGGTGCATATAAGGAAACACTTCCTTCTGCTAGTGTTTTTCCGACATCGATCATATGGTGGGAGTCGTCGAGTAAACTGAAAAAAATCGTTGAACGCACGTTGACTTGGACAGGTGTGAATCTCACAACTGACGAGTGGAAGATTTATGATACGGATGGTTCAACGTTACTTGCTACGGTCTCAGATGCTATTTCGTATTCTGGAATATTTGAGACCACGAGAACCAGAACCATAACGGTGGCATAATGGGAATCTCGCCCGCAGTAATTCTGTACGATGCCAATGGCCAAATCCTCGTCACGAATGATGGTGGTGATTTACGTTTGGGTACTATTAGCAAAGTACTCAATAGTTCTGGTTCACAGGTTAATCCATCAACAGAAGACACTCTGGCTACACGTGCGTCCGAATCGACTCTTTCTACAGCCGATGGTCGTCTTGCTACTATCGATGCAGTCCTGGATTCAATCAAGGATACGGACGGCGTCAAGAAGATTACGGACCAACTTCCGGCTGGAACCAATGAGATTGGGGCGGTAGCTCAAGGAACACGCGCTGCGGCAGCGTCTGGTTGGCCACTTTACATTGTAGATGATGTCGGCAACAAGGTTGGTGTGATTCTTGATGGTTCTATCTATCGTCTTCAGTCCGATGCTAAGATAGCGAAGGGTGCTTCTGATCTGGTCCACTTGGATGTGATCGATACGGGGACAGGCAGGGGTCGTCTTGAGGCAACGTTGCTCACTCCCGCTGGCGATATTGTATCTTTTCCGTCAGTGTCCGAATCCATAAAGAACGAATTTGTTGAGGATTCTGGAGATTCGTCGGACCTTCGAGTTGATGGGAGTACAACGCCAGTAGTGTTCGAGTATACCGCTGATGCGACGCATGACATAGCATTGCAAGAGATCAAATTTACTATGGCGGCCAACTCGATTACTTTCGGAACATCCTATTTTGGAAGTGTGTCTGGTCCGTTATCTAATGGGTTGTTAGTTCAAGCGATTGTTGCTAGCGGAACAGTAACTCTCTATAACATGGTACAGAACGAGAGTTTTGTGAATTTCGCGAGTCCCGGTGGATTTGAATGGGTTGTCTCATCGAAAGATATGATGACGTCGGCATACGTGATTGGCGGTGGTCTTGTGCTCCGAGCCGGTACGTCTGATGTGGTACGTGTGACAGTCCAAGATGACCTTTCAAGTTGTGGCACGTACTTTCGTTGTTTCGTGAAAGGAAACGTAGCTGCCGATTAATGGGGGGAGAAAGCGTATAAGATAGATGCCGTCTAGTGTTTACGTAACTGGTGGACAGGTTCAGATGATTGGCACGCTAGCCGCAGGGATGGTGGTGCCAGATGGTGACCTATCGATTGCAGTGCTTTCTTTCCACTATGAAATCAACGGAGGCAAAAAGACGTATGCTGGTTCTATCAATAATAGTCTGACGAACAATTCGTGGAATTATGTCTATTTGAATAACTCTGGAGTGTTGACGATCAATACGACAGGGTTTCCAACGGTAGCTCATCTTCGGTTGGCAAAGATTCTCACACAAGGTGGCGGGATTGTTACAATTGACGATGAACGAATTCTTTTGTCGACCGATATAGATCAAGAAATCAATTCGGTAAAAGACGAGGATGAGGATACCAATACCAGTACTTGGGCACAGAAGGTTCGGGTGTCTGTTACTGATATACCAACTGGTACATACGAGGTCCATTGGTATTGTGAGTTGAAGCATAGCAACAACACTGCCAGTGAAAAAGCACAGATGAAAGTCGAGGTCAACGATTCGATTGAAATTGGATTTGATTCTTGGCCGTATTCTGATTGGAAGTCAAGTTGCGGAATGACTATCCAAGATATCTCTTCGGGTAGTCATACTATCGACATGGACTTCCAGGTTTCTGGTGGTGGTACTGCATACATTCGTCGAGCACGGGTGTTGTTCAAGAGGATATCGTAATAGGTTTAGTCGGTGTCTAACCGGGTAGACACATGCGATGCAAGACGACAATCATGATACCTCGCCTGATACGAAGTTACTTCAACTTGTTTATGATGAGTTGATTGAACTGCGTACTTACCTCCGTACACTCGAAAATCGATTGAACATTATCGAACGTGTCGTAAATGGGTTGAAGATGTCTGTCGAATTGGTACAAAATCAGTATCAAGAGAATGGTTCCGAAATAGCAAATATTCGACAAGTGTGCCGTAAGCACAGTGAGATGCTATCTCGTTTGATATCAAAAACGAGTCAACCCCCTCCGGTCAAAGAAGAGAATGGAGGTAGTAATGAGCGAAGGAGACCGAAGACGTAGATCGCCGACTACTCCGGTTCCTGTATCGACGTTAGAAGATGTGCGATCGTTGGTTGCGAGTACACATGCTAACGTCAACATGCTTCGCAAAGAAATACTTCCACCTCTTATCGAAGATACTCGTGATGCTCGCGATACGGCACGAGAAGCACTACATGGATTAGCTGAGCACAAAAAGAACGAGAGCATCCATTCTCATGGATGTTCGGAACAAGAACGTCAGAAGCAACAAGATTCTGATATCGATTCTCTTCAAACAAAAGTATCCGATACGAAGACCGTGGCAAGTTCTGCCATGGTTAATGTTTCTAATACGAACCGCCTTGTGTGGTGGGTTATTGGTGTAGCCGGAACGATAATTACGGCTGCGGTGATATTTGCTATTTCAATTCGTGTATCAACAGTTGAGAATACATCACATATTGAAGTGAACAAGAAAGATATTACAGAGAACGATCAAGAGATCAAAATCATTCGTGATACTTTCATGAAAGAAATTCGTAGGTTGCCTGTTGAAGTAACTCGTGCCGCTCGTTCTGTTCCACCTCCGAAACAAGATATTGATATTGGTGATGTGGAACAGGCGATAGACGATTTCAATATGACTGAGTATGAGAAGAAATCGATTCAGAGAATATTGAAACGTGCTCGTCAACGGGAGGGGAAGAATGGCAACGAATGATGAACATGTGGAAGTAGCAACGGGAGATATCAACGGAGCTAATACAACGTTCTTCACTATCTTTGCGTATCAATCCGATACGTTGAAGGTATGGCACAATGGTCATTTGTTCAGACGTGACGACGACGATGGTTTCATAGAGACGAATCCCGGTACTGGAGAATTTACAATGAAGGAATCGCCGTTCGAAGGTGATACGATCGTTGTGAGGTATATGGAAGCATGAGCAATCCTGTACTAGCAGAAGCCATTGGAATTGTCGACGGGGCGAATGTCGATTTCACAACGCCAAGTGCGTACTATCCAGGTACAGTTTTCATGTACCTCAATGGTGTGCTTGTCCGTCCTGCGGATAACGATGGCATCATTGAGCTTGGCGGTAACTCAATACGCCATAGAGAAGCACCACTTGTTGGCGATACAGTTCATTACTACTATCAGGAAAGTGCTCCTACGGGTGGGTCGATTCAAGGACCACCTGAGACCATGCAAGCTTTCGAGCTATTGCCGGAAATTTACGGTACAATCCATCTGATACCGAATGTAATAGATGCAGTTGATCAGACACCAGAGGACAGTTATCCACAGATGATTGGGAATGAACATCTGTCGCCCGAAATAGCTACCGCGATAGATCTTCGTCCTGAGATTTTGTCGGCGGAAGAGGTGTAGGATGGCTACCGTAAAGATTCGAATAAGAGTTCGTGAGTTGTCGAATGTGATGACTCAATTCGATCAAATCAAAGTATACCGTTCGGATGCAGAAGAAGGTGTATACGCTGAGATTACCGATGCACTTTCAAGAATCACGTTGGTCGCTGACCAAACGGTGTATGAGTACATCGATAACACTGCTCCGACGTCATCGTATTGGTATAAAACTTCGTACTACAATTCGACGACTACGCTCGAATCTTCATTATCGAGAGCGATTCAAGGTATAGACGGTGGACTCTATACTACACTCCAGGATATTCGAGATGAGGGTATTACAGAGACGGAGTTGACCGATGACCGCGCTATCAAACTCTCGACAAGTTGGCAACAATGGTTCGAGGACAAGACCGGTAATTTCTTTACGCCGAAGGAGGCTACTGTCGATCTTGACGGCGATGGTTCTAGGATGCTTCTACTTCCTATTCCCATCATTGAAGTTTCGGAGTTGTACATCAACGACGATTTCGACACTCCCGTAGATTCGACTCGTTATGCGGTGTACAATGGTCGTGGTCCAGTAAGGGATGATAGGCGTAATCCTCACATCATGTTGAAGACTGGGACTAGTAGTATCTACAGTCCAAGTGGTTCGATATTTGAGATTGGGGATTTGAACCAGCGTATAGTCGGAACGTGGGGATATACCGAAGCTGATGGGTCAACACCGTATGCAATCACGCGAGCAATCTTGGTTCTTGTCAATGCAACCAAGGAATACTTGCCTGACGATCAGATTGATCAACTGGCCGCTGGTAGACTCATCGAGGAAGTTACCGATCGACATCGCAAGGAGTTTGCGGATTTGTTCAATCGGTTGAAGACATGGGGTCCGACTGGGCTGACAGAAGTCGATGATGCGATACGAAAGTATCGTTCACCTATACGAATTGCCGCACCGCGTACGATGCCGCGACGTGGTGTCTAACCGGGTAGACAATGCCGATAGAACCAAACCTTCTTCATCCGATCGACATCACGTTCGAATTGCTTGATCGTGAGGAGACTGTTTACGATCGGTATGCGCGTGAACCAGTAGGACAGGCCATTCGTGAAGGTGAGAGTCCTCGTACAGGTGAGCGTGTCACTGTCAAGGGACAGTACTCGGAATACTTCGCTAGCGCGAAGCATGAAATTCCTATGTACACTCGTAAGGGCGTCGACGATACGACTATGTCGTATGTAGCAGTTCGGTACAAGGATTTGTATCGTCGCGGATTGGTCGAGTACGTTGATGGAAAATGGACCAATTTACAAATCAAGCGCGGTGATCGAGTCATTCAAATAGGACGCGAAGCCGTCAACTACTACGTTGAAGGACAGAGCAAAGTATTTGCTCACTATCCCAGCGTAGGTGGAACGATGATACAATTCAATCTGATTGATCGACATCCCGTTGATCAGCAGGGGAATTTGTAATGATAGGAATGAGAGTAAATTATAGGGTTAGCAAGGAGCTTGATTACGAGAAACTCATTCCGAATACTACGCGACGTTTGTTTATCAATATGAAATTGTTTAGTGAATTCACTGAACGAGAAATTCGCAAACGCATGATGTCTGGGAAGTATGCAGAGAATACCGAACCTTGGGCAGCCGCGAAGGATAGCAATCGTTCATTGTATCACACCGGTCATTTATCCACGAAAATCAAAAATCGTGTGTACTTAGGAACCGGTAATTTTATGGTTCGTGTTGGAGTAGGTTGGTTTAGTAACCCGAACCATCCTGGTCGCGAAAGAGGTAGCGGTGGACTTCAGACGATCGTCAATTGGTTGACGGGTAAACAGACATGGCGACCGACTGATGCACAACGACGAGCGTTCTGGGCACAAGTTCCAGCAGAATGGAAAGCTCAGAATATTCCAACGGGGAATGGCGTTTGGACATCGCCTGCTCGTGATTTCATGTCCGATGTTTCTACCGACCCGAAGGTTCATGCCTTGTTCGCAAAGATGATCATTCGATCAACTGAAGAAGCACTACAAGGAAGACGGTAATGATTGAACTTACTTACGGTTCGGTAGCAGAAGTATACGACTTTGTGAAACAATTCCACTTCGCAACTGGATACGGAGTGGATTTATATAACCAGATGACGTACTCTGACACGACGAAAGTCAGAGTATCTCCTGTCGAGGGTCGTATCTTATTGAAGCGAGATGCGACAACCCAGTGGTATCCCACCGATGATGACATATGGGCGCGAACGTGGGTAACCAATCCACTCTCGGTTCGTAAGCTCAAGATGCTGCAAGTACTTCCCAATATCCAACAGACCAATACAGAGGTGAAGGTACGCCTCTACAATGGTACAGAAGATTTGTATTGGGACGGTGCAGCATGGTCGGCTGCTGGTGTGGGTAACTGGAATACCGAGGCAGAAATCAACGCGAACATCGAAACGTTTCCCATCCTCCCCGATCGGGAGTTTGCGGTTACGCTAAACCTAAAAACTACCGATAAGGAGGTGACACCGGAGGTAACGGAGGTTCGTGTTCTCATGGAGGTACACATTGACTACATCGAAGACATCGTTCTTCGTAGTCTGTTACCGGCTCTTGAGAATGCTATCGACCCTGTTGCCAATCTTGCTCACATTCCTCCTTTTACTACAGATGTTAGTACCATCGACCTATCGGAGTATCGTACAAATATTCCATTCAATATTTCAGATGTAGCCGGGGTCTATGATATATCGGCAGACCCGGATCGATTGTATAACCAGTTAGACAGTTACGATGTCAACACACAAGTAATCACATTATCTTCACCACTTCCAGCGGGCAATCGTCCGTTGATTCTGATAAGATACCGACCTGAAGTAGTCTTCATTCAACATCAGGATTGGTACGAAGTATCAAAAGTGCCGTGCTTGTTGATACAACAACTTGAAGTACCTTTCACATCGGCCTACAATCAGGGGGCTAAAGAAAGCGTTGTCGATAAAGGTACTGGAAACGCGGTAGTCATCAAGGAACCATGGCGCGCAACTTTCGAATTTCGAATTCATGGATTGACAGGTGGTCTTGTAGATGAATTCCGCCTACAATCACGAGTGATACAATTTTTCGAAGAGAACCAATTCTTACGTTCTACCGGTTTGGACGAGTACTACCGAATGAGAATCGAGAGAGAATTTCGTGATCTCAGCAGTCCATCGCGCTCAGATGAACGAGCGTTCTGGACTCGGTTTACCGTCAACGATATTCGAATGCCGTTCGTCAGTGAAGCAGCTCATGCCGTTCAAAACCTTTCGCTTACGTTCAAGGGGCCGAAGTCACCGTCGGTGTTACATGAAGATCCTGTGAAGGGTGGTTCGCGAGTGGTGCTAACTACTCACACCGAAGATGGCGCGGTCGAGTTCAGTGAAACTGTGGATATTACCTGATCAGGAGGCGACGGTATGGCTGACAGAGTCTTTGGTCCCATCCGTGGTGCAGGTGTACAGGTCAGGGAGCGCGAGCCCGAACGGAACATCGTCCAAGGTCAACTTGGGTCGACGGTCTTCATGGGTGTGTTCGAGCGTGGTCTGGAGAACGATATTACCAGCTTGCCGAGTAAGAAGTCGTATACTCGCAAGATGGGAGGTCTTCTTGACCCGGCAGACTTCAACGCAATGGCGTTTGCAAGTCTGGAAGCGCCGCTCGCATCGCATCATTTTTGGGACCATTCTGAAGGCGCCGGCTTTCTGACTTGTTTGCGCGTTGTACCCAGGACGGTTACTGCAAGTCAAGACGACACCCCGGATGCTGCGACGTTGGAAGTGTATAACCGCGAAGCAACACCTGTTCGGATCGGTCGTCTTGTAGCGCAGAATGGCGGACGATGGGGTGGTGCTCAGAAAACTTTCCAGGGTGAAATCACTGGAACTCCTGGGACTGACTTTCCATCGGCAAACCAACTTCAGCTCGATCTGACGTCTGGTGGGTTGACGTTCAAGGTGGATGAGTACAAGAATGGTACGGTACACATCCATGGAATTACGACCAAGACGTATACGGTTGTGTCTAACACAGCCGATGGAGAGTTCACGTTCGCGGCAGATGAAGACCTGGTAACGGATTGGGCCAACGCTGGACCTCCAACCGACTACAATGTCACGATCTATCGGGATAACCTGAATTATCGTGGCGTTAAGAAGTATATGTCGGCAGAGTTCCGGGATGGTGCACTTGATCCGGTAGGTCGGTTCGGACTCCAAATTCGCGTTGATGGTGTTGTCTACCTCGATTGGGAAGAACTTTCGATGGACGACACCTCTCCGTATTATTGGAAAGATGTCGTAAACGACGATCCGAACAATGACATTGTGACTGTCGAAGATGATTTCACTGGTAACCGATTGGCGGCGACTTCTCGACCGGCAAACCGTTACGGTGAATCGGATGCTTTGACATCACAAGTGCTGACCATTGCTGATCCGGTGTATTCCGGGTTGAGCGTGAGCGGCGACTGGGTACCTGATTTCACTTGGACGTCCTGGGGAAGTAGCGTTGTTCCTCAACGTCTCAAAGTCGAGTGCACTGATGCTACTGCCGGTGCTGAAGTATTCGAAGTAACGACAAACATCGGTGAGGATGGTGCCGGGAATTCGTCTCGGACATTCCAAGCAACTGGCGATTTGGCAGTTGGCATTACGTTCACAATGGACCAGTACACTGGCGTCTTCAGCTTGTCGACTACCAGTGGCACGGTTGCAGTTGCGGATTACTTCTACGTTTATCTTCGTCCTCTGGTTGAGGATGCGTTGATTGGCGGGAAGGTCAATCCGAACGTCAATTCGGCAACTCCTCGGGTCTATTCGATCACTGACAATACTCGAACCACCGTTTCTGTTTCCGCTATCAATGATTTGACCGATGGTGGAAGCAACAGTGCTGGCGATGAGTACATGCTTCAGTGGCCGGAACAGGCTATGGGTGGATATGACGGCAACATTGCCAACATGACCACCACCGACTACGAAGCGTTGCTCGATTCTGGCGATTCGCCGTTGCTCAAACTCAAGTCCATGAATCAGGGGTTGGTCAAGGTGGCAGTACCTGGTATTGCCAAACCGACAGAAGCTCTTGATCTCCAGAAGAAGGTCAAAACACTGTGCTTGGCCTACAACTGGATGGCACGGCCTGAGATTCCTGATGAGTATGTGAATGAGCTGGACATTTTGGATTGGCTCAACAACTCATACGGTCGTCTCGATCTTGCTGTCGTATTCTTCCCGTCATTCATGTACATTCGTGACCCGCTTGCACTCTCTGGTTCAGAGGCACGTGAGCAATTGGTGTCTGTCAGTGGTATGCAGTTGGGTCGTGAAGCTATGGTGGCTCGCGATTGGGACGGCTACCATAAGGCATCTGCTGGCACTGAAGTTACCTTGCCGCTTGTAGTGCGTGCGCCTGTGTTGGGTCGACCGGACAAGCCGACTCGTCTCAACGAAGAGTTGCTCAATCCCGCTGGCGTCAATGCATATCGTTGGGCATCCGGTGGTTCAACGATCGTTGCATGGGGCGATCGGACGTTGGACAACACTACGGTGTACCGCTGGAAGCACAAGCGTGAGCAGCTCTCGCATTACGAGAATGTCATCATCGAGAACTTCGATTGGGCCATTTTCCAGATCAATGACCCAGAAGCCGATTCGGATGTCATTGCGGCTGTTCATGCATACTTCCTCGATGAGTGGCGGAAGCGTGCAATTCGTGGCGAGACGTTTGTCGGTGGTCGGAACCCGGCAGCCATCATCAAGATGGATGAGGAGAACAACACCGACGCGACTCGTGCACAGGGCAATCAAAACATGGAGATTTCTCTGCGGTTTGCTGATACCGTGGAGAGGCTCAACTTCATCATTGGAGCATTGGGTCTTACCGAGTCGACCTGATTGTCTTAGACAAGAACGGACGATTCAGTGTATAACCGGTTAGACAAGAGGTGAGATTATGGCAAGCCCGAGTGTTAGTCACTATCATGGTGTTGTGAAGGGTGCGGCAGCGGACGTACCGTTTGCTCTTTGTCCGTTCAAGCCTCGGACGGTCAAGTTTTTCGTAGTGTCCGGTGGTACCATCGAGCACGGATACAAGACAGACGAGATGGCTGGTGATTCGTACATGTCGACCACGACGGGTACAGACGCCGGTGTGACGTTGACCGACACGGGATTCACTCTGGCCAATGGCGCGGACGTCAATGTGTCGGGTGCTGACGTTCACTTCGAGATTCTGGGCTAGCACAACGAGAAGCTCCGAGTCCGTAACCGAGGTGACACGATAGGAGGCATCGGGATGAAAGGTGTTCTGCTACCAGACCACATCCCGCTCAATAAGTATGAGCTTCGAATCCGGGACCTCCCGCCAATCACGTTCATCGAGATTGCGGGCTTGGAGGAAGAGCTTGAGAATGTCGACCTGCCAGACAGGACGGCAGCTTCGGGCGGGAATACGAAGCCGGTTGAATTCACGGCGACCATGCCACTCCATCATAAGTTGGAGATGGCAGCAATGGAGCAGTGGTTCCAGGATTCACAAGACCCGGTCAATCCAGCTTACAAAAAGACGGGAACTCTGATCTTGTCTTCGATTTCCGGTATCAATCGGAAGACGATGATTTTGGTCGGAATGTTCCCCACAAAGCGGAAGACCGGAGATCTTGATATGGCTAACGAAGGCGAACTCCACAAGATCGAGTGGACCTTCAAAGCCGACGACGTTCTCTCCGTCTAACATATCCTTCTTACTCACAAGCACGCTAGACGTGTATTTGGAGTGAGCCAATGTCTGAAGCACAACAGAAGACGCTTGCCCAGCTTCTCAATGAAGATGAGGGCGATGAACTGTGCGAATGTCCAGAGTGTGGATATTCTCAATCTGGCGAGTTCCGTCGATGTCCGAAATGTAAGGCATGGATGTCGAATCCTACCATTGCTGATTGGGGGCAGAAACTTCCTATTGGTATAGATAGCGAGGGGAAGCTCGTTCGTGGTTTCGATCTTCGTCCATTGAATTGGAATATCGAACGTCAGATCAATCAACAATGGGGTGCTCGACGAGATCGATTGAATCTTGCGGAGTACATGGGAACTATTCTGGCCAATACGATCACTAAGATTGGCAATCAGGATATTACCAAGTTCAAGTTTGAGAAGGTACTTCTCATTCTGAATCGGATGTACCAGGCAGACGTGTTTTACATGTATGCCTATCTTCGATTGGCGACTCTTGGCAAAGAGATGGATTTGGGAGAAATCACATGTCCATCGTGTCGTCATAAATTTCCATTCGTTGCTGACCTTTCGACATTGGAAGTTGGAATTGTCGAGAATCCATCTGACTTGATAACCGATGTTGAGTTGAAAGATGGATTCGATATGAATGGAGATCACAAGACCAAGCTCAAAATGAAACCACCGTTGTGGAGTATGCTTGGTTCGGGATTCCCGACTTCGATCAACGACGCCGAAATATTCTTGGCCATGGTTACCAATTGTGTTGTTGAAATCGAAGGCATGCCAGATGGTACTGTATTGACTGAGAAGGAAGTATCTCAGTTCAGTAAGTACGATGTCGAGAAGTGCCAAGGTGTCATGGAAGGTGTTTTTGCCGGCCCGCGATGGGAAATTGAAGGTCAGTGCCCAAAGTGTGGTGAATCTTTTTACGACCTGGTAGACTGGACGTACGACCGTTTTTTCGCAATTTCCTCCCGATCGCCCCGGCGGAAGAAGCGATCAAAACGATCACTACTATAGCGTACGCATCGGGAGGTGCGCTTACTTTCGATATTGGTTCGATAACTTCAGTTGAGATGAAATCAGTGATGGACACGCTGACTAAGCTCAACAAAAAATAGTCATCACTAACTATATCGGGAGTGGGCACCATGGCCGCCACAAAAAACAAGCACATCTTATGGTTCCAGGTTGTTGGTGCCGCTCCAGCGGCGCAAAAGACCAAGAATCTCAGTAGAGAAGTCAAGAATCTCAAGCAAGCCATGACACAGCTCAAGGCCGGTATGCTTGGGATGCGCGGTCTCATGATTGGTGCTGCCGGTTCAATGGTTGCACTAGGTCTTGGGATACGTAGGACAGTGACTGCGTATGCTGATTATTCTCGTGCACAAGCGCAGTTGAGAACAACTCTTGCTGCGACTACGAATGCACAACGTCAGAATGCACGGATATCGTCTGCTGTTGCTGAACGTGCTGCTATCAATCTTGGATACTCGACTACCGAAGCAAACACTGCAATGACCACGATGATTCAGACTGGTATTGGTGTTCATGCATCAATGCGTTTGATCGGTTCATCGTTGCGATTAGCTCGTGTTGCTGAGATGGATACCGATAATGCTACTCGGTTTCTTGTCGATACGATGAATATGTTCCGTGGTGAAATGGCATCACAGAACATAACGTTGCGGGAGTTTGCCGATCAGATGTCAGGACAGTTAGCAGTTGCTGCTAACATGGCATCGACCAATATCGAGCAATTGCAGCAAGCATTTCGATATGCCGGTACAGAAATGTCGGCATTGGGATATCGTTCACATGAAGTTATGTCAGCATTGGCCGGTCTATCTGTCGTTGGTCTACGTGGTACTACGGCTGGTACTCGATTGAGAGGTGCCGTTGCTGCATTGATTCGCCCATCTCGACAAGTGCAGGAACAGATAGATCGTGTTACTCAAGGAACATCGTCGTGGTCTCAAATTGTTCATGATGAGCATGGAAACTTGCGTCGATTGCCAGATTTGATGGCTCAGTTGATGCAAGTTATGGGTCGATTGCCGACTCAACAGCAACGAGCGCAATTAGAAGTTGCTATCTTTGGTCGACGTGCATTGGCGGCTGGTATTTCATTGTCTGAATACAATGAAGCTGCACGTCGTATGTTGAGAATCAATACTGAAATTCAAGATCGAGGAAATGTTACAAGTCGTATTATGCGTATGGAAGAAGAGCGTATGCGCGGATTCCATATGCAAGTTGAGCAGCTCAAGAACGGTCTTACCGATTTGGCAATTGCATTTGGTGAGATCTTGTTTGGTGCGATGGAGACCAATCGCGAAGGGTTTGGAACTTACGTTCGTGAAATAGCTCGTGCAATTCGAGTTATGGGTATGCTCGAAGATGGGCACGAGGATATGCGCGATGAATTGAATGAGATGAGTCCTCGTGTTCGAGAGAATGCTACTCAAATACGAGAGTTTATGCTCAATCTTGCTGAGTTGGTCAAAGCTCTTGGTTGGGTTGCCAAACAGTTCATGTGGTTGGTAACCAACTATCCACGTGCGACTGCCGCAGTGATAGGTCTTCGCGTGGCATTTGGTGGATTTATTCCGATGTTTGGGGCTATAGCAAGAGTAGCTCCAAGCATAGGTCGATTCTATACCGGATTGATAAGAAATACACCAGGGATAACTCGATTTGTTGGTGCGTCAAGAGCTGCGGCAGGTGCAGCAAAGTTATTCAGCGGTGGATTGGTACATCTAACTGGTATGGCTATGCGATTTATGTCGATAAAAGCTGCCGATAATTTGGCTCAATGGACAATAGGATTGGATGGAGTCAATGAAGAGATGGCAGATATTCGTCGAAATACTGTAGCTGTACTTGGTAATTATCTGGAATGGATACCTGTTCTTGGTCCAATTCTTGCGATGATTACGGATATAGCTGGAGCAGCACAACGTGCAGTTGAAGCATTTTTAGAAATGAGAGGTAGGCGTCGTAGAGATCGCGAACGTCAAATCGATACTTCTGCTCAAGACCTTATTAGTAGACGTATGGAACGACAAGGTACAACGCGAGCAAGTGCATTAGCTACTGAACGATCAAGTGCTATGCAAAGATTGGCAACGTTGATACCTATGGCTGGACGTGAAGATATTGCTAGAACATTGCATCGTGCAGGTGCCGAACGAGAACAAATCCCAGAGCTTACAAATCAAATTATGCAATTGCATCGATCGTTGGGACGTGGAACTGCGGCTCAAGCGGCTGCACTTGCAGGTGGTGCAGGTGCTGAGTTATCTACAGCACGAACAAATACGATTCGGCAATTGAGTGGATTTCAAACTGAGTTGCGTAGTATACAGCGCGAAGCACGACGTGCTGCAACTGCTATGAGTCAAATGCAAGCTCCAACAAGTGCTTCTATTATGGAAGGACTTGAGGGTGATACTGGTATGAGTATTCCTACTGCTCAGGATGCATATGTCAATCGTGGTGGTTTGATGGGAGTCTCGTCAGGTGATATCGTAGTATCTCGACGGCATCTTGCGAATGCAGTACTTGCTCGTCAGGGAGCTATGGCTGGTCCTGCTGTATCGATGGCAGGAGAGGGAATGATGGCCGGTCCTACTCCTACGGTTCCTGGTGGCGGCGGTGGAACCATGAACATTTCAATTCCTGTGATGTTAGATGGACGTGAAATAGCTCGGGCTGTAGGGCGTGCAAACGTGACTCAACTTGAACGTGGTGGCGGTCGACTTCCTCCGGGACAACGACGCTCACTTCGCGAAACTGGATTCAGTCGTTCTGTCTAACCGGTGAGACGAGGTAGATATGGCACAAGCATCGTCAGTTGTTTCGGGAACAAGCATTATTTTAGAACCACAACCGAACTTTGATGAAGACCCGTTTGCTCGTAAAGTGCGAGATGCTAAGTTATGGCATCTCTTGGTACAAGAAGATGCACCTACTGCGAACCTTCATCAAGGCGATCGAATCTACGGACAGTTCACTCCGCAAGATGTGTCTCATCAATTGGGGGCTAATGTACCCGAGGCAGGTGGATTTTCCCGAACGAATCCGCTTGTTCAATGGGTAGGGGGTACTGTTGAGACATTGTCTTTTCAGGCCAGATTGTTCTCTGAACATTCGGAAGATTATACGGCGACCAAGAAGTTGGAGCAGTTGAAGAAACTTCGCGAGTCTCTTCCTCCGATGAATCGTCCTCCGATTACTACCTTCTTTTGGGGATTGGCATTCCCTGGCGGTATTCGTTGTTTGGTCGAGTCTCTTGGCGGTGTGAAGTACGATGAGATTCGACCCGATGGTACGATTCGTGGAGTAACACTTTCCATTACTCTCAAGAAGGTTACACCTCACAATCTTGTTCGAAATGTTCAGACTCCAATGGAGCAAACTCCACTTCATACGGTTCGCGAAGGTGAGACGTATGAGATGATTGCGAATCGTCGTTGGGGTGACCCATTGTTGGGCGTTCCGTTGAGGAACAAGAATCCTCGGTTTCCCATGGAGAAATGGGCACCGAAAGGTTTGGCAGATCTTCAATCGAATGAACAGATCAAGTTATACGATCGAAGTGAATTGACGAAGGAATCTATCAAACCTCTGAATCATTTGTTCAATGAAGACGATATAGTCGCATCTGACATTCGTCGGTATTACTTCCAAGAACGTGGTCGGTTGGCCACATACATGCCGAGGAAATAATGCCAGGACCGTATCCGGCTCGGAGAATTGGTAGGCTCTTTCGTCGAGATGATCGAGAGATAAGCGAGAAGTACGGTGAGATGTTAGCACCGTATTTTCGTATTGAGATTTCTGGCGAAAACAATCGAGTGATGTTCTCGGCGGAAGCTAATGCCACTGAAGGCAACTACGATCTCAATGGATTGATCGTATCATCGGTTGAATGGGAAGAGAATGATTGTCAAGCAAGTATGATGAAGTTGACAATCGAGAACATAGACATGCGACTACATGACAGTCGTATGTTTGCAGAAGGAAACTCCATTGATCTATGGATGGGATACGATGGTCGACATCCTGATTATATGGGTCGTGCAATTGTTACTGGTATTGAACCGGAATTCTCTTCGGATTCAATACCGAAGTTAAACGTAACTGGATATGATATTTCTCACTTCTTGATGGAAGAAGGTCGTGCCGAAGTGCAGGCTGAGGGTACGGCGTGGTGGGAGCGACATCGTCAACAGCCACCTGCGAATCCTCCGAATCAACAAGGTACATCGTATTTAAGGCAACAATTGGAATCACCGCAGGCGCAACAATTAGAAATTGAAAGGTTGATGCAGGCGGAAGGTCTTACTGAACAACAGGCACGGTCGTTGGTTCACAATCAGACATTAGATCAAACTGGTACAAGAGCGGCTAATGATTCTGTAAGACTTGGTACGGCATCAAATACAAATCAACAACGAACGAATACTCCACGTACACGAACAGTTCTTCGTAAAGCGCGAGTTCCTCGCCGTCGTAACAATCGTGGAAAAGTTTGGCGCAATCTTCGTGATGATGAAATCGCAAATGCAATTTTTCAATCGTATGGAATTGTTCCGTATACTGAAGCTGTAGGTGGGAATGCACGTTCAAGACGAGAAGTTCGCGAGATAACAATTAATGAACCTGCTATATTGGATAATTTTCGCGATACAAATGATCAAGCCGAAGCCGCACATCAATCCGTTGCCCAAGTGTTTGCCAGTTTACCACCCGATAGACAACGTCGGTTTTTGACAAGCATGGATGCAGAAGGACCGAATTTAAGAGCATACGATGCGCCTATTCGTGTTGTAGAAACAACTGGCGAACGAACGGTACGAATTACACAAGAAGTAGGCGGACGTCGAGTGGTTCAGAAGGCAGGAACTTCCGACTGGGAGTTTCTCAAGAAGCTAGCCAAGAACCACGGTTTCATTATGTTCGTCTTCTATTACTATGAGACTAGCAATTGGATTGGATATTGGGGCTCGCCTCATAATGTGCCTCAGCACATCATATACAATTTTCACTACAACTACCGTGAGATGACAACTCTCAAGTCTTTTCGACCCCGTATCTCAACACGCGGTCAGAAGACAGAGATTGATATGGTATTCACGGACCCTGTTACGCGGAAGAGTCAACGACTTCGTGTAGCAATGGAGAACGTTTCTCGCTATTCTCCCGAGTTCCGTGGACCGGACGCTACAGCACTTATGGACGAGCCATTAGGGAATGGACCAGAAGTTGTGTTGACTATTCATGGACGACGAACTTCTGTTCAGGCAGATCGAAACTTTCGAACGATTGACGATGCACGTCGATGGCTCATGTCTTTTTGGTACAATCATGCATCGGAGTTTTGTGAAGCTGAGGGTGAGTTCATTCAGGGGATTCCCGAAGTTCACTGTCGGCATAAACATCAATTCGATGGATTGACCAGGTTCGATGGATTGTATTTTCTGACTCAGGTGTCTCATAAGATGTCGGCTGGTTCAATGTATACGACGTCATTTTCTGGTTATCTGATGGTCGATATGTTGTTCAATGAACCAGAACAAGAGAATGGTGAGATGACAGTTGAGTCTGAAGATATGGGTCAGTTGACACCACAAGCTCAAGATGTATTGGAGCGGTGGCGTCGCGCTTTGCTTACGAACTAGTATAACCGGTTAGACAATGCCCAAACGAGAAAAGCACTGGGGAATAGTAATCGATAACGACGACCCTGAGAAAAGAGGTCGACTGACAGTTCAGTGCGATACGATCGCCGAAGGCGACGTGATGGAATGGATGAATCCTTCTTTTCATTTCGTCGATTCGAGTTCCGATGAACAAGGAGGAAGTTTCTGGGTTCCGAATCCAGGAGCTATCGTCGAGGTCACTATCGAAGCTGAAGATGATTCTGAGGCCAATGACCTTGACCCTCAGTGGAAGTGCTCTGTGTATTCACAGGGAGGCGTTCCTGAAGTATTCCAGGAGAACTATCCCAAGCGCAGAGGCTGGGTTACTCGGAAAGGGCATATCCTCTATTTCGACGATACAGAGGATAGTCTGACATTCCATTACGAGCATCCATCAGGTGCGAAGATTACTGTCGATAACGATGGGAACATTGCATTAGAGACAAGTGCGAAAGTGTTTATTGGCGTAGACGACGCGCAACATCCATTGACTCGTGGCGATGAATTGAAAGATTTTTTGGATACTTTGAAAATATGGTTGGATTCTCATACCCATGGTCCGGGAACGTATTCGGTAACTTTACCTGGTCCGACAGTTATAAGTGTTCTTGGAGTTTCCGATTCTCCTGTTTCCAGTTCAACTACAGTACCGCCTTCATCTACACTCAACTCAGAGAATAATCTGGTGGAGTAAGCGATGCCCAAAGGACTGAGACTACCGTTAGAGACTGGTGTTCGTGGCGGTGCCAGGACAATCGAGGGATACAGTGCACGTCGACAGAATGTAATTCTCGGCGTGACTCCTGCGTCGAGTCTTCATCCGTGGCATCAGAAACTGACTCCATCTGAGGAAACGATCTTCAACATTGCCGATGAGATGACCGGTGGTCAACTCATTGCGCACATCTACAACTTCTTCGATGAGCAAGAGCGACTTGGATACACGATGCTCCCACGGGATGGTAGTTCGCTCAAGCTTGGTCTTCAGGATACTGATAAGGGCGACGTAGAGATGATTATCAACTACGTCGATTTGGAAGATAACGAGACTCGCGAAGTTCGTCTATCGAATGGTAGGAGGCGATAATGGCATCCAACCTTACGGCCAATCTGGAAATTATTCGAACTCCAGATTTCCAATATTCGGGATTCTACTTTCCTGAGATTGCAGCTCGCCTTCGTCGTTTCAATCGGGCGAACGCACCTGAGATTACCAACGAAGATCTTCGCGAGCCGTTTATGCAGCTTGAGCGCGCGTTTGCGTTGATGGCTCACTACAACAACGTGCTTATTGATATGGTTGCCAACGATGCATTTCTTGATACGGCACGTCATCCTGACAGTGTGAAGTACCATCTTGGACTGATCGATTACAGGATGTTGCCAGCATCGGCAGCGGAAGTTGATGTACTAGCAAAACTTGCTCGTACGTATGCAAGTTCGGTTCGTCTTCTGGAAGCGTATCGGAAGTTTGCTACTGTTCGAAACGAAGATGAAGATGAAATCATTTTCGAGAACTCGGCAGAAGTTGAGACCAATGCAAGAACCGATCAGATCGAACTTGCATATGGGGTCGAGGGTGAGAACTCGGGAACTGGATTGGTGACTTCAATCAATCCAGATATTCTGGAAGCTACGGCGGGGTATCAGTTTGTGACTGCCGATCTCAACAAGATGGTTGAGATTACTGGTTCGATTCTTGGAAACAATATTGAGGATGCTCGGATAACCGAGCTACTTGATGAAACAACTCCTGGTTCTGGAGTGTGGAATCAAGCCAGATTGGCGAATGCTGCTTTCATTTCTGAAGGTAGCCTATCGTTTACGGTACGTGGAGTGACTGCCAATGGTGCTTCTGATTTGGCAGCCGCTCTTGGGTTTAGTCCATGGGCTAGCACGGTACAAGAAGGCAATAAGTTCTATTATGGTCATACCGATGTGATGTGGAATCGGTTTGATTCGGTGATCGCCAGTGCTCCATTGGGTGCCGAAGGAATCTGGGAATTCTACGACGCATCCGAAACAACGATACAACCTGATTTGGTAACAGTCGACCCATCGCCTGGATATTTGCGTTTCAATTTGAACACTCTGATGGGAGTGACGTCGGCGAAGGGTGCTCATATCAAAGTACAACATGTACCTACTGGATATGAGAGCAATGCAATATCTAATTTTGCTGGCGGTGTGAATTACGTTGATATCCCTGGATACATGGGACAAACGACACCATCGATAGTAACGGGCGACTATCTTGTATTTTGTAGTTGGCGTCCGATCAGCATCACTGAAGATACTACTGTTTTTGGTAGTCAACGGATGGTCAATAGTGGAAGGACGAAGTTTGATCTTCCACAGTCTGAATCGGATAGTTGGCAACAGTATCAGTTGTATGACGTTAGTGCGGGCACACAACGCGAAGCTTACTTCCTTCGGTATCGAATTGTTGATGTTAGTGGCACACCGGCTGGACCTGATATCACTTCGATGACATTTACCGAGGGCGATCATTACGTTATTTTTACGGCCATACAAGGTCGGACAGTAGAAGACGTACCATTGGGTTCGTCATCTGGACAAACGTCACAAACGTTTACTCTTGCTCGTACACCGTACATTCTCAATTCGGCTCGGGTATATGTCGACGAGGGTGGCGGATTCATTGAGTGGGAGCGAGTCGATACATTCTTGACATCGTACCAGACCGATCGTCACTTCAGAGTCGATGTCAATTCTGATGGAACCGCAGTGATCGTTTTTGGTGATGGGACGAATGGAAGAATTCCTCCCATTGGAACCAATAACATCGAAGCGACGTATCGTGTGGGCGCCGACGTCGATGGAAATATCGGTGCCAATACGTTGCAAGTCAATCGTGACGGTGTGGGCGTTTTCACTGAGGTTACCAATCCACGTTCCGGTCTTTTCTGGGTTGAAGCCGATTGGAATTCCGTTGAGTCGATGGAGAAGGTCAAGGAACAAGGTCCCTATCGACTTCGTACAATGTATCGGGCAGTGACGCCTCGGGATGCTGAGATTCTTGCAACTGCATTTGTCAGTGCTAGTGGAGTACGTCCAGTAGCACGGGCTCGTTCGTATGAAGATGCGTTCGGGCCGAAGACTATTGAGCTAGTTGTAGCTGGCCAAGGTGGTGCCGCTCTTGCACAGTCGTCTCGTACCGAGTTGGAAGAATACTTCAATGGTGGAGACGATTATCTTGGCGTTCTTGTTATGAATCATGAGCTGACGGTTTCGAATTACGTTCCGAAATCGATCGCTCTTGAAATGGAAGTTGTAGCCAACTCGATAGTCACTGAGGCTATGGTGATTCAGACATTGTCATATCTTCTTTCGCCTACTGCACTTGAGAGTGATGCTGTGTCATACGTTTGGCAGTTTGGACAAGAAGTTCCACTCTCTCGGATTGTTGCTCAAGTTTTTCGGATTTCTCCCGGAAATGTGTTCAAGGTAACGATTACTAGTCCGACGGCAGATATCGGATTGACCGCAAATGAATTGCCAATATTTGATGCAGTGAATTCTCAAGTAGTAATACTACCTCCGTCATTCTAATTGTCTAACCGGTTAGACATAGAGAAAGATATATTATAACGTTATATTGGTTTATCATTGTTTTATAATGACGAACGGTCATGTTGTTCTTAGGTCATTAGATAGCAATCTAAGGAGCCATCATGGTAGCACGAGTCTATAGAAACCCGCTGAGGAATGATATCAACTACGACTACGGAAGGACAATGCTTCACTTTTTCGCGCAGGCTTTCTCGCTTGACTCAGGGTGGAGCATTATTGATTCCTTCAACTCCAATGCATCGCCGAACCGGTTGAAGGGCGACCCGATGACAGGGGGAATAGGTGGGCTATGGGGAGGAAGCTCACAAATAAATACGCCGTCAAACTCTTGGTTCGTCATTCAACAAGTGAACCCAGAAGCAACGTTCCCGGCGATGCAGGTAAAGATCCAGGCTGCAGGGAACGCAAACTATGCGGAGCCGTCCGGGGTTGACTACGGGCAAGAGGGAAACAACCGGGCGAACGGTTGTCGGGTTGCTCCTTTTGGTGGCTGGAACTTGGCAGACACAACACCTGACTTCGCCAATCCCACAACCAAGGTCTCGCGAGACATGGCCTGGGAACCACAGGTTACAAGCGGTCGTTCTTGGTTGATTATGGACGATGATTATTTCGTAGTTCCTCAGTTTCGTTTTGCTACCTATATTCGCTACGACAACTTCTGTTTCTACGTCGGTGCCTATACGCCGCTACGCGCTGGCCAGCATACGCCAGCACATCCTTGCATGATGTATCTTGGAGAATCGACAGACTACGATTTGTGGGCGGGTTATTGGACGAGCGAGCAAAGCTACATGTTTTTCAAAGACAGATTCCATTCTGCGCAAGACTTCGTCGTGGCATGCCCCGACGAAAATGGAATCATGAAACAGTGGGAGGCGATGCATCCTAACTATGCGTATTTCCTTGATGGCTCGGCGTATCCAAACGAGTTCGACCCAACAATGACAAATGATTTGATTGAAGTCCCGATAATGGGAAGACTAAGAGATAACGATCCTTACTCTCCAGACACAAGATACATCGGCAGGCACAAACACCTTTGGCTCGGCAACGGCATGGGTTATGGGGCATTTATGCAGGGTCGGCAATTTCTGCCATGTGGATTGAATCAACCTGGCGTCATTATGGAGTGGGACGGTAGTACGGATTTCATTCCATAGGAGGCAATCATGACCGTGTCGGTTTATAGGTCTATGCGATCTCCGGCTGCCTTGGGCGCAGACTGGCCACGGCATTATTTGCTAGACCTCGCCCGCGCCATGTCGGCACATGCTGGCTGGGAAATCATCGACTCTTACGCACTGTCGGCTGTGCCTGATCGAGTGAATGGAGATCCGATTGTCAATAATTTATGGGGAGGTCTCGACGAGACTGGTCTTAACTCCAATAGTTGGTTTATTGCGGAACAGGTGAATCCAGAACCTGGATATCCAGCAATGCAAATAAAGTTTCAAGGTACTGGCAGTAGTGCCTTCGATGACTGCTCTGGGAATGATTATGGTTGGGAAGGCACAACCAGAATAATGTGTGTGCGTTTAGCTCCGTTTGGAGGTTGGGATTTTGCTGTTACTTTTCCTGACTTTGCTAATCCATCAAAGGTCTCAAGGAATTTCAGCATCGAGAGTGTTGGAACGCGGTGGTTCTTTGTAATTGACGACGACTTTATTTTGATGCCTCAATGCAACGGCTTTGCGTGGGATAATGTTACTTGTTACATTGGGGCGTATAATCCCATGACCCCAGGTCAGCATACACCAGACCATCCTAGTTACATGTTTTACGGACTCGATGCGAATAGCCAATACCTTGACGGGTTCTGGTCAAATGAACAAACGCCGTGGTTTTTCACTGATCGTATGGGTTACAACTACTATGTTGTTTCTTGCCCGGATGAAAACGGAGACATGAAAAGGTGGAATATCAATTGTTCGCCACTTGGGTATTTTTGGGACAAGACAATGTACCCAAATGAATTCGACCCAGATTCTTCTATTGATTTGATTGAGATTCCGATAAGCGGACGGGAAATATCTGGACAACCAGACTCACCAGATACACGAATGATAGGTTCTCATAAACACGTATGGTTCGGGTTTGGTCCTGGCGACGGTGTGTTTCTTGAAGGCAAACAGTACAGAACGCTTGGCGGGAACAAACCATGCATGGTGATTCCTTGGGGTGGCTCAGACGTCAACCCATTCTGATTGAGGAGGTAAGTTAATGTCGGGCACTGTGCAATATCGCGTCAACCGGAAGTGGCAAAATTCGGGTCAGCCTGGAGTAGTAAACTTCCGTATGTTCTGGGAACTGCTGAATTTTTTCGATGCACACTCGGCTTACTCCATTATAAGCTACGGGACTGGCGCAACCGAGGGTGGCACCGGAACGCCAACTGCATGGCTGACGTGGAACGATCCGCCCCCCATGGGAGAAAACTCATGGTTTGTTGTGCGTGCAGATCTGTCGTCTGCAACACTGAACGGTGACGGAACAAGGCAGTGGCAAGTAAAGTTTCAGGTTGCGAACAGTGTGGCCTACGCCGACACCTCCGGTTCTGACAAAGGTCTCGATGGGGTGACCGGCGTCGTCGCTGTGCGACTATCACCTGATGGAGGTTGGGTCGGAGGCGTAACACGTGACTTTGTTGCTGTTGTGGATTCAGGAGATTTGCGTTGGTCTTCAGATGCGGCAAGCGACGAAGACTTCAACATTCATTTTGCTGGAGACAATGAGACAGTGGTTGCAGTTGGCCAGCTCGCGACGGGTGTTTATGCAAGTCCAAACTATGGGTACCAGCGTTTGGGATATATTGGAGAATTGACGCGAAGAAATGCGAACCATCCGAAACCTGAATACCTCATCGCCCCGTATTTTGTTGATGCTGGTGGCGCGGCTAGTTATCCAGTGTTTGGCCGAGGAAGCAATACTAATGAGATGTTTTCCGAGGCTAGCGTGATACAAAACTCTTTTTCGCTAGCGGCAGACGGTTCGGCAGTAAACCAGCATATGCACGGGGGACTTTATCGAGCCACTTCCTATATATCAGAGTTCGGTCGCTACTGTGGCACAGATCCTTGGAGCGGCGAGGAAGTCGCTTTTAGTCCGTTGGTTCGACAATACTGGAACGAACACCAATCCTTATTGGGACAGTTGCGGTTTGTGTCGTTGATCAATGCTTTCGTTGCAGAGGGTAATCTGTTTACAGATAATATCTTGTCTTGTGGTTACAACACAACAGGGAGGTCTGGGCTTGGTTTTCCGTGGCCTGGCGCGACGACGTTCCCTTTGTTCTAGCGTGATTGTGACGATGGAGGAAGCATGGCCTTGGTAGGTTACTGGAAATGCGATGAACGGCCTATTGATCTGGTGACTTCTGTCTTGGATTATTCAGGTCATGCGAACAATCATGACTTTGCAAGCGTGGGATATTACAAGTGGTTCAGCCAGCTAAGGGGTCGGTTCCTGAACGCTTGCAGGTACTCCGAGAACAACGGTGACTACCACGGTTCAGTAAACAACAACTCAGATTTCCTGCTTACTGGAGACGTGACGATCTCGGCCTGGGTAAGGAGGTTCGGGGCGCCTGGGGCCGGCACGATTCGTCACCTCATCGCGTGCGGCGTTGGTGGTAGTGAAGTTCAGGCAGATAACTATCTGTGGTCTCTTGTGCAAACCTCGGCCGACGGGTTCGGTATGCTCTGGGAACAAGGGACCGGTGTTGATGTTACGGCATATTCACCTGGTGGTGAGTTGTCATATTACGATCCGCAGCCATTACAGCACATTGCCGTTGTGCGTTCTATCAACGGCGCACTGCGAGACGTAAAGTTTTACGTTGATGGTGTTGACCTTGCGGCGGACGTGACTGGTCTTACGGCACCAGATGGTGGGGCGAACGCGGTATGCGAAATGTTGCGCTCACCAACGGTTTCGGCCGATACGTTTCACGGCAATGTTGCGCTGGTGAGAGTCTACGATACAGCAGAGATACCAGCAAACATTGCAGCGATCTACGCGGCAGAACTGCCATTGGTTAATCGTCTTGGTTATTCGGTTGGTCAAGATATGGATCAACTTGGAAATTATCCAACCATACTTAGTGCCCCAAATTTGCAGAGTTTAGATTTTGGCCCCATTGCTGATCGATTGACTGTCGCATCAGGAACGAACATCGATCAAGATGATAGACCCAATTCTGGCTGGGCACAGGAGAGAAAATGACGATATTTTTCAACTGGTATCAGCCAGAACTTGGTTTCACAGTAGAGAGCATT